>Ga0172375_10008330_pt1 | contig 13960 bp, 11 predicted proteins | sample LakKiv1m_FD_114537 | JGI IMG/M metagenome (GOLD analysis project Ga0172375, IMG submission 114537) | Freshwater microbial communities from Kabuno Bay, South-Kivu, Congo - kab_092012_11.1m | ecosystem: Environmental > Aquatic > Freshwater > Lake | place: Democratic Republic of the Congo...
ACTAATGAATGATGTTGATTGTTCAGGAATTGATTTTGTACCCGTAGGAGATTGGACAGGGAATCCTTTTTCTGGAAGTCTGGATGGAAAAAATAAAATTGTAAATAATTTACACATAGAATGGAGTTCACCAACAGGTTTGTTTGGAGACGCATACAGAGCATTAATAAGAAATTTAGGAGTAGAAAATGCTCAAATAAATTGTGTATTTGCCACTGAATCGGCAGCAGTCGGAGGACTTGTCGGGAACTTTGTAGGAAAAATTGAAAACTCTTACTTTAAAGGAGACATAACAGGAAATTATGTTTTCATTGGGGGCCTTGTGGGCGCAACTGGAAATGATTTTTCTTACGGGAATAACACAATTGAAAATTCTTACTTTGAAGGAACAATAACAAGTCCAAACGAAGCATATGCTGCTGCGGGCCTAGTTGGCAGTATATCTTACACAGACATACTAAATTCATATGCTGTCGGCACCGCAAATGGTACATACTACACGCTAGGAGGACTTACAGCAGATTCCTTTGGAGCATCAATAGAAAACTCATTTTCAACAATGAACTTTTCAAATGCAACAGCCAGTAATGCACAAGGCGGCTTAATGGGTTATAATATATGGTGGTACGAATTAAATGAAATAATAAATTCATATTGGGACACTTATTTAACAGTACAATCCAATTGTATTAATGATTCAAACACTGGCTGCACTTCGACAAACAATCAAGCAGCATTATATTACGGAGCGAGCGGAATACCCTTCTCACAGCTTGGTTGGTCAACTGATGTTTGGCAGGCACAAGATGGAACTTACCCAACACTTAAAGGGCAAACAGAGTAGTTTTAATTTCCAACAATAAGTTTTATAAAAACTAAATTACACTAATTATTCATGCAGCAAACAAAAAAATACAATCAAAACACTAATTGTGGGACACCTTTGGCTTTGTTGCTTTTACTGCTTCTGTTGCTTGAATAAAAAAACTTCGAGGCTGGCACCCGAGGGGTTTTTGCTAAAAAATCAAAATAATAAAAAAAATAGAGGTGGTATTTATTGTTGAAAATATTGAAGGAACTAAAAGGATTGTAGTATTTGATACTACACTTAGAGACGGAGAACAGAGTCCGGGCGCGAGCATGACTCTGGAAGAGAAAGCAGAAATTGCAAAAAGACTTGATGAGCTCGGAGTAGATGTAATTGAAGCGGGTTTTCCTGTCTCAAACCAAAAAGACTTTGATGCATTCAAAATAATTTCAAAAGAAGTAAAAAATGCACAAGTATGCGCGCTTGCAAGATGCGTAAAAAAAGACATTGATGCGGCTTGGGAAGCAATTAAAGAAGCAAAAAACCCAAGAATACATGTTTTTCTTGCAACCTCAGATATTCACTTAAAGCACAAACTTGAAATCACAAGAGAAGAAGCACTGCAAAGAATAAATGAAATGGTGAGTTACGCAAAAAGCAAGTGCAAAAACATTGAGTTCTCTGCAGAAGATGCTTCAAGAACAGAAAAAAACTTTTTAAGAGAAGCATTCAAAACAGCGATTAACGCAGGAGCAACTACGCTTAACATTCCGGATACGGTTGGCTATGCCCAGCCGGAAGAATTTGGGAAAATCGTTAAAAATATAACTGAAATGGAAGAAGTGAAAGAAAATAAGATAATAATAAGTGTTCACTGCCATGATGATTTAGGACTTGCTACGGCAAACTCACTTGAGGGAATAAAAAACGGGGCAGGACAAGTAGAATGCACAATAAACGGAATTGGAGAGAGAGCAGGAAATGCAGCACTTGAAGAAGTTGTAGTTGCACTAAAAACAAGAAATGAATACTATTCTGCAGACACTGGAATTAATACGGAAAAAATAATGGAAATAAGTCAGATTGTAAGCGAGAAAACAAGAATGCCTGTTCAAAAGAACAAAGCAATTGTAGGAGCAAATGCATTCGCACACGAGTCTGGAGTGCATCAGCACGGCGTACTCAAAAAATCAGAGTGCTACGAAGTTATTGACGCAAAAAGCATCGGAGCTAAAAGCAAATTAACTCTAGGAAAGCTTTCAGGAAAACATGCTGTGAAAGAGTTTCTAAAAAGCAAAGGAATCAAGTTTGGAAACGAAGAAATTGAAAAGGCACTCGAAGCAATCAAAAATGCGGGAAAAGAAGAAAATATGGAAGAAGTGGTTATAAGAGAGGTCGGGCAAAAAACACCCCTCTAAAAACCATGACAAATTTAGCATAGAAAAATTATTAAAAGCCAAAAACATAATCTAAGCATGACTGACGGCGAAGAAAAGCAGGAATTAAAAGAAATTACAGGAGAAAATCCACTGCTACACGAAGTAAAACAGGGGCTTGCACCAAAAGTAAGCGAAAAAAAAGAGGATAAAGAAAAAACAAAAGAAGAGATGGGAAGAATACTTGCAGAACTAAAACAAAAAATGAGAGAAATTGACAGAATTACTGCTGATTTAAGAAGAAAGAAACTCGAAGAAGAAAAAGATTCCCCTAAAAAAACCGAACGAATTCTGCATGAAATCAAAGTACCGCCGTTAGAAATGCTGAAGTGACTTTTATGCTCTTTGCGGAAAAAAAAATTGTTATAAAAAAAGTCAGATTTGCTTCAACCCAGTGGGAAAGAACAAAAGGATTAATGTTTGAAGATGAAAAAAATTTTAATTACGCGTTGGTGTTTGAGTTCCCAAATGAGAGCAGAGTCGGTTGTTCTCTGCACATGCTGTTTGTTTTTTTTCCAATAGATGTACTATTCTTAAATAAAGAAAAAAAAGTAGTAGACAAAACCACTCTCACTCCGTTTATATTAAATTACACCCCTAAAAAACCGGCAAAGTATGTAATTGAAATGCCAAAAGGAAAAGGCAAAAACATAAAACTCGGACAAAAAATAAACTGGAAACACTAAGCACTATGGCTCACACGAGCAAAAACAAAAAAATTCTTTTTTAAAAAGAGGAAAGAAAGCAACAAATTAGGGGCTTTCCTTTCCTCCTTTGCCTTTTCTTGCCTTTACCTATAGAAATCGGGGTGATAACCCGTGGAATAAAGGAATCAAACTTATATATAATTTATTCGGTTTTTGAAAAACAACCCCAAAAAAGGAAAAAATCAAAAAATAATTAGCAAAATGGCTCAGAAAGGCATTTTAAACCCGAAAAACCAATCTAAAAACTAGTTTGAAATGCAAACTAAATTAAAAAATTTGTTCGTTAAGCGTCGAAGTTTTAATAAAGTTTTTAAGCAAGGGAAAAAAAGTCTTTTCATGAAAACAAAAACAGATTTCTGTTTCTGTCCTGTTGAATACTCAAAAAAAATAAGCGAATGCAATAGTGGAGAAATAGTTGCAAAAGGAGAAACAAGATATCTACTCATGCGGGCGCCTGATTTGGCAGAGAAAGAAAAAGAACTTTTCTGCGAAGTTCTTCAGGAAATAAAGCAATCAAGAACCGAGATTTTGGGAAAAAAAGATGTTTATTTTTTTCTGAAAAACTATTGCCTCGAGAATATGATTTTACTAAACAAGGAACAACGCGAAAAAATTCTTTTACTTTTGGAGTGGGAATCAATCCAAGAGAGCATACTTACTCCTTTAATTAAAGACCCCGAATTTGAAGAAATAGTAATTAACGGACCAAGAAAACCTGTAATGGTTTATCACAGAATATTCGGGTGGCTTACAACAAATGCACAATTTGAATCTGAAGACAGAATAAGGACAGTAATTAACAGGCTGGCTTCTCCATTAGGAAGACAATTAACTTACCACACCCCTTTACTTAATGCCGTTCTCGCAGACGGTTCAAGACTTAATGCATGCATGAACCCCGTTGCTTTTTCAGGAATTAATGCAACTATAAGAAAGTTCAAAGAAAACCCTTTAACACCAGTGGATTTGGTTGATTATGGAACAATAAGCAGAGAAGCAATGGCTTTTTTGTGGATGGCAATGCAAACGAGCTGTTCAATTTTAATCTGCGGAAATACGGGTTCGGGAAAAACCACTACACTCAACGCATTATTCTGTTTTCTCCCAAGAGAAGAAAGAATAGTGGCAGCAGAAGAAACGCCCGAACTTGTTCTGCCTCAAAATCACACAATAAAACTAAACACAGCGGAGCAGGTGAACGTAACACTGGGAAAATTAATTGAAAATACTTTTAGAATGAGACCCGACAGGGTAATAGTTGGAGAAATTAGAACAAAACACGAAGCGGGAGCTTTCATTAACACTATGCTTGCCGGACAAGCAAAGGGATCCTATGCTACATTTCACGCTGAAAGCGGTGAAGAAGCAGTACAGCGAATGGAGTCATTCGGAATTGACAAACGCACCATGGCGAGTCTTGATTTGATTGTGGTTCAGAAAAGGTTAAGCATAATAGAAGAGAACTCAAGAAAGGAAATACGAAAAGTAACTGAAATCTCCGAAATCGCTAAAACCTCAAACGGAATAAAATTAGAAAAGTTATTTGAATACAATTTTGAGAAAAAAAGACTCGAAAGAGTAAAAAAATCAAAAAGAGTTACTCAAAAGATCTGCCGAGCATACTCAAAAAATGAAGAGGAAATTGAAAAAGAAACCGCAAAAAAAGAAGCTCTGCTTGAAAAACTCAAAGGAATAGCGGGTTTTGGGGAATTTTACGAGCTGGCTGAAAGAGAAAAATAAACAAATAATAACTCAAAATATAGGACAAAATAAAAAATAAATTGGAAAAATAAATTAAAAACAGGGATAAAATGGATTTTAAAGAAAGAATTAAGAAAATTGCAAAGCATTCCAAAACAGAAAATAAACTTGCACAAACAGAGAATTTAAGTGCAAAAAAAATTGCCGTATTTAAGAAACAAAAGCTAATTCTAAGCACATTTGTCGCATTGTTTTTGTGGCTCGGAATCGGTTTGTTTTTGAAAAATATTGCTCTTTCACTGGGGTTGGCGGTTCTCTTTGGAGGAATAATTTTTTTTATAATGATCCAGATTCCGCTCATAAAAAACAGAGTAAAAGCAAGGAAAATAGAAGCACAATTACCCCTTTTTTTGATGAAAATGGTTACTGAAGTTAGGCTCGGAAAAAATTTGATTAGTGCAATACAAGATTGCTGTGATGAAAAAAACGAAGTTTGCGATGAATTTTTGTGCGTGTTAAATGATATGAAAAAAGGAATGAGCTTTTATCAGGCGCTTGAAAAAATGAACCAGCGAATCGAAAGCCCAAGCGTAAAAAGGGCATGCAGTCACTTAAACAACATTAATTCACAGGGAGAAAAAAACGCTTTCGGATTAAAAAAACTCGCAGAAGAACTTATTTTGAAGCAGAGAATAGAAAGCAAAGAGTTTTCCGGAAAAATGGTTGTTTATGCTCTTATTTTTGTTTCGGTTTCGGCAATTGTCCCTGCAATGTTTATGAGTTTCATTTTAATAGGCTCATACTTTATGAGCATCGCATTCACCCCTGTGCAAGTTCTTGGAATAAGTGCAGTGCTTTTTCCCGCAGTTGATTTTGGAATACTTTTAATGATTGATTCAAAAACGCCCCTGTTTTTAAAAGAGTGATTAAATGGATGCAATTGAACTGATTGAAGCCTTTTTGAGAAAAATTTTTGAAGAAGAAAAAATAAAATCATTTGAGGAAAAACTCCGAGTAAATGAATCAAAAATGAAAAATTTGAAAGAATTCCTTTTGTGGAGCACACTTGAAAGCCTTTTTTTAATTTCGACAGCGATAATTATTTGTTTTAGCATTTGGGAAAAAAATTATTCAATGCTTTTTCTAATCGCACTTATTTCATTTCTTCTGCCCTTTGCATTTAATTTTCTTTTTCAGGACTTAAAATTTGAAAAAAGGAAAAGAATCAAAGAGGACGCATTAAGCGATTTGCTTTTAGAGGCAAGTGTTTTTTGCGATGAATCCTCTGCCGAAAAATCAATTAAAAAAATAGCGGAGCAGGACTTTGGTTTAATAAGCAAAGACTTTTCCAACGCATATATTGAAATAAAAAACGGGGCAAGCATTGAAGAAGCACTTATGCATTTAAGTAGGATAAATAAAAGCAAACAATACTCGCGGGTACTCGGGCTCATAATTCAGGGATACAAAAACGGCACCCCAATGTCTGAAATATTCAAGGAAACTGCAGAGGATTTGCTTGAAACAAAAGCAATTTTGAAGGAAAGGCAGGCGGTAATGCTTGTTACAAAATACACGCTCATACTCTCCTCTGCTTTAATTATTCCTGCGGTACTCGGATTAATCGTGGGCTTGGTTTCGGGTTTAAATTTTTCTTCAATGGGAGAACTCTCGCTGGGAATTGATGCAGAGCAAAGAAAAGAACTTTTTGAACACGCAATAATCGGGACAACTTTTTATATTTTTGAATATGCTCTTTTGAGCGCATATTTTTTATCCCTCCAGCAGGGAAACAAAAAAAATTTTTGGGTTTACGCCGGAATTCTTGTTCCTGTCGCAGGAATTGTTTTTTTCGCGGCGCGCGCTGGTTAAAAGCCAAAAGCCTTATTAACCACTTAATTCAATTAATTGCTGTGGTCTGATGAGCACTCAGGAAAAAATAGTAAAAATAGTTGAAAATAAAAATATTCCAATGAAAGGATGGACTTTTGTTGAGGGTTTTCCTGATTTGGGTCTTGCAGGAACAATAGGCGCAAGGTACTTGGTTGAGAAATTAAAATTTGAGCAAATCGGTTATATTGATTCAAAGCTTTTCCTCCCACTTATCAGAATTCAGGAAGGCCTGCCCATGCATCCTGTAAGGCTTTACGCGGATAAAAAAAATAAAGTTGTTATTGCGCTTGCAGAGCAGATTATTGACAATAAACTAGCCCCTTTTATGGCAGAGGAGCTCGTTGAGTGGATAAAGAAAAAGGGAATTAAAAGAGTAATCTCAACTTCTGGACTAAGAATTCCTGAAGGAAAACAGGTTTATGCTTTTGCAAGCAATGAAAATTCAATGAAAGTGCTGAAGAAAAATAACCTTGATATAATTCACACAGGAATAACTTCAGGAGTTACTGCCCTTTTGATGCTTTACCTTAAAGATAACAACATAGAGGCATTTTGTCTTTTGGGAAACGCGAAGAATAATGCGGATTATAATGCTGCTGCGGAAGTTGCAAAAGCTATTTGTTCGCTTACAGGAATGAAAATTGACATCAAGCCTTTGCTTCAGGAAGCTAAAACACTTGAAGAAGCAATAATAAAACACCTAAAAACGGTTGAAGAGAATAAAGATATTAGACCTGAAACGGGAACCCCAATGTATACTTAATAATTAAATTTAATTTAATCAGTGCTGTGCAAATAGTTTTTTTTAACTTGTTGAAAAAAAGTTTCTGCATTTTTTTGAGTTGCACTTGCATTCAACTAAATTATTTTTTTCTTCAGTAAGAGTATAATCTACAGTTATTTCTTGCCCCAAAAGAATTTTTTTCACTGATTTTAATGCCGGCTTTCCTGAATCATAAACAATTACTGCATTTGGGTCGCAGGAATGATTGATAAAATTCAAAACAAGGGGGTCGTTGACAAATAAACCCGAAGCAAGACGGGCAAATCCTTTCTGCACTGAAGAATGAACACTGTTCATCGGAATGTAATAAAATATTTTTCCTTCAGGGATGAGGGTTTTGGCAAATATCCCTATGCCATGAATAGGACTTGATTTTTTTTCAAGAATAACTGATTCGAGAAATTTTTTCTGGCGCATAAAAAAAAACAAGTCAGCGTTTGAATGAATGAGTCAGAGTAAATGCGATAAGAAGGAACGCTGTAATGAAAAGCATTAATCCTACAAGGTTCTCAGGCAGAGAAGGAATGTTGAATCCTGATGAGCCCTGCTGACCTATATTGAAAGTCATTTTATTTTCAGGAGTACCCACTATGTTTCCGTTTTCGTCCGGAGCAAACCAAGCACCATTTTCCTTGAATGCCTGATTGAGGGGAATCTGCAATCCGTTTTCAGGATACCACAAGCCTTTGTCTGGATCATACCAGAATGAGCCATTTGTTCCTTGCGCTGAAAGCAGGGTTTCGGGAACTCCGCCGTTGTAAGTAACTTTTGGAACCCCGTTCTCTGCATCAAACTTTAAAGTGTGCTCCTGTCCGTCAGCGGTTCTAAATCTTAGCGTGCCATCTGCATCCTGTGTAATAGGGCCGTTAATTTCTTTATCAACCAAAATTTTTCCTGTATCTTTGTCTCTAACCCTGAAAAAATTCTTGCACTCACCAGTATTTGCGTCACGCACTGCATAAAATTCGTAAATTCTTTTATCTGAAGTGAATTGAGTGAAAGGACCAAGAGTATCCATTGAGTCATTAAACATACTTGTTTTTCTTATTCCAAGATCATCATTCGCATAAGGAATTGCTTCAAGGTCGATTGCAGGAACCTCACACTCTGAATTAGGGTCTTTTAGCGAGGAGAGATTTGCTTTCAAATCCTTAACATCTTTATTTGTAAGAACAGAATCTTTGTGTTGTCTTATCCATATAATTAATTCCTGTGTTTCGGGTTTTAGTATTATTGAGCCGTGCTCAAAAGTCATTCCGACAAATTTTCCTGCATCAACTGAATTGTTTGCATCTGCAATTAACTTTGAATTCCAGAATCCGTCAACAGTGAATTTTGAAGACGAACCGCCCTGTGCACGTGGAGCTTTTCCTTCAAGATAAATCTTTGAGTCTCTTGCAAACACATTTCCATAAAGCTCGGTGCTTAATTGTTTCATTTCGCCGAAAACCTGTGTTAATTCATCACCCGCATAAGAGATTCCTGTCTGTTCTTTAACCGCGCGTCTAATACAATCAAGAACACTGGATTCAAGGACTTTTATTTCTCCAAATGAATTGAGTTCAAATACAATCGCATTACTCTGCGGAGAAGAGATTTTGTTTATTGTTACAGGAACAACTTCGGCAGGAATTCTATTATCCTGTGAAATCAATCTTACATGGTCTTCTTTGTCTTTTCCAAGAACCTCTTTTCCATTTATTCTCAAAACACCCTCTTCAAGGTTCTTTTCTATAATAGTATTGCCATCAATAATATAACTTACTCCCTTATCGCGGTAAGCGGAAGGCATCAAATTTTCCTTGAACCAGATGTAAAACACATCCTTTCCTTCCACAGTTCCAGCGGATGGAGCAATTAATTCAACATTTGCCTGAAGGAGACTGTTTTTCTTTGCCTTGTCGGCAAATTCTTCAAACTGGTTTTTTAGAGAATCCATTGATTTTTCTACAGGATTGATTGGAACGGTTTTATTTTTTGAATCCTCTTTAACCACCGCATCAAGTCTTGCACTCATGTCAGAAAATACTTCAGAAACTTTTTCGTTTGAAATAATTTCTTTTGATTTTGATTTTGAAGATTCTTTTACAGGCGGAGCAAAGAAATGAACATAATATCCTTCAACGTCATCAACGCAGTCTTGAAGCTGTCTTCCAACCGTCATTTGGGTAAGTAAAGACGCTATTAAACCTGGACCAAATCCGAAGAAGTACGCAATGTTTTCTCCCATTGCTACTACTCCGCCCGCTGCAGGTCCTGCCCACCCTAAATTAAATTCTCTTAACTTTTGGTCACATGTTTCGCCTGTTCTGCGTCCCTGTGAAACATCAATTTTTCCACCCTCAATTTGGCTCGATTTTCCGCTCAAGTTTGAGTGATGAGTGTATGAAACTAAAAGAGAACCTTCTTTTGATTTTTGTGCTTCATCGGAAGCTTCAACAAGGAAAGCCTGCAAGTTTGTTCCTGCATTAAATCCTTTTAGTGTGAAATATTCATTATCATAACTTAATGGAACTACACACCCTGAACAATTCTCGTTGTGGGAATAAAACGCAACATCATTCACTGTATCTCTTGTGCCTGAACCTTCAAACCATCCGCCTGAATATTTTGAAACATTTTCTTTAACAAAAGTATTTGTTGAAATTGCAAGCTCAATTGCTTTATTCCAAAAAAGCAAGCCGTTTTGGAAAGCGCGCTTAAACATATCCCCCTGATCCGAACCTGCATTTACAAAAAAGTCAATAAATGAATCGCCATATATTTTGTCAGAACTCTGAGAAACTGTTAAAGTAGTCCAAGTGTCAGGAAGCATAAAAGCAGAATAATCTTCGTTTCCGAAAGCTTTCTTTGCATTCCAATAAACTATAGGAAGAACTGTTCCTTTATACAAACCAGTAAGAGGTTCTTTGTAATATTTTAGAAGCATGTCTCCTTCATTAGCAAACTGCTGGTCAAGTAAACTTGTGTAAGTCCGCGGAGCATAATCATTTTTCAAAAGAGAAGAATAAATTGTATCCATGTTCTGCAAAGCTTTCTTTGGTCTGCTTCTTGGTCGGGGATGCAGCAATCTGTTTGTGAAATCCTCAGGAGTTAATTTAATTGCTTTTGAATACTCTGATTCAAAAATAGTAAGAGCGCCACCAATCATCGGATTTCCTTCAATGTAACTTATTGTTGAATCATTCAAAGGAAGATATTTTCCATCAGGGAGTCTTACAGAATAAGTTTGAGGACCCATTTTTGCTAAGTGAGAACGTAAATCTGTTAAACCAACATTTTCCGCAACTGTCCGAGTTGGTTGAATTTTGAATAACTGTAAGCTCACTCCGTCCTCAGCAAGTTCAAAAGAACCTGAACCTTTTCCCGCCATTGAACTCCAATCACCATTTTCACTAAATTCTGTAACAATTTTTTTTAGATTAAAAGGTTGACCAGTTGCAATATCAACGTAACCTTGTTCTGTCGGGAATCCTTGTTGTTTAACAGCATAACCACCCATAGAGAAAATATCATCATTACCTTTCAACCATTTTTCATAATCCAAACCTAAAACACTATCCCAATCATCAAGATTAGCCGCTACTTTTCTTGCACTCGCTGTTTTTGCACTCGCAATAGCAGCTGCTTTTGCCGCAGGATCAGTAATGGCTTCGGCTGCTTTTAGAGCAGTTTTTAATTCCTCACCAACAGCATCCATTCCGCGTGCACTGCCCATTGAATAGTAACGCAAAAGCTCAACTGATTCAAAAAACTTTTTTCTTTTTTCAGGAGGGAATTTCCATATAGGAGAATCAGGACCAAGAATTTTTCCTACTTCTCCAGCCGCATCAGTACTCCACAAATTTGGTTTAATCAAAAGAGGTTCATCAATGATGTTCGCAAAGCCCTCTTCCTGAACAAGCGCTTTGAATCTCGAAGCACGCTGTTTTCCAAACAAAGACATGGGTGATTTTAATGCATTAAGTTTTTCAGCAATCCTTTGAGGAATATCAAGCCCGTATTTCGGTTTAACAACTGTATCTCCTCCAAAAATCTTATACGCGCTTGTAAGAAGTTTATTTGCTTTGTGCAAAAGCGTAGGCCCCATGTTGAATACAACTAAATCAGTAGTCATCCATGCGTTAAAGTATTTATCAAACGCGGAGTAAGTGCTTATAGTGCAGGCGGAGTTATTACAAGTTGTTGCATTGCGGGCAACATATTGTCTTGTGAGAACAGAATTAACAAGCACATCTCCTTGAGCGAATTTTCCAGTAGCAAAATCATTGCTGTTAATATCAAGGTAATTTGATTTCATTTTATTTATATCCATTTTTGAAAGAGCGGCTTCCGCAATGTTTTGCCCTGATTTTGTAACAGATTCCCAAGCATTAACTAAATCCTGTTTGAATCCAACACCGGAAGTATCCACTGTTAAACCTGCTCCGTTAATTAAGCACTTATCCTGTTCGCTTACGGCATAATCACAGCGTCCGATTCTAAGAGTAGAGTCAAGAATTAATCCTATTCCAAAAGGACCGCTTATGGTTGTTCCGTTAAAAAAAGAAAATCTGTCCGCTGTTGATGCTACGCTTGGCGCCTCAACACTAACCGCCTCTTTGCCCCCCAAATCCTTTCCGACCAATTCAACTTTTCCCAAATCTTTTAAATTATCATTTTTATTTCCGTCAGTTTTCAAATCAGGGTTGTCTGAAATAAGTTTGCCGTCAAAACCATTGTGAGTCAAATCAAGAATGCCTTTTGCTTCTTCCCCCGAAAGAGTTGAAACGGAACATGAACCCGGAGCAGTTGTCTGCGTCGAAGAGGTTTGCCCTGCTGCGCCTGAATTAGTAGAACCTGACGTATTAGAACCAGAATTATTAGAACCTAAATTACTGCTTTGCGGAGTGGTGCCTGACGCAGCTGGCTCTGCAAGAAAAAATTGTTCGGCTGAAAAAGCGAAAGCTGAATTAGAAAAAACCAGAATAAGAAAAATGAATCCGGCAAGAAAGCCCCTAAAAAAATCGCTTTTTGAACTCATTAAATCCCTTCTATAATATCAACTCATTCAAAGAATATAACCTTTTCTCAAAGCAAAAAAATTAACGGCAGAGGCTTTAAGTAACCATAAAAAACAAAAATAAAGAGACCTAAAGGAGCCCAATCGAAAATAAAAAGGAACAAAACAAGGAAAAGTGCAGAGGAAATAACAACCCCCTTAATTTCACTAAAAAAAGACTTCTTTTTGTCCATAAAAAACGAAGCAACGAGTTCAAATAAAAGCAAAAAAGAAGTCAAAACAATAGAAGTTATTGCAAGGCGAGGAACTGCAATAAGAAAAAGAAGAATATTCTCAACAAAATCAAATTCAAGGGCAGGGTCCCTTAAAGGAGCGTTAAAAAAACCAATAAACATAAAATGGAGGAATAAAAAAACGAGAAGAATAAACGAAACCGAGAAATTGAGAACAAGGCAGGACTTTACCCAGGAAAGAGAATATTTATCCTCAATTCTTTGCCTAATTGGAGAAAAAAACTTGTACAAAATAAATGAAAAAAAAGAGGCTAATAAGAGGAGTTTGAGAAAATCAAACAGCGAAGAAAAAATTATTCCCACGTCCATGCAGGAAAATAACGATAAATTAGTATAAAAGAGTTGCTGGAGAGGAATAAATCTAATAAAATTTAAACAAATTAAAAGGGCAAGAAATAAATAGGGCTAAAATCATTAATCCTGTGGTCTGAATGAACGAATTAATACTGGCTTTTCTTTTTGTTGGAAGCTTTTCTGCAGGATACAGCTTATTGAGAATTGGCTTTCCACAAACCCAGAAAAGAAATGCAATCGAAAAGATAACTTTGGGGTACATACTGGGAATAAGTCTTATAGGAATTCCGTCAGTGTTAATTGAACTATACAGCCTTGAACTAGACGCGTTCATTGCCATACTAATTTTCACTTACTGGGCTTTATACCTTATTCTTCTTGTAAAAAGACTAGCATTCAGGGAAGCTGATCCTCAAATAGAAATTAAAAGAACTAAGAAAAGCGAAAAAGATGAGTTTGAAAAAAACTCTCAAAAAAATGATTTTGAGGAAGAGAAATTTGAGAAAAAGAAAATAACTTTTGAAGACGGACTGGTTGTTAAAGGCAAAACAGAAAAGCAGGTTTTTAAAGAAGAAAAGGGTAATAGAAATAACAAAACATCCGAACAAAGAGAAGATGCTTTGAAAAAATTAAGAGAACTTGCCCAAGGAATAAAAGAAACAAAGAAAGAGAAGGATGACGAGATTGACGAGGATTTTTTGAATAATTTAAGCGATGAAGAGCAGGATGAGTATGGCTGAAAATGTTCCACGAAGGCTTCAAAGATTCTACCGAACTGCACAGGAAAAAAAGATTGAGCAGGAAAAACAAATACAAAGAGAAAATGCGAGCTATTTTGGAGAAGACTATCAGAGTTCCTTTGAAAATGAAAAAGAGAATCTTAAACGGATTCCAAGCATGGATTATGAAGATTTAGACATTGAGGCTGATGAAAAGAACAGAAAAGAGATTGAAGCACTCGAGAAAAAAAACTTAGAAGAAAAAGTCGCTTTGTCAGAAATAGAGGAATTCAAAAAAAGAAACAACCGCCTCCCTGATGAAA
>Ga0172375_10008331_pt1 | contig 13958 bp, 16 predicted proteins | sample LakKiv1m_FD_114537 | JGI IMG/M metagenome (GOLD analysis project Ga0172375, IMG submission 114537) | Freshwater microbial communities from Kabuno Bay, South-Kivu, Congo - kab_092012_11.1m | ecosystem: Environmental > Aquatic > Freshwater > Lake | place: Democratic Republic of the Congo...
CGCGACCCAATGATGTCGCTGAAGTCGGGCAGGAAAAGTTCGACCAGGATTACTGCGATTAATACTGCAATAAAACTTACCGATAGCGACTCACCAAGAAACTGCAGAATCAGAATCTTCCGGTTGGCACCCAGCACTTTGCGAACCCCTACCTCTTTTGTTCTTCCGGCAAAACGGGCAGTTGACATATTCATGAAATTGATGCAGGCAATAAGCAGAACAAAAAGTGCCACAGCTCCAAAAATGAAGAGGTTTTTTGGATCGCCAGCAGTGTCAAAACTGCCTGCATCAGATGAGTAAAGGTGAACCTTTTCCAGGGGATCAAAATGCAGGGATAATTCGATACCAAAATTCCGATACTTATAATTGATGTGCTTTTCCAGAAAACCAGGAAGCTTGGCGTTGAAATTGCCCCAGTTTACGTTGTCGGCCAGGGTAACAAAAGTATAATATGCCCAGCCGCCATCCCAATCCAGGTAATAACCATCCATTTTATAAAGTGACGAAAACGAAAGTAAAGCGCCAAACTGAACCGTCGAATTTTTTGGTGGATCATCCACAAGGCCTGTAACTTTAAAACTATGCGAACCATTTAGTTTTATGATTTTCCCAATCGGATTTTCCTCACCAAAAAGCTGTTTGGCAGAAGATGTTGTGAGCACAATGGTAAAAGGCTCGGTAAGGGCAAGCCGGGGATTGCCCTTAAGCATCGGAAAAGTAAATATGTCAAAAACCGATGAATCAGCAAAAACAATATTTTGAATTGTCTTGCTTTGGTTGCCAACTAAAAAGTAACCTTCGCCGGGAATGGAAAGCCGTGCCATATTCGAAATTTCAGGAAATTCCTCCAATAATGATGGTCCGATCCCGGCAGTTGCAACGGCAGAATTTTCGACATTGTCACCTCTATGTTGTTCAACAACCATGTTATAAATCCTGGATTTCCTTTGATTGAAATCATCGTAACTCAGTTCATTCATCACATAAAGCATGATTAATAGGCTCACAGCAATACCAATTGCGAGGCCTGCAATTTTTATAATCATGTAAAATTTATCGGTTAAAAATTGTCTGAGCGTGGTGATAAAAAAGTGTTTGAGCATGGTTAAGCGTTTAGGTTAAACTTTCGGTGAAGCACATTTTTTAAGAAAATCGTAATGTAAATTAAAAACGTTCAATATCACTGATATGTTTTTAATCAAAAACTTTTGATGAAGCGCTTTAATTCTTCCTTTCTCAGGGTAGTTAATTGATGCCAGCGGATTCCCTGCACTGCACCCTCCAGAGCGAAAAGCATATTTATACAGGCTCCTTTTTCTTCAATTTTGATCATCGAAAATGCCTTTTCAGCACCTATGGATATTAACGCTTCAGGAGTCCGGATCCCGGCTTCATTCAAACGGATGGCCAAAACTTTTCCAATATTTGGCAAATCAATCAGTTTTTCCATTTGTAAAATTTAGAAATTTAATACCCGAAAAACCAACAGGTCAAACATAAAAACCCACACTACAAAGCTATTACCACTGGTTGTAATTTGCATATTGAGCGTTGCTATTTTCTTCGGAAACCACCCAAAATCATATCAAAAACATCAGAATGTGCTTCCATTCCAGCCCCACATCGAACCATCGGCATTTGAAAATTCGATGTACATTCTGTCGGCAGTTGTGCCGGTTTCTTGGCTGAGTAATTCGGTAAGTTTTTTTGAAATCACTTTTGCACGGTTTTCTGGGAATCCGATACTTTTTAATTCGATATATAACAGGGGATCATCCGTACCACCAAGAATCATATCCTGATTTACTTCATACGAAATCATGATATATTTTTCAGGCTTTCCCAGGACTTCAGAGAGAAGTGTTGAAGCTTTCTTCAACAACTCTTCGGTGTTTAATATACTGTTGTTCGACAATATTTTTAGTACTGGCATGATGCTTAATCCTTTAAAAGTTTATAATTTTTAAACCTCCCGATTTCCCAACCTGTACTATTGTTTAGCCAGTTTAGAAACCGGATGCGCAAAGAAGCTCTTACAAGTTCTGTAGGGTCGAATGAAAACTCCCAGTTCATCCGTCTGATTCTTTCTTCCATTACGGCAGGAGGTGTGCCGGTGTATTTAACCAGATTGTCGATGTTGGTATAATCGAATTCATCCACTTTTTGAAATTTGGTTTCCATCCAGTCGTCGTCGTGCCACATTTTGTTAAACGATTCAATTTTATTGGCCATTACGGCAGGGTGTTTTACCCAACCATAATGAAAAAGATCGGCTCCGGTATCTTTTACATAAAGCAGCTTCCCGTTTTTCCTAAAACTCATCGCGTCTTTCCATGAGTGAATTTGCTTATCGTTCCTGATGACCCGGATTTCATTTTTCCACCATTTATGCGAATCGGCAATAAAATCATACGATCCAAAAAAATTAACGTACCTGAACAGTAAGCCTTCAACACGTTTATCGGTCAGGAATTTCCCCATGTCTGCTTTTATTTTCGGTAATTCTTTTTCGTGAAAAACCTCATCAGCCTGAACATAAATGGCCCAATCACTGTCGGGTGAGATCGCAGCAAATGCTTTATCTGTCTCAACGGCAAGTACTTTTCCTCCTTCACGTAAGGAATCGTCCCAAACGGTTTCGATAATTCTGATCTTCGGCGAATCAATGCTTTTGATGAGATCAAGGGTTCCGTCTTCGGAATTCCCAACTGCCACCACGATTTCATCGCATATGGGCATGATCGAGCGGATCGATTCAATTACAGGGTAATCGAATTTAATAGCATTTCGAACAAATGTAAATCCGGAAACTTTCATTTAATACGTATTTAGGGCGGCAAATTTACACTAAAAATTAAGAAAAAGCCCTTGCGCACCTCAGCACCAAGGGCTCATAAAATAGCAGAACTACAATTAAATTTCTTCAGCCAGTTCAAGAAAACGCTTATAGGGAATGGCGAGCATACTTTTGGCCTGCAACGCACCATTGGCCTGACTGATCATCGATACTTTTGCTGCGACTTCAGGATTGGGTGCTTCATAAATGTCGATAAAATCGTATTCTCCAAGGATGGCGTAGTGTGCCAGCCATTTAACTTCCGGGCACTTTTCCCTGACCTGTCCCAGCCAACTGCGGCCTTGCCTTTCGCGGTTCTTCATTTCATACGAAAGATCGGTCGATAACTTTGTAAAAAGCATGTAAGTTTGCATATTTCCTCCTCAATTTGGTAATTCAGATTTATTGTTGAAAAATAATACTTTTTCTCAGAATTAAAAAAAATATTTTCTGTTTTACAATTTTCTACCATCTCCTGTTTGGTTTTATCCTATAACAACGACAAATTATTCTGGTGATTTCTCAACTGCAGGACTTATCTGAATTTGCCTATCTCCAAAAACCAGGCTGAACCCAAACCTGAGTATATAAAAACTGGCTTTGTTCAACATAAACGGAGCAACTACATTTTCGTTGATCAGGTAAAATTGCAGCGGTCCCAGGTTAGCCGCAACGCCCACACCAAGATTAAAATAATTGTGCGGGGACGCTGAGTATGAACACATCAGGTTCACATCGCGGTTAAACTTACGCGTGTAACCTAAAGAAACCGAAGGCCATACTTGTTTTTCGAGAAACTGAGAGCCGAAAATAAAGCCAAACTGGTCTTTTGGATTCAGATTGTAATCGAGGTTTAAATATAGTGTCGAAGGCATTCTTGACCGATATGAATCAGCTGTTTTAATAACGCCCAATTCATCCTTAATTGAATCGAGAATTTCGGTAACTTTACTTTTATCAAATTTTTTATCCGAAATAAAATCACCAAGGTCGAAACCGTTAAAAACAAAGGTTTTAGATGGATCTTCAGTTTTATAGGTTGTCAGATTTTTCTTCCATTTTATCGAGCCCAGGTTTAACAAACTAGCTGAGGCGGTGAATTTTTCGTCAATTATATACCTGCCACCCAAATCGATGGCAAAACCACTGTTTCCGGTGTTTGTAAAAATATCCAATGGTTTAATACCACCTCCGTCACTGCCGGGAACTGATGTGTGTAACAAAATATTTGACTTTGCAGAAATCGTGAAATCATTTGGGTCGGTGTCGATTGTAAAATCAAGGTTTTTGGTGTAGGCATTGGCAATTCCCTGCAGGTATTTCAGGTTTATCCCAACATTCAATTTTTGATCGATCTGGCGTGTAAAACCAAGGGAATATTCCCTGTAATAAGTCAGATTAAAAGCATTACCGCTTAAATCGATGGTTTTACCCATATAGTAATCGCTGCCATTGCCATAAAGGGCGAATCGAAGCAATTCTTTGGTAATGGTAAGATTACTGTTGGCAATGTCGGCTATACGGAAATGAAAATAATTTTGCTCAGATTTAAAACCGAAAGATAAAACCTCCTCCATAAAATTAAGGTTCCCGATATTTTTATCATTTAGGTTGCTGAGTATAAAATCTCTGTCAAGGTAAAGAGAATCCCCTCTTTTCTGGAAAATGTCATCATAATTAAAAGTGTTTTCTATCCCAACCTTTACTGCTGAAAGAAATGGAATGCCGATATAGAATTTGTATTGCGGCATGATAGCGGGATTTACATTGCGGGCATTTGGTAAAATGGGTAAAAAATATAATGAACGATCTGCCTGAGCAAAAACGAGAGGTGATGCTACTGCAAGCAATAGAAGAAAAGTCACCATCCTTTTTAATGTGTTGTTGATGATTGTTGCTTTCATATTCCCTCCTAATTGTTTGTAATATTAATACCCGCAATGGTGCCTATTTGAATCTGAAGCGAATAGTTGTTGTAGATTTTAACCAACTGCTGGTTGGTTGTAGATAATCCAGCCCTGAGGATCATTTTTTTGGCATCAACAATGTTATGAATTCTTGATCCTGTAAAATTTACGTCTGTTGTTTTATGCTCAGGTTCGGTCACACGGTAATCGGGTGGGCCATTTACCGGCGCCCCCTGAATGATAGTCTGGTCGGGATCGGTAATTAATGAGTCGAGGACATGAAAACTGCCATCGGTAAAAAAAAGCTGCATACCAGCATTGAGAGGGAAACCGTTTGTGCTGTTAACCCTGAAAAGTAAATTATCAATCTTACTCATATCTGAAATCTTAAAATCCACCGTATCTTCGATTATAAATTTACTGATTGCCGTAAAGAGGTCAATGTTGACGGATAAATCCATAGTAATTCTGCTTGTGTCCGCCACAAAATTTTCAATGAGTGAATCTCCCAATGGATTCGTAACACCGATAAATTTATAATAAAGTTTATCCGGTGCAATATTGAAGGCTTCTGGAAAATTGTTGCTCCCAAAATCAAGATGTGTTTCAACGGATTCTCCAACCTGGGTAACATCCGGACTATCGATCGTAAAAAGGTTTGGGTTGCCGGCTCCATTGAAGTAAATATCGACAATATCAGGATCATTTATTCTGGAGTAAGCATAAAAGTACTCTGCACCTATAGTTACCGGCATCCCAATGGAGTTATTAACGTTTATAAACAAATCAATTGAACCTGGTCCCAAATCAATTCCTCCGCCGATAGTTCTGTTGAACAAGCTTATTGGCAATGAGTCGGTCAATGAAACATTAAAACTCCCAAGATAACCATATAAAATCTTAAAATTAAGATCGCTAAATGTGCCGTTTATAGTGAAATTATAGGGCGACTGATCTGGATTATTATCTCCCTGGATAAGCAACGAACACTGAAAGGTAAGTTGATTTTTTGACGACGCCGTATTACTAAAGATGAATTTATAATTACTCATTGAAGCACTTAAATCATACGAAACGCTTGTTTGCTGACCACCGGGGTTATTAAGGGAAGCGTCGAACACCAAAGGCTCTCCCGTTGCAATACTAACAATTTCCGGAATTTTTATCGAGAGCCCTGTCACATCCCGGTTGAGGTCGGTTTGACCGGCAATATGAATTACACCGCCTTTAAGTAAAAGACTATCTAGTCGTTGATCGGGTGAACCGGCCAAAACATGTACCGGAAATTCCAATGAAATCTGGTACGATGATCCGGAGGGTAATGGCGGGACAATGAACGGACTTTGAAAACCAAATACCTGATCAGGAATCTGAATAAAATCACCCGCTCTTTTTGTGTACATTTCATTTGAAGAGTAAACAAAACTCAGCGAATTATCAGGATTTACATTAATAAAAAGATTTCCTGAACCATTAAAAAAATCCTCGAGTGCAAAGGTTGAATTCACCAGCGGAATTGCAAATTCAGGATTCCAGTCGGGAACTGCGATTTTATTAAAGTTTAAATCATCAGCAAGTTTACTGCAGGAAATGATAAATAATGAAATGGTTAAACTAAAAAGAGTCAGTATAAACAGACCCTTAAAATTAGAGACAGGATGTAAATGTTTTATTTTCATAGCGGTAGAAATTTAAGGAACCTTGTGGTTCCGGTTTCTACCGTCAAAGATAATAAGGATACCCGAAACTATTGTCAGAGTTTTTGATAATTATTTTATCCGCGCAGCCATCTTCATCAACGTCAATAAAATCCCCATTAAGCTGGATGATCCCTTTCGAATAGTCGACGCTTACCTTAAAATTACCTTGTTTGATGGGATTAGGACACGAAAACTGAATAATCCAGTCAGAAATTGAATTCACTGCTAAAGTGGCCAACGGCATTATTATTCCTTCATTTCCATAATACTGGGCAATAGCACCGACGGGCATTTCGAAAACATGATTTATCGTGTTGTATGGCTTGTCGTAGCCACTTTTCCAAAACATATCCCGTTGATCTGATACAGAAAGCGTTTTATTGAGATTTGAAAAAAAAGAAAACTCAATAATGATTTTATATTTCAGTTTCCCTGCAAATGATTGGCCGGTATTAACATATGAATATTGCCCTTCCAGTATGGTACCGTCCACCTCATAATTGGCAAAATTTGCAGTAAAAACAGCATCGGCCTGATCGAAGGATTTATTTAATACTGCATTAATCTGACCGTTTCTTAATTTCCCATCAGGGCAGATTTTTCCGGCGGGCCCATAATCGAAATAAAACTGGGCCCCTACAGTACCTGAATTTTGTGTACAGGTAACCAGGGCACTGTCGATTTTATCTTCGCCTTTATTTATCAGGATTGTGTCGTGCAATACCTTGTGGAATAATACAAATAAATCAGCCATGATATCTTCGGATTTCACGTAACCGGCTACTATTTTGGCTTGTTCCACAAAATCAGTGGTATTTTCCTTTTTGCACGAAGATTCACCAAACAACATGAGTCCGGCAAATAACAAGAAAACGCTGAAATTCTTTAACCCGGGCATGATCAGACCTTTTATTTAAAAACAAATTGTAAACGCATTTTTCATTTAAATATTCCAGCACGCCAAAAATTAACGCTTTACAAATACCGTAACTGAATTTGTTCTCTTTTTCGGAATTCATGCAAAATTCTACCCCAAAAATACTATGTTTGTCGCTTCATTGATTAGGCGGCAAAACCAATGATTTTTTTTCTACTTTTGTTTATGCGATAAAAATTATCAAAACATATTTTATAAATAATTGATATCATGAAAGATACACCTATTAATTTTGAGATTGTTACTCAAAAAATCAAAGAGAGCGGTTTGAGCAGTGTTGGACAGGGATCCATTCGGGAAATAAAACGACTCATCGACAACATCGAAAATGCCTCAGGCGAAAAGTTTGTAAGGATGGAAATGGGAGTCCCTGGCCTGCCTCCTACAAAAGTTGGTGTTGAAGCACAAAAAGAAGCTTTGGATAAAGGTGTAGCTGCTATTTACCCCGATATTTTCGGGATTCAACCGCTTAAAACTGAAATTTCGAAATTCGTAAAAAACTTTCTTAATGTCGATGTAAGCCCTGAAGGATGCTTGCCGACTGTAGGGTCGATGCAAGGAAGTTTTGCGGCTTTTATGACACTCAACCGGATGCATGCAGAGCGGGAAGGAACACTTTTTCTTGATCCAGGATTCCCGGTACACAAGCAGCAACTCCGGGTAATGGGACAAGGCTGGCATGCTTTTGATGTTTACAATTATCGGGGCGAAAAATTAAGAGCCAAATTGGAAGAGTACCTGAGCAAAGGAAATATTTGCTCCATTTTATATTCAAATCCAAATAACCCATCCTGGATTTGTTTTACTGAACACGAATTGCAAATTATCGGTGAACTGGCTAATAAATATGATGTTATCGTCATCGAAGACCTGGCATATTTTGCAATGGATTTCCGCAAGGATTACTCAAAACCCGGTCAACCTCCTTATCAACCTACTGTAGCCAGATATACCCGGAATTTTGTGTTACTGATCTCAAGCTCAAAAGCATTTAGCTATGCCGGCGAACGAATCGGAATGATGGTATTGTCGGATAAATTATTCCAGACCAAGGCACCCGACCTGTTGCGATATTACCGTTTCGAATACGTTGGCTATGCAATGATTTTCGGAACACTTTATTCACTTAGTTCAGGCACAAATCATTCGTCGCAATATGCCCTGACGGCCATGCTTAAAGCAGCTAACGAAGGGAAACTTGATTTCGTTGAAATCGTAAAAGAATACGGCGAGAAAGCCAAAATCATGAAAAAACTGTTTACCGATAACGGTTTTCTGATCGTTTACGATAAAGATGAAGATGCTCCTATCGCCGATGGATTCTACTTTACCTTTTCCTATCCCGGATTTTCAGGCGCCGATTTGCTCGAAAAACTACTATATTACGGTATCTCTGCAATTACCCTCGACATTACAGGTAGCGAACGCCGCGAAGGTATCCGCGCCTGTGTTTCGCTGGTTCAACGATCACAATTCCCTGATTTGGAGGAGCGACTAAAACGATTTGACGAGGATCATGGGAAAAAACAGCTATAACATATTCTGAAATTAATCATATTTTTGTGATGTTTATAACTTAAATTACATCCTGTGAAAGCCGTTTTTACTGTACTGTTTTTGGTTTTTTTTGGTAGTGCAATCGCTCAGATACCTGATTATCTTGGAAACAATCCGCAATGGAGGCAGGATTGGTGGTTTGGTTATAATTACCCTTGTCTTGAAATCCATAATTATATTTATTATCTGAATGGTGATTCGATAGTTGACAACTTGGCCTACAAAAAAGTATTCAGAAAAGGTAAAGAAGAACATAGCTGGAATGCGCCACCGCCATCATATAACTGCGAGGGAACAATGTATTATAACTATTTCAGTACATTAATTCGCCAGGATAACCTAAAAATGTACGTCCGTGATTTTGATGGAATTGAATATCTGCTCTATAATTTTGATCTGCATATTGCTGATACTTTGCCGGTAACCTATAATTATCCGTTCTCGGAACCTATTTTGGTTACAGGCATCGACAGTATTCCTGTTGGCAATTCATACCGGAAAATATTCCATCTAGCAAGTGATTATTGGTCGGATCACATTCTCATTGAGGGGATTGGTTTTGAATCAGGTTTACTTGATTATTTCCCGGATTATGAATTTCCAACCCGTTTATTGTGTTTTACACAAAATGATACCACCTGGTATCCAGCCTATGGAGATTACTGCGATTTGACTGTTGATATCCAGGCTTTAGAATCTGACAAAGTAATTCAGTTTTACCCAAATCCTGTAGTTTACGAGTTGATCATCGAATTGCCATCCCCTTTAGGAATCGATCAGGTTATTGCTTATGATGTATTTGGGAATAAAATGCACATGGATTTCGTACAAGCAGATACCGGCCAGCTAAAAGTTGATTTTTCAGCAATTAAAAAAGGGTTATATTTCCTGAAACTGATAACAAGTAATTCGAACCAGATAAATCTCAAAGTAATAAAACAATAACCGGCTCTTCTAATTCTTTAGTCCTTCATTTCTTTTCATGTTTAACATCACTTAAACCAATTTGAGTGATTTGTTTTTACGATACCTGATTGGATCACGTATTTTTGAAAATCCAAATTACCTGTCCAGAATTTAAACTCATTAAAAATTACCCTAAAACGGTCAAAATACCAAAACTATTGAACTACCGTTAAGTTTAAAAACTGTAATTTTGTGCCTTTAAAACAAAAATATAAATTTATTTAAAAAATTCGTTTATGGCTAAAGTTCAAGGTGCCATTGTTGTTGACAGCGAAAGGTGTAAAGGATGCGAGGTTTGCATTCCTTCCTGCCCTACCGAAGTTATCGAACTGGCAAAAGAAGTAAATGGAAAGGGTTATCATTATGCTTACATGGCCAATCAGGATGCGTGTATTGGATGTGCAAACTGTGCAATCGTTTGTCCCGACGGAGTAATCACGGTTTACAAGGTCAAAAAAGTAGCTTAATATTAAGAATAAATTTCAGATAAAATGGGTGAATTAAAGTTAATGAAAGGAAATGAGGCGATTGCCGAAGCAGCTATTCGCGCAGGAGTCGATGCTTATTTCGGATACCCGATTACACCTCAGTCGGAAGTTATCGAGTACCTGATGGCCGAGCAACCCGAGCAACGCACAGGGATGGTTGTTTTACAAGCCGAAAGTGAACTTGCTGCCATCAACATGGTTTATGGGGCAGCTGCAGCGGGTAAAAAAGTCTTCACCTCGTCATCGAGCCCGGGAATTAGTCTTTACCAGGAAGGCATTTCATACATCGCCGGTGCGGAACTCCCATGTGTAATTGCAAATGTAGTTCGTGGCGGCCCGGGGCTTGGAACCATCCAGCCTTCACAAGCCGACTATTTTCAATCAACCAAAGGTGGTGGTCATGGCGATTACCGGCTCTACGTTTTGGCTCCGGCATCGGTGCAGGAAATGGCTGATTTCATTCAGGTAGGCTTCGACATCGCTTATAAATACCGCAACCCGGTTATGATTCTATCGGACGGGATGATTGGTCAGATGATGGAAAAAGTAGAACTTGCCGATCAACAACCACGATGGACGGATGAGGAGATCAAACAAATGCACGACTCCTGGGCTGCTTTTGGGAAAGGAGAACACCGCGAAAGAAATATCATTACTTCCCTTGACCTCGATTCGGCACGACAGGAAAAACATAACCACCATCTTCAGGAAAAATACCGGAAAATGGAAGCTGAGGAGGTTCGTTATGAAGAAATAAACTGTGAAGATGCAGAATACCTGATTGTAGCTTATGGTTCGAGCGCCCGGATTTCGATGAAATCCGTTGAACTGGCCCGCAAAAAAGGAATCAGAGTAGGGCTTTTCCGTCCGATAACGCTTTATCCTTTCCCAATGAAGGCATTGAACGCTTATGTTGGAAAAATAAAAGGAATCCTTTCGGTCGAAATGAGCGCCGGCCAGTTGATCGAAGATGTTAAACTGGCAGTTGAATGTAATATTCCGGTTAAACATTTTGGACGGTACGGAGGAATGATCCACTCACCCGAAGAGGTACTGACTGCACTTGAACAATTAATTATAGGAGGCTAAACGATGGACATCAATGATATTGTAAAGGAAGAAAACCTGGTTTATACCAAAACCAAACTGATGACCGACAATGTATTGTCGTACTGCCCGGGATGCGGACATGGTACAGCACACCGCATAATTATGGAAGTTATCGATGAACTGGGGCTTCAGTCGCAAACGGTTGGAGTAGCCCCGGTTGGTTGTTCTGTTCTCGCCTACGATTTTATGAACATCGATATGATCCAGGCTGCCCACGGCCGTGCTCCGGCTGTTGCAACCGGCCTAAAACGTGCCATGCCCGATAAAACGATTTTCACTTATCAGGGGGATGGCGACCTTGCTGCCATCGGAACTGCCGAAACTATTCATGTTTGTAACCGCGGCGAAGACATCACCATATTTTTCATCAATAATGGAATTTATGGAATGACCGGTGGACAAATGGCACCGACTACCCTTGAAGGGATGAAAACAGCAACTTCTCCTTATGGCCGCGACCTGAAGTTAATGGGAAATCCTTTAAAAATTACCGAATTAATCGCCCAATTACCGGGCACTTATTTCGTTACAAGACAGGCCGTTCATACACCGGCCGCAGTACGTAAAGCCAAAAAAGCCGTATTCAAGGCATTTGAAGTTCAAAAACAAAAGAAAGGGATTTCTTTTGTCGAAATCGTTTCAAACTGTAATTCGGGATGGAAAATGGCTCCGGTTAAAGCCAACCAGTGGATGGTCGAAAACATGTTTCCATTCTACCCATTGGGTGATATTAAAGTTGATGGCGAATTGGTTAGAACGAATAAAGTGGAAATTAAAAGTTGATGAGCTTCAAAATAATAATGAACTAAAAAAAAGAATATCATGACAGAAGAAATCATCATAGCAGGATTTGGTGGACAAGGTGTACTTTCGATGGGAAAAATACTGGCGTATTCAGGAATAATGCAGGATCAGGAAGTAAGCTGGATGCCCTCTTATGGCCCTGAAATGCGCGGTGGAACCGCTAATGTTACCGTAATTGTTAGCGACGAAAGAATCAGTTCGCCGGTACTCAACTTTTACGATACGGCTATTATCCTGAATCAACAATCGATGGATAAATTCGAAAAAACCGTAAAACCAGGAGGCCTCTTGCTTTACGACCCAAACGGTATTACACATCACCCGCAACGTAATGACATCAAAATTTACAAAATAGAGGGTGCAAGGCTTTCGGCAGAAATGGGAAATTCCAAGATTTTCAATATGATTGTTCTAGGCGCTTATCTCAAACTGAAACCAATTGTAAAAATCGAAAATGTTATCCGTGGTCTTAAAAAATCAATTCCGGAACGCTACCATAAACTCATTCCAATGAATCAGGAAGCGCTCACCAAAGGCATGGAAAATCCGGTTGCAATTTTGAATTGATAAAAAATTATCATTTACACCGCATATAGATATAGACCTCCGGGGATCATACCACCGGAGGTTTTTATTTATTTGGTAGCAGGAATAAATTTCAGAAAGAATTGTAAGATGTTCATCCTTTGTAAATAACCAAATGATCGAAAAGCCTTTAAAAGGAGAGTCCGTTCCGGAAGCTTTGAAAGAATTTCTCACTAGCAAAGCAGAGTTTTATAACCATGTCCGGTTTATTCCATCCGATCCCATATCTATCCCCCACCGCTTTACCCGAAATGAAGATATCGAAATTTCGGGTTTCTTATCCGCGACCATAGCCTGGGGACAAAGACCAACCATTATAAAAAATGCGTCAAAACTTGTCGAATGGATGGATTATTCACCCTTAGATTTCATCCTCAACTTTAATGAGAGCGATTTGAAGCCGTTTAGCAAATTTGTTCACCGCACTTTTAATGGTGAGGACTGTGTACATTTCCTGTGGTCGCTAAAAAACATATATCAAAACTATCAAACGCTCGAAAACGCTTTTACAGCGGGTTTTCTCCCATCCGATATCAGCACCAGAAAGGCAATTCTCTTATTCAGGGAACGGTTTTTTGAAATCATATCGCCACCGAGAACTCAAAAACACCTGGCCAATCCTTTAAAAAATTCTTCTTCAAAAAGGCTCAACATGTTCCTAAGATGGATGGTCCGAAAAGATAAACATGGTGTCGATTTCGGAATCTGGAACAAAATTCAGCCTTCCCAACTGGTTTGCCCACTTGATGTCCATGTTGCAAATGTTGCCCGAAAACTCGGCTTACTATCGCGGAAAATTAATGATTGGCAGGCAGCTGAAGAACTTACCGGAATTTTAAAAACACTCGATAAGGACGATCCCGTAAAGTATGATTTTGCGCTTTTTGGACTTGGTGTCTATGAAAAGTTTTAGTAAGGGAATCTAAAAATATTATTTCCAATTTTACTAACGTTAGGGTCAAGAAGTTATCTATTTCATAACATTAATGTTCGGGTAAAATTAATCTTGACTATTGTAACCATGTTTCGTTAAACCCTGCCCGATGGTCAGGCGGGCTCTACGAGGTA
>Ga0172375_10008333_pt1 | contig 13958 bp, 12 predicted proteins | sample LakKiv1m_FD_114537 | JGI IMG/M metagenome (GOLD analysis project Ga0172375, IMG submission 114537) | Freshwater microbial communities from Kabuno Bay, South-Kivu, Congo - kab_092012_11.1m | ecosystem: Environmental > Aquatic > Freshwater > Lake | place: Democratic Republic of the Congo...
ACGCAGTATGTGGTGAATTTCCCCGGAAGTGTCGCCGCGGCGGTCTTCCACGCAGAGCTTTTAGCCCCTCTTCTGGATCACGGCATCGCGATGGCGCTCGGCAAAGGGCATTGAGCCGCTCGCGGGTTTCATGCGTTTAGCTATTCCGCGGTTGGGGCTTCCGATTCCGCGCTTCTTCGGAAGCGCCTATTTCCCCACGACGGAATTTATAAAGGTCACGAGGACGTTGAGCGCCCTCTCGTTTGCCCCGCCCTCGGGTATTATTATATCGGCATAGGATTTTGTGGGCTCGATAAATTCGTAATGGCCTGGCCTTACGACATTCATATACTGGTCGACGACGGAATCGACAGTCCTGCCGCGCTCCTTGATGTCGCGGACAAGCCTGCGGATGAATCGTATATCGTCGGGCGTATCCACGAAAATCTTGAGGTCGATGAGGTCGCGCACAGCCCTGTTGGTGAACACCATGATGCCTTCGAAAATCACGACTTTCTTGGGTAAAACGTGAATCGTTTCTTCGGTCCGCCGGTGATGCACGAAGTCGTATGTGGGCAACTCGATACATTCGCCGTGCTTCAATGCCGTCAATTGCTCGATGATGAGCTCGTTGTCGAAGGCGTCGGGGTGGTCGAAATTGAAGGCGGTGATATTGGAGTTGGAGATGAATTCAGCGGATTTGTAATAGCTGTCCTGCGGGATGAAAACAAAATCGGAGACGAGCTCGGAAATTTTCCTGACGATGGTCGTCTTTCCGGATCCCGAACCGCCGCAGATGCCGATAACTTTCACTGGTGTCATGGTTTCATCCTATTTGCCCTTCCGGTCATGAGCAGACGTTCCACCTCATCGACCATCGAATCAGGCGTGGATGCGCCCGCCGACAGGCCGATCTTCCTGAAGCCAAAAATTTCTCCCGGGAGTTCCCCCGCTGTCTCTATGTGCCAAGCCGGCTTTCCCGATTCCTTGGCGGCCATAAGAAGTCGCTGCGTATTGGCTGAATTTTTACCGCCCACGACAATGAGGGCCTCCACCTGGCCCGCGAGTTCGGCAAGGGCTTCCTGCCTGTCGGCGGTAGCCGGGCAAAGTGTCTCGACGGTCAGGAGAGAGCCGCAGGTGCTTTCGAACTCCCGCATTATCGCGTCGTATTCGCTTTTTTTGATCGTCGTCTGGGCGATGAGCGCCACGGGACGAGTGGACCATGAGGCCGCCAAGGCCGCCGCCTCCTCGGCATTTTCGACGACGATGGCGCCTGGGGCATACCCGAGGATACCCGCAACTTCTCCATGCGATCGATCGCCGGCTATGGCCACGGAATAGCCCTTGTCCAGGAGTTCCCTGGCTTTCTTTTGGCTCTTCAGGACGCGCGGGCAGGTGGCGTCCACGATCTTGGCGCCGAGGCGAGCCAAATGGGCAAAGGCTTCCGGAGGCGCGCCATGCGCCCGTATTACGACAATCGAATTCGCCGCTTTGTCATCAAGCGACCCATTTTCGAATTCTGCGGGATCCAGAACGCTTACTCCGGCCTTTTCGAGTTCGGCGACGGCTTGAGGGTTGTGAATGAGAGGGCCATAGGTGTAGACGCCTTTCCCGGAGTTCTTGCCTTCTTCTGCCGCCCTTCTCGCCGACGCCTCGGCGCGCCTCACCCCCATGCACATTCCAAGGACTCGCGCTCGTACGACTATCATCATGCAACTATATACCACATGTTTTTTTTTGTCATTCCGGCTTGGCATGATGATCCCTGAAAGCTTTTTCAATAGCGCCATCTTGTCAATAAAGCATAAATATTCAATATTTATAAATAATTATATAATATAGCGATAGAGCGCTCTCCATCTTGTCTGTAGCGGAAAAAATGATATACTTGCACTTCTTCGCTGCTCGGGCGTTTTTTCGAACAGCATGCATCAGTGGAAAGGCCGCGTTGCTGAAAGGAGAGATGATGACAAGCCGGAAGACTATCGTCGTAGCGTTGGGTGGGAATGCCATTATCGAAGAGGGAACCGAGGGCACGATCTCTCAGCAATTCGCCAATACGCGCAAGAGCCTGGCCGCGATCGTGGGAATGATTAGCGAGGGGCATAAGGTGGTATTGACACATGGGAATGGCCCTCAGGCTGGCGTCCACCTTATCCGGAATGAGGCGGCGAGCGCACAGGTGCCCCCTTCTCCCCTCGGTGTCATTGTCGCCGATACGCAAGGTTCCATGGGTTATATGATCGCGCAGAGCCTCGCGAATGCCCTTCTGAAACAGGGTGTCAAGAAGCAGGTGGTGACGGTCATCACGCAAGTCGAAGTGGACCCGGCCGATCCATCCATGCAGAATCCGACGAAATATGTTGGCCCTTTTTACAAGGCCGAACAGGTCGAAAAGCTTCGCGAGCGCGGGTGGATCATCAAGGAGGACCCGGGCAGAGGCTATCGCCGGGTCGTTCCCAGTCCGATTCCCCTCGATGTTGTCGAGAAGGACACGATCAAGGACCTCCTCGATGACGGCAAGATCGTCATAGCCGCTGGCGGAGGGGGTGTCCCCGTGTATCGAGAGGCCGACGGCAGCCTGGAAGGCGTCGATGCGGTGATCGACAAGGACAGGGCCTCTGCGCTTCTCGCGAATCTGATCGACGCGGACGAGCTCGTCATCCTCACCGGCGTGGATAAAGTTGCCGTCAATTTCAAGAAACCCGATCAGAAGTTTTTTGATCACCTGACCGTCTCGGAGTGTGAGCGGTTCCTTGCCGAGGGGCAGTTCCCGAAAGGTTCGATGGGGCCCAAAATAGAGGCCGCCTGCGACTTCGTGAAGAGAGGAGGCGCCCGCGTGATCATCACCTCCATGGAAAACGCCACATTGGCGGTGAGCGGAAAGGCGGGAACGGTCATAACGACTTGAACCTGATACCAGGATCGCGCGATCAATGTTAAGCTTGACGAGTCTCGCGAATCCGTGGTATTTTTTTTCGAATCTTTACGTAAAGGATTGCATATGAATGCTATTACTCAGGGCTTTGTCCTTCTTCAGGCCGCGGCCGCCAACCCCACCGGACAGATGATTTCGACCCTCGTCACGTTCGGGCTCGTTTTCGTCGTCTTCTACTTCCTCATCATTCGCCCGCAGAACAAGAAACAGAAAGATGCGCAGAAAATGATCGCCGGAGTCAAAAAGGGCGATAAGATCGTCACCATTGGCGGTATTCATGGTCAGGTCCATGCCGTCAAGGAAGGCACCGTCGTCGTCAAAGTCGATGAAGACTGCAAAATCGAGTTTTCCAAATCGGCGATCGCCACCGTTTCCGTTGCCAAGACGGAGGAAAAGCCCGCCGAGGTCCCAACCGAAAAGGCTGAGGAAGAAAAGAAATAATCCCGAAGGCCTGATATTCCTTCTTTCGGGAATACTCCGAAAAATCGTCCATGCGCCGCGCCCTGGCGTCGGGGATGGATGTTGGGCCATGCCAATGCGATAAACAATGTGGAGTTACCGGAATGAGTAAAATCCGTCGTCTGATCATCGTGCTAGCGGTGTTCGCTGTGTCCTTTGCGTTCATCTTCCCGACGATTCAATGGTATTTCCTGACCCCTAAGGAAGACCAGGCTATCGCGGTAGGATCACGCGAGCAGATTCGCGATTTTTCCCGCAGAATGGCTTATTCGGCGCTTACGGACATCAAGGCTAAAGCGTTGGCTGGCGACACTGCCGATTTGTCGCAGAAATATGATGTTGTCACCCTGGTCGCGAAAAAAGCATACAAAGATGCCAGGCGAGCCTTGCCGAAGGCTTGGAGCGCCGCGAACCTTTTGGCGGCTTTCTCCAACGAACGCTCGATGTTCGACGCCGTCGAGGGTAAATACAGGGAGCACGTGCTTAGCCTAAAGAACCTTCATGGAAATGCCATTCAGCTTGGCTTGGACCTGGCGGGTGGCATGTCGGTGATTATCCAGGCTGATATGAGCGTACTGTCCGAGAAGCTGGGGCATGCAGTTTCCTCATCCGAACGCGAAGACGCCATGCAGAGGGCTGTCGAGGTTCTCAACAGCCGCATAGATCAGTTTGGGCTCACCGAACCAGTGATCAGACGGCAGGGCGAAGATCAGATCTACGTCGAGATTCCTGGCACGGCCGATCCGGAACGCATCAACTCCATTATCATGGGCAAGGGCAACTTGGCGTTCTATATCGTGGATTCCGAAGCCACGTCAGCGCTCAATGCCTATCTCACCAACAATCCTCTCGGTGTCGATGAAAAGACGATGACCGTCTCTCAGACGGGGATCATCCCCGAGGGGAAGATAATTAGAAAAGTCTATAAGAAAGATAGCTACGGACTCGACGAGTTTACGGGGGAATACCTCGTGCTCGAAGGCAAGCCGGGCCTTGACGGCAGCCATGTCCAAAGCGCCACGGTCTCGTCGGATCAGATCACGGGCCAGCCCGAGACAAACTTTGTCCTCGACAAGGAGGGCGGCGACCTTTTCTACGCGTTGACTAGCGCGAATGTCGGCAAGTCCATGGCCGTAGTACTCGATGATAGGGTCAAATCGTACGCGAGGATTCAGGAGCCTATCCGCGAATCGGTGCGCATTACTGGCTTCAATGCCGAGGAAGCGCAGAATCTTGCGACTTTGCTCAGGACAGCTGCCTTGCCGCTTTCCCTTTCCGTCGAAAATCAGCAAGCGATCGGAGCTTCCCTCGGCGAGGACGCCATCGCCCAGGGAGAGAGGGCGATCATTGTCGGCCTTCTCGCGGTCTTCGTATTCATGTTCGCCTACTACAAGGGCGCGGGGGTGAACGCCACGGTAGCGCAGATCGCGAACCTCTTTATCATGCTGTCCGTTCTGACAGCATTCAAACTCACGTTGACACTGCCGTCGATCGCCGGTTTTGTCCTCACCGTCGGCATGGCGGTCGACGCGAACGTCATCATTTTCGAGCGAATCAAGGAAGAAATACTCTCCGGGAAAACGAGGAAGGCGGCAATCGAGGCTGGCTTCCATAAAGCTTTCTGGGCGGTCATGGATTCGAATATCACGACGATCATAGCGGCCCTTTTCCTCGCCCAGCTCGGTTCCGGGGCGATTCAGGGCTTCGCGATCTCTCTTGCGATAGGCAACATGACCAGCCTTTTTACTTCGCTCTTCGTATCCAAGCTTATTTTCGATTTCGAGACCGATGTTCTTGGCAAAAAGAGCGTCTCCATCAGCTGGAGGATCAAATAAATGAAACGCGTCATACGGTTTAGCCGCTTTTTCCTGCCCGCGGCTGTAATTTCTTCTGCATTGATCCTCTTCGGCCTATTCGGCTATTTTACAAAAGGCTTCAATCTGGGCGTCGATTTCCAGGCGGGAGTGAACCAAACCGTCCAGCTCGCGTATCCCGTCGCCAATGTCAGTTATTCCGGCAAAGGCAACGCGGAACTTCGCATTTCCGATTCAGCGATAACCCTTGTTTTCTCGGGAGCGGAAATAGAGCAAAAAACCGTGGTTTTTGATTATGCCGATTACCCGACGATAGGGGATCTGGCGAAAGCGCTCTCCGCGGAGCCGGCTGTCGCGGTCGCGATCGAGCCGAGCCAAGATGCATCGGCTTCCAAGCTTTTGGTTCCTACCTATCAAGGCAATACGTTCATCAGCGCGAATCCCATGGTCCTGCACCGGGCCCCAGCAAGCGGCTCCGAGCTCTTCGCTTCGATCGACGAGGTTAGGCAGGCGATCACCGGGCTGGGAAAGATATCCGTCCAGGTCGTAAAACCCGCCACCAATCAGCGATATTTGATCCGAGCTGAGGACAGTGGGGAAGATCCGAACTTCACCGAAACCGCCCGCAGCACGATCATCTCCGGACTTGAGAATAAATTTGGCGCGAACAAAGTAGTGATGCTCAAGACAGACTTCGTGGGCGCCCGATACTCCCAAGCCCTTTCCCGCACGGCTTTCCTGCTTGTTCTGGCTACCTTGCTGCTTATTCTCGCCTACTCTGCCATCCGTTTTAAGATCGAATATGCCATCGGCGCCGTCCTCGCTATCGCGCACGATGCCCTAATCATGATTGGGTTCATCGTCTGGACGAGGATGGAGTTCAACTCCTCGACGATCGCGGCGATTCTCACCATTCTCGGATACTCCATCAACGACACGATAGTGCAGTTCGATCGTGTTCGCGAAGAAAGAAAACTGCGGCCTAACGATCGTTTCGTGGATATCCTCGATTCGGCGCTATCCATGACATTGGGCAGAACCATTATCACGACCGCGACAACGATGTTGACCGTCCTCGCCCTATTCTTCTTCACGACGGGCAGCATGAAGGATTTCTCCCTCGCCTTATTCATCGGCATGGTCTCGGGCACGTATTCGACGATTTATATCGCAAGCGCCTTCGTTGAGTGGTGGCAGAGGCAGGCTGACAAGAAGACCAAGAAAGGCCAGAAGCATGCCGACGTGGCACAGCCTCCCAAGCCCCTTGCAGGCGAGCAGCCTTAAGGGTCGGCACTTTACATAAAAGGGGCGAATAGGATATATTTGCCCCGCATCGGCGCCGTACCCAAGTGGTAAGGGAGAGGTCTGCAAAACCTTTATGCATCGGTTCGATTCCGATCGGCGCCTCGAAAATTCAAGGTACCCGCGCTGCGGCGCGGGTACCTTTTTTGCGTTATTCGACCGAATGCCCCGGAACTCCTCAAATGCAATTATTGAAGTGGTGAATTATGGCATTGCGCGAGAGTTCGAGGGTGGCCCTTTATTGACTGCGAGCTGCCTTCATTCTAGAGTAAGGGCTTAGCAGAGGGGCAAAATAGCGTGATCGGGCATAACGAATCGAATGAGAAAAAAGCCTTTACTCCACTGGCGGCTATCTTGCTGCCGCTTCTATTCGCGGTCGTGGTCATCGGCTCTTTTTTCATTCTTTCTGACAGGGTACGAGGCAATGAAAAAGCCCTCTGCGAAGCCGTGGCATTTCATGGGGCGCGGGAAGCGAACGCTTTCGTTGAACGATTCATGGACGCAAGTTCATCCTTGAAGTCAGCCCTCGAATGGAATTCTTCATTGACAAAAAGCTCGGTAGAAGCGATTTCGGACGACATGCTCAAATCGCGGCCTTTCGTGATCGGCGTAAGCACGGCTCCCTCCGCGATCGTTAAATACCATTTCCCGGAATCGGGCAACGAATCGCTCATTGGCCACGATCTCCTCTCGAATCCCGAAAGACGGGACGCTCTGACGCAAGCCGCCAAACTGAAATCAGCCGTCATATCCGGACCCTTCGAATCCGTCGAAGGGGGGCCTGTGCTTTTCGTGCGCTATCCAGTGTTCGCGAGCGGCAAGCTTTGGGGATTTGTGAGCCTCACCGTCGATTTCGAGAAGATGATTCAAGCTATCGGCATGGATAAAAATTATCCCGGATTTGTCTTCGCTTTCTCGGCGGAAGCCAATGACGCCGCCGCGCCAACGGGATCGAGTGCCGCCGAGGCCGGCACGGCTCATGTGAGGCGCCTCCTTTCAGGGGATAAGAAGGTCTATGAGACCGGCGTATCGCAAAGTTTTGAACTGCCGGGGGTGGCGTGGGGTATTCACGTCATGCCTTCCCGCGGATGGACGTCCACCGATCCTTTCCTCTACATTCTTTTGGCTGCGGGCCTCGTTGGCGCCATGACGCTGTATGCGGCTTTTCGATCGAAAGCGAATAGGGGGAATGTCAAGGGTAGAGCGCCGGATACGGCGAAAGGCGGCCTTTCGGCGCTTGAAGCGACGGCACGGGCGATCCGGGAAAAAAATCTGGAAGCCAGGCTTCCGCCTCAGATCGCGCCAGGGCCATCTTCCAGCAAAGAGGACAGCGTCGATGTAAGAAAAATGGCCATGGAGGAAGATTCAAATCCGAAAAAAGCTGCCGCTGAGCCTGAAAAAAAAGAAGGCGAGTTTGTCTCGGAAGGTCCGATTGATATTCCCAAGAGGCCAGGACGGGAGGTGACGTTCAAAGGTCCCGATGTGAAGGGGCAGCTCTACATGCCTGATGTTCTTTTTGCCGGCGATCCAAGCCTGCTGTTTGTGCCTCCGGAAGCGCCTGCCCAGCCCGCTGCCGTATCATTTGTCGCAGAATCCCCGGTTAGCCCCGCTTCGTCCGTGGTCTCTTTGCCGCGTCGGCAGGAGCTCCTCTTTTCCCTGGAAGAAGCGCCAGTTGTGTCAAAGCCGTCTATTCTCGTCGTGGATGACAGCGAGGCGAATCGCGACATTGTCAGCCGAATGCTTTCCCTGCGAGGCTATAAGGCCGATGTGGCCGCTTCGGGCGAAGAGGCGCTGTCCCTTTGCGCGACACGACGCTATGCGATAATTTTCATGGACTGCTTCATGCCAGGTATGGATGGCTATAAAGCGAGCAGCCTTCTTCGAGCGGGGCATTCGGATTACGTTTTCTCGATCGTCGGGATGAGCGCGCGGATCGGAGACCAAGAGCTGGAACGTTGCAAGCTTTCGGGAATGGATGACCTGCTCGCCAAACCTTTCACGCTCAATGACCTGATGGCTCAGATAGAAAAACGCCGTGGATGATCGGACAACGCCTGCGGCGGTCTTTTCAACAACGATGAAAATGTATATTTTTAGCTAATGGCAGCAACCTCGATCATACGAAGACCTTTCCGATACGCATATTTCAACGCGACGCTTTATATCATCGCGGCTAATATCCTCTTCTTTGCCTTGAGCTACGTCGTACCATCCTTGAAAGCATATATGGCCCTCAATCCCGCGGCCGTCCTCTCGGGTTACCTTTGGCAGCCTTTGACCTATATGTTCGCCCACGCTGATATCACGCATTTGCTCGTCAACATGCTGGGGCTCTTCTTTTTCGGGACGCAAGTAGAGCGGGCCATGGGAAGCAAGGAATTCCTGCTCTTCTATTTTCTGACGGGCATCTTGGCCGGAGTGGCCTCATTCGCGATTTTTGTGGCGACAGGGGCTTGGTACACGGCGCTTCTCGGGGCATCAGGCGCTATCTTCGCCGTTCTACTCGCCTTTGCCATTGTCGATCCGGAAGCGATGATCTATCTCTATGGCATAATTCCCCTACGCGCCCCCGTCATGGTGTTGGGCTACGCAGGGATCGAAATCGCTTCACAGCTCTTCAGTTTCCAGAGTTCGGTGGCGCATTTAACGCATCTCGCCGGCTTTGTATGGGCTTGGCTCTATTTCCTCGTTCGTTTTGGTGTTAATCCGGCCAAACGCCTTTTCCGGCGTCGCTAGGCCTGCTGCACGCGCTTTTTTTCGGCTTCGGCGTGCATCGTTTCCAACTCTTCCATCATGTGGTCGACCAATTCCTGTTTCTTGTCTTCCCTGAAATGATGTTCTTCCTTGATATGGGCGATGAGGGCTTCGCTTCGCTGGACGGGGCCGGCCGTGTAGATGATCTTGTCCTTGTGCAGCAGATCGTCTTCCATTTCTCCGGAGGGATTTATCCTGAGGATATTGCCATTTACGGCAACGAGGCAGAAGTTATCGAATCCCTTGACGTAGGAAGCGATCTCCCTGACGCCTCGCTTGGATGCCGGATCCCAGGGCCTGAAGCGGGTGCCAGCGGGAAATACCAGCACCAGCTTCCCCGACGTCTTCACCGTGCCCAGAGCCCTCACGGCGGCCCGGTTTATCGACATACTCCGCATAATCTCATGGTACAATTTATTCGGATCCTTGTAGTTGTTCTTGAGAATCTCAATCGATCGGCTTGGATAGATGACGATTCTCGTATAGGCTTGCGCGAACGCGTTGACGATGGGGTTGGATTCGTTGAGCTTTATGCCGGCGATCGAAACCAGAACCTTGGCCATCGCCTGGCCGCTCTCCCCTGATTGTCGGAGCAGAAAATGAAAGGCCGGAAGGTCGAAATTGGAATAGTGCTCGAGCAGGAGGAGGGAAGATTCGCCTTTCCTCGCTCTTCCCATGAGTTCTTCCAGATTGCCAAACCCGTCGATTCCCGAGCCAGGGAGAAGGTGCTCCTGAAGTATCTGGTCGATGTAGGGAAGAAGCTCGCCGCTCCCCTCCTGGTACACTTCCTTGTCGGATATCTGCTTTTGCTTGCTGGAATTAGCCATCATGCGGGCGATGAGAGGCATATATCGATCTCGGATGGAATCCATCATATCTCCAATTGATCTGCTAACTAACTACTATAAATACGATAAGTTTAAAAGTCAATTTGGGGCGCGGAACATGAATGGCGGAGGCGTTGGAGCGGGACGCTAGAGATCGATTATAGGCTGAACGAAAAGCCTGAATCCGCGGTACTCCTTTCCCTCTTTGCTCGGAAGCCAACTTGGTCTATAGTCATGATGGAAGTGCCGAAGGAAACCTGCGCCACTTCTGGAACAATAGCGTGAAAGAATATACCAAAGACGCATTTCGAATAGCGGGCATCTATGCGGCCGCAAGTTCGCTCTGGATCCTCATCTCCGATGAAGCTCTCGTTTTGATCGCCAAGGATCCGCAAACAATGGCCAGAATCGCCATGTACAAGGGCTGGGGATTCGTCTTCTTGACCGCGACGCTGCTTTTCCTCATTCTCAGGAGGCGCCTGATTCTGCTCAACATCGCGAGCCTCGAAAATGCCCGACTAAACCTCGATTTGGTGCGAACACTGGAAAAATCCAACAGCGAACTCGTCCAAGCCTATGACGCGACGATCGAGGCGCTGTCCTATGCGCTCGACTTGAAAGACAGCGAAACGAAATGGCACAGCAAAAGAGTCACCGACCTCACCCTTCTTGTCGCCAAGTCCATGGGCATGAGCGAGGGAAGGCTCGTCCACATGCGGAGGGGTGCGCTTCTCCACGATATAGGCAAGATGGGGATTCCCGACAGCATATTGCTGAAGCCAGGCCCGCTCAACGCCCAGGAAATGGAGGTGATGAGAAAGCATCCGCTCTACGCCGAACAGATGCTCTCCCGCATCGAATATCTCCAGCCCGCGCTCGATATTCCCTATGCCCATCACGAGAAGTGGGACGGCTCAGGCTACCCCCGAGGCCTGAAAGGCGAGGAAATCCCTCTCCCCGCGAGGATATTCGCCGTCGCGGACGTATTCGACGCCTTGACGAGCGATCGGCCGTACCGAAGAGCCTGGTCCCGAGAAAGGGCTTTCGCCGAGATCAAAGCTCAGAAGGGGAGACATTTCGACCCCCGGGTCGTGGACGCCTTCTTTGCCCTTGAGAATCTTGACGCTTTTTGCGGCAAAACGGATGAAGAATTCACTCCGCCCGATGGGAATTGAGCGCTCTTAGTTCGCCTTGGGCTCGAGACCCTTCTCCACCAGGACTTCCGCGATCTGCACCGCGTTCAGGGCGGCGCCTTTCCTGAGATTGTCGGAAACGACCCACATATTGAGACCGTGGGGGACGGTCGGATCGACTCTGAGCCTCCCGACGTACACGGGATCGGTACCCGCGGCATCCAACGCCGTCGGATAGACGCGATTCGCCGGATCGTCCATCACTTTGACGCCAGGGGCTTTTTCGAGAAGCTTCCTGACATCGGCGAGGGTGAAGGGGCGTTCCGTCTCGATATTCACAACCTCCGAATGACCTCTGAAGACGCCGACACGCACCGCCGTCGGAGAAACGTCGATCGCAGGATCGAGGATCTTCTTGGTTTCATTCACCATCTTCATCTCTTCCTTTGTGTAGCCATTGTCGAGGAAGACATCGATGTGAGGAAGGGCGTTGAAGAGGATTTGGTGGGGATAGACCGCGGAGACAATCTTCTCGCCGTTGGCGAATTGCTTGGCCTGGTTGGTGAGTTCGGCGATGGCCGCGCCTCCGGTCCCGGAAACCGCCTGGTAGGTAGCCACGACGATTCTCTTGATCTTGTAAGCGTCGTGGATCGGCTTCGCCGCCACGAGCATCTGTATGGTGGAGCAATTGGGGTTGGCGATGACGCCATGGTGGCCGGCAAGAGCCCGAGGATTCACTTCAGGGACGACGAGGGGGACGTTGGGGTCCATGCGCCAGGCTGATGAATTATCGATGACGACCGCTCCTTCGGAAGCGGCGATCGGCGCCAGCACGAGGCTCGCGTCGGCTCCCGCCGAGAAGAGCGCGATGTCCACATCGGCGAAGGCACCCTTCTTGGCTTCCCTCACGAGCGCTTGCTGGCCTTGATAGGTGACGGTCTTGCCCGCGTTCGACGCGATATCGAGCGGGCGGATTTCGGAGACCGGGAAACCCCGCTGTTCCAGTGTCTTGAGCATTTCCCGGCCGACGGCGCCCATGGCGCCAACGACCGCGACGCGGAATTTTTTCATGACTTTCTCCTTCTCTACCATAATTACCGTAAGGCGTTCAAGGCGGTGGCGAGTCGCGCCACGCCTTTTTCGCATTCTGCCGTCGAACAGGAGTAGGCGATCCTGATGTAGCCTTCGCCCGCGTCGCCGAAGACGCTTCCGGCGACGGTCGCGATGCCGTGCTCGTTGAGCAGGTAATCCGCCAGGTCCGTGGAGCTCTTTTCAAAAGCCTTGATGTTCGGGAAGAGGTAGAAGGCGCCGAGAGGCTCGGCCACGGTAAGGCCCTGGATGGCTCTAAGGCCGCGGAGCATGATCTCGCGGCGCTTCGCGAATTCGCCGACCATTTCATCCACGCAGGTCTGGTCGGCTGTCAGCGCGACCGCGGCTCCGTGTTGGATGAAGGTGTTGACGCAGACGGTCGTGTACTGCCTGACCTTGAGAATGGCGCGCGTGAGCTGTTCGGAAGCGACCGTCCAGCCCAGCCTCCAACCGTCCATGGCGTAGGTCTTGGAAAAGCCGTTGATGATGATGGTCCGTTCCGCCATTCCGGGCAAGGAGTAGATGCTTGGCGCCACGGGCTCCGGCCCATAGTAGATGCGCGCGTATATTTCATCGGAAAGAACGAGCAGGTTGTGCCTGATGGCGATATCGGCCAGGGCTTTGAGGCTCTCTTTGCCCTGGACGCAGCCTGTGGGGTTGCCCGGGGAGGTGATGCAGAGCATCTTCGTGCGGTTCGTGACCTTCCGCTCCACCTCGGCCGGATCGAGGGAAAAGCCGTTGGCTTCGGTAGCCGAGACTTCCACGGGCACGCCGCCCGCGAGGGACACGCAGGATTTGTAATGGTGCCAATTGGGATTGGCGACGATGACTTCATCGCCGGGATTCACGAAAGCGAGCATGGAAACCATGATGCCCTCATTCGCGCCAGCCATGACGACCGCTTGTTTTTCGCCGTCCACGGCCACGCCGGTATCGATGGCAGTGCGGGCGCCGATCGCGCGCCTTAATTCCGGGGTGCCCAGATTCGGGGCGTAGTGAACCTCGCCGCGCTGGAGCGCTTCGGCGGCCGCCTGCTTGATGTGCGCGGGCGTATCGAAATCAGGGCGTCCGATCTGCCAGTGAATTACATCCTTGCCCGCGGACTCGAGCTCCTTGACCTTGTCGAACACCTTTCTGATTCCGGAGAAGGGGACCGTCTTGAGTCTTGCGGCCATAACGCTTTCGGGATCGAAAGCGGGATTCTTGAAATTTGGTTCCAAGGAAAGCCTCCTTATTTATGCTTGCGAAGGATCAATTCCTCATATTCCGAGGAATCGATATGGGCTTCGACGATGACCGGCCCATTCATGGCGAACGCCTTTTCAAGCGCTTCCCTGTACTGGTCGGCGTCATCGGCGCGGATTACGGGAACGCCGAACACATATTCGGCCGTGGGACAATCCTCCTCGTGAAGAATCGTCGAATAGGTTTCGAAGCCTTTCTTGCTTTGCTTGAGCCGTATGAGCTCAAGGTTCTGATCGGCCAGGACGACGAAGACGATGGCCAGCTTGCGCCTGCGAGCGACGGCCATTTCGCCGGCATTCATGAGGAAGCCGCCATCGCCCGTGACGCAGGCGACTTTCTTGTCGGGACGGCAGAGCTTGGCGGCTATGGCAGCGGGGACGCCGAATCCCATCGAGGAGCAGCCATTCGTCATGAGCTG
>Ga0172375_10008334_pt1 | contig 13957 bp, 15 predicted proteins | sample LakKiv1m_FD_114537 | JGI IMG/M metagenome (GOLD analysis project Ga0172375, IMG submission 114537) | Freshwater microbial communities from Kabuno Bay, South-Kivu, Congo - kab_092012_11.1m | ecosystem: Environmental > Aquatic > Freshwater > Lake | place: Democratic Republic of the Congo...
AGGGAAATCAGTCAAAAATCAAAAGTCAAAATTCAAAAATGCAAATCAAAAGTTAAAAATTTAGAACTATGAATTTCAGCAAGCGAGAAAAAAGAAATAGGCGACATAATCGGGTGAGGGCAAAAGTAAAAGGCGCAAGCAGTATGCCCCGTCTTTGCGTTTTTAGGTCAAACCAGCATATAACAGCCCAAATTATTGACGATGAAAAAGGAAGAATCATTGTTTTTGCCGCTGACAATGGAAAAGGGAAAACAATTAAAAATAAAAACTCAGAAAAAGAATTGACAGGAAAAGTCGCGTTGGCATTTGAGGTTGGCAAAAAAATAGCCGCATTGGCCCAAGAAAAAAAAATTAAACAAGTTGTTTTTGACAGAGGGGGATTTAATTATCATGGCAGGGTAAAGGCATTGGCTGAGGGAGCAAGAGAGGGAGGATTGGCGTTCTAAAGAACACACAAATAACGAATAATAAATAACGAATAGCTATAACAATGGAACAACAGCATCATCAAGGAAAATTTAATAAAGAAAGAAGGGGGCAGTTTCCAGTAAAGCCAAAGGACGAATTTGATTCAGTGGTTTTGGATTTGGCTAGAGTTACAAGGGTGACAAAAGGAGGGAAACAAATGAGATTTAGAGCAGTTGTGGTGGTTGGGAATAAAAAAGGAAAAATTGGGTTAGGGGTTGCTAAGGGGCCGGATGTAGCAATTGCTGTTGAAAAGTCAACCAGATTGGCAAAGAAAAATTTAATTTCAGTGCCAATGTTTGAAGAAACAATACCTCATGAAGTATTGGCAAAATATGGACCAGCCAGGGTTTTATTAAGGCCTCAGGCCAAAGGAAGAGGTCTGGTGGCGGGAGGACAGGTTAGAGTTATTTGCAATTTGGCCGGGATTAAAAATATCTCTTCAAAATTGCTGTCAAGATCAAGAAACAAATTAAACATTGCCAGAGCAACCATAGCGGCATTAAGAGGATTAAAAATTAAAAGTGAGAAATGAAAAACCGCAAAAAAATTTAAAAAGAACAAAACTTTTAAATTTTAAATTGTCGTTTTTGTTTTTAGTTTTTCACTTTTATTTTGAAATATGCAAATAAACGATTTACAACCACAACATAAAAATAAAGATAGCAAGCGAATTGGCAGGGGGGGGAGCAAAGGAACTTACTGTGGAAAAGGATGCAAGGGTCAAAAGTCAAGAGCTGGGCGAAAAATACAACCCTTTATGAGAGAGATTATAAAACGCTATCCAAAGATAAGGGGTTACAGGCAGGAATTGAGGGTAAAAGAAGGGATTTCTGTTGGTTTAAATACCATAGAAAAGTTTTTTGCAAAAGGAGAAAAAATTACTCCTCAGATTTTGGTTAATAAAAAATTAGTTAGAAAAATCGCGGGCAAAGATCCGTTGATAAAAATTTTGGGAAACGGAGAAATAACAAAGGCCTTAAACTTTGAGAGTTGTTTGGTTTCAAAATCAGCTCGAGAGAAGATAGAGAAAGCCGGAGGAAAGATATCTTAAAGCTCAAAACTTAAAACTTGAAACTTACTTTTGTATGTTTCATACTTCATGTTTTATGATTTGGTTTAACAAATTATTATTAATATTCAAAGACAAGCAATTAAGAAATAAAATTCTTTTTGTTTTGGCGTTGCTGGCAGTTTCCCGGCTGGCTGCCAATATCCCCATTCCTGGAATTGATCTGGAAAATTTAAAAAGATTTTTTGGCCAAAATGAATTTTTTGGGCTTTTGAACATTTTTGTTGGAGGGGCTTTTTCCAATCTTTCAATAGCAATGCTTGGCTTGGGGCCGTATATTACCTCAACAATTATTATCCAGCTTTTAACAATGATTTTTCCAGCCTTAGAAAAAATGTATAAAGAAGAAGGAGAAGCGGGCAGAGCAAAATTTAATCATTACGGTCGGATTTTAACCGTGCCTTTGGCCGCTTTGCAGGGCTATGCAATGTTAATGTTGTTTCAAAAACAGGGAGCCATTGCTGTTTTGCCCGCATGGCAAATGGTTACTTCAATAATTACCATTACGGGCGGAGCTTTGTTTTTGATGTGGCTTGGGGAGCTTATCACGGAAAAAGGCATTGGAAACGGCGTTTCCATTTTAATATTCGCTGGTATTGTAGCTGACACGCCTTCTCAAATTAGGCAGGTTTTATTGAGCTGGGATTCTTCAAAAACCATTCCCTATATTGCTTTTTTCGCTGTTTCTTTGGTGATTATTGCTGGTGTGGTTTTAGTAACTGAGGCCAAGAGGAATATCCCGGTTAATTATGCCAAAAGAGTGCGGGGAAACAAAATGTATGGAGGGGGCTCGTCTTATTTGCCCATAAACTTAAATCCGGCTGGGGTTATTCCCATTATTTTTGCTTTGAGCATTTTAATGTTTCCCACAATGATTGCCAATCTTTTAACTGCCGGGGGGAGCGGTTTTGTGGCCAACACCGCTAAAAATGTTTCTTTATTTTTGCAAAACGTTTGGGTAAACGGCGCTTTATTTTTTGTTTTGGTTTTTCTTTTTACGTTTTTTTACACAGCTGTCACGTTTGACCCAAAATCAATTGCAATAAATTTGCAAAAAATGGGGGGATTTGTGCCAGGCATTAGGCCCGGGGAGTCAACCGCTAATTTTTTAAAGAAAATACTTTATCGCACGCTTTGTATTGGCGCTTTGTTTTTAAGTTTAATTGCCATTATGCCTTCAATTATTCAGGGAGCAACAGGAGTGGTGGCTTTTAGGTTTTTAATTGGGGGCACAGCCGTTTTGATTGTGGTTTCTGTTGTTTTGGATATTTGGAGGCAGGTGAAAGCGCAGATGGAAATGAGGGACTACGAAAACTTGTAGTTTTGTTGTCTGGCGGGCTCGGGAATTTGTTTCAGGAAGCACGCCGTCAGCCCTATTATAAAAATTAAGGAAGGGCTGCGTCTGTTTCTCATAAAATAATTTCTGCTGAAATTATTTTGCTCCGAAGCGTTCCCTTTAACAAATTCCCGAGCTCGCTTGTTTTATTTGCAAGTTTTTTTGTTGGGGAGCGAAGGAGGGGAAAAATGAATAAGGGCTTTGGCCCTTTTTTAAATTTTTGAAATTTCAAAAATCTGCTATTATGAAGAATACGAGCGTTGTTCTAAACGTTAGCTAATGGTTTTACTAAGGAAATCCTTCGTTTCGTTAGAATGACATTGTTTTGTCATATGAATAAACCCATAAATTTTGTTTTAATTGGCAGGTCGGGGTGCGGAAAGGGAACGCAAGCCAAGCTTTTGGGTGAACATTTTGGCAATCTTTATTATATCTCCACGGGAAGTTTGTTTAGAAAATTGGGACAGCAAGAAACAGAGGTGGGCCACAAAATAAAAGAACTTTTAAACGGAGGCGGTTTGCCGTTTGATGATTTGGCCATTATGCTTTGGATGTCGGAGATTTCTTATAACTTAAAAATTGGCCAGGGTTTTTGTTTGGACGGAGCGCCAAGGCGAATAGAGGAAGCTATGGCTTTTGACGCTTTTTTAAAATATTTAGACAAACAAAACAGCACAATGATTATTTTGCTGGACATCTCTAGAAAAGAGGCCTTTGACAGATTAACCAAAAGAAGGATTTGCCAAAATTGCGGAGCTTTGATTCCTTGGGTGGGCGATTATAAAAATATGGAGGCCTGCAATAAATGCGGGGGAGTTTTGGAAGAACGGGCTGACGATGTTCCAGAGGCCATTAAAAATCGGCTTGATTATTTTGATAAAGACGTGAGCAAAGTAATAAAGTATTTTAAAAGGAAGAAGCGGTTAATAGTTGTAAATGGCGAACAGCCAATTGAAAAAGTTTTTGAAGACATTCTAACGGAGATAAGAAAGAAATCCGAATTTTAAAATTAGCAGTGGACCAAGCAATGATAATTATTAAAACAAAACAGGAAATTGAAATAATGCGACAAGCCGGAAAAATTTTGGCTGAAATTATTGAAAAAATAAAGCCAATGATAGCTCCCGGCATTGTTTCCAAAGAAATAGATGGGGCTTGCGAGGCCCTTATTTTGCAGTATAAAGCCGAGCCCGCTTTTAAAAACTACGAAGGTTTTCCGTCTGTTTCTTGCATTTCAATTAACGATATGGTTGTTCACGGCGTGCCAAATGACTATGTCTTAAAGCAGAGTGATTTGCTTTGTTTGGACTTGGGAATTAAATATAAAGATTATTTTTCTGATTGCGCTTTTTCCACATTGGTGGGGAAGCCGCAACCAGAAGATTCAGAAAAAATTCGGCTTATAAAAACCACTCAAAAGGCCTTAAAATTAGCCATTGCCAAAGCGAAAGCTGGCAACATGTTTGGAGATATTGGGAACATTGTGCAAAGGTTTGTGGAATACCAGGGGTTTAATGTGGTTAGAGATTTGTGCGGGCATGGCATTGGCAGAGTATTGCACGAAGACCCAAAAATAATGAATTATGGAAAAAGAGGAACAGGCGAAAAGATTGTTGAGGGAATGGTGTTTTGTATTGAGCCAATGGTTACAATGGGTGGTTGGAAGTTAAAAAAAGCCAGTGATGGCTTTGGATATAAAACAGCCGATGGTTCGTTGGCTTGCCATTTTGAGCATACTGTGGCAGTATTAAAAAATGGCGCGGAAGTGTTAACAAAAATTTGAAGCAGGGCCAATGGTATTTTGGACTATTGGCGCTGCTTTAAAATTATTTTGTCTTTATTTTTTGGAGGTGATTTTGGATGAAAAAAATCTCAATCTCAAGAAAGATATTTTTATTCTTGAAAAAAGTTTATAACTTTTTTCAAGAAGCTTATCAAGAGCGTCAAAGATTTTTTGATGAAATGACCCCGGAGGAGAGGATTCAGTATTGGGAGGATGAAATAGACCTCCTCCTTCTTTTTGGAGTTAGCATTAGATAGTTAATAGGGCAGGATTTATCCTGCCTTATTGTTTATTTAAATATTTTGGTATAATAATTTAATGTTTGGCAAAGTAAAACTAAAATCAGAGTTAAGGTTTGACGTTATTAACAAAGATTGGGTGGTGGTGGCAGAGGGCAGGGGAAAGAGGCCAGAGGATTTTAAAAAGAAAAAGCAAGAACAAGAAGCAGACAATATGCCTTGCTCTTTTTGCGATTACTTTACTCAAGAGAAATTTAGGGACAAAGATTTTGCTGTTGTGCCCAATAAGTTTCCGGCATTTTTTTTGCAAAAAGAAATCAAAATAAAAAACGAAAATGCTTTATTCCAAAAAACGCCCTCAATTGGTTTTCATGAGGTGGTGATATTTAATGACCATTCAAAGCAATTGGGGGATTTTTCTTTTAATGAGTGGGAAGAGCTAATTGGTATTTATCAGCAAAGATATATCGTTTTATCAAAGGAAAATTTTGTAAATTATGTTTCTATTTTTCACAACCATGGCAAAATGGCTGGGGCTTCTTTGGTTCATCCCCATTCCCAAATTATGGCCATTCCCTTTTTTGATAAAAATATATTAGGCCCGCTTAATTCAAGCAAAGAATTTTTTAAAGAAAAAAGCCAATGTCTCTTTTGCGCGACAAACAGAGCGGAAAAAACGGCTAAAACGCGCATTGTTTTTGAAAACAGCAATTTTTTGGCAATTTGCCCGTTTGCTTCAAAGGTAAATTTTGAGGTTGTTATTTCCCCAAAAAATCATTTGCCGTATTTTGAAAAAATAACCAAAGAAGAAAAAAGCGATTTAGCCCAAACTTTTCAAATCGTTTTAGCAAAAATAAACAAAGGTTTGGGAATGCCTGATTATAATTTTTATTTAAAAACCAGCCCGTGCGATGATAGAGAGTATCCGTTTTTTCATTGGCATTTTACCATTATGCCCCGCATTTCTGTGTGGGCTGGGTTTGAACTTGGCGCGGGCATTGAAATAATCACAATGCCTCCAGAAAATGCCGCTGAATATTTAAGGAGCATAAAAACTTAAATTTATTTATGAAAAAAATAATAATTGCGAATTGGAAAATGAATCCAGAAAGCCAAAAGCAGGCCGATAAAATATTTTTTGCTTTAAAAAATGGCTTAAAAAATGTTAAAAGCGAAGTGGTGGTGGCTCCGCCTTTTGTTTACATTTCAAGTTTCAAGTTTCAAGTTTCAAGTTTCAAGCTTGGGGCTCAGAATTGTTTTTGGGAAAACAGCGGAGCTTTCACGGGTGAAATTTCCCCAAAAATGTTAAAGGGCTTGGGGGTAAAATATGTTTTAGCCGGACATTCGGAAAGAGAATTGATTTTGCGAGAAACCCAAGAAATTGTAAACAAAAAACTCAAAGCGATATTGAAAAATAACTTAATCCCAGTTTTGTGTTTGGGAGAAACTAAAGAACAAAGAGAAAAAAACGAGACATTCTCGACTTTAGAAAAAGAATTCCTCGCTGACATCACGGGCATTGCTAAAAAAGATTTAGCGCGAATAGCCATTGCTTACGAGCCGCTTTGGGCCGTGGGCTCGGGCAAACCCTGCTCGCCAGACGACGCTCTAACCGCTGTTTTATATCTACGAAAATTAATGGCCGGGCGGGCTGGCAAAAAAGCGGCTGATATGGTAAAAATGCTCTATGGGGGAAGCGTCAACTCCCAAAACGCCAGAGAATATCTGAAAAGCGAACAGATTAACGGGCTATTGATAGGGGAGAAATCGCTGGATATAAAAGAATTTTTGAAAATAATTAAAAATGGATAATTTAGAAAATCTAATTTTCTATAATCCCACTAAAGGAAACCTCAACTTCAACGCTGTAATTGACGAGGTTTTTAGCTTTTTGCATGAGCAAAAAGAACGGGAATATGAAATTATTGTAGGGTGTGATTCTTCATCAGAAGAAACTCCGGTTTTCCCCTTGGCTTTGGTAGTTTTGAGAAAGGGATTTGGCGGACGGTTCTTTTTAGCTAAAATGAATAGGGGATTAAACCCCCAAAAGTTCTATTCTTTTCGCCAACGGATTTTACAAGAAGTTTTGCTCTCTTGTGAAATGGCTTTGAATTTCAGGGATGCTTTGCGGATACGGACAAGCCAAAGCCAAGAAAATTTAAACTACCAATTTGAATATATCCACGCAGATGTGGGAGGTTCGGCCAAAACCCAAGAAATGATTAAAGAAGTTGTAGGCCTGATTAAAAGCAACGGCTTTGAAGCAAAAATTAAGCCCGAATCCTTCGCCGCCTCCGTGGTGGCTGACAGATACACTTAACAAAAATCATAACCTGCATCGCAACGCTTTGCGTTGCGATGCGAACGGGAGTTAATAGCAATAGTAAAAAAATAATAATTAAAAATACCTATGCTTCTACAAGATTTGCAAAAAATTGGTTTTTCGGACAAAGAGGCGGCTTGCTACCTGGCCTCTTTAGAGTTGGGCCCAGCCACTATTTTAGAAATATCCAGACAAACTAAAATAAAAAGACCAACTGTTTATGTGATTATTGAAGGATTTATTAAAAAAGGATTAGCAAGCAGTTTTGAAAAAGGCAAGAAAAGATATTTCACAGTTGAATCCCCAGGGCGGCTTTTAACACTCTTTAATCTAAAAGAAAGGGAATTAGAAGAGCAAAAACGAGAGTTTTCTACTTTATTGCCAGAATTAAAACAGGTTTATAGCAGCGGCTTGATTCAGGGCAAGCCAGTGGTGAAATTCTTTGAAGGGAAGGAGGGAATTGAAGCTGTAAGACAAGATATTATTCAAACAAAAACTAAACTATTACGCGAGTTCACTTCGCTTGATGATGCCTATGATTATTTTCCGCCAAAGTCAAACGACCATAGAAAAGAGATGGCAAAAAAAATTGAAGAGGTGAGGACTATTTATACAAGTAAAAAGGGGATTACTCTACCAAAAGAGCAATCCCCTTATTTTTCGCGGCCTCTTTCTTTCACCCAATTTCCCTTTTTTTGCGATTTCGTCTCTTATGGAAACAAAATAGCTTTTTTGGCTTATAAAGAGAAATTAATTGAAGTAGTCATAGAAAATGAATCAATAGCAAAAACAATTAATTCAATCTTTGACTATCTTTGGGAAAAAGAAAAGGGGTAATTTTTTTATCTTAACCTTGTTTTGTAAAGGCGTAAGATAAAAAACATTAAACTAAACCGCATCCAAATGGGGTAAAAATTACTTTTAGCCCCATTACTTCCGAGAGAAATTTTTTCTCTCATTTTTAATGCCTCCTTTCTTTTGAAATGAGATAGTCCACATAAAATTGGACTGCCAAGCGTATTATATAACAGCTTGGCGTTTTTATTATATTCTTATTTCCAAAAAAGTCAATGGGTATTGACATTTTTTATTATTTTGCTATAATGCTATTTGTTCAGATAAAAAAGGACAGAGATGAGATGTTTTAGTGTGTTTCTGATAAAAATGCTATTGCCTCTTGACAAATTTTTAGAATTTACTATAATACTCGTTGTAAATTAAAAATTGAATATCAGCCGGGAAAAAGATGGAAAGCAAGAGACGCTTTCCCCAAGCGCGGGTTTGGCAATTAAGTCGGTTTTAGGGATATATTTAAAATTTATGGTTTTGACCAAATTGATCCCACCGTAAAAAAGCCAAGCCCTTCTCGCCCATGATTTCCATCTTTTTCCCGGTTATCAAATTTGCGTGTCTGCGGCGACTCCACCCACAGAGGTGGGGACCGCAGCGGCCTCTAGAGTTGGCCAGGTTAGGGCTCTATGTCGCATAGAAATGTGGCACAATGTAAAATGTTTGCCCCCAAATGCCCAAGCATTTTACTTCTCCATTCAAGATTCCAAGAAATTGCCTTCTTGGAATTTTAAATGGGGAACGGTTCTTTTTTATTAACAATTCACCAATTGAAAGGGGGTGAAAAATTGAGAAAAAATATAGAAAAAGTCCTGTGGTTGTCCAGGCATGACCTGTCAAATGGTCAGCTGGCTGCTATCAGGGCTCTCCACGGCGAAAACGTGGAGATAGTAAAAGACCCCGTGGTTTTCCAAAGCCACGAAGGGTTGGCGGACTACATAAGCCAACACAGCGACGCGTTCGTATACGCGGTTGCTGGGGCTCCACACTATCTTTACGCTGCCCTGGGTGGACTCCAATTCGGAGTTTTCGAAAACCACCCAGCCAAAAGGCAGGACGGGACATTCGGGCTCGCCAAGGTTTGGCATATTGCAAACCGCGAGTTGGAGTTAGTATGGGTGAACGAAAACCCAGAAAGCGACAACGGCGAAGCCCTAGTGCCCGTGGCCAGAGGCTAGCTAAGGAGTCAAGTTTGTCCGCCGCGGTGGTGTAATCCGCGGGGTGAAAAGGAATAAGTCAATGTCTCACTTAGCGAGACGGCAGTTATGGGTTTAAACCAATAAACCCGCAAAGCGAATTGGCAAATACTTTTCAAAGCAGAAAACCAAAGACAATATGGCCAAAAGCCAACATTTGTCATCTGCCGCGCTTGTGCGTTAAACAAGAAATGCGTGAAGTAGCTAACTTTGCGCTTATTTCCAAGCCCACTATTTTTAATTTTTATAGCGGGCTTAGAGAATGGGTTTAGTTTTAACAACTTTTTTCACCGAAGGAGGTGATTAATTAAATGATTTGGGTATTGCGGATAATAACCGTAATTACCGCGCTGGCATGTTTTGCTGGCGGGCTCCTTTTTTCTTGGGCATGGACTTACGGCTACTTTTTCGGATGGTCCGGCTTAAAAGAAGAATGGGCGCTGCCTGTTTGCAGAGCATGCGCGACATATCTGGGCCCGTGGCCAGGCGTCGTCTTTTTTGCAGCTGCTTTACTGCTAACGTTTTTTGCAGGCACGATGCTGCGAGCAACAGTTAGCAGGGAAGAATAGTTGGAAAAAGAGCGCAACAAGGCACCCCTGGAAGCATCGCGTTTTGACCTAAGGGGCACGAAAGCCGGGCAAAACGAACATGGGTAATTTGTAAAATGCAAGTTGCCTTTCCATTTGAGTAATCAATGTAAATTGATTTTTCAAATGGGAAAAGTTCTTTGTTAATTTTTTTTTCACAATTCAACGGCCAACAAGGCCAAGGAGATTTCAAATGTTAGTAAACATAACCGGCAATATGTGTCATATTGGCCGGAAGGTTTCTTTTGTTAACCGCCGGGAACAGCCGATTCAGGACGGACCTTACGAAGTGGAAATTGTTGGCCAAAACCCAAAGGGGACGGTCAATTTTTTGCACATCGTAAAGTCATTTTCCCCTTATATGGACGGTGATACTTATGTCCATTATGAGTGGGAAGACGACCTTGGCCAGCCAAACTTTGGCAAGGGTCAATCCGGTTTAAGCGTTCTTGTAGAAAAAAGAACGCCCAACGGCTGGTCGTTCCGATATGGCCAAAGGGCTTGCGGCGACAAAAGCTACTTCGTTTATTCGTGCAATGGAAAGCAAATATTTTACGAATTAAATGAAGTGCCGGACGACTGTCCGGTTGATGTTCTTGAAGTAGCCGCGAACGACTGGCGGCTTGGTTGCCCGGGAAGTTTATTCGGGTTCAGCCGGGACGGATTCCGACTTGCTCCTCTTTGGAAAAAAGCGTGCGGCAAAGGAAGCCTTGTTGTAAAAAACAAGGTGAATCACGCTTTTGCTTATTTCTCGCTTTTTTTGTTCTTCCTGGAACAAACAAAAGTTGAGTTAATAGGCGGAGCGGTTCGCATCCGCGCCTTCCAAGGTTTCCAAGGGAGCAATGGTGGGGTACCAACCCTGCCCGAGCAAATAGAGCTGGCGGAATACTGGCTCGGAGCCACCCCCGAAAACAGATTTTCCTCTTCTTCGGCATACTTCGGCGACGAAGATATACACGGAGAAAGAGTGAATATTTCTTTCGGTGGCGGCTTCGCCGGCTGGAAAAAAACTGAAATACCGAAAGGTTTTCAGCTTGAGTTTTCCACAATGGAAAAATATGTCTCTGACTTGCGCGATTACCTCAAACAAGACAGGGAATTGGTTGAAAAAACCATTTCCATTTTGGAAGATATCGCGGCCGGTTAATGTTCCAGGCAATCCGCGGTTTCTTGGTCCGCGAACGAAAACCAAGAAAGTTTTGCCACCGTTTCCCCTACAGATGGTGGGCCAAAGGGAAACAGAGCCCTCCGGTATTTCGTCCGAGACAAAACGAATAGGGCAACACTTTTATGGTGTTGCCTCTCAATTGGAGTAATTAACTATAAGTTGATTTTTCCAAATGGGGATTTATTTTTTGTTAATAATTTTGAATAATGGAGGATTAGAAAATGGGGATGTCGATTGGTCCTAAGTTGGGTTGGTTTACGTGTGATGTGTGTGAGAGGGAAATGATTTCAACAAAATACTATTATTGCCATACATGTAAGAAAAAAATTTGTTTTAATTGCGCAGGGATTCATAAAGCTAACAATCATAATGTGGTACAAACAGCTCACAGGTTGAATGAGGTGCCACTTGAAAGGAGGAGATAGAGATGAAAAGCGTAAAAAGGCGCGAACGGCAGCGCCAGAAAAATTTGGAAAAGCCGTGGTTTAAGAAACAGCGCGGGGTTATGCCAAAGCCCACTCGCGTGGAAAAACCAAAAAAGGGCAAGGGCTCGTACAACCGAGCCAAATGGCGAAAGGAGGGCCAATAAAGACCAAAGCGAAAATCGTGGAGGTCTTTTTTAAATGAATTCTCGGAAATTTTTCTTATTAATTAGCTTAATGGAACTCTTTTCGTAATTTTCTAAGAATGATTTTAGTTTTTTGAATTTATCAGCTCTTAATTTAATTTCAAAGCCATTTATAACGCCATTGGCTTCTTCTAAATAATCAATTTCTTGGCCTTGAGTTGTTCTTTTTATAATCATAATTATTAGGGGATTATAATCACTCAAATTATAGCAATTTTGGGGAATACAGTCAGGATTATTTTAGGTTTTTTCCACAATAGCAAAATATATCCAAGGCCTTTTTTATTTCGCTTAATATGGTAAAATAAAAAACTAAACAAGGGCTAAAAGAATAAAAAAAATGACAGCAAACGAAATACGAGAAGGATATTTAAAGTTTTTTGAAAATAAGGGGCACAAAAGAATACCTTCCGCTCCCCTAATTCCAGAAAACGACCCAACTGTTTTATTTACCACAGCTGGCATGCACCCGCTAGTGCCTTATTTGCTTGGAGAAAGGCACCCACTGGGCAATCGGCTTTGCAACAGCCAAAAGTGTATTAGAACAGGAGATATTGATGATGTGGGAGACAACACCCACTTAACTTTTTTTGAAATGCTTGGCAATTGGTCGCTTGGGGACCCCTCCGCCAAGGATGGCATCGGGGCAGGATATTTTAAAAAAGAAGCAATTGAGTGGAGTTTTGAATTTTTAAGAAAGGAATTAAATATTCCCTTGGAAAAGTTAGCTTTTACTTGTTTTGAAGGAGAAAAAGAAAGTAACATTCCAAAAGATACAGAGGCGGCTGATATTTGGCAAGGATTGGGTGTTGCTAAAGAGCGAATCGCTTTTTTAGGCCGAGAGGATAACTGGTGGGGTCCGGCAGGAAACACAGGGCCTTGCGGGCCAGACACGGAAATGTTTTACTGGGCGAGCGATGAACTAGCGCCAGAAAAATTTGACCCGCAGGATAAGCGATGGGTGGAAATTTGGAATAATGTTTTTATGCAATATAATAAAAACGCGGACGGCAAATTTGAGGAACTATCGCAAAAAAATGTGGATACTGGAATGGGGCTGGAAAGAATAGCGGCTTTATTGCAGGGAAAGGATAATGTTTATGAGACAGAGCTCTTTGCGCCGATTATTGAAAATATTAAATCTCAAATTGCAAATTGCAAACCTAAATCTCAAATTTCAAATATAGAAGAAGAAAAAGCAATAAGGATTATTGCGGATCACATAAAAGCGAACGTGTTTATGTTGGCTGATGGGCTGAGCCCATCGAACACGGAAAGAGGGTATATTTTACGCAGATTGATAAGGCGGGCGGTGAGATATGGCAAGCTGCTTGGCATTGAGAACTTTTTTACAGCAGATATTGCCAAAGTTATTATTGAAATGTATCAAGATATTTTTAACGAAGTCAAGCAAAATGAAAATTTTATTTTAAGCGAATTACAAAAAGAGGAAGAAAAGTTTTTGATTTGCTTGGATAAGGGGCTAAAAGAATTTGAAAAAATAAAGGAAAATATCATTTCGGGAAAAGAAGTTTTCAATTTTTATCAAACATACGGATTTCCTTTTGAAATTATAAAAGAGATTGCCAAAGAAAGAGGAATGGCTATCAACGAGAAAGAATTTGAAAGTGAATTAAAAAAACATCAGGACTTATCAAGAACAGCAAGCTCGGGGCAGTTTAAATCCGGGCTGGCAGATAACTCTGAAATGACCACAAAATATCACACAGCCACCCATTTGATGTTGGCGGCTTTAAAGCAGGTTTTGGGAGGGAACATCCAACAAAAAGGCAGTAATATCACAAGCGAAAGAATAAGGTTTGACTTTAACTTTGAAAGAAAATTAACAGAAGAAGAAATTGAAAAAGTGGAAAAATTAGTTAATGAAAAAATAAAAATGGCGCTTCCTGTGGTTTGTTGCGAGATGGAAACCCAGAAAGCGTTTGACGAAGGGGCAACAGGAGTTTTTGGCCACAAATACCCAGAAAAAGTGAAAGTTTATTCAATTCCTTTTGTAAATCCGGAGCAGGGAGTTTTTTCAAAAGAAATTTGCGCCGGCCCCCACGTTGAAAACACCAGTAAATTAGGCGTATTTAAAATTATAAAAGAAGAAGCCAGTTCATCTGGCATTAGGAGAATAAAAGCTATTTTACAATAGAAAAGCTTTTATGTTAAAATAAACTATTAAATTAATTAATGAATATCCCGATTAAACGCTTTTTGAGAGAGCGTTTAACAGGATCTAAGAATTCGTAAATTCATTTCATTCATTAACGACTTCTAAGATGCCAAAAGAAATAATTGACATAAC
>Ga0172375_10008336_pt1 | contig 13953 bp, 14 predicted proteins | sample LakKiv1m_FD_114537 | JGI IMG/M metagenome (GOLD analysis project Ga0172375, IMG submission 114537) | Freshwater microbial communities from Kabuno Bay, South-Kivu, Congo - kab_092012_11.1m | ecosystem: Environmental > Aquatic > Freshwater > Lake | place: Democratic Republic of the Congo...
AACAGCAAGAATGATGTTCACCAACACACCACCAAGCATAATAATAAGCCTCTGCCCGGCAGGTTTTGACCTAAATTCCCAGGGTTGTGGTGGTTGTTTTAATTGCTCCTTGTCCATGGATTCGTCTATCATTCCGGATATCTTGACGTAACCACCCAAAGGAAGCCAGCCTAAACCGTACTCCGTTTCCTTCAGTTTAAATTTGAAAATTGAAAACCAGGGATTAAAAAACAAATAAAATTTTTCAACCCTGGTTTTAAAAATTTTAGCAGCAATAAAATGTCCAAATTCATGAAATATCACCAAAATTGACAGGCTAAGCAACAATTGCAATACTTTAATCAATATATCCATTAGATTTTAAAATTCTTTATTGTGTGTCTGTTTTAATATTAATTCTTTGGCTAATCTTTGCGCATTTTCATGTGCATCAATCAAATCATCAAGTGTTGGGACTCTAATTAAACCAACTTTTCCCATACATTGTTCATTCAATACAGGGATATCCAAAAAGCCAATCTGATCATTCAGGAACGCTTCAACGGCTATTTCGTTGGAAGCATTTAGAATGCAAGGCATATTACCACCTGTTTCAATAGCCTGGTAGGCCAACGAAAGATTCCTGAAAAGTTCCTGTTCTGGTAAAAAAAACGTCAATTCAGGATGCTCGGTAAAAATGAAACGTCTTGTTGTTGATTTGATTCTTTCAGGGTAAGCCAAGGCATATTGAATTGGAAGGTGCATATCTGGGATTCCCAATTGAGCTTTGATGCTCCCATCGATAAACTGAACCATAGAGTGAATTATTGATTGAGGATGAATAACCACCTCAATCATTTTATGGCTAACATCAAACAACCATCTTGCTTCAATTACTTCAAGACCTTTATTCATGAGGGTTGCAGAATCGATAGTTATTTTTTTCCCCATGGTCCAGTTCGGATGTTTCAATGCATCTTCCTTTTTTACATTTTTTAAGAATGATTCATTTTTCCCAAGAAATGGACCTCCGGAGGCTGTAAGGTAAATTTTCTCAATGTTTTTATGTGATTCTCCAACAAGGCACTGAAAAATTGCAGAATGTTCTGAATCAACAGGAAGAATAGTTGCTTCGTTTTTCCTGGCTAACCTGGAAATCAATTCTCCTGCTATTACCAACGATTCTTTGTTGGCAAGGGCAATATCTTTTCCTTTTTCCAGTGCGTTGATTATTGGTTTTAAACCAGCATATCCAACCATAGCAGCCAGAACAATATCAATTTCATCTACTTTTGTTATCTCTTCAATGGAAGATTTCCCGGCAGCAATTTTTATTTGAGTTCCTGCCAAGGCTTTCCTAACATAGGAATATGAATTCTGATTGCCAATGACAAGATGTTTTGGTCGAAATTCGAGCGCTTGTTCAATAAGTTTATCAGCATTGTTGTTGGCTGTAAGTACGTATGCTTCAAATTTATCCGGATGTTGCCGGATGACATCAAGGGCTTGCGTTCCGATTGATCCTGTTGAGCCTAAAATGCAGATTTTTTTTCGCACAGATTAATGTTTTTTCTCTTGAAATGTTAAATAATCTTCGGGATTTATTGGTTTACCATTGTGCCATAATTCAAAGTGAAGATGTGGCCCAGTTGAAAATTCCCCCGACTCACCAATAATAGCTATGGTTTCTCCTGCCTTTACAAAAGTGCCTTGTTTTTTCAGTAAACTCGAATTGTGCTTGTAAACAGAAATGATATTGCTCTGGTGTTGCAGGGTAATAGTGTATCCTGTTTCGATAGTCCAATCTGAAAAGATCACGATTCCATCAAGAGTGGCTTTAATTGCTTCATTTTTAGTAGCTACCACATCAATACCAAAATGCCCGTCTTTTGGACTAAATTTCGTAGTGACAATCCCATTTATTGGAGGGAAGAAATTAATTTTACCCAGATTTACAGGCTGACTTGAGCTTTGACTTTTGGTCTGGTTTTGATAAATCGAATATTTATTTTGTTTTTCGTATTCCAGTCTTAACAAAGAGTCTTCCTTCGATTTTTCATTTTTGATATTATCATAATTATTTACATTTTGCTGGTTAAATGATTGGCTTTCAATAACTTCCTTTCCGTCAATTATCCTTTTCAGGTTAGTAATGTACAGGTCCTTCTGCCTGAAAACAGCCTCAAGTGAATCGGCTCGTTGCTGGAGGTCGTAAATTTTTTTAGGCAAAGTAACATCTGTGTAACCTGGAATGTATTTCCGCAGGGAGGTGAACGCCACGAGGTAAATTGTTGATAAAATCAATAAAATTATTGTAGTACCTGTTACAACCATCACCCCAAAGCGGGTTAGTTTAAATGAGATTTTTTCTTCAAAAGTTTCAGCATCCATCAGAACCAGCTTGTATTTACGCTTGAGTTTCTCAAGTAGCTTCCGCTTCTCCTTCGATCTTTTTAATAGCATTTGCGATGAAATCTTTTTAATAAATGCGCTGCAAATATCGTTATTTCAATTCAAACAAGTTACAATGTTCAAAACCCGTTTTTATTGTAATTGCAATTAAACTTTGTTTCACATCTTTTTCGGGTTCAGAAAATGCTCATCAATAATATTTTTGCCGATTACGAGTTAAACTATTTGCATTTTTCGGCTGAATATTTTTAAAATTAAGAATTGCAATTTTGGGAGTAAAACATACATCAAAATCAGGTTTTTCTTCAATCAGGTATGCTAATTTAGTGTTAATCACTATTTTATTTGGCCTTGTTTTTTCAATTTTTACTTCCTGTTCAACAAAAAAAAATGGCTTTTCAAGGAGGGCATATCACAATCTTACTTCGCATTACAACGCCTACTGGAACGGAAAAGAGAGTTTTAAAGAGGGGGTAAGAGATATTGAAAAAAATGCAAAAGATAATTACACACTCGTACTTCCGGTTTTTAAGTATGGAAATCAGCAGGATGCACAGGCAGCATATCCAAGTATGGACCGTGCCATCGAAAAAGCATCAAAGGTAATTCAGAGGCATTCGATGTATTTCGACAGGAAGGAATATGTTAAATGGATTGACGACAGCTACATGCTTATCGGTAAATCGTACCTTTATAAACGAGAGTATTCGAGTGCCAGGCGAACGTTCGATTTTGTAACCAATCGTTTCAGCAAGGTAGACAGCCGATATGAAGCTGAATTGTGGCTTGCCCGTACCTACCAACAAAATGGTGAATTTGCTAAATCCGAAACTGTTCTTGATAATTTTAACAGCAGCCTCAGAAGTGGAAAAGCCCCTGAATACCTTGAAAAAGAATTTGTTAAAATTTACGCCAACCATTTTATCCTTCAGCAAAAATACGAACCGGCTATCAAATACCTGCAAAGGTCTATTGAACTGAATCGAAAAAAGAAGGACAAGAACAGGCTAATGTTTATCCTTGCTCAGATTTATTATGAACTTGGCGAAACAAGGGAGGCTGCAAAACTGTACCAAATGGTAATCCGGAAAAATCCTCCTTATGAAATGTCTTTCAATGCCAAGATTAACCTTGCAAAAACTTATGATAGCAAGGCAAGTAACAGGAATATGATTGTGAAAAAACTGACCAAAATGCTGAAAGACGCAAAAAACGAGGAGTTTCGCGATCAGATTTATTATGCCCTTGCTGAAATTTATTTGAAGGATAAAAACATGGATAAAGCAATCGAATATCTTACCCTTTCGGTTGCTACCAGCGTGGACAACGTTTATCAAAAATCAGTTTCATCATTAAAACTGGCTGATATTCATTTTGAAGAGCCTGATTATGCATTGGCCCAGGCATATTACGACACTGCGATGCAGGTTTTGCCAACAGAGTTTCCAAACTATGATGGTATTAAGCGCAAAACCGAAACCCTGACAGAACTAATCACAAACCTGTTTGCTATTGAGGAGCAGGATAGTTTGCAGGCTATGGCGGCAATGCCCGAAGACAAGAGAAATGAAGTTATTGATAACATCATAAAGAAAATTGTTGAAGAAGAAGTCCAGCAAAAACTCGAGGAACAGGAACGACAACGCACCCTATCGATGCTGGAACAAACAAGCAGGCAAGAAAACAGGAATATCCAGCAATCGGGAGGGTGGTATTTTTACAATCCATCATCTGTGAGTTTTGGATTTACTGAATTTACAAAAAAATGGGGCAGGCGAAAGCTCGAAGACCTTTGGAGACTTAGCAGCAAACAGGTTATTGCTGATTTTGGTGAAGAAGCCGGGGACACAACCCAGGTTGATTCTACAAAAGTTGACAGCACTGCTGCTTTGGTTTCCGATCCTAAGAAAAGAGAATTTTACCTGCAAAACATTCCATTGACCGAAGATAAGTTGAAGGAATCAAACCTGATGGTTGAAGAGGCATATTTTAATGTTGGCTACATTTACAAGGATGGGTTGAAAGACAACATGAAATCGATTGAATCGTTCGAGAAAATGTTGGAAAGATTTCCGCTTACTGATCACAGGCTGATGGTTTATTACCAACTTTACAAAAATTATGATGAGGTACCTGACAAAGACAAAGCTTTGTATTACCAGAACATGATTGTAAAGGACTATCCTGAAAGTGATTACGCGAAAATTATTGTCGATCCAAATTACAATCTGGTTTTAGAGGCTCAGAAAAATGCCGCCAAAAATCTTTATGAAGATACCTACAGTGCCTATATGAGTAACCAGTTCTATCTGGTAATCAATAATTACAACGAAGCTGCCTCAAAGTATCAGGAAAGTAAGTTATTATCAAAATTTGAATTCTTGAAAGCGCTTGCACTCGGAAAAGTTCAAAACCTCGATACCTTAGCAAATTCGCTCGAACATTTGGTTCAAACCTACCCTGAGAGTGAAGTAAAACCACTGGCAGAAGACATTTTATCGCGGCTGAAAAAAGATGAGACGGGAAATCTGGTTTATGAAGAGGTGGCTCCTGGCGAAGCCCAGGGTGACAAAAAAACTATTAAACCCGACCAAAATGTTGCTTCATCGATGTTTACTGTGAACGGCGCTTCGGTACATTTTTTTGTTTTTTTGGTTGATGCAGCAAAAATTAATATCAATGCTTTGAAGATCAGACTCTCAGATTTTAATTCAAAATATTACAGGACATCTCAACTGAAAATAAACAGCATCATTTTTAAGGATGATTTGCAAATGATTACTGTCGGAAATTTTCCAGAGAGCGGAAAATCAATTGAATACCTGGATGCAGTTACCCAAAACGAATACATAGCTTCACAAATCGAAGGAACCGACACCAAAAGTATGGTAATCAGCGTTGACAACTACCCAATTTTCTACAGGGAGAAAAACGTGGATGATTACATGAATTTCTTTGAAAACATTTATTTGACACCTTGATAACTGACTGCTTTTCCCATTAAACCAGTAAGTAAAAATTTAAAGTTATCTTTTTTATAAAATCGATTCTGAAAACAGGAAGTAATTTGGATAATTTAAAATTTCAGTATTTTCGCACGACCAAATTAAAACAGAAATAAAGAGAAAACAGAGTAAAAACGGTAAGACTATGGCAAAAATTAATGGTCCGGAAACTTCTCCTTCAATCAACTTTTTAGGAAACGGTACAATAATCAAAGGTAGTATTAAATCGAATGGTGATTTCAGGATTGATGGAATTTTAAACGGTTCAATAAATTCAAAAGGCAAGGTTGTGGTAGGCCCTTCAGGAAGAGTCGAAGGTGAAATAGTTTGTCAAAATGCTGACATATCGGGTGAAATACACGCCAAAATAGTGGTACATGAACTTCTTACTTTAAAAGCCTCAGCAATACTAAAAGGTGATATTTTCACAAACAAACTTGCCATTGAACCCGGCGCTAAGTTTACAGGATCATGCAATATGAACGATATTCCTGAACAGGAGCTCGAAATAGCAATGGAAAATGAACGGTTTGGACAAAAAGAAAAAATCATTTGATAATTATGTCAAATATTCGGGAATTGGATTCCAAATGGTTGCAGTAATTGCAGCCGGAGTGTTTGGAGGTTACAAGCTCGATAAATTGGCAGGAAATAGTTTTCCTTTCTTTCTATTGTTTCTTTCAATTGTTGGTGTTGGTTTTTCAATTTATGTCGCAATTAAAGATTTTCTCAAATAGTTAATTCAATGGAGGCAGAACAGCTTAAATCATTTAAAACCAATTTCCTAAGACATTCATTCATTGTTTCCGGTTTTCTGCTCGCAATGTTTCTTATTCTGAAATTCGGGCTTGGGATTGATTTTGTACCCAATTCAACAATGGTAATTATCCTCTTTTTTCTCCTCCTTAGCAATTTTTTGTTTTTCCATCAATTGAAACTGGTAAACGAAAGAATACTCAGGTTTGTGAATCGTTTTATGGTCATTACCGGCCTTAAGCTATTTATGTTTCTTTTCATAATCCTCATCTATGGATTCATCGACAGAAAAGGACTTGCAGGTTTTGCACTCTCATTTTTGGTTGTCTATTTTACCTTTAGTATTTTTGAGGTTGTTCATATTATCAAAATTCAAAAAAAAATGAACAAATAGGTTTTTGTGCATTATCATCAACCGGTTTTCAACTTCTCTGGTTTTCAATTTTTTTGTTCAAAAAATTTAACGATAGCTTAAACATTTCTTTTTTGCTTGTGTTATTATTCAGTAAAAAAAATGAAACAAAGTGGCATTTGCAGGTTATTCAATCAAGGATTTAGAACAAATAACTGGTATTAAAGCACATACAATCAGAATTTGGGAAAAACGATACAATATTGTTCAACCACAGCGTACCGATACCAACATACGCCATTACACAGATGCTGATTTAAAAAGGCTTTTGAGTATCGCAATTTTGAACAGGAATGGCCTGAAAATTTCTCACATTGTTTCGTTATCCATCGAAGAATTAAATCAAAAGATTATTGCGCTATCAGGCAAATCTCTCGATTTGGATAGTCACATCGAAGGATTAATAGTGTCGATGATCGATTTGAACGAGGCTAAATTTGATAAAATTCTTAGTACGCTTTTTCTAAATCTTGGATTTGAAGAAACATTCAATAGCGTGTTGGTACCTTTCTTTGAAAAAATCGGAATCCTGTGGCAGATTGGTACAATTAGTCCTGCTCAGGAACACTTCATTACCAACCTGATACGTCAGAAAATGATTGTAGCTATCGATGGAATTGTTCCTGCCGAAAATGTTGTTGACCGAAATAAATTTCTCCTATTCCTTCCTGAAGGCGAATTACACGAAATCGCCCTGCTTTATTATTCATATCTGATTCAAAAAAGAGGACATAAAGTGGTTTACCTCGGACAAATGGTTCCTTTTGAAGATTTACTTTTAATATCCGAAGTTCAAAATCCGGATGTTTTATTCACCATTTTCACCACCTGCCCAAAAAATAACAAAGTTGAGGATTACATCGAAAGGATGGTTTCAGGTTTTCCAGGCAAGAAACTTTTTGTAAGCGGCATACAATTTAAAATGAACCAGATACCCTTACCAGCACAGATCACTTTAATTGATGGTTTCGAAAAACTTAAAAGTGAGTTAGACTTACTTGGACAATAAATCCTTTTAATTTTTCACTGAAGAGCTGGTAATTCATTTTCATCTTCTGTTCTATTTAAGTATTTCAATACTTTTTAGCAAAAATTAAGAATTATTTAGATTGAAATTAAATTACAGTGTTTAATTTTGAACCCACATTACATTAAACAAAAATTTAAAACTAAAAACTATGGGAACAATGGATTTTAGCAGACAATTGACGAATTTACAGGATAATTTAAAATATTTTGCCAGTACACTTACACAAAACGATGAAGATGCAAAGGACCTTGTTCAGGAAACCTATCTTAAAGCATTGACCTACAGGGATAAATTTGAGGAAAACACTAATCTTAAAGCTTGGACATACACAATAATGAAGAACACCTTTATTAATAACTACCGTCGCAACATCAAGGTTAACACAGTGATGGACAACACAACTGATCTGTTTTTCCTGAATTCGAACAAAGGTTCGGAAGAAGCATCACCCGAATCAGTCCTCACACATAAAGAGGTTTCTGAAGTGGTTGACAGACTTGAAGTTGAACATAGAGTTCCTTTCCAGATGCATCATCAGGGTTTTAAATACAAGGAAATTGCTGATCATCTCGGTTTATCAATTGGGACGGTAAAAAGCAGGATTTTTTTCAGCAGGAAAAAACTAATGAAATCGCTCGAAAATCATGCATAAAAGGCAATGAGAAAAATTGAGGCTGTTTCAATTATTGAGACAGCCTTTTTTATTATGACACAGGTTGAGATCATGGGTTGGTTTTAATAACAACTCAGGGAAAATGCTTAGCATTTCAAATAAAAAAACCAAATTAAATGTTTGTTTATCATGTTATTTGTTAAGTTTTTGGCATTTTTTGATCAAAAATTTTGCATTTTATTTTTTGTGTATGTTTGTTAGCACTTTTCAGACCTGGCTTTTATTACTAAAATATTGATAGCGTTTACAATGAACTTAATTTCGATCAAAGAAAAGACCCCAAAAGATTTTCTCCTTGATATGGCAAGAGAAAATGAGATGGATGGCTATGAAAAAATGGATTTATACAATCAGGAAACCATTGATAAATTATCCTTTCACTATTACGAAATTTTGAAACTGATTGGAGAAACACCAGACCGTGAGGGACTTTTAAAAACACCCGAGCGGGTTGCAAAATCGCTCCAATTTTTAACCCACGGCTACGACCTTGATCCACGGCAGATTTTGGAATCAGCCATGTTTAAAGAAGAGTATCGTCAAATGGTTCTTGTGAAGGACATTGAAGTTTACTCGATGTGCGAGCATCACATGTTACCATTTTTCGGAAAGGCTCATGTGGCCTATATTCCAAACGGGTACATAGTGGGGTTAAGTAAGATTCCAAGGGTTGTTGATGCTTTTGCAAGGCGGCTACAGGTTCAGGAGAGGTTAACAACCCAGATTAAAGAATGTATTCACGAAACGTTGCAACCGCTGGGAGTGGCCGTGGTGATTGAGGCTCAGCACATGTGCATGTCGATGCGGGGAATACAAAAACAAAACTCGGTATCAACAACATCTGATTTTACCGGTGCTTTCCTGAGTGAAAAAACACGTGCCGAATTTATCCACTTGATTGGGTCAAAATTACATTAAGAATGACTCGAAATCAGACAAAAAAACCCCGTCATCGGCGGGGCTTTTTTGTTAGTCAAGCACAAGAACCATGTATTTTGAAGCCTTCCAGAACTCTGACGGATTGGTGATTTCGAAACTATAGTATCGTTTGTCATCATTTTTCCTTATCAGGTAGCTGTCAGAAGAATGTTGTGTAAGCAGATTAACTTTTTTACCATCGATCGTAAAGATGTTTTTTTCGCGGATGTCGATTTCGGTGAAAAGGTCAGTCGGGAAGTCCTGGCGGAGTTTTTCAACCTTGCCAAGACCGATAATTCCACCCTTTGTTATGATAATCTCCTTTTCTTTCAACTCTTTTTCGGTGCCAATAATGTAGTAGGCAGTGTGCAGCGCTTTATCCTGCGTATCGATAACAGCCGATTTCTCAGCGGTTTCCTGTTTTAAATCAGTAACCGATGTGTACAAATTCTGTACTTCAACATTAAGGTTTTCGAGTTGAGCAACAAGTGAAACTATTTCCTCGTCCTTTTGAACCACCATTTTTTCGAGGTTGGTTATCATTCTTGCCAATTCTTTGTTTTCGCCTTTGGCAGATTTCAATTTTGAGCTCAGACTGGCAATGTTTTCACGGTTTTGTTTCATGAGATTATCGATAGCCTGAATATCGCCTTTCACTGCATCGATGCGGTTTCCCTGCAATTCGCCCGATCCTGCCTGTTTGACAATCAACTTTTCGGTTGCACGAATCCTGGCAAGGTTTTCTTCGATTTCGTTAAAACTTTCCATGAAACTGTTGATTTCATCGTTTCGCAAGGCTAACTGCTGCTTTAATTCGGCGTTTGCCTTTTTCAACTGTTCAATTTCTTCGTTTTTGTGAGCACACGAAGAAACCAGTATTAAGATGAAAATAAACCCATAAACTAAATTTTTCATAATCTGATTTTTAAATAAATTTGAGTGAATAACGTTTAACATCCTGAAAAATTGAATCTTAATCAAAGATAAATTAATTGAGTGAACAAATCCCGTTTTTTTTATTAATACTATATTTGTGCGCTTAAAATTCAATAGTAAATTCATTAAGAATACACTTATGTTTCCACTACAAAATCAAGGTTTTTACGACATTACTCAACAGCAAACAGGCTCACTAACTTTAAGTAAAACCTTCTTATCCAACGTTTTCAGTTGGATGTTTCTTGGTTTATTGGCTACTGCCGGCACTGCTTACATTTTTGCAAACAATCAGGCACTTTTATCACTTCTTGTCGCCGAAACCGGATTATCAGTATTGGGTTGGGTAGTAATGTTAGCACCAATTGGTTTCGTAATGCTTATGTCGTTTGGTTTTCAAAAGCTATCGGGCACAGCAATGATCATCTTGTTTGTGGTTTATTCTGTTTTGATGGGGATGAGCCTGAGTTTCATTTTTTTAGCCTACAATCTTGGATCCATTGTCTCCACTTTTGCCATTACAGCCGGAATGTTTGGAACTATGGCGATTCTGGGATATACCACGAAAACTGATCTAACTAAATTTGGCTCGATTATGATCATTGGCGTAGTTGGGATAATAATTGCCAGTGTTGTCAACCTGTTAATTTTTAAATCAAGTGCTTTTGATTACCTCATCAGTCTTTTGGGTGTGCTGATTTTTACAGGTTTAACCGCTTATGATGTTCAAAAACTAAAAAGGATCGGATATGCAATTGAAATTGAAATTGAAAGTGAGTCAACCCGTAAACTTGTAATCATGGGAGCTTTAACACTTTATCTTGACTTTATTAATTTATTCCTCTTTTTACTTCGCTTTTTAGGTAACCGCAGATAATTAATATTAATATGAAGGCATACGTTTTTCCAGGGCAAGGCGCCCAATTTTCGGGTATGGGTAAAGACCTTTACGAAAAGTACCCTTTAGCAAAAGAATTATTCGATAAAGCCAACAAAATTCTTGGATTTAACATAACCGAGGTGATGTTTGATGGTACTGACCACGACCTGAAACAAACCAAAGTAACACAACCTGCAATTTTCCTACATTCCGTTATTTTAGCCAGGTTGCTTAAGGAGGACTTTAAACCCGACATGGTTGCAGGGCACTCTTTGGGCGAGTTTTCAGCACTTGTTGCCAACAAATCGTTGTCGTTTGAAGATGGTTTAAAACTGGTTTCAAAACGTGCACAGGCCATGCAAAAGGCGTGTGAACTGGAACCTTCGACGATGGCAGCTATACTTGGTTTGGATGATGCTGTAGTTGAAAAAGTGTTGAAAGAAATCAATGACACTGTTGTCCCGGCTAATTACAACAGTCCTGGACAATTGGTTATTTCGGGGACTGTGGCAGGAATTGACGCAGCTTGCCAGAAGCTTATCGAAGCAGGAGCAAAAAGGGCGCTACCATTAAAAGTGGGTGGTGCTTTCCACTCACCACTGATGGAACCGGCAAGGATTGAATTATCCAAGGCAATTGAACAAACCAAATTTAACCGCGGTGTTTGCCCGATTTATCAAAATGTTACAGCCCAACCGGTTAATGATCCGGAAATTATAAAAGCCAACTTGATTGCCCAATTAACGGCTCCGGTTCGCTGGACACAAACCATGAAAAACATGATTGCCGACGGGGTGAAAAATGTGATAGAAGTAGGCCCGGGTACTGTTTTGCAGGGATTATTCAAAAAAGTTGACCGCGGTATCGAGGCAAGCAGCGTAGCATTGCCTGAATAAAATCCAGAACTACCCAAAATTCACGGTTAGCAGTAATTCCTTAAAGGCTGGAATTCATTAATTTTCCGGAATCCACTATTTTTTTAAGATATACTTCTGAACGCGCGGTTTGTGCCCATTGCATGTAAACATTGTTGTGCATGTCGGTACCTACCAGGTCAATCATTCCAAGGTCAATGAGTTTTTCAGCTACTTTTTTAACATCAGCCGAGTAATAACCAGCCAACGATAAAAGATTTAGCTGGAAGAGCACCCCTCTGTCCTTCAACTCTTCATACTTCTGCGGAATACGGAAAAAGTACGAATATCTTTCCGGATGAGCCAGAATTACCTTGTAGCCTTCAACCTGTAGATCAAAAAAGTATTTCTTCCAATTGGGATGTTCGTTAAAATATGAAAATTCGACCAGGAGGTAATTCTCTCCAAAAGTCAGAAGTTTAGCGTCCTTGTATTTTTCTTCAAATTTATCGTCGATCAGGTATTCTGCTGCGGCTTCAATCTCAACATGGATGAACTGCTTTTTCATTTCCCGTTTTACTTTTTCAAGGCCGTCCATTATTATCTTTGGAGTATTCTGGTAAAATTCACCCTGAATGTGTGGCGTAGTAATTATTTTTTTAAACCCCAAACCCATCATTCCTTTGATGAGTTCCATCGAGGTCTCCAGTGTGTCGGAACCATCATCAATTCCTGGAATCAGGTGGGAGTGCATGTCGGTGTTCAGTACGGATAAATCTACTGGTACCGACAATTTTCCTTTTGAAAATAAATTTGAGAAAAGTCCCATTTATCGAGATAAATTTCTACAATGCTTTGATTTAAAATAAATTATAAAAAAATAAACTTACAGATTACTTTTAATTTTAATTACTGTAATTGGTCAGCATTTTAAAATCATTTTTATTCAGTTCACGGATTTTTCCAATTACCTGTTAACATATTGTTCTTCGTAGTATTTCTGATAGTCGCCCGAAGTGACATTTTCGAGCCATTCGGTGTTTGCAAGGTACCATTCGACTGTTTTTTCGAGGCCTTCCTCAAACTGAAGTGAAGGTTTCCATCCGAGTTCTATTTGTAGTTTTGTGGAATCGATGGCATACCTGAGATCATGGCCGGCACGGTCTTTAACATAACTGATTAATTTTGCAGATTCCCCTGCTTCGCGGCCAAGTTTCTTATCCATGATTTTGCAAAGTAACTTTATCAAATCAATGTTTTTCCATTCGTTATGGCCGCCAATGTTATAAGTTTCACCAACTTTTCCTTGGTGGAAAATCACATCAATAGCATTGGCATGGTCTTCAACATACAACCAGTCGCGGATGTTTTCGCCCTTTCCGTAAACAGGTAATTTCTTTTTATTCTGAATATTATGAATAAAAAGCGGGATTAACTTTTCAGGAAACTGGAATCCTCCGTAATTGTTGGAGCAATTTGAGATTTTTACCGGAAGTTTGAAGGTATGAAAATATGCCCTTACCAGATGGTCGGAACTGGCTTTTGATGCAGAGTAGGGGCTGCGGGGGTCGTAGGCGGTGGTTTCTAAAAAGAAGCCGGTATCGCCTAACGAACCATAAACCTCATCGGTGGATACATGGTAAAATAATTTTCCTGCCGGATTGTCCTGCCAGTGAAACTTTGCAGCATTCAATAAATTGGCTGTACCCACAATGTTGGTGTAAATAAACTCGGTTGGGTTGGCAATCGACCGGTCAACATGCGACTCGGCTGCAAGGTGGATTACCCCGTCGAATTTGTAAACGCCAAACAGTTTCTGAATTTCTTCCGCTTCCACTATGTCGGCTTTTACAAATTTATAATTGGATTTGTTTTCAACATCTTTCAGGTTTTCAAGATTCCCGGCGTAGGTAAGTTTATCAACATTAATAATTCTGTAATTGGGATATTTGTTTACAAAAAGTCTGATTACGTGCGATCCGATAAATCCGGCTCCACCGGTAATCATGATCGTTTTTTCGTATTTTTCCGTATTTTCCATATTTGTATGTTTTTATTTGTTTTTCTTTTTCTTATCAAGTGCCAGTTCCCAATTCCA
>Ga0172375_10008339_pt1 | contig 13952 bp, 12 predicted proteins | sample LakKiv1m_FD_114537 | JGI IMG/M metagenome (GOLD analysis project Ga0172375, IMG submission 114537) | Freshwater microbial communities from Kabuno Bay, South-Kivu, Congo - kab_092012_11.1m | ecosystem: Environmental > Aquatic > Freshwater > Lake | place: Democratic Republic of the Congo...
ATTGCCAAGATACGCAAGGAGTTAACCCCACAAGGGGGTAGGCCTCCGCATTCCACATAGCGGAGGGCCTAATTCCGCCAGAGGCGGATTAAGGAGGTTTTTTATGAATGCAGGTGATACGGCGTGGGTCTTGATGTCGTCGGCTCTTGTCATGCTGATGACGCCGGGCCTTGCTTTCTTTTATGGGGGTATGGTCCGCAGAAAGAACATTTTGAGTATTTTGATGCAATGTTTCATTATTTTGTGCGTCATGAGTTTACAGTGGGTCCTGTTCGGTTATAGCCTTGCGTTTTCACCGGGGAATGGTTTCATCGGCGGCCTCCAGTGGTTGGGGTTGAACGGTGTCGGCCAGGAGCCATTCGCGGCGTACGCGGCAACTATCCCGCATTTGGCGTTTATGATCTTTCAGGCGATGTTCGCCATTATCACGCCGGCCTTGATCATCGGCGCATTTGCCGAACGCATGAAATTTTCGGCCTTTGTCGTCTTTACGCTGTTATGGGCGACGCTTGTGTATGACCCGGTCTGCCACTGGGTCTGGGGTGTCGGCGGCTGGATCCGCAATCTCGGCGCATTGGATTTTGCCGGCGGGACCGTCGTTCATATCAACGCAGGTATCGCGGCACTGGTCACGGCCCTGGTCATCGGACGCAGGAAATGCCTGGATAGAAACGTTCCTTCGCCGCACAATCTTCCGTTCGTGGTTTTAGGAACGGCTCTTTTGTGGTTCGGCTGGTTCGGTTTTAATGCGGGCAGCGCGCTGGCGGCCAATGGCCTGGCGGCCAATGCGTTTGTCGTCACCAATACAGCAGCGGCAGCAGCCGGCTTGAGCTGGGCGCTGATCGAATGGATCCGTGTCGGTAAACCGACGATGTTCGGTGTGGCCTCGGGAGCCGTGGCTGGCCTGGTTGCGATCACCCCCGCAGCGGGTTTCGTCAGCGTTATTTCTGCTGTCGCCATTGGGTTGTTGGTCAGTGTGTTCTGCTATATTGCGGCAGCTATCATTAAGCCGAAAATGGGGTATGACGATGCATTGGATGCTTTCGGCGTTCATTGCGTGGGCGGCATTTGGGGCGCCTTGGCTACGGGGCTGTTTGCGTCTAAGGCCGTCAATGCCGCGGGCGCGGACGGGTTCTTTTTCGGCGGTTCCGGATTGTTCTTGAAGCAGTTGATCGCCGTAGGCGCGACCCTCGCGTATGCCGTCGTTGTTACCTTTGTCCTTTATAAGATCGTTGACGCCGTGCTGGGGATACGAATCGAAGAGAGAGACGAAGAGATGGGGCTGGACCTGTCGCAGCACCACGAGCGGGCTTATACGATCATAGAATGAATTTTGCCCTCGCTTGACCACTTGAAAATTTTCGCCATGACGAGTCGGCAAAAATTTTCTACGTAAGCTTCGGGGTTGATTTTGCAAGGAATAGACCTGTTTATAGTCAAAATCAAGGAGGGTATTATGAAATTGATCATTGCGATCATTCAGCCTGCCCGGTTTGAGGCAGTACGGGATGAGTTGTATAAGGTCGAAGTGAACCTGATCACGGTCTCTGAGGTCCTGGGACACGGCCGCCAGAAGGGCGTAACGGAGGTTTACCGCGGAGCCAAAGAAATGGGCAATCTCCTGCGCAAGGTGCGCCTGGAGATCGCGGTCAACGAGAATTTCGTCGAGCCGACGATCAAGGCCATTATCAAAGGCGCCAAGACGGGCCAGACAGGCGACGGCAAGATTTTCGTCCTGGACATGAAAGAATGCGTGCGTATCCGTACGGAAGAGCGTGGTACCACGGCTATCGGCTGACGGCATTAAGCAGGCAGGATGAGCGGCAAAGGCCGGGCGCTGCCCTTTTGGGGCAGCGCCCGGTTGTCTTGTAGAAACCTTTGCTTGAATGACCCCGATAACAGTCCTATAATTGAAAAAAACAGGAGGCGTCTTTGGGGATGGACTGGGAGAGCACAACACAGGATAAGTTTAAGGTTTTGATCGGCAAGATGCCCGTCTTTATGCGTCCTGCCGCCGAGAAGGCGATCGTCCAGAAGGCGGAAAATCTTGTTCGGCAGGACAACCGTTCAGAGATCACCGAGAAAGACATGGTCGACGCTTTTTTTGCCGAAACGCCTTTTGGTTTCCAGGGGCTCATGAAGAACGACCTTTTGTCGGTCGGTATTGATTACACAAAATATGGTTATGCGAAGTAAGTCCGTGACAGAACGGGTTCTGCGGAGGGGCAAGGCGTAAACAAGCTTTGCCTTTTTTGATAGGTGGTGATTTAACCCATGGACAGAAAAGCCGCGATGCGTTTTATCCTGATGATGGGGCTTGTGAGCCTCTTCGGGGATATTTCCTATGAAGGCGCCCGGGCCACGACAGGGCCTTACCTGGCTTTTCTCGGTGCTTCTGCGGTTATGGTCGGTTTCGTCTCGGGGCTCGGGGAATTTTTGGGTTACGGCCTGCGCCTTGTCTCAGGCGTGGCCGCAGACAGGACGCGCGCCTATTGGCCGCTTACTTTTCTGGGTTACGGCCTTATTTTTGCGATTCCCTGCCTGGCTTTTACCGGGAATTGGCGGGTCGCGGCGTTGTTCATTATCCTGGAGCGTGTGGGCAAGGCCGTCCGTTCTCCAGCGAGAGATTCGCTTTTGTCTTACGCGACAAAGCAGGTAGGGCGTGGGTGGGGTTTCGCGGTCCACGAGGCCATGGATCAGATCGGCGCGGTCGCAGGACCCCTGATCTTTGCCGCCGTTCTCTTCTGGAAGAATGATTTCCGCCTGGGGTTCGGCATCCTCGTTATACCTTGCGTATTGACGATGTTGTCTCTTGTATTCGCCAAGTCTCAGGGCCGGGCGCCTGAGGATTTTGAAGCGCCTCAAAGGCCGCAGGAGCGTCCGGCGCAAGAGACAAAACTTGCGCCCGCCTATGGACACTATGCGGTTTTTAGCTGTTTGTGCGTGGCCGGTCTCGTGAATTTCCAGATCATTTCATATCACTGGAAGGTCCATGCGTTGTTGCTGGATGCCTGGATACCTCTCGTCTATGCGCTGACCATGGCCGTGGATGGTGTGGCAGCCCTTGTCGTCGGGAAAGCCTATGATCGCTGGGGCCTTAAGACTCTCGGGTTGATCCCCGTCGTGACCCTGGCTGTGCCGTTTTTTGTATTTTTACCCTCTACTGCCGTCTCTGCCATCGCCGTCGCGATCCTCTGGGGTATTGTGATGGGCATGCATGAAACGATCATGCGCGCGGCCATCGCCGACCTGACGAATATCCAGAAGAGGGGGTTTGGTTACGGGTTTTTTAATACCATTTACGGCGGCGCGTGGTTCCTGGGCAGCTTTGCCATCGGCGCGCTGTATGGATTGAATATACGTTTTGTGCTCTTATTCGTCGTGATAGTAGAACTGGCCGCCTTTACCGTGTTTTGGGCGTTCCTTAGGCGAGCGCAGAGATGACGTAAGAGAGATTTTTTTATTTATCCCCTCGCAAGGCCACCTAGTTTTTAAAGTGAAAAAAATCACAAAACAGCCTTGACATGGCTGTGTCTTGTGTTATATTTGTATTGATTATTGTGATTTTTTGAACAATAAATATCTCCTAATGAAGGTTTGCCCCATTGAGGTCTTTTTTTTAAAAATCCAAGGGGCGTAACCATCGAGGACGCTAGTGGTAAATAAAAAGTGTATTATCCGTCTTCTAAGGTATAAAAACGCGCTCCATAGGCTTAATAGCCTGGGGTTTGTGAGGGTGTTTTCCGACAACCTTGCGGACGCGGTCGGCGTGACCGCATCCCAGGTGCGCAAGGATTTCTCTCTCTTTGGTATCTGCGGCAACAAGCGCGGCGGATATCAGATCGAGACGCTCTTGGAAAAGCTCAACCATATCCTCGGTAAGAACGAACAACAGAAGGTGGTGATTGTCGGAGGGGGAAATATCGGAGCGGCGCTGATGAAGTATAAGGGATTTGAAAAAGAAGGCGTCAAGATCGCCGCATGCTTTGATATCGATCCCGCAAAATATAATCACAGGGAAGGCGACATCCCGGTCCTGCCTTTGGAGCAACTGAAAGATTTTGTGCGTCAGCACCATATCCGGATCGGCGTGATCGCCGTGCCGGATATCGCGGCGCAACAGGTCCTGGATTTCATGCTGGCGGCGGGGATCAAGGGCATTCTGAATTTTGCGCCGATTCGCCTGAGGGCGGCAAGCGACTGCGTCATCAACAACGTCAACCTGGTCCTGGAGCTGGAGACAGTGATCTACTTTATCATCAACGGGCTGGAAAAATCCATCGCTGAGATCCATGAAGAGCAGAAATCTTAAGACCAATATTATCCTGTCTTTCTTCGCCGTCATTTGCGTGGTGGTGGTGTCGGTCGCCATTTTGGGGTATTACATCATCAACAGCAACGTCATCCAGCGGGCGCAGAGGCAGATCAAGAACGACCTGAAGGTCGCCCGATGGGCCTACAACACGGAGATCGACAGGATCCGCCTGGCGTTCAATCTTGTCGGGCCGTCCAACGAACTGGAAAAACTCAAAGACCAGATCGGCCTGGATTATATTTCAGTCGTGGACAGAAGCGGGCTTTCGGACGTCAGGAGCGAGGTCGTCCGCGCGGCGTTTGACGGCAAGGCTTTGGCCGCGACACGCATCATCGGCCCCGAAGAACTCAAAGAGATGGGCCGGTCGCTATACCAGAGGTCCGTGATCGAGATCAAGGCGACGCCGAAAGCCCGGCCTACGGAACGCAAAATCCTGGACAGCGCCATGGCAGCGGGGTATGCCAAGCCGCTCTTTGATAACGCCGGCCATGTGCGGGCCGTCATGTACGGCGGCAAGATCATCAACAGGGATTCTGAGCTGGTGGACAAGATCCGCAGTTTTGTGTTTGAAAACAAGATGTATGAAGGCCGGCCGACGGGGACAGTTACGATCTTTCTGGATGACGTCAGGATCGCGACGAACGTCTTGGACAAAAACGGCGAGCGCGCTATCGGCACAAGGGTCTCCGCTACCGTTTACAAGAAGGTGGTTGAAGAAGGACAGACTTGGCTGGATCGAGCCTTTGTTGTAACAGACTGGTATCTGACGGCTTATGAGCCTATCAGGAATATCGAAGGCAGGGTCATCGGTATCCTCTATGTCGGTATCCTGGAGAAGCCTTTTACGGACATGCGTCGTAATGTCTTTCTGGTATTTCTGGCCATCGTGGTTATTGCGTCTTTGATGGCCGTTATTCTTGGTCTTGTCCTGGCTCAGGGCATGGCGCGGCCTCTCACCAGACTTCTGGAAGCCGCAGGGCGTTTTTCCAAAGGGGACCTTTCCCACAGGATCGAGGTCTTCAAGAGCCGCGTGCGGGAGATCGATGTTCTGGCAGAGGCCTTTAATGATATGGCGGGAAAGATCGACGAGCGCGAGAAGAAGCTCGAGGCGCTCAATAAAGAGCTGGCCGCATTGAACAAAAGCTATCTGGATCTTGTCGGGTTTGTCTCCCACGAGCTCAAAGGCATCCTGTCGTCGACGATCATGAATGCCTATACGGTCCGGGACGGGTTTTTGGGGATGGTGAATTTTAAACAGCGCAAGGCCTTGGATTCCGTGGCGCGTAACCTCGACTATCTGGAGGCGACCGTCAAGAATTTTCTGAATTTGAGCCGGCTTGAGAAGGGCGAACTCGCCGTCCGCAAGTCCGAGGTTTTATTGAAAGAACATATCATCGATTCTGCCCTGGAGGCCTTTGCCCGCCAGGCGGCGGACAAAGAGATCCAGGTTATCAACGATGTCCCTGCGGCCATGAAGGTAATGGCGGACGTGGATCTCCTGCAGATCGTCGTCAACAACCTGGTCGGCAACGCCGTCAAATACGGGCAGCGGGGCGGTGTCTTGCGCGTGAGTGCCGAGAACCGCAACGGCAAGGTGCGCGTCGAAGTCTATAACGACGGACGGCCCCTGCCGCAGGACCAGATCGATAAGCTTTTCCGGAGGTTCTCGCGGTTGAAGTCCGAGGAGACGCGCGCCGTGCAGGGGACGGGCCTGGGGTTGTTTGTCAGTAAAGAGATCGTCGAAAAACACGGCGGACGCATTTGGGTAGAGCCGCGTCCGAACGGCAATGCGTTTGTGTTTGAAATAGGATGAAGGGCCGAGTCGTTTCCTGCTTGAGCTTTTAAGAAAATACCTTGATATAGGCAAAATGAAGGAAATAAACGTTACTCCCCGTGTAAGCATCTTGACAATTTATGTCTCGGCCTGCCAGGGCAGGCCAGTCCAGCCTTCACAGAGTTCAGGCGGGCAGCCATAAATTCTCAAGATACACGTGGAGTTAATTCCGCCAGAGGCGGAAGGATCAAGGAAATAAACGTTACTCCCCGTGTAAGCATCTTGACAATTTATGTCTGCGACCAGCCTTCACAGAGTTCAGGCGGGCAGCCATAAATTCTCAAGATACACGTGGAGTTAATTCCGCCAGAGGCGGAATTAAGGAGGGTTTAACGTGACAACGCCACTGGACATGATCAAAAAGAAAAGGGCCGAAGCGATCAACCGTATCCTCAGCAAAGGATATCTGTCGACGAAGCGCGTTTATGTCGGCATGGCGACATGCGAGATCGCGGCCGGCTCAAAAGATGTGATGGATGTTTTTGAGAGCGCCATCAAGAAAGAGGGGCTGACCGACGTGTATCTGAGCCAGAAAGGCTGCGCCGGACGCTGTAATCTGGAGCCCACGGTCGAGGTTGTTGAAGAGGGCAAGATCCCCATCAAATACGGCAAGGTGACCAGGGAAATGGCGCGTCAGATCATTGACCAGCATTTGAAAAAAGGCGAAGTGATCAAGGAGTGGACGATCAAATAGACGCCCCTGTCCGCTCCTCGGGGATAGACAATAACTATCGCAAAAAGGGAAGCTAAAGGACATCATCATGCCAAGGAAATATGTCATCACATTATGCGACGGACCGACATGCATCCACAAGAGGTCCAAGGAACTGGAAACAGCGATCGAGACGGAGCTGGCCAGGCACGAACTCTCCGGAAGGGTGAATATCAACCTTTCGGGTTGCCTGGGGATGTGCGCCAAAGGTCCTGTCATGGCCGTGAATCCCCAATATACCGTTTACGGCAACGTGACGGCGGACGACATCCCGGAGATCGTCTCAAGCCATATCCTGAAGAACAAGCCGGTAGCGCGCCTCGCTATCGACGAGGATCATCTTTATAACAGGTTTTTCCGCGTTTTCGGGGACGTCAACTTTTTCGGCAAGCAGATGCGCATTGTGCTGCGTAATTGCGGCATCATCGACCCGGAGAATATCGACGACTATTTATCTGTGCGCGGCTATGAGGCCCTGGCCAAGGTCCTGACCGAGATGAAACCCGCCGACGTCATCACGCAGGTCAAGGTATCCGGCCTGAGGGGTCGCGGCGGCGCCGGTTTCCCCACGGGGATCAAATGGGAACTGACGGCCAGGCAGAAGACGGACGAAAAATTTCTTATCTGTAACGCCGACGAAGGGGACCCGGGCGCTTTCATGGACAGGAGCACGATCGAAGGCGACCCGCATACCGTCCTGGAAGGCATGATCATCGGGGCCTATGCCGTCGGGGCCACCAAGGGGTTTATCTATATCCGCGCGGAATACCCTTTGGCGATCAGGCGCCTGGAAAAGGCCATCGCCGACGCCCGCCGGGAAGGCTTCCTGGGCGAGAATATCCTGGGTTCCGATTTTTCTTTTGATATCGAGATACGCCTCGGCGCCGGGGCCTTTGTCTGCGGAGAGGAAACGGCATTGATCCATTCGATCGAGGGGCACCGCGGCATGCCGAGGCCCCGTCCGCCTTATCCGTCGGTGCAGGGGCTTTTTGATAAGCCGACCTTGATCAACAATGTCGAGACATGGGCGAACATCCCTGTCATCATCCTTGACGGCGCGGAGTGGTTCAGCTCGATCGGGACCGAGAAGAGCAAGGGGACGAAGGTCTTCGCGCTCGCCGGCAAGATCAAGAACACGGGTCTGATCGAGGTCCCCATGGGGATGACGCTGAGGTCCATCATTTACGATATCGGTGGGGGCATACCGAACAACAAAAAATTCAAGGCTCTCCAGACAGGCGGGCCTTCGGGCGGCTGTCTCTCCGAGGATTACCTGGATACGAAGATCGACTATGAATCGCTCGCCGCGGCCGGCTCCATCATGGGCTCCGGCGGCATGATCGTCATGGACGAAGATTCATGCATGGTGAATATCGCCCGGTTCTTTTTGGAATTTACGCAGAACGAGTCTTGCGGCAAATGCACGCCGTGCCGCGAGGGGACCAAGCGCATGCTTGAGATCCTGACCCGCATCACGGAAGGCAAAGGGCAGGAAGGCGACATCGAGAGGCTGGAGCGCCTGGGCAACCTGATCAAGAAGGCATCTTTGTGCGGCCTGGGGCAATCGGCTCCCAATCCGGTGTTGAGCACGATCAAGAACTTCCGCAGCGAATACGAGGACCACATCAAACTGAAAAAATGCCGCGCCGGGGCGTGCACGGCATTGACCGGATATGAGATCACCGATAAATGCGTCGGCTGCACGGCCTGCAAGAAGGCCTGCCCGGTCGGCGCGATCACGGGGAATCCCAAGGGTCCGCATCTTATCGATCAAGGCAGGTGCGTCAGGTGCGGCTTATGTTTTGACACATGCAAATTCGGCGCGATAAAAAGATCTTAATCCCCTTGCCAGAATAAAAGGATAAAACAAATGGAAACTAAAGCAATAACGATCAACATCGACGGGAAATCTTATAAGACGCAGGAAGGCCTGACCATCATGCAGGCGGCGGACCAGCTGGGTTTTCATATTCCGCGGCTGTGTTATCATCCGAAGCTTTCAATCGAAGGCGCCTGCCGCGTCTGCATCGTGGAGGTCGAGGGCGCCAAGTCTTACGTGGCGTCCTGCGCCTATCCCGTGATGGACGGCATGAAGATCCGGACCAACACGCAGGAGATCCGCCGCGCGCGGAGGGATATCGTCGAGCTCATTTTAGACAATCATCCCCAGGATTGCCATACCTGTGAGCGCGATTCCAACTGTGAATTGCAGCGGCTGGCCGCCTCCATGGGTATCCGCAAAAGGCATTTTGAAGGCGAACGCAAGAAATACGACAAAGACCTGACATCGACCTCCGTCATCAGGGACCCGAACAAGTGCATCCTCTGCGGACGTTGCGTGCGCATCTGTTCGGAAGTCCAGAAGGTGACGGCCCTGGGCCATGCGCACCGGGGATTTCAGACGGTCGTCATGCCGGCGTATAACATGCCGTTCCGCGACAGCGTCTGCACGACTTGCGGCCAGTGCATCAACGTCTGTCCGACAGCCGCATTCGTCGAAAAGGTCTATACGCAGGACCTTTTTGCCAAGCTTAACGACCCGAACATCGTCAAAGTGGCGCAGATCGCGCCGTCCGTCAGGGCCGCCATCGGCGAGGCCTTCGGCCTGGAACCGGGGCGCGCCATGGAGCGCGAGGTCGCTGCGGGCTTGAGGAGGCTGGGATTTAATTATGTTTTTGACACGCAGTTTTCAGCAGACCTGACGATCATGGAAGAGGCGAGCGAATTTCTGGAGAGGTTCCAGGGAAAAGGGAAGCTGCCCATGATCACCTCTTGTTCCAGCGCCTGGATGAAGTGCGTGGAACAGTTCCATCCGGACCTGCTGGAAAATGTTTCGACCTGCAAGTCGCCGATGTCCATGATGGGCGCTTTGGTGCGCACTTATTTTGCCGATAAGATCAAAAAGGACCCCAGGGAAATCCTGAGTGTGGCGGTTATGTGCTGCACGGCCAAAAAATATGAGGCCGCGCGGCCGGAGCTCATGGTGAATGGCCTGCCTGCCGTGGACATGGTGGTGACGACCCGCGAGATCGCCTGGATGTTCAAGTCCGCGGGGATCGACCTCTTGCATATCAAAGGGGAAGATTTCGACGAACCCCTGGGATTGTCGTCGGGTGCCGGGGCCATCTTCGGCGCCACCGGCGGTGTCATGGAAGCGGCGATCCGCACGGCCTACGAGCTGTATACGGGAGAGACGCTCATGGATATCGAACTTGAATCCCTCAGGGGCCTGGCCGGGATCAAGGAAGGCAAGGTCATGATTGACGGCAAGGAGATCCGCGTCGTCGTGGCCCATGGCCTGGGCAATGCCGCGACCGTCCTGGATATGGTGCGCAAGGACCCTGACCGCTACCACTTCATCGAGATCATGGGATGCCCCGGCGGCTGTATCGGAGGCGGCGGGCAGCCTTACGCCGGCATCAATTCGATGCCCCTGGACGAAGAGTGCCTGAAAAAGAGGGCGGAAGCGCTTTACGGGATCGACCGTCGCAAGACGATTCGCAGGAGCCATGAGAATCCGGATGTGCAGAGGTTGTATAAGGATTTTCTGGGACGCCCCTTGAGCGCCAAAGCACACCAGCTCTTGCATACGCATTACAAGGCCAAGGAACCGAGAGGCATCATTCCGCAGGAATTAAAGGTCAGATAAGCTGGACAATCCAGGAGAGGTTAAAAAATGATCGCAGCAGAAGACAAGAAGACGGCATTAAGGGAATTCATGGAGAAGGCCAAGGCCGGGGCACATCCGGAGTCGCAACTGATCGCCATCCTTCATCACGCGCAGGAACTTTACGGCCACCTTGACCAGGCGGTGATGGACGAGATTGCATTGACGATGAACATCCCGACGGCCCACATCTGGGGCGTGGCGACTTTCTACCACTATTTTAATCTCAAGCCGAAGGGAAAACATTCGATCTCCGTCTGCCTGGGGACCGCCTGCTATGTCAAGGGCGCCGCACAGGTTTTAGAGACGGTCAAGAAAGAACTCAAGGTGGACATCGGCGAGACGACGCAGGACGGAATGTTCACGCTTGCCGAAACGCGGTGCCTGGGTACTTGCGGCCTGGCGCCTGTCATGATGATTGACGACAAGGTCTATGGGGCCCTGACGCCCAAAAAGACGGTGGAGATCCTCCAGAGTTTTTATCCGCCTTCGTGCAGAAAACCACGGGAGTAAACCCGTGAATGTCCGCCGGATTTTAGTCGGCGAGGTCTCGCCAACGGCGGAAATGCAGAATAGGCGCACTCGGCGAGATGTCACTGGAGAATATGGAAGGCGGACCTCAACGCCGCGAAGCGGCGGCGGGTTTCACAGGAACCACGGATCGCCTGTTGAGGGCGAACAGACTGTGGTTCCATAAAAAATAAGTGATGAGCACAGAGCACAGAAAAATATGAAACATATTGATGAACAAAAGATATTCGATGTTCTGGCGGATGCCCAAAAGGTATCGGCCGCGGATGTGGAGGCGGTCCTTGCCAAAAGCCGCGCGCTCAAAGGGTTGACGTTAAAAGAAGTCGCCATCCTCCTGTCGGTTTCAGACCCTGCGCTTTTGAAAAAGATCCTTGAGACTGCGGCATGGGTGAAGAACGAGATCTACGGCAGCCGCATTGTTTTATTTGCGCCGCTCTACACGAGCAATTTCTGCATGAACGGCTGCCTTTATTGCGGGTTTAAAGCGGACAACAAAAGCGTCAAGAGGAAGGCCTTGGCCCCGCAGGAGATCGCGCAAGAAGTCGCCTGGCTCCTCGGCTGCGGCCACAAGCGCATCCTTCTTGTCGCCGGGGAATCCCGCGTTTCCCGCCGGCCGGCCGTGGAAGATTATGTCGAGGCGATCGAGACGGTGTATCGTGTTCGCGTGGGGGCACATCAGATCCGCAGGGTTAACATCAATTGCGCGCCCTTGAGCGTTGAAGATTTCCGCAAGCTTAAAAAGGCGGGTATTGGGACGTATCAGCTTTTCCAGGAGACATATCACGATGCCACCTATCGCCGTCTGCACCCCTACGGCCCCAAGAGCGATCCCGACAACCGCCTGGATGCGATTGACCGGGCGTTTGGCGCAGGCATTGACGACGTGGGCATCGGCCCGCTTTACGGCCTCTATGACTATCGTTTTGAAACGCTGGCCCTTCTGGAGCACATCCGCCATCTGGAAGAGACGTTCGGCGTAGGGCCGCATACGATCTCCGTGCCGCGGATCGAGCCGGCGCACGGCGTGGATTTTATCGAAGCGACGCCTTACAAGCTGTCGGATGAAGAGTTCAAGAAAACGGTCGCCATCCTGAGGTTGGCCGTTCCTTATACGGGCATTATCCTGACAACAAGGGAAGCGCCGTCATTCAGGGACGAGCTTTTTGCCGTCGGCGTCTCGCAGGTCAGCGCCGGTTCCCGGACATCGCCGGGCGGCTATACGCAGGACGACGGCGCAGACGACGGCCAGTTTTTCCCGAACGATGCGCGCAACCTGGATCAGGTGATCGGGTCTTTGATCGAAAAAGGGTTGTGTCCCAGTTTTTGCGCGGCCTGTTACCGCAAGGAGCGTACGGGCGCGACATTCATGGGTCTGGCGCGGCCAGGGACGATCAAGGGTAAATGCCAAATAAACGCCCTGATCACACTCAAGGAATATCTGGATGATTTTGCTTCTCCGGGCGTCAAGGAGAGAGGATATCGCCTGATCGAACAAGCCAGGATGCTTCTCGATGAAAACACCCGGCGGCAATTGAGTGTTTTTTTTGAAGACATCCAAAAAGGCATTCGTGACGTTTATGTCTGATATGTCTAAATTCCAAAGTTTGCTTGACAGGGTCTCTGCCAGCGATACGCCGGACATATCCGATATCGTGGTGTTACTGAACGCCTCGGGTGAGGAGGCGGAGGCGCTCTTTGCGCGGGCCGATGAGATCCGCCGCGCCTGCTTAGGCGATGGGATTTTGCTGCGTGCGATCGTGGAGTTTTCCAGCAGGTGTTCCAGGGATTGCGCTTATTGCGGCCTGCGTAAGGGGCATCGGAAGCTTAAGCGTTACCGGATGAATCCGGCAGAGATCCTGGCATCGACCCTGGAGGCCGCGTCTTACGGCATCAAGACAGTGGTCCTGCAGTCAGGGGAGGACGATGCACTCGATCCTCTTTGGCTTGCGGATGTCGTGCGGGCCATCAAGTCCGGCAGCGATATGGCGGTAACGCTTTCTGTCGGAGAAAAGCCGCAGGAGGCATATGCCTTGTGGCGCCGGGCCGGCGCGGACCGTTATCTGTTGAAGATCGAAACGACAAACCCGGCATTATACCGGCAGATCCATCCGGACATGGATTTTGACAGGAGGCTCGTATGCCTGCGTGTTCTGCGGGATCTGGGCTATCAGGTGGGTTCCGGCAGCATCGTGGGCCTTCCGGGACAGACGCTCGAGGACTTGGCGCAGGATATTTTATTCTTTAAGCATTATGATCTCGATATGATCGGTATTGGCCCTTTTATCGCGCACCCCGGAACGCCTTTGGGGTCAGAGGGTGACGGAGACATCCTCGCGGTGCTCAAGGTACTCGCGACGACGAGGATCGTGGTCAGGAACGCGCACATGCCGGCCACGACGGCGGTGGGAAGTCTCGAGGAAGATCATCGCCTCGCGGCCCTGAAGTCCGGCGCCAACGTTCTCATGCCGAATTTTACGCCTCAGCCCTACAGGCAGGCCTATGAGATCTATCCGCATAAGCGCTGCCTGACGGAAACCTCGGGGGCGTGTGTTCCCTGCATGGAAACAATGGCCTCTGCCATCGGCCGTTGTGTGAATTACAGCCGGGGGGATTCATTAAAAATAAAGGTGTGATATAATAGGGATATTGAGTGGGATGTTCACTCTGCGCGGCCTAAAGCTCCGCCCTTCAGGGCGCAAGAGTGTTGTGGCCGCTTAGAGTAACCCGAAACAAGTCCCGGCCTTTAGGCCGGGGAATATGGGTTGACTATAGGGAGGAGATGGGGACATGTCGAATAAAATCCTGATTATCGATGACGATGCGGATTACGTTGACGCCATGAGCACGCTTTTGACGGCGAAGAACTATGATGTGATTTCGGCGCCGAACGGCG
>Ga0172375_10008340_pt1 | contig 13951 bp, 10 predicted proteins | sample LakKiv1m_FD_114537 | JGI IMG/M metagenome (GOLD analysis project Ga0172375, IMG submission 114537) | Freshwater microbial communities from Kabuno Bay, South-Kivu, Congo - kab_092012_11.1m | ecosystem: Environmental > Aquatic > Freshwater > Lake | place: Democratic Republic of the Congo...
CGCGCCAGCTGCATTTAATTTTTCAACAACCGTTGCATTGTAAGGTGCGATAAAGTTATCAAGCATTTTTGAACCGCAGGTTGTTTTCACATCTTTAGTGCAGAAAATATCTTTATGCGCCATCGGAATTCCTGTTAATAAATCGGCATTTCCTGAAGCAATGCGAACATCAGCGTCTTGCGCGGCTTGTAAGGCTAAATCATCGGTTACTGTGATAAACGCATTTAAATCAGCGTGTTGTTTGATGCGATTTAAAAAATGTTGCGTGAGTTCAACGCTAGAAAATTCTTTTGCGCGTAGCCCTTGTGCTAATTCTGAAATAGTTTTGTTGTGCATTCGTTTTCCTAAATTTTGAGTAATTACGCTTTTTGCAAAGTTTCTTTTGAGGCTTCCATAATTGCCGCAATTTTATCGGATTCAACGCGCGTCATCAGCGGTTTGAAATCGTTTAACGTGTGATTTGTGAGCGGTTGCAATTGGTCAATCCATGTTGAAACAGGCGAATTTAAAAACGCTTCGGCTTCGCTAGTTAAAACAGGTAAAACAGGTTTTAAATATGCCGCTAAAATTCTAAACAAGTTAATTGCCACGCTGCAAACGTCTTGTAATTCTTGGTCTTTACCTTCTTCTTTAGCAATTGCCCACGGTTTTTTATCGTCGATATAAGCATTGGCTTTGTCAGCAAGAGCCATAATCTCACGCATCGCTTTTCCAAATTCACGATGTTCGTAACTTTCTGCAATCGTTTGATTGGCATCAATAAATTCTGCAAACAATTCAGGTTCAACGCAGGTTGCAGAAAGTTGATTATCAAATTTTTTGCGAATAAAACCACTGCAACGACTGGCAATGTTCACAACTTTGCCAACTAAATCCGAATTCACGCGCTGTGAAAAATCATCAAAATTCAAATCCAAATCGTCAACACTGTTGCTAAGTTTTGCCGCAAAGTAATAACGCAGATATTCAGGATTCAAATGGTCTAAATAAGCACGAGCTGTGATAAATGTGCCGCGAGTTTTGGACATTTTCTCGCCATTTACCGTTAAAAAGCCGTGCGCGAAAATGGCATCAGGCGTTCTGAAATTTGCCCCGCTTAACATCGCAGGCCAAAAAAGCGCGTGGAAATAAATGATGTCTTTGCCAATAAAATGATAAAGCTCAACGTCGCTACCAAAGCCCCAAAAATCGTCGAAATTCAAACCCGTTTTGTCGCACAAATTTTGAAAACTCGCCATGTAACCAATCGGTGCGTCCAGCCAAACGTAAAAATACTTATTTGGCGCGTCGGGAATTTCAAAACCAAAATACGGCGCATCACGCGAAATATCCCATTGTTGCAAACCGCCTTCGAGCCACTCTGCTAATTTATTACGCACTTCAGGCTGTAAATGTCCTGCGGTAGTCCATTTGCGTAACATCTCGGTGAAATCAGCCAAATTGAAAAAATAATGCTCAGATTCTTTTTCAATCGGCGTTGCGCCTGAAATCGCTGAAACAGGATTTTTTAAATCCGTTGGCGAATAATTCGCGCCACACACTTCACAACCGTCGCCATATTGGTCTTTCGCGCCACATTTTGGGCAATCGCCTTTTATGAAACGGTCAGGCAAAAACATATTTTTGACAGGGTCAAACGCTTGAGTAATCGTGCGCGAACTAATATGACCCGCGTCACGCAAGCGTTTGTAAACTAATTCAGAAAGCGTTTTATTTTCAGGTGAATGCGTGCAGTGATAATTGTCAAAAGCAACGCCAAAATCGGAAAAATCAGCAATGTGACTTTTACCCACTTCAGTAATTAACTGTTCTGGTGAAATGCCTTCGCGGTCAGCTTTGAGCATAATCGGTGTGCCGTGTGCATCGTCAGCACAAACGTAATAACAATGATGTCCACGTTGTTTTTGATAACGCACCCAAATGTCAGTTTGAATATATTCGACTAAATGTCCTAAATGAATTGCGCCATTAGCATACGGTAACGCGCTAGTGACTAAAATTTTTCTGTTTGTCATTGATTAACTATCCAAAAGTTGAATTTTTGAAAATTCGCGCATTATTACACATCTACTGCGATGCAAAGGACAAAAGGCACATTTTGGGCGGCTAATTTTGAAAAAAAAACCTCGCTGAAAATCAATTCAGCGAGGTCAAAAACCTAAACCCACTTTAGGAAATAACGAAAAAAACTAGAATGCAACTTGTCCTCGCAATGTATAAACGTTCAAATCATCAATGTTACCGCCTGTTGATGTTTTGAATAACGAGTTTGAACTGTCTAAATAACGCATATAATCCGCCATGAAGCGAACGTTTTCGTTGACGTACCAGTTTAAAGCAACTGTCATATTTGCAAGGTCAGAACCTTTATATGTTGCGCTATTCGCATTCGCTTCTAAATTAGCTTCTGAATAACGTGCCGCAACTTCCCATGCCCCCCAACCACCTTTTCCGAAGTTGTGAGCAGGTTTTAAGTAAGTAAAATTACCATTTTTATAAGTGCGCGATTCACCTGTAATCGTGTAGCCTGCATCAACATACCAACCATCAAGTGACAAACTTTCGTTCGCGCCTTTGCGGTCAATCCATGAGTGTGTATATTCACCACCCATTGAGAATGGACCATAAATTGCGCCACCTTCTAAACCTAACATGGCAATGTCATTAACATTGGTAACTTTAGTGTTAAGCGGGTCGTAACCTGAAAAGTTTGTTGTTTTATTGGTTAAACTCAACACTTTAGATTTTGCTAATTCACCGTTGTCATCAACTTGGCGATAATTCCCCGCAATACCTAAATGAACCAATTTCGTTTTTTCCATAATTGGCGCGTAAGTTAAACGAGTTGATGCGCCCCAACCTTCATCCGTGCCAGCCGTTGCAGGTGGTGTTAGTGCATTACCGTAAACACCAAATTTAGCAACATAGTTTTTGCCGAAATGTTCTGCGTTTAAACCGATTGCACGATCAACTGTTCCGTCATTTAACATATTCATCAATGAGCGTTCAGTGAACATCATATCGTTTGAACTTTCTTGTAATTCACGGCTAAAGTTTTGTTTTTGTTGACCAATAGTGATTGTTGCTAATTTTGAACCAAGATATTGGATATAAACGTCTTTCATTGCCACTTTGTCTTGAGCAAAGTCTGCTTCGGTTCTAAATAACCAGTCTTTGCCAAAAACGCCTTCCATACGCATACGAGCGCGACGAACATCTGTGCCATCATTTGCATCAGCAGGGGTGAATTTTCCCGCAGCTGTGGTACCGTAACCTGTATCACCATCATGGAATGCCGCTTCGGCGTGAATACGACCACCCAATTTAAATTTATAATTTTTGTCTGCGGATTGAACCTGCAAACCATTTTTGTCCATTGTGACTTTTGGATTGCCTTTGAATTCTTCAGTTCGTTCTTCAAGAGCTTTGATTTCGTTATGTTGCAACGCTAAGTCATTTTCAATATGCGCTTTTTGCGTTTCTAATTCACTATGAATTTTGTCCGCAAAGTCATCTGCACTTTTATGTGGCACAACTTGTTCAAACGAACCTAATCTTTGTCTGCCTGCACCAGCTTCGGTGTAAATTTGTTTTGTTTTTGTATCGACATACAAATCAATAGCAAATGCTGATGTTGTCACACTTGCGGTTAAAGCCGTCGCAACGGCAAAAGTTAATTTTGATAGTTTCATGATAATTCTCAAACGGGGACTGGTTAAAAAATTTAAGCCTAGATTAAGAAACGAAAATGACAGCTTCATTTCTTTTTAATGACAATTTCATGACAAGACAACAAAAATAAAAACTTGTTGTGCAAAAGCAATTATTTATCTGATTTGCAACAAAAGCATTTTTTTCACGTCATGAAAAAAAAGTAACGATTGTGGTATGTTACGCGGCAAGCAATGCCGATTCATTCAACGAGGATTTTTTATGAATGCCGTAATTCAAAAACGCAACATCAGCGAAACCGAGTATTTAGAACTTGAAGAACACAGCAACATCAAACATGAATATATAAATGGTGAAATGTGGGCAATGGCGGGTGCGAGTCGTAATCACAACATTTTAACGGGTAACGTGTGGTCAGCTTTTATTCGGCATTTAGAAGGAACTCGCTGTATTCCTTTTTCTGCGGATATGAAAGTGAAAATAGAAAACAAAAACGACAGTAAATTTTTTTATCCTGATGTTGTTGTCGCTTGTGATGATGAAGATGGCAACGATTATTTCACCAATAAACCGCGAATTATTGTTGAAGTGTTATCAAAAGGAACGCAACAAATTGATAAATCGTTCAAATTTAACGCTTATAAAACCATTACAACCTTGCAAGAATACATTTTAATTTCGCAAGATTCGGCAGAGCTTATGGTGTGTCGTAGAAACAACAGTTGGGCGGCAGAATTCTTTTTCTTAGGCGACAATGTAACGTTTGAATCTATCGGTTTAACGATTGCCGTCGAAACTATTTATCAACGTGTCAAAAATCAAGACGTACTTGATTATTTGCAACAAAAAGCACAACAAACGGAGAGTGAAACGTGCCAATAAACCAACTCGAAAAATCCGCTCAAACCTACGCTATCAATTCTTGGGGAGATGGCTATTTTTCAATCAATTCAAAAGGAAATGTCTGCGTCAAACCATGTGCAGATAAAAATATCGAAATCGATTTGTATGAAATCGCGCAATCGCTCAATGATAAAAATTTATCATTACCCGTTTTAGTGCGGTTTATCGATATTTTGAAAGACCGCGCCACACGCTTAGATTCTGCTTTTCAAAAAGCTCGCGAAACCTTGAATTATCAAGGCAGTTACACGCCCGTTTATCCGATTAAAGTGAATCAACAACGCAAAGTCGTTGAAGGCATTTTGGAGGCAGATAACATTGGTTTAGAAGCAGGTAGCAAACCTGAATTACTGGCAATTATGGCATTGTCGAAATCGAAAAACGGTGTAATCGTCTGTAACGGTTATAAAGACCGTGCTTACATTAGATTGGCGTTAATCGGTTTAAAAATGGGTTTGAATGTTTATTTAGTCATTGAAAAACCACTTGAACTTGAATTGATTATTGATGAAGCGAAAAAACTCAACGTGATGCCACAAGTCGGCGTTAGAGTTCGTTTATCGAGTATCAGCGCAGGAAAATGGCAAAACAGCGGCGGCGAAAAATCGAAATTTGGCTTGCACGCGCATGAGCTTTTGCAGTTGATTGAGCGTTTAAAACAAGCGAATCTGCTCGAAACTTTAAAATTGATGCACTTTCACATGGGGTCGCAAATCGCCAACATTCACGACATCAAAATTGCACTCAAAGAAGCGGGGCAGTTTTACGTCGAATTACATCGTCTGGGCGCGGCGATTCAAATTGTTGATACAGGCGGCGGTTTAGGTGTGGATTATGACGGCAGTAAATCGCGTCGTGAATCGTCGATAAATTACAGTTTGAATGAATATGCACTCAATATCGTGCGCGGATTTGCCGAAGTTTGCGCCGAAAAAAATGTCCCGCAACCTGATATTTTTACCGAATCAGGACGCGCTTTAACCGCGCATCATGCTGTTTTAATCAGTGATGTGACAGACATGGAATCGGTTTATCGCAACGAAGCGGAATTACAAAAATTGCCAAACATTCAAAATCCCGTCGAAGCCTATCACGATGCACATTTTAATTTGTCGCAAGCGCGTGAAAAATTTGCACAAGACCAATGTTCACTTGGTTTATTAGCGAAAGCTGAAAACGAATACGCACTACTTTGTCAAAAAATTCAAACGCAACTCAATCCAAATAATCAAAGTGAAGAAGCGATTTTGGATGAATTAAACGAAAAACTTGCTGACAAGATTTTTTGTAATTTTTCGTTATTTCAATCGTTGCCAGACGTTTGGGGAATCGACCAAATTTTTCCAATTATGCCGATTCATCGTTTAAATGAAACGCCAACGCGCCGCGCGGTGATTCAAGATTTAACCTGCGATTCGGACGGGCGAATTGATTGTTATATTGATGGACAAAATTTAGAACACACGTTGCCGATTCACGAAATCGATGTAAATAAACCATATTTAATTGGTTTTTTCATGTTGGGCGCGTATCAAGAAATTTTGGGCGATATGCACAATTTATTCGGTGACACGCATTCGATAAATATCAAACTCGACGAAAATGGCTATCATTTTGAAGATTTGCAAGAAGGCGAAGACGTGTCGGAATTGCTTGATTATGTTCATATTAGTAGCGATGAATTGATGCAAGCGTATCGGGAAAAACTCGCTGCCAGTGCGTTGAGTGATTTGGAAAAACAAAATTATGAAACCGAATTTCTTGCAGGGCTAAATTCTTATACTTATTTGGCGAAATAAGCGCGATGCAAGTTGTCGAGTTAGCTTTTGAACAATTTGGCGGATTAGAAAATCCGCCATTGATTATTTTGCATGGCTTTTTTGCCTCATCACGAAATTGGCGACAAATCGCCGAAAAACTCGCCACGGATTTTTGTGTTTATGTTTTAGATGCACGAAATCACGGTTTGTCGCCGCATTGCGAAATCATGAATTATGAAACGATGGCAGCCGATGTGGCGCATTTTATTACGCAAAATTCTTTGCAAAATGTCACGCTTTTAGGTCACAGCATGGGCGGGAAAACAGCAATGTGGCTGGCGTTAAATTTTCCTGATTTGCTAGCAAATTTAATTGTGGTCGATATTGCGCCGATTGCTTATAAACACAGTTTTGACCCGATTATTAACTCGCTCAAAAATTTGCCACTCGCGCAATTATCAAATCGCAAACAAGCGGATTTATTGCTCGCTGACATTATCCCTGAATTGAGTTATCGCCAATTTTTGCTGCAAAATTTGGTGCTGAAAACGGGCGGTTATCAATGGCGAATTAACTTGGATATTTTTCAAAAAAATGCGGATGCAATTATTGGTTTTCCTGAAAGTCACCATTGTGATTCGTTTGAAAAACCAACGCTGTTTTTAGCGGGACAAAACTCAAAATATATTCCGTCAGGCAGTACGCAATTGTTATTTCCAAGAGCGCATATTGTGACAATTCCAAACGCAGAGCATTGGATTCACGTTCAAAATCCAAACGATTTTTTAACGGCTATGCGAGATTTTTTGTTATGAAAATGCTCTTTATTGGTGGCGCGAAAAGTGGCAAATCAAAACTCGCTGAAAAAGCCATTTTAAAATTTGCAGGCGATTTGAAACCGTATTATTTGGCGACTAATGAATGTTTTGATGAAGAAATGCAGGCGCGAATTTTGGCGCATAAAAATCAACGTCAAAATGCTTTTGAAACGATTGAAGAACCCGTGAAATTATTTGAAGTTTTGCAAACTTGTGAGCGTCCCGTTCTAATCGAATGCGTCACGATGTGGCTAAACAATAAGGTGTTTCACGGTTTTACTGAACAAGAAATTTTGCACGAATTAGAGGCTGTGATGAATTTACCAACCGATTTAGTTTTGGTTCACAACGAAGTCGGTTTTGGCATCATTCCTGAAAATAAATTAGCGCGACAATTTGTCGATTTATCAGGTAAAGCCGCACAATTGATGGCGCGGTATTGTGAAAACGTTTATTTTTGCAGCGCGGGACTTGCGATAAAAATGGGCGAACCGTTTTAAAGTTTGCTAATTTACAAACTGATGTTACGAGGTAATTGTAATTTTGTAGGGGCGGGTTCTAAACTCGCCCAACAATTCACGCAATTTTTACAATGGATAATTCTGTGCATGAAGGGCGGGTTGCGAACCCGCCCCTACAAATGTTATGTGCGAAATATAAGTTACAAATAGTTGTAAGCAAATTTTGCAATTTGTGAATACGATGTGTCACCAATGAAAAATTCCGACCAACGTGCGGGGTCAAATTTAATGTCTTCGCTGTCCCATTTGAAAAGTTTAATCAAACTTTCCATCAATTTTTTATCCATATAAACATAATTCATCGCAACACGATTGCTGATTAAAATCGGGTTGTAATTGTCTTCAGTACGTCGCACGATAAAGCAACCTGAGCGATACAAACTGTACAAAATTTTAAACACAGATGATTGATCTTCTTGCTCAAAATTGAGTGCTTTTGTGACTTGTTCAGATGCGGCTTTCAAACCTACGCCGCCATAAGGTTCACTTTCGGCAAGCAAAATATCAAGTTGTTGATAAATTTTTTCCCGCATCGAATGGGGTGGAAAATCAGTTTTTAAACTCAATTTCGTTTTAATGAAATTGTTATAAATTCGTTTCATATCCTCGCCAGCGGGTGCGCTTTCTTGTTGAGCTTGCTGATGTTGACCCTGAAACGCTGCAATGGCTGCTTCATTTTCTTCACTACTGCAAGACAAAACAGGATCTAAATCTCCAATTTGACGCGGTGTAATGGAAACCATGTTAAGCCGTTCCACTTTGCGGCACAAATCGCCAAAACCTTGAAATGTGCTGTAAGCATTGAAATCAATGCCGTGTGAGCTTTTCATTGCCGCAGCAATTGTGGATTGATTGGTTTTTAAACCATGTTCAACGTTGTAGCGGATTTTTTCAATCAGCAATTCAATTAACTTGTTTTCGTCGCTATTTACGTTGCCTTCGAGTTTTTTGGTGCCGTACTCATTTTTGCCGAAATCTTCGTGGTAATAAAAAATATCACATGCACTGCGATAAAGTTCACCGACGGTATTTTTTGTGCTGCCAATGCCAATAATCGTTTTGCCAATTTCTTTGAGTTTTGAAAAAACAGGCATGTAATCACGGTCATTAGCAATAATCGCAAAAATGTTGATGTCAGGATGTGTGTAAGCAATGGACATCGCTTCGATGGCAAGACGAATATCTGACGTATTTTTATAACCGTTGTAATAAGGAATATCTTCGTGGCGAATTAAATTCGCTTGTAACATTTCGCGTAATTCTTTTTTGCGTGTTTCAGAAATGGGCAATTTCATAATGTCGCCAAAAGAACGACGGATGCTGATGTCTCCGTGTTCGGTAAGTTTTTTGATTTCTTTTTTGATGTCAAGCGGTAAATCATCATCAAGACAAAAGCCGACGAAATTATCCAAGTCTATAAATAAAGCAATTCTATTTTTTTTTTCCATTGTATTTGACCAGTTTTTTATTATTAAAAAAGCGAATTTAACCGCAAAATTTTTCGTTTAAATTCATTTCGTATTATGTGGATGATTTGCTAATTCGACAACTAGCGATTTTTGCCTTGTGACAATTCGAATGTTGATTTAGCATTCTGCGCTACTTGTTTGTTGATGTTACGCGCCATGCAAAATCACATCAGCAAATTCTTTCACAACCTATGAAGGATTTATCGTGACTCAAAAAAATTTCCAAATTGTTCATCAACTCTCACGCCGCATTCGCATTATTTCGCCGATTATTAAAAACGACCAAGAACGCGCTTATATTTTTGAAATTGTTTTAAAAAAACGTCCTGAAATAAAAGCGGTGAAAACCGTGTGGGAAATTGGTTCAGTGGTGATTGAATTTGATCCTGCGGGGTTGCCGAAAAAGAATTTACTGATTTTGCTTGATGCCATTTTGGGCAATATCTCTCATAAAAGCCCGACTTTGCCAAATCACGAACGCAAACATTTCGACGGTAAATTGCAAGAAATTGATTTAGCCGTTGAAGGCATGAGTTGTGCGTCGTGTGCGCTGCTCATTGAAATGGTTTTAAAACGTGATGAACGAATAAAAACGGCAAGCGTCAATTTCGGAACGGAAACACTTTCTGTGCAAGGAACGCTCACAAAAGATGATGTCAATAAATTAGTTTCTGACATTGGTTATAAAACGTTTCCAATGGATACGCTTTCGCAACGCAAAAAACTCATCGAAAAAGAACAAAACCGTGTGATTGCAGCAAAACATCGTTTTGTGTGGTCAGCCATTTTGAGTACGCCTGTGATTATTGCTGGCATGGCAATGACGACTTCTCGCAAATTGCATTGGATGCAATTACTTTTAACGACTCCTGTAGTCTTTTGGGCAGGCTTCCCCTTCTTCAAGAAAGCATGGCGGTTAGCTAGGCAACGCGCTGCAAACATGGACTCGCTCATCGCCTTAGGCGTTGGCAGTGCTTATGGTTACAGTCTGCCTGCGTTTTTAAATCGTCGCGGACATCTCTATTTTGAAGCGGCGGCAGCAATTATCACGTTTGTTTTACTCGGTCGTTATTTAGAAGAACGTGCGAAAGGCAAAGCAGGTGAAGCGATTCGTCAGCTAGTTGATTTACAACCGCAAACGGCAACTCGTTTGAAAGGCGATTTAGAAGAAATTGTAGACGTAGATTTGCTTGAAATCGACGACCTTGTTTTAGTTAGACCAGGTGAAAAAATTCCCACAGATGGCGTTGTGATTCATGGCGTTTCAACGGTTGATGAATCAATGGTCACAGGTGAAAGTTTGCCTGTTGTGAAAAATGAAGGCTCAAAAGTCATCGGCGGTTGCGTGAATGGCAATGGCGCGTTGCGAGTGAAAGTCACCGCAATCGGCATGGATACCGTTTTAGCAGGGATTGTTCACATGGTTGATCAAGCGCAATCCGCAAAATTACCGATTCAAAAACACGTTGACCGCATTTCAGCCGTTTTTGTGCCGTCAGTGATGGTGTTATCCGCGTTGACTTTTGCGGGTTGGATGATGGCAGGTGCGTCATTTGGTTTTGCATTCGGCAACGCGATTACGGTTTTGTTAATTGCTTGTCCTTGTGCATTAGGTTTGGCAACGCCTGCCGCGATTATGGTCGGGGCAGGGCAGGCGGCACGCGAAGGCATTTATATTCGCAACGGCGAAAGTTTAGAAATGGCGGCAAAACTCAATGTCATCGTGTTTGATAAAACAGGCACTATTACCGAAGGCAAACCGCGTGTTGCCGATTTACTGAAAGTTTCCCGTTTGAGCGATGCGAATATCATCAAATTAGCCGCTTCGGCAGAACATAATTCAGAGCATTTTTTAGGCAAAGCGATTGTGGCTTATGCGGTTGAAAAAGAAATTGAATTAGAAACTTGCAGCCATTTCCAAAGCGAAACAGGACGCGGTATTGAAGCTGAAATTGAAGGGAAAAAAGTTTTGCTCGGCAACAAAGCGTGGCTAGTGGAAAACGAAATTTCAATTGACGGTTTGCAAAATGCGGCAAGTGATTTTGCCTCACAAGGGAAAACCCCTGTTTTTATGGCAATCAATGGCAAAGAAGCCGCTGTTTTTGGGATTGCCGATAAAGCAAGACCTGATGCGGCAGATGCGATTTCACGTTTAAAAAATCAACATATCGAAACCTTAATGGTTACGGGCGACACCGAAAAAACCGCGCTTTATATTGCCGCAAAAGTCGGCATTGAAACCGTCATTGCTAACGCCACCCCTGAACAAAAATTAACCGTCATTCGAGAATATCAAGCGCAAGGAAAAAAGGTCGGCATGATTGGTGACGGCATCAATGACGCGCCAGCACTTGCGGCTGCGGATGTCGGTTTTGCGATTGGCACAGGAACCGATGTAGCGATTGAATCAGCGGATATGACGCTCGTTCAAGGCGATATTTCAAAAGTTACCAACGGCGTTGAATTGAGCAAAAAAACGATTTCGGTGATTAAACAAAACCTGTTTTGGGCGTTTGGTTACAACACGATTGCAATTCCTGTTGCAATGGCGGGGCGTTTGAATCCAATGGTTGCATCGGCGGCGATGGCGTTGAGTTCGGTATCAGTGATTGTGAATTCTTTGCGACTAAATAAACCGTGAACGAAATCAAAGAACATTTACCGCCCGCGATTTTTTTAATGGGACCTACCGCTTCGGGAAAAACCGCGCTTGCCGTGCAACTTGCACAACTTTTGAACGGAGAAATTATTAGCGTCGATTCCGCGCTGGTTTTTCGAGAAATGGACATCGGCACGGCAAAACCGACTTTAGAAGAACGTGGCGGCATTCCGCATTATTTGATTGATATTCTTGACCCGAGTGAATCATTTTCAACGGGGCAATTTCGCACGCAAGCGTTGGATTTAATGGCAGACATTACCGCACGAGGAAAGTTACCGATTTTAGTCGGCGGCACGATGTTGTATTTCAACGCGCTAATGCAAGGTTTAGCGCAACTGCCGCCTGCAAATGTTGAAATTCGCGCTCGTTTAGATTTTGAATTAGAACGTGACGGTAAAACTGCACTGCATGAACGGTTAGCTAAAATCGACCCACAAGCGGCAAAACGCATTCATCCTAACGACCCACAACGGGTACAACGTGCGTTAGAAATTTTTGAATTAACAGGCAAAGCGATGACCGATTTTTTTGCAGAAAATCAAACCGACTTGCCATATCAAATTCATAAATTTGTGATTGCACCAGAAGATAGAACAATTTTGCATGAAATCATTGCGTTGCGTTTTCACAAAATGCTTCAACAAGGTTTTTTAGCCGAAGTTGAAAAACTGTTTTTGCGCGGCGATTTAAATGACAAGATGCCAGCAATTCGAGCTGTGGGTTATCGTGAAGCGTGGGCATATTTTGAAGGTGAATATGATTTAGACACGATGACGGAAAAAGCCATTATTGCCACGCGCCAACTTGCAAAACGGCAATTTACTTGGCTTCGACGGGAAACCGACGCGCATTTTTTAGTGACAGGACAAGCCAATTTAGCGGCACAAGTTCTGCAAACACTGAAAAAACCACAAAGTTCGTCGCCTGTATTTCAAGGCGCATGAATGTTACGATGACGTTAAAAATTACTTCTAAACCCTTCAGATTTTCAGATTCAATCACGCTGAGTTGTTTCATAAGGAAAAATAAATGAAAGCACCCCTTCATATTGCTGTCACAGGAGCGGCAGGACAAATTAGTTATTCATTGCTATTTCGCTTGGCGGCGGGGCATTCATTTGGGAAAGACCAACCTATTTATTTACATTTACTTGAAATTCCACCTGCCATGCCAGCACTTGAAGGCGTAGTAATGGAACTTAACGATTGTGCAAGCCCAATTGTAAGCGGGATTGAAATGACCGCTGACCCGTTAGTTGCGTTTAAAAACGCGGACTATGTGTTTCTAATTGGCGCACGTCCGCGTTCTTTAGGCATGGCGCGAAAAGATTTACTGCAAGTGAATGCAGAAATTTTTGCCACACAAGGAAAAGCCTTAAATGCGGTCGCAAGTCGCAATGTCAAAGTTCTGGTCACAGGTAATCCAGCGAATACGAATGCCTTAATTGCACTGAAAAATGCACCTGATTTATCAGCAAGAAATTTCACCTCGATGAGTCGCCTCGACCATAATCGTGCCATTAGTCAACTCGCTGAAAAATGCGGCGTTCTCACAACTGACGTTAAAAATATGACGATTTGGGGTAATCATTCAGGCACGCAATATCCTGATTTGCATCATGCTATCGTGCGTGGACGTGAGGCTTTAACGCTGGTTGAAGATTCATGGTTTGTGAATGATTTTATTCCCACAGTGCAACAACGCGGCGAAGCGGTCATTAAAGCGCGTGGACAATCAAGCGCAGGTTCAGCGGCAAATGCCGCGCTTGACCACATGCGCGTTTGGGCAAATGGCACGCCTGAAAACGATTGGGTCAGCATGGGCGTTTTATCTGATGGCAGTTACGGAATTGAAAAAGGACTAATGTATTCTTTTCCCGTGACGGTTGAAGACGGCGAAATTCAAATTGTGCAAGGTTTGAACATTAACGAATTTAGTCGTCATCGAATGCGAATCACCGAAGAAGAATTAAAACAAGAACGTGACGCAGTAAAACATTTGTTTTTGTAGCGCAATTCATTTCATAGTTACAAAAACCATATAAAAGTTTATAAAGTTTCCTAAACGCTTCAACGCGAACTGCCAAAACCGCTTACGCAATTTTAGTCTGACATTCGCTCGACGTTCGTTGAGCAGTGTTAACTCC
>Ga0172375_10008343_pt1 | contig 13947 bp, 14 predicted proteins | sample LakKiv1m_FD_114537 | JGI IMG/M metagenome (GOLD analysis project Ga0172375, IMG submission 114537) | Freshwater microbial communities from Kabuno Bay, South-Kivu, Congo - kab_092012_11.1m | ecosystem: Environmental > Aquatic > Freshwater > Lake | place: Democratic Republic of the Congo...
GGACCTCTCGCACCTTGAGCCCCTGTTCCTCCTTGAGCACCTAAAGCACCTTGAGCACCTTGTGGACCTCTCGCACCTTGAGCACCAATAGAACCTACAGCACCTTGTGCTCCTTGTGCACCCTGTGGACCTCTCGGACCTTGAGCACCTGTCGCACCTTGAGCACCTTGAGCACCTTGAGCACCTTGTGGACCTCTGAGTCCTTGAGCACCTTGAGCACCTTGTGCACCTTGTGCTCCGATGTCACCTTGTGGGCCTCGGGCACCAACCGCACCTTGAGCCCCTTGTGCTCCCTGAGCACCGGTGTCACCTTGTGGACCACGAGAACCTTGAGCACCTTGGTTTCCTGTTGCACCTGTAGCCCCTTGTGCTCCTTGTGGTCCTCTATTACCCTGAGCACCTGTTGCACCTTGTGCCCCCAAAGCACCCTGAGCTCCTTGAGGACCTCTCGCACCCTGAGCACCAATTACACTATCAGCTCCTTGTGCACCTTGTGCACCTTGTGGTCCTCTTGAACCTTGCGCACCTTGTGCACCTTGTGCACCTTGGGCACCTTGAGCTCCTTGTGGACCACGAGAACCTTGAGCACCTTGAGCACCTTGTGCACCTTGAGCACCAATATCTCCTTGAGGACCTCTTGACCCTTGGGCACCTTGAGCCCCTTGAGCTCCTCGAGCACCGATAGCACCCTGAGGTCCTCTAGGTCCTTGAGCTCCTTGTCCTCCAATTACACTATCCGCTCCTTGGGCTCCTTGAGGACCTCTTGCCCCCTGAGCACCTGTACCACCTTGAGCACCTAAAGCACCTTGGGCACCCTGTGGACCTCTCGCACCTTGAGCACCGGTGTTACCATTACTCCCTTGGGCTCCTTGTGCTCCTTGGGGTCCGAAAGCCCCTTGCGCCCCGAGAGCTCCTTGAGCCCCCTGAGCTCCTTGAGCACCTTGTGGACCTCTTAGTCCTTGAGCCCCTTGAGCACCTTGAGCACCTTGTGCTCCAATGTCACCCTGTGGCCCTCGTGCTCCCTGAGCACCTTGTCCTCCACCGGCACCAGGTACGGAACCATCTCCTTGGGGACCTCTCGAACCTTGAGCACCCTCGTTACCTGTTGGTCCTGTTGCCCCTTGAGCTCCTTGAGGTCCTCTTGGCCCCTGAGCTCCCGTTCCTCCTTGTGCACCAACAGCACCTTGTACTCCCTGTGGTCCTCTTGGACCTTGAGCCCCTTGACCTCCTTGTGCACCTTCGAATCCGAAGTCTCCCTTCGGACCCACAGCTCCTTGAGCTCCCTGAGCACCTTGTAATCCTTTTTCTCCTTGAGCTCCTGTAGGACCCAAGTCTCCTTGTGCCCCTGTCGCCCCTGTTGCAGCACCAGCACCTTGAGCCCCTTGGTTTCCTCTTTGTCCTTGTGCTCCTTGGGCACCTTGTGCACCAACCGCCCCAATACTTCCTGAAGGACCTGAGGGTCCCTGAGCCCCTTGGGCACCTTTGTTTCCTTGAGCTCCTTGACCACCAATAGCTCCCACCGCAGCATTTGTTGGAGAGGTATAATCATACAATTGAATGTACGTCGGAAGCCCTTCTGTCGCCGCTTCATTGGCACTTCCCGATAAAAATGTTACCCCAAAGGTGTGATACGCACCGTTATCAACCACTGAGGTAACTGTAAAAATATAACCGTTTCCTGTTTCAGTAGTTACCTCTAATCTCCAATTTCCCGTGGCAACTGAATCATATAAAGCATCACGATTGACGGCATCTCCATCAGTATCATTAATAAGATATGAAGTAACACCAGTTCTAGTGTTCCCGTTGTTTGTTGTCACAGCCCCACTTGCCGGTGGTGTCAAAGTAGTCCACACATAATCAAATGGGCCGTATATTGTAGGATTACCACCACCTTGAGCACCTTGAACACCTTGTGCCCCTTGAGGTCCCGTCGCACCTTGGGCTCCTACAATATTTGTCGTAGGACCAACCCAGTTTGCAGTACCATCCAAAACTTGAATTCCCCCAACGGCAAAATAGTTACCAATTGTAAGCCCACTTGTGACTTGAACTTTAGGTTGACAAGCACCTTGAGAAGTTGTAATAGAAACACCTGTAACGTCTGAAACCGACCCTGGTCGGGCACATCTGTATCTATACCCACCCGAAGGAACGTTAAGTTGTGTTACAACACCTGTGCTACAATCTGTATATTGAACAACACAAGGGTCTGAAGCACCGAAAAATTCGTATTGTGTACACCCTGACTGAGACGCCAATAGAAGTTGCTCAGCAAACAACAATCCACCAGCATAGACCACCTGTACTACAAACGGCACATTGAAATCAAATGTGATTGTAGGTCTTCTTAGTGGTTCAGGAACTAAGAATCCTGGTCTTATGGTTAAATTTCTTGCCATTCAGGTTAAATACAGATACTATAAATACGCCGAAAAAGTTTTACGGGCATTATTATTTAGTCAAATAATAATAATTTAGAAAAAAATAAAAGGTAGACCTTAAAGGTGTTTTTTTATGATGGTTACAGCCTCGGTCAGCTCTTCATAATCTCTGTCGGGAGCATATAGAAATGATTTAACTTTATCCCCCTCTTCTTCAATTATCAAAAGAGCGGGCACATAATCATTTTTTGTTGCCTCAACAAATACATCATACTCATCAGAGTTTTCATCGATGTCTCTGTCAATGAACTCGATATTCTCTTTTTCCAACATTTCCTTGAGGTCTTGACAATGAGGACACCCTTTCATTGTGTAGACCACCACATGAGTTGCCATCTCAATATTTGTTCATCACCTCCAGCAATTGGGATTGACTCATAACACCAACGTTTGAGAATACCTCTTCACCTTCTTTATACACCTTAAGTGTTGGAACCGAACGGATTCCCAATTCCATAACAAAATCTCTGTCTGTATCGATGTCCATGGAGAAGATACCAAGTGGCAAATTTTCACCCGACTTTTCGAGAGCATTTAGATTTCCAATCAAGACTTTACAGGGACCACACCAAGTGGCGAAAAGGTCCAAAACAAAACTTTCTTTATTTTCTATCTTCTGTTGAACTTCCTGAGATGTTAGTTGTATCATTTTTTTTACTTATACTTTTTAAGAAAATCAAAACTGAATTGAGTTTATCCGCAGGGAAATAAACTTCCAAGGAATAATAACCCAAAGTTCCTGTCGATTTATACAATAAATAGAACCCCCCCGTTGTTTTGTAAATTACTTCATTATATTGTTGAGTAGGATATGAAGAATTCAAGTACACAATTGTGAATTTGTCTTTGGCAATTTCAATCATTTTGACATTGACCAATCTGAAAACAGATAAAGAAATATTTTCTTTTTGTTCAACCTTTTTGATAAAGGGGTGGGGTTTTATAAACATGTCTTAGAAAAAATAATCAAATTCAGAAACAACTTCAAGAGGTTTATCCCAATTAACGAATCCATCTTCATTGAAAGTGGTTGTGTATTTTGTAACTTTGTCCTTTTTTTCTTTGGTTAGAACTATTTTATACCCTGTCTTTGAGATTAGAGTATGTACCATCTCATCAACTATTTTTAATATGTTATCCCAAGAGGAGTCGAGTTCTTTGTTGAACCTACCGAGACTTTGGGTTCTGTTGACATTAACTTTTTTCTTGGTTGTTTTAATTTGGTATTCCACCGTAGCCCTGTCTCCTCTATTTCTGATGGAAAGGATGAAACTACCAGGTTTCATAAGATAAGTCTTTACGCAGTTTTGTTGATGGTCACTCTCTTGATAATAGTCATCTTGCGTGGATAATATATTAACCGAGTATGTAATAGGCTCCGAATTTTCAACTGGTACCATGATAGGTTCATTGAAAGTGGAATAAAACTCCTCGGGATACTTTCGATTAAAGATACCTTTTTTGAATTTTGCAACCTCGTCGGAGAGTTTCTTGTGTTCGACAATGAATTCTTTATATGTTTTACTTTCCCACCTTTGGTCGATGTCGTTTTTTCTAAGAAACACAATAAATTCAATATGGTCACGAATCACCAACATTCTAGGTTTACTACCCCTTATTACCGCCCAAATTCTTTTCCTTTCAGCTTCGGTAATCCAAGAAACATCATAAGGAATCAAAATATTGTTTGGATGACAAAGATAATGCATCATTAAATCATAATCTTGTTGCACCCTTGTGCTCCCCACCAAACTAATCAAAGACTTAAGGGTATTAAAAGTAAAACGATTGTTGGTGTGAAGCGCTTTTTTAATAACATCACCACTAAAACCATGATAAAACATCAGTGAATCAATGAACTTGTTTTTTCCCTTTTTGAAAAACTTACTCGGAACAACACCATCATACCCATAATGTTGGAACTCGGTAAAGTGGTCAGGAATTTTTACCCCCTTTTTTTGAAGGTAATATCTATAAAACCCCCACCCCATACTTTGACTTTCCGATAACATGTCATCCGACAAAGGAAAATCAGGTACATGACTTAAAAATAAATCGCGAAGTGATTCAAATTCTTGCATCCGAACTGAAGAGTCGGCAAACCAATACAAAGAATCACTAATAAGAGAAATAGGATTCTGATGAAAAAAATTCGTTCTAATCTTCCGAGTTTTTTTCTTTCTGTGTAAACCCGTTATTTCACCTTGATACAAAACTCCCGTCTTGAGGTTCAAAGTGAAAAAGGACATACTTCTCGTTTTTTTGAAATAATGAACACCCTGTCTTCTCTCATTATTATAACGAAATACTTTGAACGATAATTTGTCACCAATTTTTTCAATGACCATAGTTGTCTTGTGGTGTAAAACTCTTGCCAACTTGTTGGCATAGTGTTTCACAAACTCCTCAGAAGTATTGAAGGTGTGATTTGTTCCCACCCAATGAATATTTTTTGAATTAGATTTTTTATATTCACTCAAACCCTCCTCCAACACCGTGTGGTCCATAAAAAGAATGACATCGTAATTCTCTTTAACTTTTTTGTAAATCTCTATTTTCTCCATAGTCAAAAAGGGGGATGGTTTCCCACCCCCCGTAAAATTAATTCTTTGGGTTTAACAGTAGGACTCGGCGAGTTCCCACAGGTCGGTGTTAATACGGTTCACAACATCGAAGTTCTTAAGTTCACGCATCTTGATGTAACGACCCTTTTGGTTTTGAACTTGTTCTCCACCACGGACAAACTTCTCTTGTACTCGGTTGAACACCTTCCACATGGTAGGTTCTTGGTCTCCTTGACGAAGAGGATTCAACCATGACTCCACATCAATCTTAGGAAGTGAACCAGAGTTCCAACGAAGCATCGTGGCTTTATTGACAAAATCAACGCTTTCAGAATCAGTCATCATCTTTGACTCAAACATCTCAACCTTCCTCTGAAGGAGTGGAAGAGTGGTTGCGAACTGGTCGGTGATACGACGAACATCACCCATCTCCAATCCCTTGTGACGAAGTTTGAAATCTGAAGCCGTTTGGGTGGGAACTGTCAATCCGTTTGAACAAACCAAACGGAAAAGTCCTGCTTGGATTTGAAGGGGTTTGGTACCGTTGTGAGAGTTCTGAATCACAGCCTGAATCAAAGAGTCACCAACTGCGGGAAGGTCTCCATTGGTAAGACGAATCTCGTGTGCGTGGTACTGAGTTTTTCCTTTCTGAATGGCCGAGGCAATCTTCCAACCATCTTGTTCAAACTTCTCCAAGATTTCCAAAGAGGAAACAAAGGTGTACTTGTCAGATACTTTCGGAGAGGCTTGGTTAGCGAAAATTGATGGGACTTGTGAGGTCAGGGTTTCAAGAGACAGAGTGTTCATGAGTTTTTGTTTTTGAATTACACTTCAAAGATAAAACAAAAAAACTTTTCGGCCAAATCTTTTTTCAATTAAGAAAAAAATTTCCAAACTCAGTTTCCACAAATATCTTGTCTACCTTCTTTGGTGGGTTGCCGTTCAACCCTACACAAAGTTCTATAAGTTGTTTTCGTGTAAGTGGAATCTCATTACCACCCTCCGCGTTTTTACTGGCAATCTCCTGAACTTTTTCGTAGAACTTATCCTTGAGTTCCAAAGGAATCAAATTGGAGAGGTCATTCGGATTGTCATCGAAAAACTTCATAAGGTTAGACATATAAATTGCCACATCTACGTTCATACCACAAAGATAATAAAAAAAATAAAGGGTTCAACTTGAACCCCCAAATTACCCATTTATTATTCCATGAAACTGAAAATTCCAATACCTGAGAAATCACTATCCCCCTTTTCCTTAATCTTTTCGGGGATTTCCACATTAGGGGAACCTTCAACATTCAAGAAAACTAACTTTGGTAGGTCGGCAATACATGTTGGAATATAAGTCAAAAACTTATTGTCAGGTGCCGAGAGAAATCTCAGGTTTTTCAACTCACAAATTTCATCAGGTAACCTATCAATACAATTTTCGAATACCAACGACTTTAGGTCTTTGAATCTCCCAATTGAAGGGGGTATGGTCAAAGGAACGTAATTTGCACTCCTGATGTCAATTTCGGTCAAATTTTCCGGCAATTCATCGAATATTTTATCCAAACCATACAAAGAAATAAATTTCGCCACATTACCACTCTCAAAATCTGTAATAATAAACGATTTAGACCCCTTTTGTAAAGTTGCGAGGTCTGAAGCAAAATCTTTTTTTCTTCTTTCTTTCAATTCTTTCAACTTCGGTGAATTAAGAAGTGCAATGTCACTATTAGTCAATTGGGTTAAAGACATGGTCGAAATCTTTTCAACCCTTTTCTTGATTAAGTAATCTAAAACACTTGAGGGCGAAACCCTAATCTGTTGGGGACTCAATTCATAACCAAGTCCCACATATTTTCTTTGTAACTTTTCAGGTAAGTTCGCATATTGAAAATCTGATAATTTTTCACTCGAAATTTCCATCCACAATTCAACGTTTTCTATTGAACCAAATTTGTCAATCAAATTTTCATCCGCCGAAACCCTTACACCTTGATACTTTTCACGCATTTCTACTTCCTCTCTACTCAAGGGTCTTGGAACAAAATATTTCTTTTTGTCGGCAAGGGCTGGTATGTACCCCGAAATTTGTTCCCAAGGCAAATTGACACTACCATCGTATGGATACTGATTGGTCTTGTCGGCAAATGAGGTATTACCGTTTCTGTCAACCAAAATTACATTTGCAAAATAACGGTCATCAAAATCTTTAGATTTATCAATTACATAATACAGAGTTCTTCCGTGATTTAATCGATAGTTGTAATAATAGTTAGAACTTCCAAGTCTACTTGTACACCATGTACGACCATGACCTAATCTAATACACTGGTCTTTGTCTTTGGGTTCAAAAATTATGAGTTCTCCATCATCATATACCGTATCAATATCTTCAATGGTAGTTTTTTCTTCTCTGTCCAAACCTTTTTTTGCCTCGATGGCATCAACCATGTGTTCAATTTCTTCCAAACTAAAGAATTCAATACCTGGGAATTTAGGGTCAAGTTCATCAATCTTATCAATGTATGATTTGATGTAATTGACAATTTGTACCTCAGCGGTTGTTGGATTTTCTCTTTGATATTTGGGGAGAATTTTGCCGATAAGTAAATTTTCGTAATTTTTTTGAAGGAAGTTAAAAAGTTTTAGATAGTTGTTTTTGAAAAATTCTAACTTTTTTTCAGGTCCTTGGATTTCTGACTGTATGTCAAAATATTTTCTGAGAGCACCTCTTAATTCAGGGTTAGGAGTCTTCGGCTCACCCTTAGGTAGTTTGCCTTCAGCCTTCTTGAAGTCATTGAATGCATTACTCAATTTTTTAGCACGAGTTCTAAGCTCAACTAAGCTCTTCAAATTGGCATAAGAATAGTCGAACAAGTTTCTCTTGTCTGTAGGTAGACCATCTTTAATTTTTTCAAAATCCTTGATTACAGAAACTATAGTCTCTTCTTTGTCTTTAGTTTCTTTACTAAATTTGTCTACGAGTTGTTTAATAACTTTCTCCGAGACCTCTACTATAATTGTTCCGCTTAATATATCAATTAACTTCATAATGATAAATATACCTTAACTGAGGTAATTTATCGAGTTAATCGTTTTTGATTACTTAAAAAAACTTCTCGTCTGAAGTCATATCATAGATTCCACTACCCCCAAAATCGGAAGATTTATCTTCAATACTTTTTGGTACCCGAACATTTGGTGAGTTTTCCAAATTCAAGAAGAGTAAGTTGGGTAAATCAGCAATACACTCAGGGATATAAGTTAGTTTTGGGTTATCAGGTGCAGAAAGAAACCTTAAATTTTTGAGTTCACAAATTTCGTCAGGTAAATACTCAATACAATTTTCGAAAATCAGAGACTTAAGGTTTTTGAAACGAGCCATTGAGGGAGGAATAACCAAATTTACATCTCCACTTGGGTTTGCAATTTTGATTTCAGTCAAATCCGTTGGTAGAGAATCAAATAACTCATCCAAACCGTATAAACCAATGAACTTTCCAACAGACCCCGTTTTGAATCCATCAATATCCAATTTGTTACCACCAACAGTAAGCCCCTTAGCAAATTGAGGTTTGAAATATTGTTTGAGTTCTTCCATAGACCCATTCAATAATTCGACCAAATCCACACTCCTGTCGTCTTTATCCATAAACTGATTTGACGGAAAGTGAAATTGATATCTCTCAATCGGGAGACCTGTGTTAGGTGAAATCCTATCATCGTTTGGATTGTAGACAACATATAATGGACCGTCTTTAATGTAACGGTCGAACCAATTCAAACCAGGTGCTGAAGTACACCAACGGGTTTCAACTTGATTACCACCATAAAAACAAGCCGCCTCTCTACCTTTGTCACCTTTATCTTCGATTTTTACCACCTTCCAAGTTTCACCTTCGAAACCGGATTCCGCACCAGGGTGCACAGGTAAACTCTTCCTTTCCGCCTTAGTGGTGGTTGCCATGGTTAAATCAAAGTCCTTAACGGCATCATACAAATCATTAACACTTAATTTGTTGATATCTCTTAATTCGATAGGAAGTTTACTCTTGAAACAATTAAACTTTTTCAGGTCATCAGTAACCTTGTAAAGGTCCTCCATGAACCTGTCCTTCATCTGAGCAACTTCTTTATCGTACCCGTATTCACCGAACTGAGTTTCAGTCTTAGGTCTAAGATAATTCTTTATAAGCCAAGGGGTGTATTCCCCCACCTTTACTTTGGCCATGTCTTCCTTACTGATTTTTTCATCACCCAAATTCACGTCATTCAAACGAGTGGTGGGGTCAGCAACAATCAACTGAAGTAACTCAGACTTTTTCAATAAAGGTTTTTTATCCGAGTCTTTTTTCGATTTGACAAACTTATCCATTAAAACCTCAAAGCGTGAAGCCTCTTTCAGGAGACTGCGAAGAACAGTACCAAATTTCATGTGAAAATATATTTCTTAATAAATATACAACGAAGCACTTACTTTAATAATTCATGATGAGGAGTTCTTCCCCCATGTTTTGTTTCTTACCCTTAGATGCTGCAGCAGCTTTTGCAAAAGAGCGTCGTTCCCAACGAAATTCGTCTTGAGGAAACCACTGATGAAGTAATTCAAAGTCATAATAGGATAGTGAAAACTTACCTTTGAGACTTTTGAGTACATTAGCCAGTCGTTCGTGGTCCTCTCGGTCAAAGTCGTGATTAGAATAGTAATTTTCCGTTTTCCAATAAGGTGGGTCCATATAGAAATATGTGGTTGGAGAATCATATTTTTCCAAAACTTCTTGGAAGTCCATGTTTTCAACAAATGTAATTTTGTCAAAATGTTCACGAAATTTAGGATGACGTAACTTGTCCATAAAAATCAAAACCTTGCAACGGTATTTTCCTTTGTAATCGGTGTATTTCGAAGTCTCGGGTCTTGAACCTGAAAATATTTGACAAAGAACATAAACGTACTTTGCCGCAATCTCGAAATTTGGTTCGTCACCAATAACAAGTTGTTGACTAAACAATTCGGTTTGAAACCTCTCAAACATTTGTTTGTATTCGGGGGGTGTGTTGGTGACACCTAATTGTTGACAGGGATACTGAGATAATTCATCCCACAACCTATCGTATTGTTTGGAACACTTAAAGAGATTAGCATTAAGCCCGTTAAAATCATTATAAACCACTGTTTTGAGATTTGGGAACTTTTTGAGGTCCATATTAAAAAAGACCCAAAACATTCCTGAAAAACCTTCTACATAAGTTTCAATGTCGTTTGGTATGAATGGCACAATCCATTTTCCGATTCGAGCCTTACCTCCGATGTATGATATAGCCATATTAATTTTTTCTGTATTGTTTTTTGTTAATCAAAATTTCAGTCACTTCATCAAATATAATCTTTTTCCTTAATAGAAACAAGTCGGTTTCATTATTTCCGTAAAACCCTCGATAAATTTTTTCTATATCTGTCATTGAAGCCCATCCAATATATTTGAACTTCTGATTTTGAGGACCATAAATCTTGTTTATCTTAGTTCCAAATAAAAAATTCATTCTGAGATTAATCATATTTAACATGTCTATTGACCCACTAACAATTCTTAGGTCCCCGAGTTTTGTATTATCCCTTTTATCTGTTCTAACTCTGACACAACCGTCGCCATCGAAATATCCTCTGAGAAAATGCTTCTCTAATTTTTCATCTATGTCTGGATATTGAAGGTCGAATGTTTTGTTGGGTTTTGCACCCAATTTTATCAAATCAGAAACTATTTTTTTTCCTGATAGAGACACTTGAGAAAATTCCGTTTTATTTTCCCACACCATCATTTCTCCATTGATAGAACTTATTAGTGAGTCCAATATATGTTTGTCTTTGGAGTGTATTTTAATCGTTAATTTGTAACGATATTTTATCGGGTCAAAAATCACACATCCATCCGCAAATATAAACCCCAAAAAATACGCTTTATCCTTCGTGTCGATTTTTTCGAAATAATTTTCGTTATAATTTTTTCTTTTCATAATAATCCTTTACCAATTTTTGTATGAACTTTGAAACACTTTTGTGTTCACCTTTCATTTCTTCAAAAAGTCTTCGGTCGATACTGATACCATACTTCACTTTTTTTTCTGCATCCAATTTTTTCGGTCGTCCCATATTTGTAAATATATTAAAGTGCGTCAAATATACAATGGCAAGTGAAATAAACAAAAAAAGGGGAAAAAATTTTCCCCTTGTAAATTATTTGTCTGCTTTCTTTAGAGTTTTCCCTCTTGTGATGACCATGTCCATCCAAAAACACTTGTGTTAGCCTTCGGTGTGTTACCTGAAGTTATTCCTGAAGGAACACTACCATTGACATGATTTTGAAGAGAATCTGCCGGTACATCAATCACGATGTTGGTGTAAGTTACGCCAGGTGCAGTTACTCTATTAATTTTTTGTCCTGTAATAACTTGTGTGAAAAACACATTTTCCAAATCTACAATAGAGTTTGCATCAGTATTTATCAAATCTTGTGTTCTAACATCTTCATCACTACAAACCACGTTTCCATTTTTGAACACATGACCCGCAGAGTATGAACCCTCAGGACCATCGAGCTCAAACGCATGTCCCGCCACGGTTACAATTACAAAGTTATCACAAGTTCCACCCCAAGATTGGTCCGTGTCAAGTCCATCGTCCCCTGCGTTCCACACACAGACATTTGTCGCATTTACTTTTCCTCCAAACCATTCAACGCCATCGTCTTGATTTGCAACGACCTCAATATTTTCGATTACTGTTCCCGTACCAACCCCACCAAGAGTTAGACCATTTATTTCATTTCCACTTCCGATGTTAGCACCTCCATGACGAATCGAAACATATTTCAAAACTCCACTGTTATCAGAATCAACTAATCCACCATAAAGTCCATTAGCATCAGAAGTAGGAATTCCTTCGATTTGTACTTCAACAACTTCACCAACAGAACTTGGTTTTGGTGAAATTTTAGCATTACCTAAAACTATAACACCACCCCAAAGACCATTAACTGTCGGGTCAAGGTTTGGTGATTTGAAATCACCTGTTAGAATTTGCTCAGGTGTAATCTCGTCAGCCACTGTTGTAAAGATGATTGGAAGTTGTGGTGTTCCCTCCGCAATAATCTTACCACCTCTTGAAATAAGAAGTGCTGTAGCATTAGCACCTGTACCAGCTTCACCTTTGATTACAGTTCCCGGTTCGATTGTTAATGTTGCACCTGCAGTAACGGTAATTCTACCACCCAATTGGTAAACAGTATCTGAATACCATGTGGTGTTAGAGGTAATGTTGCTGGTCACAACTTTGTTTTTATTAGGAATTGGGTCGACAATGATTTCGTCTTCACAAGAACTCACCAACAAACCTAGGGTGAGGATTAGAAATAATTTTTTCATAGAATGATTTTTAACCATATCTATTTCTTTTCCAAGTCAAACTCAATAACAAATACCTATTTAACCTTTTAATAACTTATAAGAAAATTTAACATTGCTTTTTTGACTTTAGGAAATCAAATGTTATATTTATGTTAACAGGAAACTTATAAACTTTACAATAATTTAACAAAAATTATGAAAAAAATTTTATTGTCATTTCTCTTTGTTTCTACAACTGTCTTATTTGGACAAAGAGCTATTTATACTGATAATGATGGAGACGGAGTTATTGAATACACCTTATACGACAACTTTGGAAAAGTTTCTGAGACGGGTTACTATTATAATAAAAAAATGGTTGGAACTTGGACCTCTTTTTACCCTAACGGTAAACGGAAAGTAGTGGCCAAATTCAGAAATGGTTTGAAACACGGAACTTGGTTAGTCTATGATGATAAGGGTCGAGTGCTCAATCAAATCGTCTATAAAGAAGACAAAAAGATAAGTGCTTCACAACATCGTTACGCCGCCAATTAGTAACAATTCTTATAGGGCCGACATGACGCCTTTTGACTGAACCCCATGGAACCACATGGGGTTTTTTTACAATAAGACGGACCGTATTTTCTTGGTTTCTTAAATTTTTTCTCCTCCCCCAATTCTTTTATATCAGCTTTCACCTTCTCACCAATTTCCAAAATAGTTGAATACAACATTTTCAGAAACAAATTCCATTTTTTTGGATTATGATGTTTTAGATTCGAAAGTATTGATAAGGAATATGGATATCCTTCTTCGACTGGGTCTTCAGAAAAGATTTGATACATATTAATTTTAGCCAAATCAGTCATTTCTCCCCCCCGTCCAAAGAATTCCAATATAGACGCCAAACTGTCTAAAATTTCATCCTCATCCTCAGTCTTGATTGTTTCATCATAAACGTTAACAAGGCTTTCGAGAAATTCGTTTGCATGTGCTTTGAATTCGAAATCGTGTCCCCAGTATTTCTCGTCCGCATCGTCCGAGTAATTCTTCATGTATTTGTCTTTTGACTTTGAGGTTACGAACAAATCCATAAGGTGAATTAATTCATGATAAATCGAGTTGTATGTATTTTTTTCTGAAGGTACGACGGAATTCTCAGGGTTTACTACAATAAAATAATTGTCCAAAGAACTTGGTTTTTTTGTGTCTAAGGGAAATATCGCAGCTTGTCTTTCGAATTCATCGAGGTAGTATACAGGAACAGTGGTATGTTCACCAGTTGAATCTTTCAAATAAATTTTCCCGATGAATGGGTCTTCAGTTATACCTTCTTTGAAGTTATTCCAAAGTTTGTTTGAGACTATCAAAAGGTCTTCGATAGTTTGGGAATTTAATTTCAATCTTTTCAATTAATTGTCCTGTATTATAATTAATGATATACATATAAATATGGCTTGTCAAAATTGTAAAAACAAATCACCCTTTCAATTATCATCCAAACTTAATTGGATGTTTATATTTTCATCTTACGGATTTATTTCCGTAATTTACACAACATA
>Ga0172375_10008346_pt1 | contig 13944 bp, 12 predicted proteins | sample LakKiv1m_FD_114537 | JGI IMG/M metagenome (GOLD analysis project Ga0172375, IMG submission 114537) | Freshwater microbial communities from Kabuno Bay, South-Kivu, Congo - kab_092012_11.1m | ecosystem: Environmental > Aquatic > Freshwater > Lake | place: Democratic Republic of the Congo...
GTCGCCGGTCGCCTGCACTTTGAGAACAATATCCCGCAGCAGTTCCCCTTCCGCCTGGATGATGACGGGGGGACCGTGCCGGTCTCCGGCTGGCGCTTCACCGGCCGGACAACGCTGCGCATCGAGTGCGCCCGCGCGATCCGCGCCGCCGCCCGCATCACCGGGATTCCCACCGCCGCGGCCGAATCGCTCGTGCCGTTCGACATCAGCGGTTACCGCCCCATGCTCGCGTTTCAGGTTCCGATACCCTGGAACCGCAACGGGAGCCCTGCATGAACGAACCGCGCGCCTGTCGGCTGACGCTTCTGGCCTGCGCCGCAACCCTCGCCTGGGGCTCCTCGCGCGCGAATTTGGGGTTGTTGCCGGCGATCGCGACGGTCACCTCGCCCTTGACCGGCTTGCCGGCGAAGCGGGGGACAAGCGCCGAGAGGTAGCCGCGCTCGACCCGCTCGAACTGCTTGGTCAGCTCGATGCAGACCGCCGCCTCGCGGTCGCCCAGCGCCTCGAACGCCGCCTGTAGGCAGGCGCCGACGCGGAAGGGCGATTCGAAGCAGATGAGGGTATGCGGCCGGTCGCGCTCGTCGGCGAAGAACCGCAGCAGCGCGCCCGGCTTGCGCGGCGGAAAGCCCTTGAACGTGTAGCTCGCCGTGGAGAGCCCCGAGACGATCAGGGCGAGATCCACGGCCGACGCGCCGGGCAGCGCCTGCACGGGTAACCCCTCCCGGATCACCTGGCGCACCAGCCGGTAGCCGGGGTCGCTGATTCCCGGATAGCCGCCGTCCGAACAAAGCGCCACGGCCCGGCCGGCCCGCAGCGCCTCGACGAGGCGCGCGCCTGCGCGCTCCTCGTTCCCCTGCCGGTAGGACACCAGCTCGGGACGGGCAATGCCGCATGCGCTCAGCAGGCCCCAGGTGCGGCGGGTGTCCTCGCACGCGATGACCTCGGCCGTCCGCAGCGCCTCGCGGGCGCGCGGCGTCAGATCGCCGAGGTTGCCGATGGGAGTTGCCACAACGTACAGCATCTTTTCAGCTCCTCCACAATCGCCGTTTTCAGCGTCTCCAGCCCGTAACCGGTCCGGGCCGAAACCGGGATGGCCTGCGGCTCGGGGCCGGCGATGTGCGCCACGGACTCCCGCGCGTCGCCGGCGTCGCACTTGTTCAGGATCACGAGCGACGGCACGGCGTCCGCGCCGATCTCCGCCAGGGTCCGCCGGCAGACCTCCAGGTGATCGCGCACATGGGGGTGCGAGGCGTCCACAACCACGAGCAGCAAGTCGGTCTTGACCGCGATGTCGAGGGTCGAGCGGAACGAGGCGACCAGTCCGTGCGGCAGGTTGCGGATGAACCCGACGGTGTCGGTGAGCAGCGCCTTGCGTCCGCTCCCCAGCCACAGCAGCCGCGTCTTGGTGTCGAGCGTGGCGAACAGGCGGTCATCCACATAGGCGTCGGCACCCGAAAGCGCGTTCAGCAGCGTGGACTTGCCCGCGTTGGTGTAGCCCACCAGGCTCACCACCGGCCACTGCCGCTTCTGGCGCATGCGCGCGGCCTGCGCCCGGATGGCCGCGAGCCGCTTCTTCAATTCTGTCACGCGTCGCCGCATCGGCGCGTTGCGCAGCTGCAGGCGGCTCTCGCCCGGCCCCTTCATGCCGATGCCCCCCTTGAACCGCTGCTGCTCCTCGGTCTCGGGAATCCGCGAAAGGAGGAATCGCAATTGGGCCAGTTCCACCTGCGCCTGGGCCTCGGCCGAACGGGCGCGCCGCGCAAAAATCTGCAGGATGACCTCGGTGCGATCCATCACGCGCGCGCCCAGCGCCCGACCCAGATTGTGCGCCTGAATCGCGGTCAGCTCATTGTCGAACAGCGCGATGTTGGCCGCCGCCGCCCGCAGCGCCTCGCGCGCCTCTGCGACCTTGCCCTCGCCGAAGAGGGTGCCGCCGTCGGCGCGCGGCCGGCGTTGGGTGACCTGGCCGACGGCAAGGATGCCGGCCGTGTCGGCCAGCCGTGCCAGCTCGGCGAGGGAATCGGCCGCCTCCTCCGGGTCGCGCCGGCCCTCGATCAACTGGGCCAGCACCGCCCGTTCGACCGTTGTTGTCTCGTGCAGGTTCATGACGCGCGCAGCAGCCAGCCGCTGCGCCAGCCCTCGATCAACCTCGACTCGCGCTCGCGGAATCCCTCCCGTTCGAACGCGCGCAGCACCTCCGCGTACTGGCCGTCCAGAATTCCGGAGACGATCAGCGCGCTGTCCGGATCGGGCAGCACCGCCCGCGCGATGACGGCGGCGTGCCGCACCAGCACCGGAGCCAGAATGTTGGCCGCCACGACGCCGGCGCGGAGGGTGTTGTCCGCCAGGTCGCCGACCGAGAACGCCGCATCGACGCCGTTGATCCGGGCGTTTTCGCCGGCGATGCGCACGGCGTCGGGATCGTTGTCGAAGCCGCTCGCCGGGCGCAACCCGAGCTTGGCCGCGCCGATGGCCAGGATGCCCGAACCGCACCCCATGTCGAGCATGGATCGGCCGGCCCGCTGCGCGGCCAGGCGATCCATCCATTCGAGACAGGCGCGCGTGGTGCCGTGCCGGCCCGTGCCGAAGCTCATCCCCGGCTCGATGTCAATCACCACCTCGCCCGGCTTGGCCGCGTACGGCTCCCAGACGGGACGGATCACCACCCGTTCCGAGACCCGTTCGACATGAAAGAAACGCTTCCAGCTCTCTGTCCAATCCTCGGACGCCACGGAGGAGACTGCCGGCGCGAGCGTCAGGCCGAACGCCGCGCCGGTTTCAATCAGTGCCCGGCAGGCGGCGGCGCCGCCTGCGGCATCCTCGAGGAAGATCTCGACGCGGCACGTTCCCCGTTCCACATCCTCCCAGGACGTCGGTGTGAAGGGGCCGACCGAGAGCGCGTCGAGAACCGCGTCCACCCACGCGGCGGGAACCTCCGCGGAGACAGCGGTCAGTTGTCCGGGGACGGTCACCGATAGACGCCGAATTCGCCGCGGCGGTTGAGGCGGTACGCCTCCTCCGAGCGCCCCGGCGCCGCGGGCTTCTCCTCGCCGAAACTGCGCGTCTGCACGCGGGCGCCGTCAATGCCGAGGTTCACGAGGTAGCCGCGAATCGTCTGCGCGCGCTGCTCGCCGAGCGAGAGGTTGTACTCGTTGCTGCCGCGCTCGTCGCAGTGGCCGTCAATCAACACCACGTGCGCGCGGTTCTGCATCAGGTGCTGCGCGACCTGCTCGATCTTCGCCACTTCAACGGGCGCCACCTGATACGAGTCGAAACCGAAATAGACCGGCCGGAACGAGACGCCGGCGACCGGTTGCCGCGTCTCCGCGAACGACCCCGCGCCTCCCAGAAGCGCTTGGGTCTCCGCATCCCAGGGCACCTCGGTGACCGCTGTCTCGTCGGCGGTTCCCTTGGGACCCAAGCCGAACCAACGCCTGACCGTGGAACAACCGCTGCCCGTCGCGAGGATACACGCGACGAGCGCCAGCTTGACCAGTTGATTCATACGCATACTGTTGACTCCGTGGAGCGCATACCCCGTTCTTATTTGTCTGACCAGTCGGGCGACATCCAGTTGCCCGAATGTGAGAATAACCGTACCGGAGAATCCCCTCCGGTGTCAAGAATCCAAAGTGAGGAACGTCCGGGACCTTCGGCGCGCGAGCAGACAATGTGGCGGCTGTCGGGTGCCCACGACGGATCCTCGTGATCCGGGCCGCTGGTCAGCGTGCCATCGGGTTCGCCGCCTGCGTCGGGGTCGAGAACGGCGATCTGGTAGCTCCCCGCCCGCAGCGTCGCATAGGCGATCCGGCCGTTCGGCGCCCAATCGGGATTGACGTTCTCCGAGCCTTTGTACGTCAGCCGGCGGGAGCGTTTGGTTCTCACGTCGAGACAATAGAGGTGCGGCGCTCCCGCCGCGTCGCTCACATAGACGATGCGGGTTCCGTCCGGCGACCAGGCGGGGCTGGCTTCGACCGCGTGCGGGGTGTGCGTCAGGCGAACCGTCGCGCCGCTCGACAGATCGAGCGTGTGAACCTCGGGGTTGCCCGTCACCGAGAGGATCAACGCCACCGTCCGGCCGTCGGGGGAGACCTCCGCGCCGGCGTTCAGTCCGTTGAACTTGGCCAGCGGCATCCGCCGGCCGCCGGTGGCGGGAAAGCGGTAGACCGCGGGCGAGCCGCGCAGATAGCCCGTGTAAAGAATGTGCAGGCCGTCGCAATCCCACTTCGGCCCCACGGCCGCCATTGCGTCCTGTGTGATCTGTGCGAGGCCGGATCCATCGGCGTCGCATACGAAGAGGTCGGCATTGTTCGGCCCGCGGCGGTTGACGAAGACGACCCGGGTCGAAGCGATCCCCCGTTCGCCCTTGATGTGCCGAACCATCTCGTCGGCCAACTGGTGCGCCAGGCGGCGCACGTCCGGAACGCCCACGCCAGAGGAGCGGTTCCAGTCGAAACGCTTGCCCGGCCAGGAGACCCGTGCGGCGACCGCGAGGCCATCCGGCCGCGCCGCGGCCGAGCCCGCCACCTGGATCTGTCCGGCCGGATCGATCCGGAACCAGCCCGAGCGTTGGAGGTCGCTCTGCAGGGTCTGGGCGAAGAGACGGCCGGACTCGCCCGAGACCGCCAGCCCGCTCAGGCTGACCGCGTCCTTGCCCGTGCCCTCGCCGCGAACCGTGATGTCCGCGCCCCGCGCCGCCAGCGCCGCTCCCACAACCGCCAGTACCCGTGCGATCCGCTTCATTGCAGCCCCGCTCCTCTCGCCTCCGATGCGCGCCTGACGCACCGCGAACAGGCGCTTTCCAAACCCGCGCCGGAAGTATGGCATGTTTGCCGCGCCGTGTCCAGTTGCGTGAGAGCGCCAGAAAGTGAAAAAGAAGCTGAATTCAGGCGCGATCAAAAATGGATTTGCTTTTTTCGCCGAGTCGGGCATACTGACCGTAACGTTTGTGGTTGGTTCCATCAGATCGGAAGGGGTCTTCATGGCACGCATGTTTCGCATCGGCATGGTCGGCGGCGGAGTGGATTCCGTAATGGGAGAGGTGCACCGCGCCGCGATCCGGCTGACGGGCCGCATCGAGCTGGCCTGCGGTTCGTTCGGCAGCACACGCCACCACTCGTTCCAGTCCGGCGCCGCCTTGCAATTCCCTCCCGAGCGCGTCTTCGGAACCTATCGCGACCTCTTCCGGCGCGAAGCGCGCGTGCCGGCAGGCGAGCGGCTGGACTTTGTCTCGGTCGTGGTTCCCAACAACATGCACTACCCCGTCGCCATGGCCGCCTTCGACGTGGGGCTGAACGTCTTCTGTTGCGCGCCGATGACCACCAACTTGGACGAGGCCCGGAACCTGGAGCGCAAGCGGGCCGACCGCAACCTGGCTTATGGTCTCTGCGACCCTTGCAGGGCGTTCCCGATGGTGTTGCATGCCCGCGCGCTCGTGCGCGGCGGCGAACTCGGAACGGTGCGCAAGGTTGTCGCCGTCTACCCCAAAGGCTGGCTGGCCACACGGCTGGAAACCGCAGGCAACAAGCAGGCGGGCTGGCGGACCGACCCCCGCCGCGTCGGCCCGAGCGGCTGCATGATGGATCTCGGCGCCCCGTGCGTCTCGCTCGCTGAATTCGTCACCGGCCAGACCGTGACCGAAGTCTGCGCCGATCTGCGGACCTTTGTCGCCGGCCGGCCGCTCGCCGATGACGGCACCGTGCTGCTGCATTTCGACAAGGGCGCCCACGGGACGATCTGGGCCAGCCAGATCTGCATCGGCCAGGACGACGGGCTGCGCATTCTGGTGTGGGGCGACAAGGGCGGCCTCGACTGGCGGCTGGAACAACCCGACGAACTCCGTTTCTCCCCGCTCAACGGCGTGACGCAAACCCTCTCCACCCGCTCGCCCGGACTGGCGCCCGAGGCCCAGGCCGCGCTGCGCTTCCCGCACGACGCGGCGCATCCCCTGCTCGCGCCGATCGCCCTGCACTACGACGCCTTCGCGAACAGCCTCGTCGCCGACCCATCCTCCCCGCCTCCCGCCTGCCCGTCCACGGTGGAAGGCATCCGCACCATCTCCTTCCTCGACGCCGTCCTGCGCAACGTCGCCCCGGAAAACACCGGCAAGTGGACGGCGCTGGCCTGAAGCGCCTTATTTCTCGGGGTAGCGCTCCGCCGCGCGGGCAGCCGCCTCGCTGTTCGGAAACTCCCGCCGCAGTTGCTTCAGCGTCGCCTGGAAGGCGTCGTCCTGCTTGAGCCCGCGGTGAATCCCCGCCACGGCCAGCAGCAGGTCGGGGCGGGCGGGATCGGTCGGCGCGCCCGCCAGCAGCCGCCTGCCCGCCGCCAGAGCCAGATCGAGTTCGCCGCGCGCCTGATGAATGGCCATCATCAGCATCCCGGACTCCAGTTCCAGCCGTTCCAGGGGCCACTCCCACTCCAGTGCGCGGATCGTCTGCTCGGCCGCCGCATGCTCCCCGCGGCTGAGGAAATGGCGCGCCGTATCCAGATGCGCGCGCCGCCGCGCCTCAAGGCTGGTGTCGGCATCCGCGACCGCGCGCCCCGCCTTGCGGTAGGCCGCGACCGCGCCGGCGCGATCCCCCAGCATCGCCCGCCCGTCGCCGAGGAAGATCAGCTTGAGCCGCCGCTCGGACTCGTCCAGCGCGTCGTCATCGGCGTCCTCCGCCAACAGCCGCATCCCGCGCGCGACCGCCGATCCCGTGTGAATGAAAAAACCCGAAAGGTGGAGCGCGGTGCTCGCCCGGATCCAGTCGGGCGCCCGCGGATCCTCCAGAATCGCCGACCATGCCGCCTCAACATGGGCGGGGTTGCGCCTTCCATGCCGTTGGAAATAAAAACCCGCCGCCGCGAGCCCCGCGGCCAGGGGCCCGACGCATTCGCGCCGGCGTTCGACCAGCGTCTCGGCCACCTCCGCCAGGCTCGGATCGTCCGTGGCGTTCGCGGCCGCAAACAAGGGGTGGAGCTCGGCGGCGGCGCGCTTGCGGATCTCGCGCGGCCGCGTGGCCGCCCGCAGCAGCGGCCGCAACCGCGACTCGGGTGACTCCCCGATCTGCCCCGGGTTGCGCTGCAGCCGCACCGGCAGCGAGATCCGCCCCTCCGGCCGTCCGTCGCGCCACACCTCGCAGGCCACCACCGACAGCCGTTCGCCGACAAAGACGTGCCGCACATCCTCCCCTTCGGCGGCGAGACCGTCGTCAAAGATCCAGCGAACCTCCCTGCCGTCCGATCCTCCCGGCAACCAGAGGCGGACATCGCACAGCGTCGTCGGGCCTGCGACCGCATACCCTTCGTTGTGCCACGCGAAGACCGGCGCAACCGCCGTTTGGGATTTGATCGAGCGCACCTCGAAGGCGTCCATCGGAACGAAGGCCGCCGCCGGAATCGCCTCGAAAACCCGCGCGTCCGGCTTGCGCCAGGCCGCGACCACCCGATAGCCGGAACCTCCCTGCACGTTGAGGTATTCGAACGGATGGATGCCCGCTTCCAGCCGGATCGAGCCGTGACGCTGACCGAGGTCGCCGCCTTCGGCTGCTTGCTGCCCCGGCCAGTCGGTGACCTGCCGGCCGGCAACGGAGAGGAAGGAGGCGCCATCCGAGACCGTCGCAAACGCGTATTCGCCGGCCTGTTCGACGCGCAGCCAGCCTTCGAAGCGGCAGATGAAAGCGGCGCGCAGTCCGTGCGGCGGCACGCCGCCAAACACGCGGTCGGTCAGGGATCGCCCCGTCGCCGCGCCCGCGCGCGTCCAAAGCGCCAGCGACTCCTCCCATGTTCCGGCCGGGCCGTCGGGGCGCGGGCGCGTCTCGACAGTGAGACCCGCGCGGGGTCGCCATTCGGTTGCCGCGCCCGCCGTGTCGAGGGCGTCCACCCAATAACGCAGGCTGCCCGACGAAGCGTCGAAACACAGCACCGCCGGCTCGCCCGTGCGGTGCCACACCACCCGGTGCGGCGTCACCGCGCCGCTCACGGCGTCCCGCACCGCCCACCCCGCCGCCGCGCTGCCCGCGGGCCAGACCGTCACGCGCCCCACGCCGCTGCCCGCGGAGTCGCCCGTGCGCTCGGCCAGCGCCGTGTAGAGCGCCTTGCCCCGGGCGGACGAGCCGAGAACCAGCATGACAGAAAGAACCATTCCTCTCATCGGCACCTCCGGGTGTCCAGACGCGGCATGCACGTCCCCGCTCCCCGCCGCTGGATACCGGTTGCCTGGGAACGAGGTCGGTTGGTCATTCAGGGGCCGGGTGCGGTTCATGAACCGAGGCCACGGCCCGCGCCACAATGCCCTGAAAGGTAGCGTACTGCTTTTCCTGGGAAAGAACCAGCGCAAACTGGCCGCGACAACGATCGAGATTCTGGCCCGGCCGACTCGACCTGAAATAGAGGTCGCCCTCCAGATAATCGGTCAGGAAGCGGACGCCGCACTCGAGCGTCATCACGATTCCGGCGAACGGCAGATGCGCGATCTCGGCCTCGGTCAGACAGCCGGCGCCGCGAAGAAAGCCGTTGGCCAGCGCCTCGAATATGTCGGCCCGGCTCGACACCGAGGCGGTATCGGTCGCGTCCTCGGCGGCCGTGTTGGTTCCCGCGCGCACCATGTCGCCGAAGTCGAAGAGGGAGAGGCCCGGCATGCAGGTGTCGAGGTCAATGACGCAGATCCCCTCGCGCGTCCGCTCGTCGAGCAGGACGTTGTTGACCTTGGTGTCGTTGTGCGTCACCCGGATCGGCAGATCGCCCCGCGCCGCGAGCGGCGGCAGGACGTCGGCCAGACTCTCGCGCGCGAGGGCGAACTCGATCTCGGGGCGCACGCCGGCCGCGCGTCCGAGCGGGTCGGCCGCCACGGCCCGCTTGAGGGCCGCGTAGCGCCCGCGGGTGTCGTGAAAACCGGGGATCGTTTCGATCAGGCTGCCGCCGGGCAGGTCGGCAAGCAGCCGCTGGAACCGTCCGAAGGCGAGCGCCGCCGCGTGGGCGTCGGCCGCGTGTTCGACCCGGTCCACCGTGAACGCCTGATCCACGAAGACGTACAGCCGCCAGCAGACGCCGTCGGGCTCCCTGAGGAAGGGCTCTCCCGCGCGGGTGGGCACCACCTGCAGCGCGCGCCGCGTCGCGTCGGCAGCCCCTTCCGCCGCCAGGCGGACGCCGAGATGACGGGTGATGAGCGTGATGTTGGCCATCACGGTCTCGGGCCGTTTGAAGACGCGGGTGTTCAGGCGCTGCAGGGTGAAGGCGGTCGTCGCGCCTCCCTGGTCCGCGATCGCCTTGTAGGTGTCGTGGATGTGTCCGTTGCCGAACGGCAAGGCCGCGCGAAAGTCCGCACGGGTGTCGAACTGCCGGAACACGCCGGCCAGCTTCTCCATGGCGAGCGCCTCGGTCATGCTTCCCTCAATTCCACAGCGGCCGAGGGTAGTCGCCCGCATCCGCAAACCGCGACAGCCGGGCGGCGACGGACGGCCGCTCTGCGCGGTAGGTCAGCCCCTGCCACACGCCGTCCGTGCGCAGCACGCGCACGTCGGCCAGCCCGCTCCGCACCAGTCCGGCCACCACGGCGGGGATGTACCACTCGTCCTTCGCGCCCGCGCCGTGAAGCCGCAGCCACTCGGGAAACAGGGCGTCCAGATGCGCGAACAGTCTCGGCGTGAACCCCCAGAAATTCATGGACACCGGTTCGTCGCCGGTGAGCCGCACAACGGGGCCGTCGGCCGGCCGGTTCTCCGCGCCCGATCCCGCGGCAACCAGTTGGGTCATCTCCGTCACATCGGCCAGCATGCCGGACGCGTCGGTCCGGCAGACGCCGCGCGCCACGGCACCGTGCTCCGAAAGGGTTGCGCGGAGGGTGTAGCCGACCATGGCGAAATGGGCGCGGTCGCCGCCGGTCGCCGCAGTTGTGAAGAAGGCGGCCAGTTGCGCGTAGGCGTCGCGGCCGTAGAAATCGTCGGCGTTGATCACCGCAAACGGCTCCCGAATCACCTCCCGCGCCGCGCGCACCGCATGCGCCGTGCCCCACGGCTTCTCGCGTCCCGGCGGCGGCGCAAAGCCGGCCGGGAGATCGTCCATCTCCTGGTAGGCGTAATCCACCGCGATCCGGTTCGCATAGCGGGCCGCCACATCGCGCCTGAACGCCTCGGCAAAGTCGCGCCGGATCACGAAGACGATCCGGTCGAACCCGGCGCGGATGGCGTCAAAAACCGCGTAGTCCATCAGCGTCTCGCCGTCGGGCCCCACGGGGGCAACCTGCTTCAGGCCGCCATACCGGCTCCCCATTCCCGCCGCCAGAATCAAAACAGTCGCGCGCATGCCGCATCCTCCCGCATAGCCCTTGTCCCGAATCGCGAGCCGTAGTATACCCGCACCCGTGACGGGAGGGAATGACGATCTTCCCGCCTTTCAAGCCGTGAAACCTTTGCTATTGACCGCTCCGCCCCCGCGTCCGATACTGGACGCCGCTTGTACAACCTCAGTCCGGCCACGATCGCCGACAGGAGCGCGCATGATTCTTGTCAACGAACAGTATGGCAAATTGCAGGCTTCCTATCTCTTTTCCGACATTGCCCGCCGCGTCAAAGCCTACCAGGCCGAACATCCCGACAAGCGTGTGATCCGGCTGGGCATCGGCGACGTGACCGAGCCGCTGCCCCCGGTCTGCATTGCCGCGCTCCATCGCGCGGTGGACGAGATGGCCGCCGCATCCACCTTCCGCGGCTACGGCCCGGAGCAGGGTTATGACTTCCTTCGCGAGGCGATCGCCGTCAACGACTTCCAGTCGCGCGACGCCGACATCGCCGCCGATGAGGTCTTCGTCAGCGACGGCGCCAAGTGCGACACGGCCAACACCCAGGAGCTGTTCGGCCCCAGGATCCGCATCGCCATCCCCGATCCCGTCTATCCCGTCTATGTGGACACCAACGTCATGGCCGGGCGCGCCGGCAGGTTCGTGCGCGGGCGCTACAAGGGGCTGACCTACCTTCCGTGCACCGGGGAGAACGGCTACGTTCCCGACCTCCCCGCCAATCCGGTTGACCTGATCTACCTCTGCTTCCCGAACAACCCGACCGGCGCCACCGCCTCGCGCGAGCAGCTCGCACGCTGGGTGGCCTACGCCCGCGAGAACAAGGCGCTGATCCTCTTCGACGCCGCCTACGAGGCCTTCATCCGCGACCCGGCGATCCCACGCAGCATCTTTGAGATCCCCGGCGCGCGCGACTGCGCGATCGAGTTCCGCAGTTTCTCCAAGACCGCCGGGTTCACCGGGACGCGCTGCGCCTTCACCGTCGTGCCCAAGTCGGTCGTGGGCTACACCAAGGCCGGCGACCCCGTGCCGCTCCACCCGATGTGGAATCGCCGCCACACGACCAAGTTCAACGGCGTATCCTACCCCGTCCAGCGCGCCGCCGAGGCGGTCTATTCCGGCGAGGGGCGCGCGCAGACCCGGGCGCTCACCGACTTCTACCTCGGCAACGCGGCCCTCTTCCGCGAGACGCTCACGGATCTGGGCTACGCCTGCACCGGCGGCCTGAACGCGCCCTACGTGTGGATCCGGACCGGCAGGAAGGACTCGTGGGCGTTTTTTGACCGCCTGCTTGCCCGCGCCCAGGTCGTCACCACCCCCGGCTCCGGCTTCGGCCGCTGCGGCGAAGGCTATATCCGGATCAGCGCCTTCAACAGCCGCGCCAACGTCGAAGAGGCCATGAGCCGCCTCAGGAAGGTGCTGTGATCCTCCGGAATGAGTGTGAAGAACGCGGCCTTGCATATCCCGGCCGGCACGCGCGTCGTGATCGGTCTCAGCGGCGGCATTGATTCCGCCGCGGCCGCGCTGCTGCTTCAGGAGGCCGGCGCGGAGGTGGTGGGCGTCACGCTCCGCCTGCGGACATGCGGCGAGGCGGCCTGTGAACGGCGCTCGTGCTGCGGACCCGACGCCGCAGGCGCGGCCGCCGCAGTCGCTGCACAGCTCGGCATCCCCCACTATGTGGTGGACGCGCGCGAGGCGTTCGAGCGCGACGTTCTCCGGCCCTGCTGGCAGGCGTTCGACGCCGGCCGCACGCCCAATCCCTGCGTGCTGTGCAATGCCCGTGTCCGCTTTCCGCTGCTCGCCGAATGGGCCGACACACTCGGATGCGGCTTCCTCGCCACCGGCCATTACGCCCGCGCCCTCCCCGCTCCCGACGGCCCGTGCCGCCTGCTCCGCGGACTCGACCCCGCCAAGGATCAGTCCTACTTTCTCCACGCCGTCGCCCCCGCTCTGCTCGAACGCACCCTCTTTCCCCTCGGCGCGCTGCGCAAGACCGAGATCCGCGCCCTTGCCGCCAGCCGCGGCCTCGTGAACGCCGACCGGCCGGAGAGCCAGGATGTCTGCTTTTCCGGCCCCGACGGCGCCTTCGCCGAGGAGTTGCGCCGCTTCTTCGACGCCCCCGCCCGGCCCGGACGCCTGCTTCACACCGATGGCCGCGTTCTCGGCGCCCATGCCGGTATCCACCGCTTCACCCTCGGGCAGCGCCGCGGCATCGGCGCCTTCGGCTCGCGCCCCCATGCCGTCGCTGCCATCCGTGCCGATACCGCCGACGTCGTCCTCAGCGACAACCCCGACGACCTTACCGCCGACGCCTGCCGCGCCTCGGCTCCGCTCTGGCACGGAGCGCCGCCCACGCCGGGAACGCCCTGCCTCGCGCAGGTACGCTATCGCCAGACAGCCGTCCCGGCCCGACTGATCGAGCGGCGCGGCGATGGCGCCTTCACGGTTTGCTTCCAAAACCCCGTGCGCGCCGTCACACCCGGACAGGCGCTTGTTTTGTACGACGCCGACGCCGTCATCGGCGGCGGCGTCCTGGACGCCGCCTGGCGTCAAACCCCGGAGCCCGCCCAGCCATGAAAAACCCGCAAGCCCCCGACCGGTACATCCGTCAGACCTCCGTTCCCTGTTTCGGCCCCGCCGGACAGGCGGCCCTCTCCAACCTCACCGTCGCCATCGTGGGCTGCGGCGCGCTCGGATCCATGCAGGCGGAATTGCTCGTGCGCATGGGCGTCGGCGCGTTGCGTCTGGCCGACGGCGACACGGTCTCCGAGATGAACCTTCACCGGCAGATCCAGTTTACCGAGGCTGACGCCGCGGCGGGCCGCAACAAGGCCGAGGCCGGCGCCGCGCGCCTCCGAACCCTCAACGGCGCCTGCCGCATTGAGGCGGTGACCGAATTTCTCACGCCCGCCACGATCGGCGCCTTCATCGCCGGCGCCGGGCTGGTGCTGGATGCCACGGACAGCGTGCCGGTGCGCTACCTGATCAACGACGCCGCCGTCGCGGCTTCGATTCCCTGGATCTATTGCGGCGTCTCCGGCACGGCCGGCCAGATTCTCGCTGTTCTGCCCGGCGTCGGGCCGTGTCTCCGCTGCCTCTTTCCCGAACCGCCCGCCCCCGAGAGCGTGCCTTCCGCGGTGCGGGGCGGCGTCCTGCCGCCCACGGTGGCGGCGCTCGTATCCCTTCAAGTCACGGTTGCGCTGCGGATGCTCACGGGAGCCCTGCCCTCCGCGCGCCTCATCCGTTTCGATGTCTGGGAGCCCGCCTTGAATGTTGTACGCGTCGAACGCAATCCCGCCTGCCCCTGTTGTGTTGCGCGGCGCTTTTCCTTCCTGCGCCCCGGCTGAGGCGTTGTTTGCCGCGCCCCCGGTCATGTGCGGCCGGCAAAAAGCCGCATTTTGAAAAAAATAAATTTTCGCCTTGCCAGATCCCGCAGATCTCTGATACCGTACACCCTGCTTTGCGCGCCTGTAGCTCAATTGGATAGAGCATCAGACTACGGATCTGAGGGTTGCAGGTTCAACTCCTGCCAGGCGCGCCAGATTGATGCGATTGCGGGGTGGAGCAGCCAGGCAGCTCGTCAGGCTCATAACCTGAAGGTCGTAGGTTCAAATCCTACCCCCGCTACCACTTTCCGCCCCGGTTTTAATGGGAAAACCCCAATAAAA
>Ga0172375_10008347_pt1 | contig 13943 bp, 13 predicted proteins | sample LakKiv1m_FD_114537 | JGI IMG/M metagenome (GOLD analysis project Ga0172375, IMG submission 114537) | Freshwater microbial communities from Kabuno Bay, South-Kivu, Congo - kab_092012_11.1m | ecosystem: Environmental > Aquatic > Freshwater > Lake | place: Democratic Republic of the Congo...
AAAGGCGTGTTCGCTCGGTCATGAGACGATTGCAATTACGCCCTCAAAGAATCCGTTCTTATTTCCGGCATCCACGTATCGCCTACGCAGCATGATTTGGTGTATTTGATTGCCGGGTTAATACGCTATGGGGGCTACAATATCGGAAAAATTCTTCTTTGCAAGAGAAAGTTGATATATGGCGGTATTCTTCAACCACGCCTATAGAGGTGGCGACAGATCTAAAGTAGGCCGGCCCTTTACCGTCACCGGTTCTGTAAATAACGATAACGTCCCCAGATTTAAGCTTTTCCATGCCGCGCATGCCGGCCATATATACTTTGTGAATGCTATTGGCGGACGAAATATCCTCTACGACATCCGAAGATTCGTTACTCAGCATAGAGTCTGGCAGAAGGCGTGTGTGCCATCTTGGATCTATTGCAACCACATAAGACTTTGCCTCGCGCAGGCTAACCAGTGGATAGCTCTGGTAGTGGGATACATATGCAGAGTCAACTTTTTTAACAAGAACCAACTCAGTTCCATTCTGTGTTGTCTTCGTAGCCTGCTGCATGAAGCCGTATCTCTTGAGCAACTGAAGCAGCCCCTCGTGCTTATCGAATACAGTGACGTACACTTCGTTCACTGATAATGAGATAGCATGATCGATTATCTTCTTGACAAACCGCTCGCCCATTTTTGTTCCGTGGGCGTTAATTTTCATGGTACCTACCTTGAGGCGCCTTGCCGATGGGAATGGCGGGCATACGTCGTCAACAGTCCCGTCCTCAATCTTTAGGTACAAAAAGCCATCAATAAGACCGTTTTCCCGCGCAAAGACATACGCACTCTCATTGGCTTTTCGCATGAACCATTCGGAAAATTCTGCGTAGGACTCTTTTAAAGAGTCAAAAAATACATCTGAAAGATCTATATCCTTAAATCTTTTTAATTCTAGATCCAAAGCAAATTACCCCACTTGGGCAGATTTAAATAGCATCGACACGACCCGAGAGAACTCATCAAAACTAGGCTCGTATAGGATATGCAGAGAAATATCTAGTTGATCGCATACGGCGCGGGCGCGCGCTCTCTCAGCTTGGGCAAAGTGATCGATATCTACGACGCTTTCAAATAAGCCTCTAGCAGATAATCGCGATGATATAGCCGATGGAGCTGCCTCTATAAGAACTACGCCAGATATAGACAAGTTCTCGAAAGTACTGATACTTATAGGGATGAGGTCCGCGAACTCGCCAATCAAGACAAAGTGACCATCTAGGAGAAGACTCTGTCCTGTCGAACAAATACGCTTAACTGCATAGGTTAGGGCTATTTGATTGACGTCGATATCACTGGTTTTTTTATCGATACTCCAGTGGTCCAGTGCGCGCTCCTTGCGAATCAACTCGCTGGCACTTTCATGGATCGCAGCGAACGCAGCTTCGTACTGCTGGCACAGGTAGCTTTTGCCAACCCCATGAACCCCCGCAACTAATACCGTCATCACGCATCCTTGTGAACCGTATGGTTATGTGATGCTAAATGGCCGGCGCGATTTACGTAAAGCACTAGGTGACTACATCTGCCTCTTTTTTTTTATAAAGCTTTGGTGCAGTGAGTCCAAAAGAAGCTGGAAGGCCCGGTTTGGGGGCTTTTTCTGGTTCAGCAAGGCCCTATATAGGTGATTCATAATGCTCCGCTCGCCCGTCCAGCAACATCCACTAGACATCCCAAGGCGTCTGGCCAAAGCTAGCCGCCTTTTTTCGTTCCTTTTGTTTGCTGTTCCGTTTACCGAGGTAAACCATGCGTGAGCGTTTCGATGAGATTCGTGCCGAGCGGGATGTTCATTCCGTGGAGCCGGTTGTTTACAACCGTGATCCCCATGCCGGGCTGTGGAAGCAGATCGCGTTGGGGATCGTGGTGGGTTATCTGGCGTTGGGTCTGATCAGCGCCGTGGGTTGGGCGGTGTTTGCGCGGTTCGCCTTGGGCGGGCTGCAGATAGCGGTGCCTTGAGGTCGGGCGTTTGCCCGGCGCACAGGCCGCAACGGTAGGGATTCCGGTGCATGGCGGGCCGTTGACCGTGCCGTGCGGGCGGCGCAGAATCGCGCCATTTGGCGGGGCGACCCGGCCTGCAGGTTTTCTTTTGTGTAGTAAGGGCGTGCGATGAATACCTTTCTGACGGCGGTCTCGGTGGTCGTTTGTGTGTTGGCGATCAGTGCGGGTGTGATGCTCGATGTGCGGCACAAGCCGAGCGACGAGGCGAAGCGGGTGTATACCGCCGAGCGGGTGAACGAGATTCTGCGGCGTAATACGAAGCACAGCTGAGCCGGCAGGCTAGGCTGAAGCGTGAAAACAGGCGGCCCGAGGGTCGCCTTTTTCATGCCCGGAAAAAAGCCGGGCGCGGGGCCCGGCGAAGTCCAACGAGGAGAGGTGCTGCGGCGTGGTGCTTACCAGAGTGGCAGGCTGTAGCTGACGATAAAGCGGTTTTCGTCCAGGTCGCTGCCGAAGTTGCTGCGGGTGGTGGCGTTGCGCAGGCGCAGGCCGAGGTTCTTCAGCGGGCCGCTTTGGAACACGTAGGCGAGGTCGGTATTGCGTTCCCAGGTCTTGCCTTCGCTGGCGCCGGGGCCGCGGTCGACGTTGTCGCCGGAGAGGTAGCGGGTCATCAGGCTCAGGCCGGGGATGCCCATGGCGGCGAAGTCGTAGTCGTAGCGGACCTGCCAGGAGCGTTCGTCCTCGTTGCCGAAGTCGTTGATCTGCACCAGGTTGACCAGCGAGTTGTCGCTGCCGGCGATGTAGGCGAATCCGGTGTCGCCGTTGAGCTGCTGATAGCCGGCACCGAAGGCGTGGCCGCCGAGCTTGTAGGTGAACATGGCGCCGAAGGCATCGGCGTCGACGTTGCTGCCGCCGTCGTCGGTCTGGTGCACGTAGCGCAGGTCGGTCTTGAAGCTCTGCTTGTCGCCGAGCGGCAGCACGTGGACCAGGCCGAAGTTGTGTTCCTTGTAGATGCCGTCCAGCCCGCCGTAGAAGTAGCTGGTGCTGAGCTCGGGCGACCAGGCGTAGCGTGCGCCGGCGAAGAGGAATTCGTCGCTGCTGGTCTGGCTGCCGAACTGGATGTTGCGGCGGCCGCCGTTGAAGGCGGTCATTTCCTCGTTATCGGAGGAGTTGCGCTGGTTGACGCGGTCGAGCTTGCCGAGGTCCAGGGTCAGGCCGTCGATCTCCTTGCTCTGCAGCCAGGCACCACGGTAGGTCTGCGGCAGCAGGCGGCTGTCGTTGCGCATCACCACCGGCAGGATGGGTTGCAGGGTGCCGACGTGCAGGGTGGTGGCGGACAGTTTGGCCTTGGCCGTCACACCGGCGGAGCCGTAGTCGTCCTGGGCACGGTTGGGGGCGTCGCGGTCGCTCTGCAGGACGCCGGTGCCGACGCGGTCGGGGCTGGAGTCGAGCTTCACGCCGAGCAGGCCGATGGCGTCCACGCCGAAGCCGATCGGGCCTTCGGTGTAGCCGGATTCCATTTTCAGCATGAAGCCCTGGGCCCATTCCTCGGCCTTGGACTGGCCGGTGCCGGAACGGAAACACGGTTCATGTAGAAGTTGCGCAGGTCGATGCTGGCCTTGCTGTCTTCGACGAAGGCGGCGCTGGCGGGGTGGGTGGCGATCACTACGGCGCCGCCGCAGAGAATGTGGCAGAGGGATTTGTGGTGCAGTCGCATGGTATTTCCTCATGTTGTTGTTTTGGGCCGCTCTCGGGCGGCTACTGGGCATAGAGCGAAAGGCGTGCCAGTGGCGGAAGTAGCCGGCCTGTTCGGCTGGATGGCGCGTGCCAGAGCGCTTGCGCGTCGCATTGCCTTGGCGCGGGAGTGGCATGGGAAGCGTCCGGCTGGCTGGACATGTATGGCGCGCGGCCGGCTTTGGCGAGGCGGTGTCCAGCGCGGCGGACGGTTGGAGGAGGGCGCCGGCCGGAGAACCGGCGCCGGTTCAGATGCTAGCGGGTGCCCTTGCGGCTCTTCACACAGACGAAGCTCGTGGCGGCATTGACGTCGCCCTTGCCGACGTACTTCGGCCAGCCGGGGTATTCGCACAGCGGGCGGGTGCGGCCGGGCACGCCGACGCTGTCGGCAACGACCTGCCGCCGCGGCGCACGGCCCTGTTCGACCCAGTCTTCCAGTGCGCTCAGCGAATCCCAGGCGGCGTTGAACACGGTGCTGGCGGCGTGGCCGTAGCCGGGGATCTCGTAGTAGCGCAGGAAGCGCTGCGTCTTGCCCGGGCCCATGTCGCGGCGCACACGCTCGTAGTACTCGGCGGTGGCGCGGGTGCTCACCAGTTGGTCGGAGGTACCGTGGGCCATGAGGATCTTGCCGCCGTTGCGGGCGAATGCGGACAGGTCGGTCCGGTTGACGTCCTGGCGCAGCGACAGCTCGCTGATGCGCGCCTGCCACGGGCCGGGGTTCTGCGGGTCGAGGGTCAGCGAGTTGAAGGTGGGATTGCGCGTCACGAAGAAGCGCACCCATTCGTCCCAGAAGCCGGAATGGTAGGGCGCGCCCTCGGCGAAACCGGTGCCGTGCACGGGCATCGGGTAGCTCGGCTGCAGGGTGTTGAGGCCGAGGCGGTTGACCACCAGCTGCACGCCTTCACCCGGCCGGCCGAGGTCGGTGCCCCAGGTGTTGAAGCCAGGGTAGTGCGTCTCGCCGCTGGCCAGCGGGAAGTTGAAGCGGATCGGGCTGTTGAACACCCGCAGCGCCTGGATCTGCGCATCCGACAGGCAACGCTGCGAGGTGCCGGCACCGCCCGGGCAGCGCAGCGGTTTGCCGTTGAGCTTGGCGCGGGCCGGGTCGAACTGCGCATTGCACGCGGCCTGATGGCTGATCACGCCGTCGCGCACGCCGTCCAGCCCGTCACAGGCCTGCATCGCGGCTTCCAGCAGTGCGGCACGTTTCTCCAGGCTGGGATAGGCGCCGGGCTGGGCGAGGGCGCGGGTGATGCGGCCGAACTGCAGGTCCAGCGCCAGCGCGTTGTAGGCGGGGTAGAGGACGATGGCGCCGTTGAAGTCGGTCGGCCATTGCTGCACCACGGCCAGCGCCTCGCGGCCACCGGTGGAGCCACCGGCGAAATAGCTGCGCTCGGGCGCGGCACCGTAGCGTTGTTCGATCAGGTAGATGGCGGTATCGCGGGTTTTCTTCAGCGCATCGTGGGCGTAGTTGGCCAGGGCTTCGTCGTTCCAGGCAAAGGAGCCGGGGCTCGCCGGGTCGGCGACGTGCCCGGAGTCGCTGCCGAACACCGCGTAGCCACGGCCGAGCGGCGTGGGTTGATCCAGCGGGCCGGCGGGGACGTTGCCGGCGACGTTCGGCACCGTGCCGTTGTAACCGCCGCCGCCGAACATCATCGCCTTGCGGTTCCATTGTTCGGGCAGCACCAGGCGCATGCGGATTGCCGGTGCGGCGGGATCGACCGGGCGAATCTCGGCGCTGACATCGCAATAGGCGCCGAACGTCTGCGGGGCGCTGCCGCCGGCGGCCACCGGGGTCGCCGCCGTGACGCGGGCGCCGCTGGTAGGCAGGCCGATGGCCTGGGCCGGAATCTCGCGACCGAGCAGCTCGGGGCAGGTCGCCGCCTGGGCGGACTGACTGGCCAGCAGCGCCAGGGCGAGGGAGGCCAGAGGCAGGGAACAGCGCGCAAGCGAATTGCAGGATGGATGCATCATTGAGGCTTTCCTTCTTCTTGTTTTCGGGCCGTGCGCCGGGTAGGCGCATAAGCGCTCAAGCCAATGACATGCCAGCGGACGGAAGGAAGGGAGAGCAGGCGATGGCCGGTCGCCGCGCTTGCGGCGAAGGCTCTGGCGCAGGGATCGGGTCGATAACGGGGAAGGTTGCGCGGGGTGCCTGGGGCTCAGGCGGGCGAGGCAGGGTGTCCGGCGCGCTGGACGACTGTCCGCCGCGCCGGACACTCAGGTGGCTAGTTGTAGCGGCCGTTCAGCCCCCCGACGCTGTAGCGCCCGGCGCCGAGCAGCAGGATGGCCAGCGAGCCGAACAGGAACAGACCCTGCAGTTCGATGGCCCAGCCGCCCATCGGCCCGATGTCGAACAGCTCGGCCCGGTGCGCCAGGGCGAGGGCGACGACCATGTTGCCCAGCATCAGCAGGGCGCCGAGGCGGGTGTACAGGCCGACGATCACCAGCAGCGGCCCGACCACCTCACCCAGGTAGACGCCGTAGGCGAGAAACGTCGGCAGCCCCATGCCGGCCAGCATGCCGCCGATACCGTCGACGCCATGCAGCAGTTTGTGGATGCCATGCAGCAGCATCAGTACGCCGACCGAGAGCCTGAGAACGAGTTTGCCTGCATCGTCTGTCATCTTCGCGCATCCCAGTTGCGGCGCCGGGAGTCGGCGGCCCTGACTCCAATGTAGATCAGCCGCTGTGACATTGCTGCGTCGCGGTTGGCGCCAACCCGCGCGTTTGCCCGTTCAGCGCTGGCTCAGGCCATGCTGCTGCAGCTTGCTGTAGAGGCTGGCGCGGGAGATGCCGAGCTCCATGGCGGCGCGCCGACGGTTGCCCTTGCAGGCGGCCAGTGCGCTCTGCAGGGCGCGCCGCTCAGCCTGGGCGAGGGTCTGCGCCAGCGGTTGCAGCGGCAGTTCTTCGCTCGGCGCCGCCTCGGTCGGCAGGGCAGCGCTTGGCGCGCTTGACGCATAGGCCGGCGCGTCGGCCGAGCGCGCCTGCTCGCCCAGCAGCGGCAGCAGGTGCGCAGCCTGCAGCTGCGGGCCATCGGCGGACAGCTGCGCGCGCTCCAGCAGGTTGCCCAGCTCGCGCACGTTGCCGCGCCAGGGTTGCGCGCAGAGCAGCGCCAGCGCCTCGGGGCTCAGCTCCATCGGCGGCTGCCCGGAGCGGTTGGCGATGTCGTCAAGCAGGTGCTCGACCACGGCGGGGATGTCGCTGGCGCGCTCGCGCAACGGCGGCACGCGCAGGGCGAGGACGTTGAGGCGGTAGTAGAGGTCGTCGCGGAACTGGCCGGCGGCGACCTTGGCTTCCAGGTCGATATGGGTCGCGGCGATCACCCGCACGTTGAGCGCCTTGACCTGGTTGGAGCCCAGCGGCTCGACCTCCTGCTCCTGCAGCACGCGCAGCAGCTTGGCCTGCAGCGGCAGGGGCAGGTCGCCGATCTCGTCGAGGAACAGCGTGCCGCCGTTGGCCACCTCGAACTTGCCGATGCGCGCCTTGCGGTCGGCACCGGTAAAGGCGCCGGGAGCGGTGCCGAACAGTTCGGCCTCCACCAGGCTTTCCGGAATCGCCGCGACGTTGACCGCGACGAAGGGCCCGCGTGCCCGCGGCGAGAGGTTATGGATGCCCTGGGCCAGCAGCTCCTTGCCGGTGCCGGTCTCGCCACGCAGCAGCACCGTAGCATCGAGCTGCGCGGCGCGCCGGGCCTGGCGCTTGATCTCGCTGGCGGCCGGGCTGTTGCCGATGAAACCGGCGATGGTGTAACGCGCCCGGCGTGCCTTGGCCAGTTCGTTCTGGGTGGCGACCAGCTGGGTCTGCAGGCTGGTGTACTTGGACATCAGCGGCTTGAGGTGGCGAGCGCGGTCGAACAGCACGAAGCCCAGCGCGCCGACCAGGGTGCCGTCCTCGTCGCGCAGTGGAATGCGGGTGACCACGAAGTGCTCGTCGCCGAAGGCCATCAGGTCGAGCATGCTCGGCTGGCCGCTTTCCACCACCTCGCGCAGGCGGCTGGCCGGCAGCACTTCCTCGATCTCCTTGCCGAGCACGCTGGACGGATCGCGAATGCCGACTTTCTCGGCGTACTTGTCGTTGATCCAGACGATGCGCGCCTGACGGTTGACCGCGATGGTGCCCTCACACTGCGCGTTGAGGTGATCGAACAACAGAGGCATGGCCACGGCACGGAAACGTTCCGGGGATACGCCGACGATCAGGCCGTGGTTGTCGAGTGCGTCGCGGGCAATGCTCATGGGCAGTCAGGGTCCGTTCTGGAGCGGCCGATTATGGTTGGCCCCGGCTGCCACGGGCAAGGCAACCGGGACATGCTCAGGGCTGGGAATACACTTCATTCGGCAGCCAGGTGGCCAGCGGTGCGAAATAGAACACCAGGGCCAGGCCGAGCAGCTGGATGAGGATATAGGGCAGCACGCCGAGGTAGACATCGCGGGTAGTGATGCCCGGTGGGCAGACGCCCTTGATGTAGAACAGCGCGAAGCCCACCGGCGGTGTGAGGAACGAGGTCTGCAGGCAGAGCGCGAAGAGAATCGCGAACCACAGCGGATCGACGCCCATGGAGAACAGCACCGGCGCCACCAGCGGCAGGATGATCAGGGTGATCTCCACCCAGTCGAGGAAGAACCCCAGCAGGAAGGTGATCGCCAGCACGGTGAGCAGCACGCCGGTCTGGCCGAACGGCAGGCCGGTGAGCGCCGCGCGGATCACGTCGTCGCCACCCAGGCCGCGCAGCACGGCGGCGAATACCGTGGCGCCGATGAAGATGCCGAAGATGAACGCGGCGGTGCGGCTGGTCTGATACAGCGCATCCTTGAGCACCGGCAGGCTCAGCCGGCGGCTACCGGCGGCCATCAGCAACGCACCGAAGGCGCCCACCGCAGAAGCCTCGGTGGTGGTGGCGATGCCGAAGAAGATCGAGCCGAGCACGGCGAAGATCAGCGCCAGCGGCGGCACCACGGCCCAGAACACGTCGAGCAGCGCACGGCCGTCGAGCTTCGGCCGGTTGACCGGGGCCGGGGCGAAATCTTTTTTCAGCCAGGCGGTGATGACGATGTACAGCACGTACATCAGCGCCAGCATCATTCCCGGAATCAGCGCGCCCATGAACAGCTTGCCCACCGAAGCCTCCGAGGTGCCGAGGCGGTCGGCCATCAGCACCAGCATGATGCTCGGCGGAATCAGAATGCCCAGCGTACCCACCGAGCAGGCAGTGCCCACCGCCAGGCTCTTGTTGTAGTTGGCCTGCAGCATCGGCCCGATGGAGAGCATGCCGAGCAGCGCCACCGAGGCGCCGACGATGCCGGTGGAGGCGGCGAGCAGGATGCCGACCACCACCACCGTCACCGCATAGCCGCCGCGCAGCGGACCGAGCACGCGCACCAGGCTGTGCATCAGGCGTTCGGCGATGCCGGAGCGGTCGAGCATGATGCCCATGAAGATGAACAGCGGCAGGGCCACCATCAACTCATTGGCGACGATGCCGTAGATGCGCGCGTCGAGCACGCCGATGGTGCCGTCCCAGGTGAACCAGAGATTGGCGTCGAAGTGTTCGACCAGCACATAGCCGAGCACGGCGAACAGCAGGCCGATGCCGGCCAGCGACCAGGCGACCGGGAAGCCGAGCAGCAGAAGGCCCATGAAGCTGGCGAACATGGCGATGACGAGGATTTCTTCCATACCCATGATTGCGACTACTCCATCAGGGCTGCGAACGAGTGCGGTCGCGCTCGTCCGAGGGGGCCGTCAGGGCCCGCGGGAAATTGAACAGCAGGGTGCTGCAGCGCAGCGCGCGGGACAGCAGCGCCAGCGCCACCAGCACGAGGCCGATGGGCAGCACACTCTTGAAGATGAAGCGGTAGGGCAGCCCACTGGGCGCCTGGGAGCGTTCGTTGTAGAGGTAGGCCTTGTAGGCGTAGGGGATCAGTGCATCGATCATCAGCACGATCACCGGCAGCGCCAGCAGGGCGATGGCCAGCAGCTCGATCCAGGCCTGGCTGCGCAGGCTGAAGCGTTCGCGCAGCACGTCGACGCGCACATGGTCGTCGCGCACCACGGCGTAGGCGAGGGCGAGCATCAGGGCGGCGCCGAACAAGTGCCAGGACAGTTCTTCCAGCGCAATGGAACCGCGCGAGAGGGCGAAGCGGCTGAACACGTTGGCCAGCACGACCAGCAGAACCGCCAGCCAGAGCCAGGCGCTGGCTTGGCCGATGGCGACCAGCAGGCGGTCCAGCGGCCGCGAAATACGGTTGTACGGCAGCGCGTCGGGCGCTGGCGCATCGGGAGAGACGGGCTTGAAGGACACGGCGGACCTCGGAATCTCGGCACACAGGGATAGAAGGCGGGCATGTCGCCGTGCCCGCGGGCTGCAGCGCAGCCGTCAGTCGTACTTGTAGAAGTCGCGCGGCAGGTAGCCCATGCCGTGCCAGATCGAGTGGTGCTTCATGAACTCGCGCTGGCTGGTCAGTACGCGCTTGAACATCTCGTCCTTGGCGGCCATCTCGTCGAGCACCTCATCGGTGACCTTCTGCAGCTCGCGCAGTACCGGCTCGGGCAGCACTTGGGCCTTCACGCCCTGCTTCTGGTAGTCACGCAGCGCGGTCGGCTGAGCCCACTCGCTTTCGGCGAAGCCCTTGAGCGTGGCCGACTCGCAGCCCATCTCGATGAGCGCACGGCTCTCCGGCTTCAGCTTGTCCCAGACGTCCTTGTTCACCAGCAGGTGCGAGGTGGTCAGCGTCTGGTGCCAGCCGGGCATGATGTAGTTCTTGATGATCTGGTCCAGGCCCAGCATCTTGTCCACCGCCGGCTGCGAGAACTCGGTGGCGTCGATGGTCTTGCGCTCCAGCGCCTGGTAGATCTCGCCGCCCGGCACCATGGTCACCGAGGCGCCGAGCTTTTCCAGCACCTTGCCGCCGATGCCGGCGAAGCGGATGCGCAGGCCGTCGAAGTCGTCCAGCTTCTCGATGGGCTTGGCGAACCAGCCGGCGCCTTCCGGGCCGATGATGCTGCACAGCATCGGGTGGATATTGCGCTGGGCGTAGATTTCCTCGAGCAGCTTCTTGCCGTCACCCTGGTAGTACCAGGCCAGGTGCGCCGGCGGCTCCATGTTGAACGGCGCGCCGGAGTACAGCGGCAGGGCCGGGATGGTGCCCTGGTCGTAGCCAATCCAGGTGTAGCCGGCCGGGTACTTGCCGCTGCTCACCGCATCCATGATCTCGAACGGCGGCACCAGTTCGCCCGGCTCGTAGTAGCGCAGCTGGATGTCGCCGCCCGAGACGGCCTTGAGCGATTCGGAAAGGTGCTTGACCGGCGTGGTCAGGCCGATCAGGTGGGAGGGGAAGGCCAGCGGCACCTGCCAGCGGATCTTCTCCGCGGCACTGGCGACGCCACTGAGCAGGCTGGCGCCGAGCAGGGTGGTGGCACCGATGGCGCAGGCGATACGGGAAAGCTTGTTCTTGGTCGACATGCAGATTTTCCTTCTTGTTGTTGTTCTGTGCCCGAGGGCGGACGCGTAACCGCCCGTGGGTCGAGGGCGTTAACAGGCCAGAACAAGAACAGAGGCCGAGCCGATGCTGCCGATCCGGCGCCAGTCTTGTTCTTTGGTTTGTTCTGGCGTCGCGGGGTGGATTGCAGGTTCTGTGCCTATCGCCCGCGAACGAGGAAAGGCGCGCGCTGCAGCGCTATTGGAGTGATTGCAGGGCGATAGCGGTGTCCGCTGCGGCAGACACTGCCCGGGTGGATATGCGGCAGTGTCCGAAATTCTGGAACATGTCCAATTCTGTGGACGGCGCGATAACGAGCTGGCGGACAAACGAATCCGGCGTGCGCAGGGCGCAACGCCGAATGAGAGGCAGGCGAGAAGGGTGTCGGATCAGCTGGCGGCTTGCTTGGCCAATGTGCTTTCCAGTGCGGTGCGGCAGCGCTCCTCGGCGGTGTCCAGCTCCAGCTGCATCTGCTGGATGTCGAGCAGCTGCTGCTCCAGCTGCTGACGCCGCTCGGCGATCATCTGCAGCATGATGTTCAGCTGCTTCTGGTTGCCGGCCTTGGGATCGTAGAGCTCGATCAGGGTCTTGCATTCGGCCAGCGAGAAGCCGATGCGCTTGCCGCGCAGGATCAGCTTCAGCGCGACGCGATCCTTGGGCGAATAGATGCGCTCCTGGCCGCGGCGGGTTGGCGTGAGCATGCCCTGTTCTTCATAGAAACGGATGGCGCGGGTGGTGATGTCCAGCTCGTTGGCCAGGTCGGAAATGCTGTAGGTCTGTTTAGCCATGATTCCTTCCGATCATCCTCTGTCACGCCCGGTGATCCGGGCGCGTATGTCTGCCCCGCGCCGTGTGATTCGCTCAGGGGCGTTCGACTGCCAAGGCTACTCCCTGACCACCACCGATGCACAGTGTCGCCAGGCCCTTATGCGCATCGCGGCGCTGCATTTCGTGCAGCAGGGTCACCAGGATGCGGCAGCCCGAGGCGCCGATCGGGTGGCCGAGGGCGATGGCGCCGCCGTTCACGTTGACCTTATCGGCATCCCAGCCCAATTCCTTACCCACCGACAGCGCCTGCACGGCGAAGGCTTCGTTGGCTTCGATCAGGTCCAGCTCGGCCAGCGTCCAGCCGGCCTTTTCCAGGCAGCGGCGGGTGGCGGTGACCGGGCCGATGCCCATGATCGCCGGGTCGACGCCGGCGTTGGCGTAGCCGGCGATCTTGGCCAGCACCGGCAGGCCCAGGGCCTCGGCCTTGCTGGCGCTCATCAGCACCACTGCGGCAGCGCCGTCGTTGAGGGTCGAGGCGTTGCCGGCGGTGACGCAGCCGTCCTTCTTGAAGGCTGCACGCAGGCCGCCGAGGGATTCGGCCGTGGTGCCGGCGCGGGGCTGCTCGTCACGGGCGAAGACGACCGGGTCGCCCTTGCGCTGGGGAATCACGACCGGGGTGATCTCGGCATCGAAGCGGCCGCTTTCGATGGCCGCTGCGGCACGCTGCTGCGACTGCGCGGCGAAGGCGTCCTGCTGGGCGCGGTCGATGCCGTACTTGTCGGCCAGGTTCTCCGCGGTGATGCCCATGTGGTAGTCGTTGAAGGCATCCCACAGGCCGTCGGTGATCATGGTATCGACGATCTGCGCGTGGCCCATGCGCAGGCCGGTGCGTGCGCCGGGCAGGACGTAGGGCGCCAGGCTCATGTTCTCCATGCCGCCGGCGATGACCACTTCGGCATCGCCGCAGCGGATCGCCTGCACGGCCAGATGCACGGCCTTGAGGCCCGAGCCGCAGACCTTGTTCAGCGTCATGGCCGGTACCGCGTGGGGCAGGCCGGCCTTGATCGAGGCCTGACGCGCGGTGTTCTGCCCGGCGCCGGCGGTGAGCACATGGCCGAGGATGACTTCATCGACCTGGGCCGGGTCGATACCGGTCTTTTCCAGCAGGGCGCGGATCACGGTGGCGCCCAGTTCGACCGCCGGCACATTGGCCAGCGAGCCCTGGAAACTGCCGATGGCGGTGCGGGTTGCAGCTACGATGACGACGTCTTGCATGACGGACTCCGAATAAAAAAGCGCTACGCCGGGGCGTAACGCGAGGACCAGGCACACGGCCTGGCTCCGGGAAAGGGTGCCCTCGAACGACAGGGGGCAAGCCGTTGGTCAGCGCGCTGGCAGACCGGTCGATGCCGCAGTATACGGGCGCCTGGGTGACTGGCCAGTGCTGGCGCGCCGCCGGCTCGGGGCGTTCGGGGCAGGCGGGAAGACGCAGCGGGCAAGGGGTGCTCCGGCGTGCTTCCCGCACCCAGGCTTCAGCGCTGGATCGGGCAGCCGGTGGCCTCTTGCAGCTCCTCGAAGCTGACGCCTTCGGCCAGCTCCACCAGCTTCAGGCCTTGCTCGGTGACGTCCAGCACGCCGAGGTCGGTGATGATCCGGTCGACCACGCCGAGGCCGGTGAGCGGCAGGTCGCAGGCCGGCAGGATCTTGTGCGCGCCGCCCTTGGCGGTGTGCTCCATCAGCACCACGACGCGCTTGACGCCGGCCACCAGGTCCATCGCGCCGCCCATGCCCTTGACCATCTTGCCGGGGATCATCCAGTTGGCCAGGTCGCCCTTTTCCGACACCTGCATGGCGCCGAGGATGGCCAGGTTGATGTGACCGCCGCGGATCATGGCGAAGCTCTGCGCGTTGTCGAAGAAGCTCGAGCCGGGCAGGGCGGTGACGGTCTGCTTGCCGGCGTTGATCAGGTCCGGGTCGATCTCTTCCTCG
>Ga0172375_10008350_pt1 | contig 13940 bp, 10 predicted proteins | sample LakKiv1m_FD_114537 | JGI IMG/M metagenome (GOLD analysis project Ga0172375, IMG submission 114537) | Freshwater microbial communities from Kabuno Bay, South-Kivu, Congo - kab_092012_11.1m | ecosystem: Environmental > Aquatic > Freshwater > Lake | place: Democratic Republic of the Congo...
GAAGTTCCACGTATGGTAACTGTAACTTGTAAAGTTTTTGAAACATTGCAACAAAAAGCAGCTCATTTAGAAGGACAAATTGAATATTATGAATTCAACAAACAATTAATTGCCAGCAAGCCAATAATATCTGATTATTTTTTTGAAAATAGAGTAATAGTAGCTAACGGTGACTTAAGGGCATTAGATGATGAAACAGCAAAACTTGTTGGTAAATTACCTATACCATTCCCCGATAATTTTCAGATGGTAAATGGTGCAACCGGCGTGTTTAAAAAATTGATGATAGATGCTCTTAACGAAAACAAGCATTTAATAAAGTAATGGCATTAATTAATCAGTTTACTGATACTGCAGTAAAAGCCGTGTTAGTATGTGTTGTTAACAATAATCAGAAATTAAATCAAGCCATAGAGTATTTAAACGAGTTAGAGTTTTTAGCTTTAACAGCTGGGGTTATTACAGTAAAAAAAGTAATTCAAAAAATTTTAACACCAGACTCTAGCACGTATATAGGCAAAGGCAAACTCGAAGAAATTAAAAATTTTGTTTCGTTAAATAACATTTCGCTAGTGATTTTTGATGATGAACTAAATGGTTCACAATTAAAAAATATCGAATTGTCGCTTAAATGCAAAGTAATAGACCGTACTAATTTAATATTAGATATTTTTGCATCAAGGGCTAAAACTGCTTATGCAAAGGTTCAGGTAGAATTAGCTCAATACCAGTACTTATTACCTCGGTTAACTAAACTTTGGACTCACTTAGAACGCCAGAAAGGTGGCATTGGACTTCGTGGTCCAGGCGAAAAGGAACTAGAAACTGATAAACGAGTTATTAAAAGCAGAATTTCGCTTTTGAAAGAACAGCTAAAAAAAATTGATAAACAAATGGCTGTGCAAAGCAAAAAACGTAATCAAATAATACGTGTTGCTTTGGTTGGATACACTAATGTTGGTAAATCAACAATAATGAACTTACTTTCTAAGTCTAATGTTTTTGCCGAAAATAAATTGTTTGCTACATTAGACACAACGGTACGCAAGGTAGTTGTTGGTAATATGCCTTTTTTACTTTCCGATACGGTTGGTTTTATTCGAAAATTACCACACAGTTTAATCGAGTCGTTTAAATCAACATTAAATGAAATTACCGAAGCCGATATTTTATTGCACGTTGTTGACGTTAGTCACCCCAATTTTGAAGAGCAAATAAACATAGTAAATCAAACATTAAACGAAATAAAAGCAGCCGATAAAACAACAATAATTATTTTTAATAAAATAGATTTATATAAACCAGCCGAAGAAGATGATTTGATTTCAAACCAACCGAAAAGCATTGAAGAACTTAAAAAATCGTGGTTTTCAAAAAACAATAATATTAATGTGTTTATATCGGCTCAAAATAAAGAAAATATTGATGAACTTAAAAAAGTGATTTTTGATACTGTTAAAGAATCATATTTATATGTTTATCCAAATAAAAATAATTTTTTTTATTAAGCTACTTTTCATAAAATTATTAATTTTATGTAATTTTTTAAAGACCAAACTTATTGTCTTACAATGAAAATATTTGTTTTCTTAATAACTTTTTTTATTATCAATAAAATATTTTCGCAGTTTTATATAATTTCAAATTCCGAAGTTGAATTATCACCAATTAATTTTCAGACAACAAATGAAATTAATAAAACATTACTAATAAACAATATAGAGCAAAATATTTATTGGCAAAAAAGTTATAAAGAGCAAGGACAAAAAAAATTTATGTACACAACACATTCTGTAAAGTATTATAACAACAATTACAATATTGGACTTTATGGCATTGATGTAGATATGATGTCTGAAGATTTTGAAAAAAACTGGGCAAACAACTTTAGATACTGGAATAAATTAAGATTTGGTTTTAAGATTTTAATTCAAAATAACCCTGATGTACAGAAATTTAAAATTAAAAACACTTTAAATTATTTGAACGAAGAATTTTATATTTCACTTCTGCATATTCCCAAAAAAGCAAGAGGTGATTTGATGACAAAGTATCGTAAAAAATCATTTGGCTTATATGTTGATGCTATACCTGACCAAAAATCATATATACAACTTGCTTATAAAGCATTCGAATATGTTTGGTTTAAAGTTTATTATAAAAAAGAATTTGGTGTTTTATACCAAGGTGTTTTTTCTGAATTTGAAATTAATAAAAGGGGTTATGATAATAGTATTGTAAAATATACCCACGATTCGTACAAAGGCGTTTCGTTTATTATAGGTAACGAATATAATAATTCAAACAAATATATTTTCTTATATTTAGGTTTTAAATTTTGCTATAGAAATAATTAAAATTGAAATTAAAATTATTATTAATATTATTTGTTATAACGGAATATTCTGAATGTCAAAATTTAGGTTTGCCATTAATCAGAAATTACTTATCATCAGAGTATAAAGGATATTCACAAAATTGGTGTGCCGAGCAAGATAGTAGGGGGGTTATGTACTTTGGTAACGGCAAAGGAATTTTAGAATACGATGGCAAAAACTGGAGAAGGTTTTTTACAAAAAAATCGAGCACTGTACTCTCTATGTGTAAAAATAATAATGGAACAATATATATAGGTGCAGAAGGCGAGATAGGATATTTAAAACCAGATTCTTTAGGTAAAATAAATTATTGTTCGTTAGATAATTTAGTGCCCGATTCATTAAAAAACTTTTCGTATGTTTGGCAAACCTATGCAAATTCCGATTACGTATATTTTGTAACTTCTGAAGAAATATTAGTACTTAATAAAAACAATCAAATTTCAGCAATTAAGCCTTATTCAAGTTTCTTTACTTCTTTTTTAATTAATAATAAATTATATGTACAAGACACAAAAAATGGTTTATATGTTATAACAAATAATAAATTATATCAATATAAAAATTGGAGTTCAATAAGTGACCTTAGAGCAATGTTTTATGTTAACAATAAATACATTGGATTGTCAAACTCAAAAGGATTAATAACATTCGACGAAAACTCAAAACCTCAAATAGTAGAATGTGAACTAAATGAGTATAAAAAAATAAAATTTTATAAAAGCGTTAAACTTCAGGATAATAGGTTAGCAATTGCTACAATGACTGGTGGTATAATTTTATCGGATATTAATGGAAAGATATTACAAATTTTAAATTCCGAAAACGGATTAAATTGTAATGCAGTATATTATTTATTTAAAGATAAATCAGATAACTTATGGGCAATGCTTGATAATGCAATAAGTTACATCGAAATAAATTACCCTATTACTATTTTTGATAAACGCCTTGGTATTACGGGAATTGCTCAAGATATTCAAAGAATAGGGAATAACTTATTTATTGCTACAACCGATGGGTTATTTAAATTTTATAACGAAAGTTTTATTAACAATAAATTTAAATCCGCAAATTTTAATTTATATAATAATGTAAGTGGTCAAACTTTTTCGATCACAAATTTTAACAATAATGCTTTATACTGCAATAATGGTGTGTGTTGTATAGAAAATAATACCTTAAAAAAAATATATCATAACAATTATGAAATATGCGTAGAAACATCAAATTACAACAAAAACATTATTTATTATGGTGGCAATGACGAATTTGGAATACTAAAACTAAAAAATTATAAAATAATAAATAAAAATATTTTGAGTTTAAAAGGCGACATATATTACATAGTTGAACAAAATAAAAATAACTTGTGGGCGAGCACAGTTAATAATGGAATTTATAATATTAAAATTTTAGATACAAATAATTTAAAATCATTAGTAAAACATTACGATACCTTAAGTGGTTTGCCAAGCGGAATGTTGGAAGTTAAGCTTTTCAAAAATAAAATTATTGCAGGTTCAAAATCAGGAATTTTTGAGTTTGACGAAACCTTAAACAAATTTAATTTAGTTAAATATTTTTCTAACGATACCAATATTATAAACAGTTCTACCTTTAATATATTTTGTGAGAAATCGGGAAATGTATGGGCAATGCTTGGAAAAACCATTACTAAATTTATTAATAATAATAACAATTATTACGTTTCAGATACATTGTTTCGAAGATTAAATTTTAATGACTTATATTTTATTTATCCCGATATTGATAGTAATGTTTGGCTTGGTTCTACCGAAGGTATTTATAAATATAATTTAAATAATAATAGTATATTAAAAATTAAACCAACTGCTTTAATTACAAAAGTTATTTATAAAAATGATACATTATTTTATGGTTGTTATAACAATAAAAATATAATATCTTTAATACAACCAAACTGGTCTGTTAAGGAATTAAAATATTATCATAATTCTTTTTTATTCGAGTTTACTTCAACATCGTATTATAAAGAGGAAAATAATCTATTTTCTTATTATCTTGAAGGGTACGATGATAATTGGTCTGATTATTCGTTAGAAAATAAAAAAGAATATACAAATTTACCCGAAGGGAATTATAAATTTCATTTAAAAACAAAAAATATTTTTAACATTGAAAGCATTGAAGAAATTTATGAGTTTAATATCCTTTCGCCATGGTATCGAACAATATGGGCTTATTTATTGTTCTTTGTTATTTTTGTTTTTATTATTTTTCTGTTTATAAAAATATATACGCGTCGTTTAAAAAATGCAAATATAAAACTCGAAAAAATTGTCGCAATAAGAACAGATGAGCTTCGACACCGAAATCAAGAAATATTACAACAAAAAGAAGAAATTTCTGCTCAACGCGATGAAATAGAAGCTCAACGCGACCTTGTAACAAATCAAAAAAATAAAATCGAAGAAATACATGAAACACTTACATCGAGCATTAGATATGCTATGCAAATACAAACGGCTGCATTACCCGATAAAGAAATTCTTAGTAAACTTTTAAAAGATTATTTTGTTATATACAAGCCACGTGATATTGTTTCAGGTGATTTTTATTGGATTAATAAACAAAGCGATAATTTAATTATTTGTGTTGCCGATTGTACTGGTCACGGAGTACCAGGGGCATTTATGAGTATGTTAGGAATTTCACTTTTAAATGAAATTGTAAGTAAAGAAAAAATTACAAACCCATCAGAAATTCTTAACCTACTTAGAACAAACATTATAAATTCTTTAAAACAAGAAAATAATTTATTAGCTGAAAATAAAATAAAAGATGGAATGGATATTTCTCTTTTAGTTGTTAATGTAAATACATTAGAATGTCAGTGGGCAGGGGCAAACAACCCGATTTATATTTTGAAACCGACAAATGCTTTAAACAGTAATCCCGAAAAAAATGAGCCCGAACTAATTGAATTAAAACCCGATAAGATGCCAATTGCAATATATCCAAATATGAAGGACTTTTCTTTAATCAATTTTAAACTAAATTCAAACGAAGTTATTTATTTGTTTAGTGACGGGTTTGCCGACCAGTTTGGAGGTAGTGAAAATAAGAAGTATAAATACAGTTCATTAAAAAAGTTGTTTATAAAAGTCAATAATTTAAGTATGGAAGAGCAAAAAAATGAAATTGAAAACGAATTTGAAAATTGGCATAAAAACCAAAATCAGATAGACGATGTTACAATACTAGGAATTAAATTTTAATTTATTTAATATTGTAAAATATGAAAATAGCAATATTCTTTTTTATTATAATTTGCGTTATAACAAATTGCTCGTATGCAAGTGAAACAAATTATGTTGATTCGCTTAATGCATTAATTATTAAAGATAAAAATGATACTAATAAAATTAACCATTATAACGAAATTGCTTTAGAGTACAGTTTTTACAATACTGATTCTGCAATAATATATAGCAAGTTAGCATTAAAACTTTCTAACGAACTACTTAAAAAAAAATATTATTCTACAGATAATTTTTTAATATATTTAAAACTAACAAAAACATGTTATCAATTAGCAAATTTTTACGACGATAATGGTTCTTACATTAAATCTAAACAACTAAACGACATCGGAATAAAAATTTGTGAGCTATTAGAGCAAACATCATTAAATATTAAAATGATATTAAGCCAAAAAGCGAAATTTTATAGCAATAATGGAAATTTACTAAATAAAACAGGCGATTATAACAATGCCCTCGAAAATTATTTTAAAGCAATAAAATTTGCATCAAAAATTGATAATAAGAAAATTCTTGCTACTAACTATGGTAACATAGGAATTATTTATAAATATTTGGGAAATTATTATAAAGCAATAGAGTATTATAACAAAGCACTAAAAATAGCTGAGCAATTAAATAATAAAAATAAAATTTGTGCAATTTTATCTAATATAGCAAATATTTACGATGCTAAAAACGATACAGTAAACGCATTTAAATTTTATAACAAATCGCTTAAAATATCAAAAGAAATTAACGATAAACGCAATATTGAAACTATTTATATAAACTTGGGCGATTTATTTCAAAAGCAAAAAAAATATGAATATTCTTTAAATTATTATAACAAATCACTTGAAATAGCAAATGAACTCGGTGATATTGTAAATATTATTGTTATAAACGGAAATATAGGTACTTTATATCTCGAACGAAATGAATTTTCTAAAGCTGAAAATTATTTACTGTTGGCAATAAATAATGCCGATAAAATTGGTTATTTACAAGCATCTAAAGAATTTAAAGAAAAATTAAGCGAGTTGTACGAAAAGAACGGGAAATTAAATCTTGCTATAAAATATTTTAAAGAGTCGATAACTGCTAAAGATTCATTGTTTAATGATGATAAAAAAAACGAAATAACCAGAAAAGAAATGACTTTTGAGTTCGAAAAGAAACAAGAAAAAATTAAAGCCGAACAAGATAAAAAAGATGCTGTAACACTTGCTAATAAAAATCGACAAAGAATAATTTTAATATTTGTTTTATGTGTATTGTTATTGGTTATTACAATTGCAGTTATAATATACAGAGCTTTACGTGTTACAAAAAAACAAAAAACAATTATCGAAGAACAAAAGCAAATTGTTGATGAGAAAAATAGCGAATTAAATTCTCGAAATGAAGAAATACTTGCTCAACGCGATGAAATTGAGGCACAACGTGAAACTTTGTATATTCAGAAAAATGAATTAGAAAAAGTTTATGAAGGGTTAAGAAGCAGTATCAGATACGCTAAGCAAATTCAAACTGCTTTGTTACCAACAGCAGATTCACTTAAAGAACTTTTTGTTAATCATTTTATATTTTATAAGCCCTGTCAAATTGTTAGTGGCGATTTTTATTGGGCAAAAAAACGTAATAACTGGTTGTTGTTTTGTGTTGCTGATTGTACCGGTCATGGTGTTCCCGGTGGGTTTATGAGTATGTTAGGTATAAGTTTTCTTAACGAAATAGTACCAAAAGAAAATATTACTGACTCGTCAAAAACCCTTGAAGAGCTTAGGAAATACATTATTCGTTCGTTAAATCAAAAGGGTGTGTTTGGAGAGCAAAAAGATGGTATGGATATTTCGTTTTGTGCCTTAAATTTAGAAACAAATGAATTGAGCTTTTCTGGAGCAAACAACCCACTTTATATTGTTAGAAAAAATGAAAATAGCGTTATCGAAATATCGGCAGATAAAATGCCTATTTCGATTCATATTAAAATGGATAATTTTACTAACAACATTGTAAAATTAAACAAAGGCGACAGGTTATATTTATTTTCTGATGGTTATGCCGATCAGTTTGGCGAAAATTCTAAGAAAAAATATAAATATTCTAAATTTAAAGATTTGATTTTAAATATAAGCAATCTTAGCTTTAACGAGCAATTAAGCTATGTTGAAAAAGATTTTAGTTCGTGGAAAGGCAATTTAAATCAAATTGATGATGTAACAATTTTAGGAATTGAGATATAAAAAAAACCACCAGAGTATTTCTGATGGTTTCCTGAAAAAGATTTTTTTAATTACAATAAACTTGAACCTTTGTTTTTACCTTCGGTAACATTAAAACCGATTAAAATTTCGTGGCTTCCGTGACTGTAATCTTTTAAATGACTTGTGGTGTAATCAAAAGCATAACCAATATAAAACTTGTTTACTTTTACACCAATCATTGCAGCTATATCTTTGCTCGAACGATACGAAACACCAAGCCAGTAATTCTTTTTATAATATGCTTTACAGTTTACATCAACTTGCGAAGGGGTTTTAAATGTTGCTTTAAACAATAACGATGGTTCAACTTCAAAATCATCGCTTAATGTAAATTTATATCCTAAAGTAGAGAAATAGTGTCGTACAATTTGGTTTTTATCAACTGTGCTATCGCCAAAATCTAAATTAAGCTGAACTAATTGTGTTGCCGACATTCCTACAAAATATTTACTATTATATAAATATAATCCAAAATCACCATCGGGAACTATTTGCGTTATAACGCCATGGTTAATTGCAGGGTCGTTTTCTTCAATAGTTACAAGCTTTGATTGGTCGAACTTAAATTGGAATGCCTTTACTGCTAATCCAATTCCTAATTTTGAATCTATTCCTTCTAATTTTAAATGATATGCACCGCAAATTTGTAAGCCGGTACGTCCCATTGGACCAAAATTATCGCTAAAAACATATCCACCTAAACCAAAATTCATGTTTTCAAATAAATAATGACCACTTAATGCATAAGTTTTTGGAGCGTCGGTAATGCCTACCCATTGGTTACGGGCAGTTATTCTAATTGGAAAATAATCGACACTACCTGCAATTGCCGGGTTTAGCAAAAATGCATTCATCATATACTGTGAATAAAGCGGAAGTTGTTGTGCTTTTAATCCAAAAAATGATACAAAACACAGTGCAAAAACGATTAAAGATTTTTTCATAGCAAATTCTTTTTTTACAAATTTATAACTTTTTTACAGAAAATTGCAAAAAAAGTTACATTTTTTATTAAGTTTTTGTAAAATAATCACATAATAATATGATTATCATATATTTATAATTAACAAAAATTTGTTTATAAAAATGTTGTTAAAATGATTTTAGTTTTTGTTTAATATAACTGAATTTATATTGCCTGTTTCTTGGTTAAACTTAATAGAATATTTCTTAGATAAATATGTTTTAGGTAAATTACTTAAAATACCCAGCTGAGAAATTTGAATTTGTTTTTCGTATAATAATTCATCACCATATATAAAATTTACTATTATGTTTTCAGGAATTCTATAGATTATTGATTTATTTTTTCTGGCTTTTTTTAACTTTAAAAAAGCATCGTTTAAATGTTTTGTCGAATTTGTATTGTTTATTTCAATGTAAATAGGTATGTTATTATTATTTTCTAAAGACGTAAATCCTGCAGATTTGTTAAACATAGCAATTTCAATTTTTTTGTCAATATCGCTTAAACTGGGTGTAAAGTAAAAATGATAATGTTTTTGACTCGAAAATGATTTACCAATAAATAGCTCGAGATATTGTTTTTCTTCATTTTTTAATTCTGCTATAACTTCATTAATTGAACTAATGTTTGGAGTGTTTTTATAGGCACCAGACAATAATTTAAACAATCTTTTTCTAATTCTTAAAACATGATGTGCAGCATTTTGAGCTAGCTCATCAAAAGTAAGCGTGTCGGTGGTTTTGCGTTGAACAGGGATTTTTGTGAAATTTGTATCAATTTTTACTTGCTTCCAAACAGTATCTGTTTTCGTATTAATAATATCTTTTTGAGTGAGTTCGTAAAATTTAGCATTTGAATCTGGTAAATTATTTGTAAAATATTTGTTATTAATTGTACCGTTTAAGTTACTATTATCCAAATTGTTTATTCCACTTAAAATATTTTGCTCATTTGTATTAATATAATTCAATTTATTATAACAATGTGAAGTTACAAAAAAAGTATTATTTGTATCAGGCCTTGAAATAGTATTTACATTAATATCTGAAATAATATATTCGTCAAAATCTGACTTAATTACATTTTTAATTCCTAACAATTTTTCAGCAAAATCGTGATAAGGGCCGGATAAATTCTTAGTTTCAGTAACTTCAACATCAATATGAATTATGTTTGTAGGTAAAGAGTAGGTTAAATAATTTTTAGGAATTTTTTTTATATATTTTGTATTAATAACCTTAACTCCTTTGCACGAGAAAAGGGCTAAAACTAAAAATAAATAAAAATATTTCATTGGTAATTTCAGATTTGTTTGACTTTTGTTTACTGTAAACTATTTATAAAAACGTTCGATTTGTGAAAAGAAAAAGTCGGCCTCAATATTTGCATTTTCATCACTATCTGAACCATGTACAGCATTTTCTTGAACCGATTTTGCAAAAAGTTTACGAATTGTACCTTCGTCGGCTTGAGCAGGGTTAGTGCTTCCTATTAACTTCCTGTACTCGGCAACTGCGTTTTCTTTTTGTAATATTGCTGCCACAATTGGTCCCGATGACATAAATTCTACTAAGTCTTTATAAAATGGGCGTTGAGAATGCACTGCATAAAATTTTTCGGCTTGCGATTTCGATAAATGCAACGTTTTTAAAGCAACAAAGTGAAAACCGGCTTTATTAATTATCGATAATATTTCGCCAATATGTTCGGCACTTACAGCACAAGGCTTAATCATTGTAAAAGTTATATTTCCCATAAAATTTTTATTAAAGTGCAAAATTATGTTTTTCGATTGATAATACAAACCAAAAAATTAACTTTGCTTAAAAATTTAAATTGAATAATATAAATTTTGATTTTGAGAGAATAATTGAATTAATAAACAATTCAGATAAAATCTGCATTATAACGCATAATAATCCCGATGGCGATGCAATTGGTTCGTCGTTAGGTTTATACAATACACTTATCAATTTTATGAAAAACGTTAGCGTTGTTGTACCAAACAATTATGCTGAGTTTTTAAAGTGGATGCCATCTAAAAATATTGTTGTTGATTATTATTCAATGAAAGACAAAGCAATTAAAATAATAAATAACTCGGATTTAATAATAGCTTTAGACTTTAACGAACTTAAAAGAACCGGTAAGCTTTTCGAAGTGTTGCAACAAAATATTGCTAAAAAAATATTAATTGACCATCATCCATGTCCCGAATTAGTATTCGATGTTATAATATCTGACACAACAGTTAGTTCAACTGCAGAATTAGTATACGAAGTTTTAACAAATTGCGGATTAGAGAAATATATAAATTCCTATGCTGCACAATGCTTATATGCCGGTATTCTTACCGATACACTATCGTTCAGCGTAAATTGTAACAATGCAAGAACATTCGAAATTGCTTCAAAACTATTGACATACAACATTGACAGAGAAAAAATTCATTCAAATATTTTTAATAATTTTTCGGAGAATAGAATAAAACTTTTGGGTTATGCTCTAAATCAAAAAATGGAGATTATTAACGAATACAGTACTGGCATTATTTGGCTTACTAAAGAAGAACAAAAGCAATTTCAGTTTAAAGTTGGAGATTCGGAAGGTTTTGTAAATTATCCACTTTCTATTAAAGGTGTTGTGTTTTCTGCATTATTTATGGAGCGTGATGACCACGTGAAAATTTCGTTTCGTTCAAAAGGTAATTTTGCTGTTAATGAAATTATGAGAAAACATTTTACAGGTGGTGGGCATAAAAATGCTGCCGGTGGCGAAGAATACAACTTAAAAATTATTGATACTGTACAAAAATTTAAAAATATTTTACACGAGTATTCTGCTGAATTACAAAACAAAGATGAATAAATTAATTTTATTTTTATTTTTAATTTTTATTTATTCTTGTAATAACGATAAACCAAAGCCAAAGTCGTTGCAAGAAATTTTTTCGTACAAAGAGCCACTTGTAAAGGTTAATCAGATTTTGGTTAATAGGGACTCTATTAAGATTGCTGATTATTGCAAAAGACATAAACTTAATTTAACACTTTCTGAATCTGATTTATGGTACAAAATATACCATTTAGGGAAAGGTGATTCTGCTAAGAGTGGTAAGGTGGCAAATATAAAATATAAAGTTTCGTTATTAAATGGTAAAGTTTGTTATTCGAGCGATTCTGATGGTGTAAAAAGCTTTAGAATAGGGCAGGGTGGGGTTGAGCTTGGATTAGAAATTGGTATTTTAAAGCTTAGAGTTGGCGATAAAGCGAAATTTATTTTACCTCCAAACTTAGGTTGGGGGCTAATCGGAGACGAAAAAAAAATTCCTTCCCGCTCAATTATAATTTACGATGTTGAGCTAATCGGACTTACTGAAAACTAATTTTTAAGTATTGTAGAATCTGTTGCCGACGTATCAATACTCATATCGTTTATAGATTCTTCCATCGATTTATTCATTTCGTCTATTAATTGTTTCTCGGTTTGTTTTTGTTCTGAATTTGAATTACAAGAAAAGCAAATTGTTACAACAAATAACAAAATAATAAATATTATTGATTTCATATTGCTTAAATTTTATTTATTTTCTGACTTGTGCGTTAAGTTCTTTTTCAAATGCCGAAGTAAACTTACTCATTGTTTGTTCAACAACAAAATCGGTTAATGTTTTATTTTTATCTTGTAAATAAAAGCTTACTGCATACGATTTTTTATCGTCAGGAATTTTATCACCTTCGTAAACATCGAATAAATTCATATTTATTAATAGCTTTTTTTCTGTATTAAATGCAATTTCTTTTATTTTAGAAAATTCGATATTTTTATTTAACAATAAAGCTAAATCTCTTTTAACAATTGGGAAATTAGAATAATCAATGTACTTGTTTTCAAAATTTAAATGATTAACTAAATTTTCCCATACAAACTCTGCATAAAAAACTGGTTGTTTTATATCAAATATATTTAGTATTTTTTTATTTAATAATCCATAAGTTACAATTTCATCATTAGAATGAAATAATATTTGACCATATTGAAAAATATCAGTATTTATTGCTTTAACTGATAATATATTCGAATTTAAACCTGTTTTTTTAATAATATTTTCTACAAAACTTTTAAGATAAAAGAATGATGTTTCAGATGGTTTATTACTCCAACTTTCTGAGTTTGTTAAACCAGTTACAAACAATGACAGATGCTTACTCTCAAAATAATTTTTCAGATTTTCACTATTGTTTTGGTTGTTGTAGAAATAACAATTACCAAATTCGAACATTCTGACATTTTGAATTTTTCTGTTTATATTATTTGTTACCGATTCTAACCCACTATATAGTAAAGTTTGCCTTAACACAGATAAATCGGAGCTTATTGGATTTACTATTTTAACGCAATTCGAATCATTATATAATGCATTGTTATTGTAGTATGATACTTTAGTAAGCGAGTTTGTGATTATTTCATAAAACCCGTTAGAGGCAAGGTAGTCGGATATGTTGTTAACAATTTTTTCGTTATTTGGTTTATTACTATAACAAATGTTAGCATTTAATTTATTAGAAATTTCTATATTATTATAACCGTAAATACGTAATATTTCTTCGATTACATCTATTTCGCGATATACATCGACTTTAAAAGACGGAATTTCTAACAATAAACTTTTTTCTTTTTCGGCAATTATTTTAATTTCTAAAGAGCGAATTATTTCTTTAATTAATTCTTTTGGAATTTTTTTACCAATAATGTCATCAACATTTGAGAAAGTTATTTCTACTGTATAATCTTTAATTTTGTTAGGATATAAATCAACAATTTCAGATGAAATAGCACCACCGCAAATTTCTTTTATAAGTAATGCAGCGCGTTTAAGTGCATATAATGTATTGTTTGGGTCAACACCACGTTCAAATCGAAACGACGAATCGGTAGAAATTCCAAGTCTTTTAGCTGTTTTACGAACAAATACCGGATTAAAATATGCACTCTCTAAAAAAATGTTTTTTGTGTTATTTGTTATTCCACTTTCTAA
>Ga0172375_10008352_pt1 | contig 13940 bp, 17 predicted proteins | sample LakKiv1m_FD_114537 | JGI IMG/M metagenome (GOLD analysis project Ga0172375, IMG submission 114537) | Freshwater microbial communities from Kabuno Bay, South-Kivu, Congo - kab_092012_11.1m | ecosystem: Environmental > Aquatic > Freshwater > Lake | place: Democratic Republic of the Congo...
CGGGGGAGCCGAAACCGCCTCAAGGCGGTTTTGGGGGCCGCAGGCCCCGAGGGGGGTCGAGTCCGGCGCGAAGGCGAAGCCGCAGCGCGACAGGGGGGAACGCAGTTCCCCCGCGGACTGTTTTCGCCCGCTTCCGCGGGCGCTGTTCTTCCATCGGGGGCCGTCGGCGCGATAGCGCCTTTCGCCCCCCTCCGGGGGGCACTTATCAAGGGTCTTCGCACGCTGCCAACGTGAGAGGAACGCTATCCCGGCGCCCAGCTCGGCAAGGCGCTGGAAGCCCGAAGGGGACGAGACGCGCAGCGGCTCGATGCGAAGCACGACATAGCCGGTTCCTGCCTCGGCAGGAATGCCCCGATTACTGCTGTTTGGCGTGGTTATCCACAGCGCCGGGGGTTAAATACCGGTTAAGAAGAAAAGGTTAAAGATGGTTATAGGGCTGTGCATAACACCAAAAAAGTCTTTTAAATCAATCGATTGCCGAACACACTCCGGGGGTCAAAGGTCGGTAGTCCGGGGGTCAAAGGTCGTGAGCGGCGGGGGTCAAAGGTCGGTAGTCCGGGGGTCAAAGGTCGTTACCTGGGCGCTATGCGCCATAGGGTGAATAGTGACAAGCACTTAGCGCAGCCCGAGCGGGCCGGAACACCGCTTCCAGTATCGAAAACGGGGGTCAAAGGTCGGTAGTGGGCGCGCTCGCCCTGGGCGCGCGGACAACGCGAACGAGGTTCGTTCTGGTGATCTCGAAGCTCTCCAGGAAGCCCATACTCACCAAAGCCTCAAGCCCGCGCTTGATCGTCTTCTTGGCCTCCCGAAGCCGCTCCTTGCGCTTGGCCTCCCGCGCGGCGGGTTCGAGCTGGTCATCCTCGCCCGACTCCAAGGTCAGGCCCGCGCCGATGGCCAGCGTCTCGACCTTGTGGTCGAACGGGTCACGATGCGACGAAAAGAAGCCATGCAGCCATGTCGCCACGCCCTCGGGCAGCGCAAGGCGTGTCTCCCACTCAAGACGGCTATAGAGCTTGTCGAACAGGAACAGCAGTTCGTGGTTCGACTTGAAGACTTCGACCGTCCAAGGCTTCTTCTCGTCCTTCAGGGCATAGGTGAAGTCCCGAATCAGACTGATGCTGGCACCCTTGTCCAACCGTCCGCTGTAGACCGTCAGGAATGCGCCCTTGAGGCGCTTGAGCGTGATGAGAAGCCGCTTGTAGCTGGTGCCCTTGTCGGGCCAGCGAATGGCCCGGATGAAGCTGTACGGGGTGAAGGTGACTGTCTCGCTGCGCGCCTCCTTCGCCATGTGGATGAGCTGCATCCAGACGGTTTCATCGTCCTGGCGCAGTTCCTCGCCGTGATAGGACACCTCGCCCCCGCCGATGATCGGGACAACCAACGGCGTAGCGGCCCGGTAGTACTCGCGCCGCTCCTTCCGGTTCTTTGCGGAGAACACCGAACACCGGACAAGCTCGTTCGGGATGCCTCGCTCTGATTCGGGCCACAGTGCCAACTGCCCCGCCTGGAACTGTGCGGCGAGAGCTGCCTTCTTGCGCTCGCGCGCAAGCGCGAGGCCGCGCTCGGCGATCTGCTTCGCCTTGTTCACGGGATCAGGATTGCCCTCGGTCATGCGGTTCCCTCCCCTGCCCCGTCCGCCGGCGGCGCGTCCAGCTCGCGCCTGCTGCCGTCTGGTGCCGTCTCGATGATCTTGCCGCCCTCCATGTAGTAGGTCGGGATGCCGCGTGCGTGCAGGTCGGCCACAGCACGGCGAGCGGCCTCCTTCGCCTGGGCGTCCAGCTCGGCGAAGGTCTTCCCGAAAACGCGCTTGTGGTCGCTCATGGCCGCCCCTTACGCGCTCTGCGCGGTCTGCTGAAGGTAGAGGTCGAGGGCTTCGACAAAGATTTCCTGGCTCTTCTTGTCGAGCTTCACGCCCAAGGTCTTCAAGGCCTCGTAACGCTCGCGGTCGAGCTTGACGGTCAAGGCCTTGTAGTAGTCGGGCGCGGCGGTCTTGGCCGCAGCGCGCGCCGGGGCCTCGGCCTGGTGGGTCACGGCGGGCATTGCCTGGCCCTTCTTGGCGACCAGGCCGGAAGTGAGGCTCGCTGTCTTTGCCATGCTGATAGCTCCTGTACGTAAGTGCGGTTATACGTAATTCTAGCTTACTTCTTGCGGAGTTGCGCAGATACGTACATCCACAATTCCATAATTTCCGCAGCGGATCGGCCTCCGGCGTCGATCTCCTGCACGGTGCGCCCGTCGATCATCGAAGCGGCGAAGTCGGTGCGCTGGTAGAGCGTCACCGGGGCCACGGTGCCGTGCTGGCTGAGAGCGATAGCGGCTTCTCCGGTGATCTTGGCCCGCTGCGCGGCCCCGTTGATGACGAAGACCAGGCGCTTGCCTGCCGCCTCGGCCAGCTCGACCGTAGAACCCACGGCGCGCAGGTCGTGCGGGCTTGGCCTGGTCGGGATCAGCACCAGGTCGGCGACGGCCAGCACCTTGCGAATGGTGTCGGTGACTGCCGGGGGCGTGTCGATGATCGCCAGCTTCACCCCGGCCTTTTCGAGCTGCTTCAGGTGGCCGGGCAGGTTGGCGATGTCCACCGACGCGAAGGCCGGGGCCTCGGCCTGGCGCTCGTTCCACCAGCTCGCAAGACTGCCTTGCGGGTCGGTGTCGATCAGCGCCACCGGCCCCGCGCCTTTGGCTTCGGCCATCACGCCAAGGTGCCCGGCAATGGTGGTCTTGCCGACGCCGCCCTTCTGGCTCGCAATTACTAGAGTACGCATCTGCGGTTCTCCTTCGGTATGGCGTTATGGTAGCACGCAAATACGTATTTGCGTTTAAATGAATGGCGGCACTTGGCCGCCCGCGTGAGTCGTCATGCGACGGGAGTTTGATCCTCGAAGCCGGAGCCTTCGAGCGGAACCCCGCCCTGGGCCAAGACCTCTTGGCCTCGGAGAATGGTGACGATCTGAGAGAAGGCCTCGGCCAGCGCCTCGGTGCCTTGCTGGTTCGTCTCCCGATAGCGGCGCAGCGCGCTATCAATCGTGGCGACAACCGAATCCAAGTCGCGCGAGCCGTCGCTGAAGATTTTGAAGAAGGTCAACCAGGCCAGAACCGGGATGCCCGAAACCTCCTGCTTCTTGGTCGATGCGACGAAGTCGTCCAGCAGCCCATAGCGAGCCACGCGCCCGAAGTTGCCGCCCCCGTCATCGTCGGCACGGTCTGAGCATTGATCGGTCTTGACGGCAGGGTAGGGCGTCTGGTGGATGGCCGGGGTGATGCCGCCATTTCCGCCACGCTGGCCGCGCATGGTCTGCCAGTAGTAGTTACGCAGCTCGGCGGCGTAGCGCGCCTCGCCAACGAAAGGGCGTAGCAGCTTGGGGCTACCGGCAACCACGTCGCTCAACACCCACGGGAAGACGACCAGCAAGTCGGCAGGCGCGCAAGCGTTGGGCGTCACGGTGTAGCGAAAGGTCGGTTCGCCCTCCTTGGAGAGCGCGAACCAGCCTTTCAGCTCGATCCCCATGAGGATCGGCTCTTCGCCTGGTGACTCAGTGACCAGGCGCACATCCGGGAAGGCCTGCGCCTGGCGCTCGAAGCGATAGAGCGCATAGCGCCCGTCCACGTCCCACACCTCGCGCAAGCTGTTCAGCCCGTTGACGACGGCGTCCTCGATGGATGCGCCGAGAGCGGAATTCAAGGTGAAGATGTCCGTCGCCCGGAAGTCTGAGATCCGAAGCGAGGTCTTGAATTCCTCGGGCAGTGCATAGAGCGTCTTGATGACGTTCTCGTAGAGCTTGCGATGCGGCCAGCTCGCGTCAGGCCCGCCCGACTTCTCGGGCTTCGGGATCGCGGGCGCGGCAGCAGCAGCCGGGGCAGCGGCTGCGGGTGTAGGGGGCGTGGTCTTAGGCGGCATGCTGTCTCTGTTCCTCCATGCGTGTGAATTCTTCTCTGAGGCGGGCTGCGGCCACTTGGAAGTAATCGGGGTTGATCTCTGAGGCGTAGGCCTTCCGCCCCGTCTGCATCGCGGCTATCGAAGCAGAACACAACCCGCCGAACGGCTCCCAAACCACGTCACCCGGATCGGTGCAGGCCAGAATCTGGCGCTGCATCAGGGATAGCGGCTTCTGGTTGGCGTGCAGATAGCCCATGCTCGACTTGGCCCGGATGCGCTCGCTGCCGTGAACGGCTGGCTCTCGCCAGATGTTCGTGACCCCGTGGGCATGCGTCCACTTGGAACGCATCTGCCGCCATGCGGCCTCGGTGACGGGCGTTCTTCCGTCAAGCGAGAAGTAGGGGCGCGCGGTGGGCTTGCCATGCTTGTTGCAGTAGTCGGCCATGCGAACGATGGCCTCGGGCGGCGGGAAGTACCAAAGATGGCACTGCGTGAGGTACTTGCGCGTCGCAGCGTTCGCCACCCCGCAAGCCTCGTTCGCCTTGAACATCGGCAGGCCGCTCCGCATCCACTCGTAGCGAACCCAATCCTTGATGGTCAGCAGCTCGCCGTTGTCGCCTGGCAGTAGGTTCCGCTTCGTGTAGCGAACGGCGACCTCTGAGACAACCGGCATCCCCCGGATGGTCTTGCTGTTGCAGTTGCCCGCGACGTGGGCGATGCCCTTGTCCCAGATATTGCATTCCTCGTACTGCCAGCCGTGCATTTCCAAGACTGGGTGCACCAGCGCCCAACCCACCTCCGTGCACCAAAACCAAAGGGTGGTGTCGGTGCGCGCATGCGCTGACCAGGCGGCAATATGGGGCGCGTACCACTCGGCAAGGTGGCTCGGTGTCTTCGGCTCGCCTGGGAACTTGCCAAGCCCATAGGGGCCATCGGCCACGATGCACGTCGGGGCGGCCCACTGCGAGTAGCACTTCATCGCGTCTTCGCACTCGATCAGCACGTCACCAGCGCGTGCCGCCTTGGCCTGGAACGTGGTCGACCTGGTCTGCTCGCCTCGGGTGGGTGTCACCACGGTAAGGCGCGAGGCTCCTGCGGCCTTGCGGGGGTTAGCAGACATGGCGGTTCTCCTGTGTGTTGTTCTGATTGCCCGCGCGGCGGCTCAAGCGCCACGCGCGGAAGTCTTCATCGTCGTCGATCATCATGAAGGCCATGCCGCGAACCACGTCGCCGGGCGTCATGGGGCAACCGTTGGCCGCGCTGTATTCGGCCCAGCGGTTGATGCACCAGACGGCGTCATCGTTGAAGCCCTCGAAGTGCAGGGGCCAGCTCGGGCGCGGCAGGTAGTAGGTCGCCCCGGCCTGGCCGTCGTTCTTCGCAACCCATGCCCAAAAGTCCCAAGAGTCTTCCTCTGCGAGTGATCGCATCGTCAGCTCTTGAGCTAGCTCGGCCAGCGTCCAGCAGTCGCCGGTCTGCTCGTACAGATAGGCGGCGTACTGCTCCATGAGGCGGCAAAGCTCGTCATCGAGGCCGTAGAGCTGCGGCGACGTGGCCGGGAAGGCGAGGCGAGGGGTTCGCCTGGCCGGGGCCTGGGATGGGACAATTGCACTAGCCATGATGCACCTCCTAAACAGGTGGGTTGTGGTTAGGCGCTGTCGGTGTTCCCGCACCGGCTGCGCCGCCTGAAAAACTGCGTCCAGCTCACCGCCATAGCCTCTCGAACCTGGCCGGGTTCGTGGCCGTGTATTGCACGGTGTGCTGAATGTTCCGATGTCCTAGATAGTCCTGGATGAGCCGGGTATCTGCCCCCTGGTCGGCCAGCGCGTACCCGCAGGCATGCCGCAGCATGTGAGGGTGGGCATCGAGTGGCAACCCGGCCAGCTCGCCATATTTGCGGATTGCCACCCAAACGGTGCGACGGTTCAGGGCCTGGCGACGGATCGACACGAAGAAGGAATCGCACTCGGGCTGTAGGCGCTTGCGCTCGGCCAGCCATGCCCGGATGGCGCGCAGCTCGTCGGTGCGCAGCGGGTGGGTGGTCGATAGGCCTCGCTTCAACCTGGCGACGTGCAGAACGCGGCCCTCGGCGTCCACCTGGTGCAGCTTGAGGCCGCAAGCCTCCGACACCCGCAAGCCATGCCGGAACATCAGCAGCAGCATGCAGCGGTCGCGGGCTTCCTGGGCGGCCCCCTTGGTGGCCGCTAGGAGCTTTTCGACCTCGCCGGGGGTCAGGTGCTTCCGGTCGCTCATGGCTTGATCAGCGGGGCGAGTAGCCCTGTTCGGCTAGAGCGCGCTGCTGCTGGCCCGCCTTCTCGGCGTTCCGGCGCTCCTTCCTGGCCTCGGCGATCTTGCGCCGGAGCACGCCGATTCGGGTTCGGGTTCGTGCGTTCATCGTTTTGTCCAATCCTTGCGGAGAGAAACGGGGCCGCTTGCCCCGTGAGTCCATGAAAGTTTATCGACTGATTGGACAAAAGGGTTCATTTCGTCCAATCAGCTACGCGGGGCAGCGCCACGGCATGGCATCATTGTACGCTAATACGCGGCTGCGTGAATACGTATCGGCGTAAATTCATGGTGACAGTAACGAAGGCCTGTCACCATTTCACCGGGTGAGGCCTTGGCCTCGCCGGGGCGGCTGGATCGGCGTTGCCTTGGCCTTGCCTTCGGCGTAGCCGATGGCAAGGTGTTGACCGATCTTCGGTCGCTGACCTGGTGGCAGGTGAGCGAACCGGGCTTTTTCGTGGATCGCGGCCACGGTCGGGGAAACGCGCTGCACGTAGTGATGGGCTGTTTCGCCCACGATCTGCCCCCGCGCGGTCGCACCTTCGCCGATGGCATACAGGCGCACCCCTTGGCCGATGGCCTGGCGGGCGAGCTGCTCGGCCTCCTGCCGGGACTGCTCGGCGGTCTTGGGCGCTGCCGCCCGCTCGGCGGGCTTGGTCGGCGCGGCGAGCTGCTGCCGGTGCTGCTCGATGGCCGGGTCGGTGAACGTCACCCGTAGGCCGTGCCGCGCGGCCACGGCTGCGACTTGGCGCTTGAATGCGTCGCTGCCCGTCACGTCCAGCCGCTGGCCGTACTTCTGTTGTGCGAGCTTCAGCCCGGCGAGGATCACGGCATCGTCGTTCGCGGCCTGGAAGGTGATGCGCCGCCCGTGGTCGGTGAAGGCTGCGCGCCCGGCCACTTGATAGCTTACGTCGCCGGTCTGCCGGTTGACCTGGTAGGTTATGGCCTTGAACGTCTTGAACTCGAAGGCCTGCGGCTCCTGGTCGGCTTCGCCCGGTGCCTTCAGGCCCGGCAAGCCCTCCCGCTTCTGCTCGGCCTGCTGCCATTGGCGCAGCTTGCGCTTGTCGGCGTAGACGTAGCCACGCAAGGCGCTGATTGCTGCCGGGTGCCCGGCCTCGGCCTGGTCGGCAACCCACTCGCGGTAGTTCTGCACCTTGCCGATGGCCGCGCGGTCGCGCTTCATGGCCTCGCGCAGCTCGGCCCGTTGCTTGACCGTTTCGGCGGCAAGAACTGAAAGCATGGCCTTCTTCATGGGGGCGGGGAGGTCGCCCGACTGGATGGCCTTGCGTTGGGCCTGCGCCTGCTCGGTGATGGTCTTGGCCTTCAGAGCATAGGTCGCCTTGAGCGTCTGCACCTTCTTGGCGATTTCATCCGCAAGCGGCTTCTTCGCCTGTTCGTACAGCTCCCGCAGCTCGCGGCGCTGTTGCGCGCGCAGCTCGGCGCGCTCCGCGCGGCGCAGGGGATCGCGGCTCGGCTTGCGCTCCGGGTTGTACGTCTGCGCTGGCTGCTCGATCTCCGGCGCGGCCTGATAGGGGCCTAGCTGCTTCTCAAGCCGGGCTTTGCTCAGGCGCTCGTGCATGTCGCTGGCCTTGATGGGTGTCTGCTCCGGGTTGCTGCGGTCATAGACCGCGAAGCCTTGCCCCTTCTGGCGCAACTCAAGCCCATAGCGGCCCATGATCCGGTGCAGCTCGCCCCAGCTCAACGAAGGCGACTTCAGGGCCTCAACGATGGCCGCGCGCGGCTCTCCCCTGGCGTAGCTGAATAGACTTTCTCGCCCGCGGACTTCCATGTCGCGGGCTTTGGTGGGGGCCTTCTCCTTGGTGTTGCGCGTGTCCTTACTGGCCCAATCGATGACGGTTTCCCCGTCTCGCTCGAACACGGCAAAAGCCCCCTTGTCGTGCCCAAGCCCATAGCGAAGCTCGATCTCGCGCATGGCCCGCGCGCCCTTGTAGTGGTCGCGGTAGGGATAGACGGCCTTGTAAGTCTCTGGATGCACACGATTCACCGCAACGTGTACATGCAGGTTGTCGGTATCGGCGTGGATGGCAGCCACGTACTGGTGGCCCTCGAAGCCGAGGCTCTTCATGGTGTGCCTGGCGATGTCGAACATCGCTTCATTGGGCAGGCGCTCGCCCTTCTTCAAGCTCACCAGGAAGTGATAAACCGGGTCTTTGATGCGCGGGTTCAGGGCCGCGACAGCCTGCATTTCAGCGGCGGCGGTGTCGATGTCTAGGCAGTTGGTTTCCATCGGCACAGTGGGCGCGGGACGGCCTCGACCTGTGCCACCCATGCGCAAGGTCTGGACATTGCTCAAGGTGCGCGCCTGGCGCAGCGGTGCCCGCTGCTCGATGTCATCCAGTCCGGGCAAGTCCTCCAACGTCAGCAGCTCGCCGCGCAGGTGCTCGGGCATGCCCTCGAATAGCTCGCTCTCGATCAGCGGGGCGGTGGGTTCTCGGCCTTCATGCGTGTCCTCGCGCCCGATGTAGGACACCAAGGCAGCGAAGCTAGAACGCCCGTCGTTACGCTTGGCCGTCGCCTTGAAGATCGCCACGGCCTAGCCTCTCGATTGCATCCTTGATCGCGCGAAGGATGTCGGCGGTTTCCTTGCTGTAGCTGCCGCCCGTGTCGTTGTGAATCTTCTTCTGAAGGCCTCCAAGGCGGCGCAGCTCGTTGATGACCTGGGCATCGATGGTGCTGCGAGTCTTGCGGCCAAGCGCAGCCGCTCGGAAGAACTCCGAGACGGTCACGCCACCGTCGCGCGCCTTCTCGCGGATGGCCTCGGCCTCATCCGGCGTGAGGCGCACCGCTAGGGCGACGGTCTTCTTTCTTTGCTCGCTGCTCATCGTTCCTCGAATGCTTCGTTTTTGCTCACGTTTTGCTCACGTTCTGCTCACATCACCTCGGCACCGCTTCACTTCTGCTCACGTTTTGCTCACGTTTTGCTCACACGCTCGGCAGTGCTGATGTTGTGCTTATGCCGGGCCTCGCGCTGCTGATGTTGTGCTTATGTTTTGCTGATCTGCGCCCGCTAAGCGGGCCTGCATAAGCAGAAGGTCAGCAAAACATAAGCAGCGCCCCACGGGCGCGGCGGGTGAGGGGTCTCGGGGCGTAGCCCTGAGCAGGTAGGTTAGGCCAGCAAAGGGAGTGAAACGACTGGCGCGGGCCGGTGGAATGCCGCGTCAGCGGTATTACAAACCCTATCCTGTCCCCTTCTTTCCACCGTGATTTGATGATAGCATGCGTCCAACGCTGGGGATAGTCCAAGCGTTGAACTCACAGCACAGAAAGGAGCGATCTTGGGTATCTCGATAGACACCATCGAGCGCCTGAAAACGAAGCTGCAAACAGTGCCGCCGAAGCCGCGCACCGTGGTCAAGTCGAACAAGGAAGCGGTGTTGATGCTCCGCGCCGAGATCGAGCAACTGAGGGCCAACGGTCACGACTGGAACGATGTCGCCGAACTGCTCAAAGACGATGGGCAAGGAGGCGGGATCACGATCAAAGGATCGACGCTGAAGTCGTTCCTCGCGGCCCCGAAGACCAGCAGCACCAGGCGCAACCGGAAAGAAAAGGGGCAACCCAGCAAGGGCGACAACATGCACAACATGCCAGAGCTGTAGCGTCAGCCGCAAACCCTAAAATTGCGTTGTCAGAAAACGTGACCGCTGCATGCAGCGTGTCCCCTGTGAAAACAGGTCGGGAGGAAGTAGCGAAAGCGACACCTCTCGCTAGTCTCAGAACCTAAAGCCGGGCGTGTAAGCCCTATATCTGCGCGGTCGTATCGGGATCGGCGGTGACATCCGGCCAAGGTTTCAATCCGATGGATTCAGCCACCGCGCGCTGATACTGAAGCCGGACCCGGCGTAGCTCCCGTGAAACAGACCACGGCGAGACAGGTGATCGAAGTTTGTTCCTCAACGGGCTTTCCTGTCGTCGGGTCGGTTCTCGCTATCCCTCCGGCATGGAAGCCCACATCTGAAAGGGCTAGGCCATGTCGCAACTCAAACCGTACCGGGGGCAGTCCCCGGATGTCGTTGACGCGGAGTTCCGCGTCGTACCCACTTCCACAGCTCGCGCCCTGCGGTCGCTGCCGATCTTCCGGCTGCTGACGGTGGCGCCGATCTTGGTCGCCATGTTCGGCGGTGCGCTCAATCTCTGGTCGGGCAGTGCCGCGATGCTCGGCGCATTCGCTGGCACCTTCGCCCTGGTTGGTCTGAATGCCTGGTTCGATCCCTCCCGCCTGCGCCCGCTGGCCGTGCCCATGGTGGTCATGGCTGGCCTGGCCGTCCTGTTCCTGGTCGGGAGGCATGTATGAGCAACGCCGCAGGATCTCTCTCCGCCCTGGCGCTGATGGTGGCCTTCTTCGTCGGCGTGCGCGGTGTCATTGCCGCCATGCGCGGCGATGTTCGGCAGGCCTTCGCTCTCCTGCAAGAAGCAGAACAGCAGTCGCCGGGCCATATCGCCACGTCCTTGCTGAAGGTGCTTGCGGGCTTCGGCCTGGCGCTCCTGCTGGCCGCGCTCACCGGCTGCGGTGAGAAAAAGCCCGAGGTCGATCAGAAGCTCGTCGATTGGTTCATCGCGCATGAGGCCGACGCACGCGCCGAGCTGAAGAAGTGCGCCGAGCTTTCCAAGGGCAAAGCGCCCGACTGGAACAACACCGACGAGGGGCTTCGCTGCCGTGCGGCCACCCTCGCCGGGAACACCTTTCAACCTGAGCCGCTGGCTCAACCCCGTCAATTCCGTGGAGGTTCCAAATGAATCGCAAGCACTTCATCGCCCTGGCCGTCGCCGCCTCGTTCACTGCTGTCGCCCCGAGCACGCAAGCCGGGTCGGTGGCTGGTTTCGGCGGCGCGACCGAGATCACGCAGCTCGCCAACAACGTCGAACTGGTGAACTTGTATCTGCAACAAGTGCAGTCCTACGCGACCCAGTTGCAGCAGTACCAGAACATGATTCAGAACACCCTCAACATTCCGGCCCAGGTGTGGGGCGCTGTTCAGGCCGATCTGATGGGCGTTGCCAACGTGGTGCGCCAAGGGCAGGCCCTGGCCTACTCGGCACAGAACATCGGCACGCAGTTTCAGAACACCTTCAAGGGCTTCTCTTACCCCCAGGGCTTCAACTTCAAGACCGAATATCGCAACTGGTCGCGGGCCACGCTGGACGGCATCAAGGGGGCCTTCGAGGCCGCGAAGATGCAGGCTGACCAGTTCGCCACCGAGGAAGGCGTTTTGATCGGCCTACGGTCGCAGTCGCAGTCGGCTCAAGGCCAGATGCAGGCGTTGCAGGTGGGCGCGCAGATCGCGGAGCAACAGGTTCAGCAGCTCCAGAAGCTGCGCCAGCTCATGATGGTTCAGATGCAGGCGCAAAACTCCTACCTAGCCGCGCAGGAACAGAAGGATGCTGCCTCGCGCCTGGCGCTCGATGACTTCTTCCGGTTCTCTGACCCGCGCCAAGGATCGACCAACTTCCGAGGGGGTAGCCGATGAATGCCCGCCCCTCTCCGAAAAGCCAGTGGCTACGCCTGGGCCTGCACCTCGGCGCTGTGGCTGTGCTGGCTGGTGTGAGCCTGTCGGCGCATGCCGACACCCGCATCATGGACGACATCGCGCAGCAGTACAAAAACGCAAGCGTCGGATGGAGCGGCACCCTCCTGGGTTTCGCCAATCGGCTGTTCGCGCTGCTGGCCCTCATTGAGCTGGCCTGGTCGGCGGCAGTGTGGGTGCTGGACAAGAACGAGTTTCAATCGTTCTTCGCGGCCATCGCCAAGAAGATCATGTGGATCGGCATGTTCTATGCGCTGCTGCTGAATGGCCCGGTCTGGATTCCGGCCATCGTCGATTCGTTCGTCGATGCCGGGGCGGCGGCGGGTGGTGGTGCTGGCCTGAGTCCGACCGATGTCTTCAACACGGGCATCCTGAACGCGGCAACCCTGGTCAGCGGCATGAGCGCGCTGGACATCCTCAAAGAACCGGCGATGATGATGTTCGGCGGGCTGTCGGCCATCATCATGGTGCTGGCCTTTGCCGTGATTGCCGGTCAGCTCTTGATCGCCCTGGTTGAAAGCTACATCGCCATTTCGGCGGGCATGCTGTTCCTGGGCTTCGGTGGCTCGCGGTGGACGACTGACTTCGTTCAGAAGTTCATCGGCTATGCCGTGGCAACCGGCGTCAAGCTGTTCATGCTCTACCTGGTCATCAGCATCGGGAACACGCAGGCGCTGACCTGGGCACCCATGCTGACTAACGCACTCGGCGCAGCGGCAGGCGATAAGTTCAATATCATCCTGACCGTGATGGGCGGCTCTGTGCTGCTGGCCTTCCTAGCTATGCAGATACCTTCGATGGCCGCTTCAATGCTCGCCGGTAGTCCGACGCTCACGGCAGGCGGCGCAGCGGCCACGGGCGCGGCGATCGGTGCCGGAATGGTGGGCGCTGGTGCGGCGTTGGCCTCGACCACGGTCGGCGCTGCCAAAGCAGCCGGAGGCTTGGCGTCCGCAGCTCGGGCCGCATGGGGCGAAGCCGGTGCAGGTGGTGCAACGGGCCTCAGCCGGGCCGTCTCGACCCTTGGCAACATGGGGAGCGCGGCAGGCTCGGTGATGAAGTCCAGCGCAGCGAGTTCGCTCGCACCTACGTTCGGCGGCCGCATGGCCGAGGTCAGCTCGGCGCGCGCCGCAGAGAAGAGCGCGGCGGCGGGCGTCCCGTCACCATCAGGCGGCCAGTCGGGGACACCATCAACGCCTCCGGCACCAGCCGCCGAGTCGTCGGCTGGTTCGACATCGAGCGGTCAGGCTGCGTCGGCCAGCTCGGGCAGCAGCAGCCCGCCCGCTGAAAGCGGCACAGCGGCGAGGCCAGCACCGGCCACGCCTCCGGCCCCGTCTGCGCCTGCTGCGGCCTCTACAGCGGCTTCCGAGGGTTCGGCAGCAACTACCCCCGCCGCCACGGCTGCGCCTGCGGCGGCACCAGTAGCGAGCGCAGGTAACAGTATCGGCGGGGCAGCTCCAACCGCGCCCGCGCCTCCTGCTCCGAGACCGCAAGGCCCTGGGCTGCAAGATCGCCTCGACCAACTGCGTCAGGTCAGGCCTCCGCAGTTGCCACCCGATGCCGCCGCCCCAGCAACCGTCTCGATCCGCCTGGACGGGCATCAAGACTGACCCGGAATAGGCGGGGCGCGGTCAAGCATGGCCGCCCGCCGCGCAAACGCTCTGAGTCCCCGGCAGAGTCCCGCCGAATAGCCGGGGACACCTACACCAAGGCCCGCCACAGTGCGGGCTTTTCTTCGTCCTGGTCAGCTCGGCGAGCCTTCGACCTGGCGCAACTGATCGGCGGCTTGCCGCTGCGCTTCGCTGGGCGGCTCCGCGAAGGTCACGAAGGCGGGAAGCGGGTACAGCTCGCGGTCGCCGCGCGCGGCGTCCGTGGTTCTGGTCGTTGTGTCGGTGTCGTTCATGGGTTCGTTCTCCTGGTGCAATGGTGACAGGCCTTCGACCTGGCCAGCGCGCGGCTGTCACCAGTCGCCCCGGTCTGGTGGTGGCCGCCGTCTACCTGGTCAACCCGCGCCGGGCGATGCCCGGAAAATTGCGACCGCATAGAACGGCTCAGGAGCCACGAAAACGCCGCCGCCCTGCCCCACCCCTCACCAAGCCCAAGAAAACGCCGCCTTGAGGCTCTGGCGCAGCCGCTGAGGCCTTGCCGCCCTCTTTCTCCAAGCGCAGCGGGGGCGGGCCTTCTCTTTCTGGATAGCCCAGCGGGGGAGCCGAAACCGCCTCAAGGCGGTTTTGGGGGCC
>Ga0172375_10008353_pt1 | contig 13938 bp, 10 predicted proteins | sample LakKiv1m_FD_114537 | JGI IMG/M metagenome (GOLD analysis project Ga0172375, IMG submission 114537) | Freshwater microbial communities from Kabuno Bay, South-Kivu, Congo - kab_092012_11.1m | ecosystem: Environmental > Aquatic > Freshwater > Lake | place: Democratic Republic of the Congo...
CTCGTCACAGGCATTAAAGTCATTGACCTTCTGGCGCCTTACCGCAAGGGAGGCAAAATCGGCCTGTTCGGCGGAGCCGGAGTCGGCAAAACCGTACTTATCCAGGAAATGATTCATAACATCGCGACAAAACACGGCGGCTATTCGGTTTTCGCCGGCGTCGGGGAAAGAACAAGAGAAGGCACGGCACTGTACCAGGAAATGCGGGAATCCGGCGTGATACAGAAGACTTCCATGATTTTCGGGCAAATGAACGAACCGCCGGGTGCGCGCGCAAGAGTGGCCCTCTCGGCACTGACAGTCGCCGAACATTTCCGTGAGGAAATGAAGCAGGATGTGCTGTTGTTCATTGACAACATATTCCGTTTCACCCAGGCGGGCGCTGAAGTGTCCGCCCTGCTCGGACGCATCCCTTCGGCGGTCGGTTACCAGCCGACACTGGGCACAGACATGGGCGAACTGCAGGAGCGCATTACCTCCACGAAAAACGGTTCAATCACCTCGATTCAGGCCATTTACGTGCCTGCGGACGATTACACCGACCCCGCCCCCGCCACGACGTTCGCCCACCTTGATGCAACAACCGAACTTTCACGGCGCATTGTCGAACTGGGCATTTACCCGGCAGTGGATCCGCTCACATCGTCTTCGACAATGCTGACACCGGATATAGTGGGCAAGGAGCATTACGAGGTAGCCCGCGGTGTACAGGAGACGCTCCAGAAATACAAGGAACTGCAGGACATCATAGCTATCCTCGGCATAAACGAATTATCGCCCGAGGATCGGCTGACTGTGAATAGAGCCCGCAAAATCCAGAAGTTCCTGTCACAGCCATTCTCGGTGGCCGAACATTTCACAGGAATACCCGGCGTGTATGTCGAGCCGGCGGATACTGTCCGGTCGTTCAAGGAAGTGCTGGAAGGCATGTATGACACCGTTGCGGAACAGGCATTCTACATGGTCGGAAACATTGACGACGTGAAGAAAAAAGCGCGCCAGATAAAATAGTCTCGATTGTCGATGGGCAACGGGCTTGCTCTACAGGAAACGAAGATGAATCTGTTCAAATTGACAGTTACTACGCCTGTAAAACAGGTGTTTGACGCCGAAGTGGAATCCGTCGTGGCGCCGGGAATGGACGGCCAGTTCGGAGTCCTCGCGCATCATGCACACATGATTGCCCCGATCCAATCAGGTGTTTTTGTCGTACGCGGCCCGGAAGGCGAGAAATTGATCGCCGCATGCAATGGTTTTTTTGAGGTTAAACCGGAAGGATGCGTTTTGACAGTGGAAAGCGCGTCAGTGGTTTCCAACAGAAGCGAAGCGGAAGATTTTCTGGAAGCAGAACAGATACAGAAAGACCTGCTGTCGAGCATCCTTCAGAAAAGAACGAAATAATCCTGCCGGATCTCAATCACTCACCCTTAAACGAGCAGTCGACAGGATGTTGGTTCTTGTTGATCAACAGGATACGTAGGAAAGGGCTTTCACCGCAAAGAGGCCAGCGAATAGATAAAAATGAAAGTTGTTGAGTTGCTGAGTTTGCGCCATCCAATGTCCGTTCTTAACAACTAGACATCGCCAGGGATAAGATCGCCCGGGAAGGAGCGTTCGATCTCACCTGGTTCGAGACAACGTTGCGTGCGGCCGCCCAGAAGGACACCGCCAAGGTCGTGGAGCAGTTTCTCAACATGGAGTTACCCGGCTTGCTGCCCCCGGAAGCATTACGTCCGGGCGAACACTTCCATTCCTGGCGCGATCGCAATGTAATGACCTTGGCCGGTCCCATCCAATTGTGGCACCCCTGCTACTTGGGTCCGCAAGGCGGAGCAGGGCGAGCGGGATATGTATCCGCGAGTCCTGCTCCAACGACGCGGACGCCCAAGACGGACGCGTTAGTTATCTCCCGGCTTCGCCCTTCGGGACTACGCCGTGGCAAGCGCGGAAGGACCGCCGCTTTCTAAAGCAACCAGCCTCGTAACCAATATGCCAAAATCAGAACAGTATTTTACCAACTAATTTGACTTAGACCCTCGTGCCAAATTCCCGGCTCCCGGTCTATCTCGCAGCCGCAGCCCTTGTTGTTTTTACGCCTAGATCAGGACGTTTGAATCTGTACCAGAACAGCACAACCGGCGTGGCTATATAGATAGTGGAATACGTCCCGGCAATCATCCCGATGAACATGGTCACGGCGAAATCCTTGAGTGAAGCGCCGCCCATGAACAGAAGGAACGCAACGGATACAAACGTCAGGAAATTCGTCAGGAGCGTTCTGGCAAGTGTTTCGTTCATGCTCTGGTTGCAGATTTCAGAGAAGGTCTTGCCCCGTACCAGCCGCAGATTTTCCCTGATCCTGTCAAAAATAACTATCGTGTCGTTTACAGAATAACCCACGATTGTCATAAGACCGGCGAGCACGGTCATGTTCATCTGGAATCCAAGAATATGAACCAGCCCGGCTGTAATCAATACGTCGTGAAACAGGGCTGCCACTGCACCCAGCGCGAAGCCGAATTTGAACCTTAACGAAATGTAAATGACCATCGCGATGATCGAGTAAATCATAGCCTTGAGCGCCCGAGTCTGCAGGCCTTTGCTCACATTCGGGCCTACGTTATTCTCCGCACGCACATGGAAGCGAGCCTGTGCAAAACCGTTCGTAAGGGTGTTTCGCGCAATCGCGCCTTCGTTGGTCGTAGTTACTTTAACCTGCAATATGTCCAAATCCTGACCGGTGGTCTTGTCCGCAGTTTTCTGGTATTGTATGATGGGATCCCTGACTCCGGCGGATTCCAAGGCTGACCGAATCGTTCCCACGTCCTGTTTTTCGTCAAATCCGAGGGTGAGACTGGTTCCACCAATAAAATCGATACCCATTACCTTGGCCTCACTCTGGCGATAATTATTAACCAGCATCGCCCATGTCCCGAGAATGATAAGTACGGAAATAGTCAGCGGGATTTTCCATACGCCCATGAAATCGATTGCAGTGGTTTTAACGACGCTGAACATGCGAAAGATCTTCATATCCTCGGTAAACCGGGACGTGAGATTGAAGCACATTCTGCTCACGACTACGGCGGTGAAAAGACTTATGATCAGGCCGCCGGCGAGTGTCACCGCATACCCGCGCACCGGCCCGGAGCCGAAGTAGAACAGGAAAACGGCGGTTATGATTGTCGTAAGGTTCGAGTCGAATATTGCAGAAAAAGCGCGATCGAAACCGGCGTTGACTACCGCCCCGAAATTCTTGCCTAGCCGGAACTCCTCGCGCATGCGCTCGAAAATCAGGACATTTGCGTCAACCGCCATGCCGATACTGAGGGCAATGCCGGCAATACCGGGCAAAGTCAGCACTGGCAACGCAAGCGTCTGCCCGGCCCTGGCTTCGGGCGAAAAGGCTCCGAGAAGACCCGCCACAAACAACATTCCGAGCGGCAGCAGAACAACGTTAAGAATCATCGTAATATTCGCCACCAGCCCTGCAAAAAGGTAATAGCCGGCCATGAGAACCAGAATCGCCACGCATCCGTAAAGGGCGGCGCGTATGCCGCTGTCAACCGCATCGCGCCCTAGCGTGGGATCTATCTCCATACTCTCTTCAACCAGTACCGGCGCCGGCAGCGCGCCGGCTTTCAATGCCCTGGCCAGTTGAAGCGCTTCCGACCAGCTGAACCGGCCGCTGATCACCGCCTGCCCATTGGGAATGGCCTCCCTTAACTCGGGCGCGGAATAGAGTGTGCCGTCAAGCACGATAGCCAGATTCCGTCCTTCCTGGCGGGGGTTCTTCAATCCACGGCGGCAATAGTTCTTGGTCAAGTTGCGGAACTTGGTTGTTCCTTCCTTGTTGAATTCCACACTGACAATCGGCTGACCGCTTTGATTGTCGCGCTTGGCCTCGGCATTTTCAAGCAAGTCGCCCGTAAGTGTATCCCTGTTGTTCCGCTCCACAAACATGGGCCTGAAATATTCCTTGTTTTTCAGTACTACCTTGTCCAGCAGCAGGTCGTATCCGAGCGGAGCATGAAAACGCCGGACTTCGTCCCGCATGGATTGATCCATGCGTTCGAGCGAAACCGCCGCGAAATCGCGTTCATAAAACTTTCCCGATTCGACGGCTGTTATCCTGTAGCCTGGCGGAGCCAGGTTTTTCTCGAACAGATTATCGGTCAGCGTTTCATTTTTCTCGTGAACAAGGCGGAATTCCAGAAATGCAACCTTGAGAATGGCGGCCTCTGCCTCAGCCCGTTCGCGCCTGGCGATCGCATCCGCGTCCTCAACCTGCCCGGCAAGTTGCACCACCATCCGGTTGCCGTCCACGCTGACATCTAAAACCTTGATCTCCGCATCTGCAAACCCCTTGCGAACAGCATCCAGGGCCTCAGCGCGAGACTCGTCTTTCGCGTCCGCCGAAAGCGGTAGAACCGCGACAATGCGAGTGCCGACCACATTCACGCTCCCGCTATCGAGTCCGAGAGTCGAGAGGCTCTTGTTCATTGTTTCAACAGCCCTCTTTACCGCATCCCTCTTTTCCTTCTTCAGCGGTAATTGAACAACAATACGATTGTTCCCCTTTTCCGCATATATTACAGGCTCTTCGATGCCAAGACTGTCAATACGATTGCGAATTACCTCCAGTGCGCGACCTTTTGCGTCTTCGACTTCCTTGTTGACCTGAGCCGTCAACACTTCGGGGGTAATCTCGGGATTGCCGCGGACAATGCGGTCAATGATGGTATTGGTATCTATCATGAGCGAGTAACTGGCGCCACCCTTGATATCTATGCCGAGCCGGACTTTTTCTCCTATCGGCCATGTCACATAGGCAGCTAATCCAATTAACAAGGCCAGCACCGGCCATTTCCATACGGCATGCTTATCAGGTATGCTCATTTTTCCAGTCCTTTGCCCAAGTACTCCAACCGCGGCCGGCACTAATGGCCGGGCTATACACGTTCGCTTTATATCCTGCGTCAAATTAAAAACATGTGATTTTGTCACATGTTTCCAGCCGTGGCAAGCAAGAGTAAGCCCCAAAATAAGCGGTTGTATTCCGAATTTATTGGGCGACATTCACCACAGAGATCGGCATCAAATATGCGGATTAGTCAGCTTCCAGCGGCATTGGATTGCAGAGATTCTTACTGCAATCCGCAACTCGTCCGCAGTTAAAGCAAATAAATTCAGGCTCCTTGACCATATCCTTGATCTTCTCAAATTCCTGCTTGCTCACGAGTACACAAAGATGGCCGGTATGATCACCCTTGCACTTGGTTTCTTTTGTCATTTTCTCCCCCGGTTGTTACGAAAAACACCGCTTATTTAACTACTTCACATCGTCCCTGCAATACCATATCTCCACATTCTTTGCGCCGCACACGGCAATCCCGGCTGGAATGGAATCGGGATTGGAGCTCAAGGCCGCGACAATATCCCTTTTTCCGGCTCCGGCAGCAAGAAATACAACGCGATCAGATGCACTAAATACTGCCGGGGTCAGGCTGACCCGGTCGAAATCCGGCCTGCCGCGCACGGCAATCGCATATTCTCCTACGCCGGCTTCCAAATCCGCCATATTGAACAGCGATGCCGTATGGCCGTCGGAGCCGATTCCCAGCAGGGTGAGTGCAATTCTGCCGCCGTCGCCGAAAAATCGCCTCACACGGGCGCTGTAATCGGCAGCAGCATTCTCCGGCGCAAGATCTGCCCGGACTCCGAGCAAATGATCCTTTCCCACTCCAAGCTCACGCGCCAGCGCCGCCACCGCGGTCAAATTACGATCGGATATTTCAACCGCCGGACCAACCCGTTCGTCGCTCAAGAATATGCGCACGCTGTCCGAGCAATGAGGTGGACGCGCTGCCAGGGCATTGTATATCGGCAAAGGCGTCTGCCCGCCCGGCAGTATTACCCCGGTTAATTCGGATTCTGCGGCACCGAAGACCCGCCCTATCATGGAAGCGCCTTCCCGGGCAAAGGCGGCGCAATCGCCAAATTCACGCACCGGTATTTTCATTTCATACGCAATCCTAACTGTCACAAGGCGACCAACAAGCGCGCAGCCGATTCCGGTCCGGCAGAACCGCGCTTGTAGAACGTAGGAACGATCCGCTCTTCTTCCATCCTGCGCAATAGCGGTGTGTAAATATCCCATGCGGCGGCCAGTTCGTCAGCCCTGATGAAGAGGCTTTTGTCGCCTTCGATCACATCCAGCAGCAACCGTTCGTAAGCTTCAGGAATTTGCCGTTGAAACACCTGCTGGTAACGCAGATTCAACTCCGATTCCACCAGCGACATCCTCAAGCCCGGCTCTTTATTTGTGATACGAAGAAATATCGCCTCATCCGGCTGGACGCGTATGACAAGGCGATTCTCCGAAAGCCCGCCTGAAATATCGCGGAACAGATTGCCCGTGGCATCCCGGAACCGTATGACAACACGACTCACACTCTCATCAAGCCCTTTTCCGGCGGTGATCAGGAAGGGCACCCCTGCCCACCTGGCATTCTCAATCCTTAGCATGGTACCCGCATAAGTTGGGATAATGGACCCCGGCGCCACGCCTTTCTCCGCCCTGTATTCCGGTAGATCTCCAGGCCTATCGCCATTCGCCGCATACTGTCCCAGCACGACATTTTCCAATTCAGCAGGACGTATGCTCCTGAGTACGCGGACCTTTTCGTCGGAAATATGCGCAGCATCCGCCCGGGCCGGCCTTTCCATTGCAACAAGCGAAAGAACCTGCAACATGTGATTTTGAATAACGTCCCGTATAATGCCGTAGCCGTCGAAATAACCGCCACGGTCCCTTATCCCGTCGCTTTCCTTCCATTCGATATGAACACTGCGAACAAAAGTCCGGTTCCACAAAGGCTCGAAAACGAGGTTCGCAAAACGCAGAACCATGAGGTTCTGTATCGCCTCCTTCCCGAGGTAATGATCTATGCGGAAGACTTGTTCCTCGGCGAACACATGGGCAAGTTGCCGCATCATATCGTCCGAGGATGCCCGATCCTTTCCGAATGGCTTCTCGACAACAACCCTCGTCCATGGTTTTTGCGCGCCGCAATTCACAAGCCCGGCGCCTGCCATTGCCGAAGCGACTGAAGAAAAAAGAGAAGATGGTATGGCAAGGTAGAACAACGTGTCCGCTTCAGGCGTGCCCGCTTCGCGCATCCGCGCGTAAAGATTGAGATACGACTCGCGCGATTCGTAAGAGCCGGCAATATACCGGCACATGCCAAGGAATTCAGACACATGCCTCTCACACGAGTCGTCCGGAACATACCTGCAGGTAAGATTCCGGCTTATATGCTCACGGAATTCATTGTCGTCAAAACGCGTACGGGCAAAGCCGAATATACGGACCCCGCCAGGAAGCAAGTTCCGGCATTTCAACGCAAACAGGGCAGGGAAAACCTTTCTGGCGGCGAGGTCCCCGGATGCGCCGACCACCACGATATTCAAACCGCGGCCGTTATTTCCCATCGGATCCTTTCGGCTTTAACACCGCAAAAGTCGGAAGGCCCAAGCTGCTGAAATATTTCTGGACCGCCGCTACTTCCGGATCTTCCTGATCTGTAGCGTCAAATTTCACCTTAACATATCCTTCAAGCCGGCGGGTCACTTCCGGATCGCGCAACGTGGAGTTATCCATCGCAAGGCAGTTCTTGCACCATTCGGCCCACAAATCCACCAAAACCGGTTTTCCGACCGCTGCAGCCAGTGCAAGCCCGTCTGACAACGAGTCCGTCCATCCTGATGCCATGCTTTCCTTCTTCAACGTCTTTGCAATCGCCGCATCAGCCGGAAGGCTGTCCTTGTACAACTTGAACGCTAGAACTCCCTGATAAACGGCAAACCCGAGAATGAACACTCCGAACGCGTATTTTACGAACGACATCCACCGGCCCGGCTTCGGCAAGAACGATAGGCCGGCGCCCAAAAAAGGCCACGGCAAACCCATACCCACACCAAGCATGAACGGCAATAGGAGCCAGATGCAGACCCCGCCATCACAGAGCTTTACGGAAATCAGAAGAACGGACACTACCGCCGGCGCGACGCAAGCGCCGGCAAGCAGCGCGGAAAGTCCTCCCATCGCAAACGCCGCAAGAAATTGTCCGCGCCCCTGGGTCCTTTTTCCGCTTGCTGCCGTCTGGAACCGGGAGAAATCAAGATTGAACACCCCGAACATGGCCAGGGCAAGCGCGAGGAATACGACTGCCACAGCGCCGTTGAAGACCGGAGAAGCATTGATGCCTCCAAATCGAACACCGGTCTTGATAACGACAAGACCAAGCACGCCGTACACCAGTGCCATCGCCCCGCCGTAAGCTGCGCCCAGCGCAAAACCGCGCCGCCTCGAACCGGCCCTCGAACCGGCGCCGATTATCGCAATGTTGATCGGAATCATCGGGAGGACGCACGGAGTGAGATTGAGCCCAAGCCCGCCAACCATGGCAAGCAAAAGACCCAGAATCACCCACCAGCCTCCCCTGGCAAAAGCTTTCGTAATAGAGTCCTGTTCCACTCCCATGCCTGATTCAACCCCGTCAAGAAACGCAAGGAATTGCGACCTGTTCATGTATCCGTCTTTTTTACCGGTTATTGTAAAACCGGATGCCAGTTCAACCCACGAGGATTGCCCCGACAAACCCGGTGCGGATATGCCCTTGAAAACATCGCCAGCGACAGGAATCGCAGCGACCGCCGCATCGGCGACTGCTGCCGTGCCGGTAACGGCCGTATCGTCATTGCTTGTGCTGCGGGCCACTCCCCCGGAGTTCCGATCGAATCCTACAGACAGTTCGAAATTCTTTGTCTGGCGAAAATAACATGTGCGCTCGCCGCATCCGCGATATTGCACTCTTACAACCACCGTTTTGCCGGAAACATTCTTTACGGCATACCGCAGAACCACTGACTTTGCGTAAACCTTGACCAATCCGCCACCCCCGGCATCGTCATTTTTCTCGATTGGCGCTGGAATGAATGTTGACACGATCTCTGCGCCCGCTGTCGCTTCCACCTTAATCTCGTCAGCATATATGTAATTCCCTTCCGGAATGGAAAAGGATACCAGAAGTTCCCTCTCTCCGCCGGCAACAGGCTGTATTTGCGCAGCAACTGCAAATGGCTGTTCTGCGGAAACAAAAGAGCTCAACCCGGCAAGCAGCACAGCGGCAAAAACTGTCAGCAGCAACTTATTCATTTGATGCACCTTCGATTGATTACACACCGAGCATCGCAGCATATTTCCTGAACTCCAAGGCCGTTCCGACCATCTGTACACCAATGACTTTGCCGTCGCGCACTGCGCATGCCCTGTACACGGCATCGCTGTTTCCATCCAACAGATCTTCTTCCGCTCCGTCGCCGGCCTTTTCACCTGCCATTTGCACATCGAAACCGCAGCAACTGAGCGAAACGGCAACTGCGCGTTGCCTGAATTCCACCGCTGTACTGCCAGAGGCGATCGCTACCGCATTTGCGCCGGCGCACCGTCCCTGCGCAGCGGCGATCGAGGCAGAGCTTCTGGGGACTGGACCTGATTGCGCCACATCGCCACACGCGAATATTCCAGGCTGCGATGTTGCCAGTTTTCCATCTACGATGACACCCCAGCCTGTCGCCAACCCGGCTTCTTTCACAAACAATACATCCCGCCGTGACCCGGCGGCAAGCACAACCATATCAGCCCCCACCGCTGTCCCGTCCTCCAACTGCACCATCGCGGAACCGGATTCCGTCTTGACGACAGCTTTTATCCTGCGGCCGCACTCGATCCGTATGCCTTTTTGCATGAGCCGCGAATGCAAAACGACGGACCCGCGCGGACTCAGGAATGCGGCAAGAAGGCGGTCCATCAATTCGACAATAATAACTTCCGCTCCATAGTCCGCCGCACGAAGGGCGGTTTCTATGCCTATCAAGCCGCCGCCGATAATCACCAGCCGAATGCCGGACCGCATTGCTGCGCGCAGAGCAGCAGCATCGCCGACTGTCCAGAGCTTGAAAACCGGCAACGAGACTTCAACAGGGAACGGCGCGGAAGAAGCCGTCGCGCCTGTCGCAATGACAATCGAGTCAAACCGCTCGACCGATCCGCTCGCGTCGGTGATTTCCATGGCAGTGGAATTCAAGTGCCGCACTGGCCTTGAAAGCCGCAGTTCAATGCCCCTGGATGAATACCACGCAGCATTGTGCATGGCGGCGCCTGCAGGATCAACCTGGCCGAACGCCATGGCAATAACCCTGGGCCTGTAATACGGCAGAACATCTTCGCCTGAATACAAGACCGCATAAGCGCCGGCCTGCGAAGCGGCGGAAGCCGCTTCCACTCCGGCATGCCCAGCGCCTATTATTCCTATCCTTCGCGCCATGACTCTTCCCCGCCCGGCATACAGAAATGTCCGGCGTTACGCGCTTGGAAGATCGGCTGGCAGGACAAATGTTCGAGTTCCGAGCTCATTATCAATCATGAACAGGCCGGACTTGTCATCCCCGGCCATTTTCAGCCTCGCGAGTATCTCGCTGGCGTTCTTTTCTTCTTCCACTTGTTCCGTGATAAACCACTGGACAAACACGGATGTGGCATGATCTTTTTCCTTCGCCGCAACATTGGCAATATTGTTAATCAACGCAGTTACAACTTTCTCGTGCTTAAGCGTTTCCTCAAACATGTGACGCAGCGATTTAAAGGAAGTTGCAGGCCCCGCTATGGATTCCAGAATCACCTGGCTCCCCATGTCATTGATATAATTGTAAAACCTCAATGCATGCGTCATTTCTTCCTTCATCTGGACATAGAACCATGTCGCAGCGCCCCTGAGTCCCATGAACGAACACGCGGCGGACATGGAAAGATACAGATATGCGGAATATGTTTCCGCGTTGATCTGCTTGTTCAGCACAGCTGTCATATTCTTGCTTATCATTGTTTCCTCCCCGTTGAACTCTGCTTATCCTTGCCGTCCGGCGGATGCCGCCGTACGGAACGAACATTCAAACCAGAGTCGTTTCTTACCAATTTTCGCCCAACAGTTCAAAATGCGCCTGCGGATGAGCGCATGCCGGGCACGCTTTGGGCGCATCTTTACCCTCGTGCACATAGCCGCAGTTCCTGCAACGCCATTTTACCGTAGAATCTTTGCTGAACACTTTGCCCGTCTCAATGTTTTTCGCCAAACCGGCATAGCGCTTCTCGTGCTGCTTTTCCGCATTCGACACGGCTTCAAATAACTTGGCCACTTCCTCAAATCCCTCTTCGCGGGCGACTTTGGCGAACGAAGGATAAAGTACGCTCCACTCGTGATGCTCGCCCGCTGCGGATGCCTTAAGATTATCAAGCGTTTTTCCGACAACTCCCGCGGGAAAGGACGCCGTGATTTCCACTTCTCCGCCTTCAAGGAACTTGAAAAATCGTTTTGCGTGTTCTTTTTCCTGGTCCGCTGTTTCCGCGAAAATAGCAGAAATCTGCTCAAATCCGGCCTTTTTCGCCTCGCTTGCAAAAAAAGTATAACGATTCCGGGCCTGTGATTCGCCCGCAAATGCCCCAAGCAGATTCTTCTCCGTTTTGCTTCCCGATATCTTCATCATTTTCTCCTGTGTTTACTGTTTAACCTCTATATCCATTTGCCCGACAATCTATGACTTTCCTTCTCGCTTTCCGCTTTGGCCCTGATCTTGTACGCACAATCTCTTACAATACAATATAGTACAGCGCAACCATTGTCTTCTGCATCCTGCTCCCCTTCTTCCGAGAGAAGTGAAAGCTTGCTGGCTAAATCAAGACATTCCCTGATGTGCTCATTGCACTTTCTGGTCATATATTTCTCCTGATTCCATTCCCTGCATGTCGCTGTATTCCATTGAAAGCCAATACGCTCTTAATTGAATGCCAGAATCGTGCCAAAATGCCCCAAAACGACCATTTTGTCGTATTTTCATGGCTATCAATGGTTTGCGCAAGGGCGCAATATTGCCTTCAACAGGGAAATGTCTCAGAAGAGAGGCAACTCGTGTATCAATAGAGACAACATGTCAATTGCTCAATAACCTGATCAATGGGACATCTATATAAGGAAGAAAGACAATAAATACCGGATTTATTTCACGGATTTGACGAGAATGCGGTAATACCGCGCGACGGATCCGGGGTTGGAATCCTTGTAAACATTGACAGGCGGAGTTGCCGAAATGCCTGTTGCAATCGGGACAAAGCTTTCAACAAGGTTCGAACTTGCCTGGATGTCATAAACCTTGCCGGCAACGCTCTTCCATTGAATTGTTACTCCCTGCCCGGTCGGCGCAGATTGGGCAGCCGTTATTTCAAACACGGACAAGGCGTCTGTGGGATCCGTGCCCGCCTCATATTCGTCGGCCGTAGTCATCCCGTCGCCGTCCACATCCAGCGCAGAATTCACCTCCATGCCTCCGGAACCTCCGCCGAAATACATTTCCTTCCACCAATCCGGCACACCGTCTCCGTCAGAGTCGGCCGGCTGGTCTTTCCCGGTCGAATTCGTGCCGCCGGAGTATCCAACTATGACCGCTGATGCGTCAGAAGCGCAACGGAAGCCCATGTCGGTGTGCCGCTCCGCAGGCGTCAGGAAATAGCGTACAGCACAGCGCAATCTCGATGAAAGGCTGACCCATGATCCGCCACGGAATACATGATACATGCCGGCGGGCGGTCCTGATGGATTAACGGAGCCATCGGCCAGCGAACTCGCATACCAGTCGTAGCACCACTCGTAAACATTGCCGCCCATGTCGTACAGTCCATAACCATTAACCGGATATGAGGCTGCCGTTGTCGGCCGCGTAATTATATTGCCGTAATTGGCATTTGCAGCCGCAATCGAGTTGCCCCACGGATACAGGTTGTCCACCAACCCGCCCCTCGCCGCATATTCCCATTCAGCTTCCGTGGGCAGCCGCTTGCCGGCCCATATCGCATATGCCTGCGCTTCATGCCACGTTACATTGACGATCGGCAGGTTCGTGTTGCTCCAGCCCCATGACGGCGCCGGCGGCATGGATAGCTCCGTCGCCGCGCAGAATTCCATGTATCGCCCTACCGTCACTTCCTTCACATCCATCAGGAATGAACTCAACGTCACCGAGCGCCCACCCTCGCCATAATATATGCCCATCATGTACGTCCCGCCGGGTATTTGTACCATCGCGCCGGGCCGGAATATTGCCGTCACCGTGCCGGTCGAGGCAACCACCGGCGTAAAATCACTGATGCTCACTGGAGAAACCCAGTCGGTCAACGTGTTGAATGTTATCGTGTAAGAAGCGGAACACGGGAGGTTCGAAATCACCTCGTTGTTGCCATGCCAGCCTGTGTCCGGCCCCGTCGTCAGCCGCCATCTTCCTGCTGAAGGCGCCGTTGGCCCGGCAGGATTGAACACAACGCGTAATGCGCCTTCGGCTGTGGCAAATACTGCTGTGACATCACGCGCCTGATTCATTGTCAGGGTAAGCGGATTGACTGTCTCGGAGCCGGACGGCACTCCGCCGCCAATCCACCGGACAAAATAGAATGTCGGATTTGCCGTGGCAGTCAATGTGACATTGGACCCCGTCTTGTACCAGCCGTTTGTCGCATTAACCGTCCCGTTCGTTGAAGGCCCGACTGTCAGCATATACCAGGCTGCCCATTGCCATGTCAGAGAGGAATTTGTTGTCAAAGTCACGGACAGGTTTGTTCCCGTCCCTGTTGAAGGCACGGACCCCGACCCGGTCCAGCCAGAGCATACATATTGAGTCCCGACTCCGCCCGACACCGGCGAGTTGAGAATGGAGCATGGAATGATTGTGCCGACTGCATACCCGGCCGTGCCTGTTGCCGGTGATGCCGTGCCGTAAGCCGTTGCTACTGTCAGGGTGTTTGAATTAATGCCGAATGAAGCCGATATC
>Ga0172375_10008354_pt1 | contig 13938 bp, 16 predicted proteins | sample LakKiv1m_FD_114537 | JGI IMG/M metagenome (GOLD analysis project Ga0172375, IMG submission 114537) | Freshwater microbial communities from Kabuno Bay, South-Kivu, Congo - kab_092012_11.1m | ecosystem: Environmental > Aquatic > Freshwater > Lake | place: Democratic Republic of the Congo...
AGTAAGTCCTGCGAAGACCCGGAGGGGCGAAGCAGGGCACTCTCCGCCACTATGCTAAAAACAATGAGAAAATCCTTTTCCAAATTTATCTTTCCAATTATCTTCTTAGTTATTTTACTTCAGCAGGGTTGTGCGGCTACTTTTGGCGCTACTATTGGCTATCACTCTGCAAACTCTAAGTATTCGAAACAATATATCGATTATAAGGCTGATTGCTTGAGCTCGAATGAAGCAAGAGAGAAGAAAGGGCTGCCTTCTGAATCGGTTAAGGAATACAAAGAATGGCTCAAAGACCAGCCTTTAACAATGAATGAAGTAAAGTGTTTTCATTTAGCCGGGGTATTCTCCAATGAAGAAGCCAGGGAATTAAAAAACAGAATAAAGATATCAAGAAAAAATCATGTTAAATAAAATTGTAGCTTTAGTTGTTGCTTTTTCTTGTTTTGTTCCTGTCTTTGCAGAGACGATTGAATTAAAGTCAGGGAAAGAATTCACCGGTAAGATTATTGAAAATAATGCGCAATACGTCAAGATAGATTACAAAGGGACACCGGTAACTTTTTTTAGAGATGAAATAAAAACAATTGATGGCAAAGAACCGATATCAATTACAGTTAAGTTTGATAATCCAGAAATGGCGATAGCTTTTTTAAAGGAGCAGGTAAAAAACGAACCGCATAACTATCTGGCTTTTGATAATCTGGGGTTAAATTTGGCTTTTACCGGAAAGCTGGAGGAAGCAGTGGTTAATTTTAAAAAAGCCGTAGAAATTAATCCTGGTTTTTCCCAAGGATATGCTCATTTAGGCGCGACATATGTATCTTTGCAAAACCCCAAAGAAGCTACTCCTTATCTTGAAAAGGCTGTTCAGCTGGGGGATACTGACTTAAGGACTTTTGACAGCCTAGCGGCGTGTTATTATTTCACTGGTAAAATCAGAGAGTCGATTCCTTATTTCGAAAAAGTCTTGCAAGGAAACCCGAAAAATATAAAGTCACAGATTGCTGTAGCTAGGGCGTATAAAGATATTGGAAATAAGGCAAAAGCCAGGGAAAACTTCTTAAAATTAAAAGAATTATTTAAGGCTCAGGGCGATAACATCGGCATAAAAACAGTTGATCTTGAGTTGGAAGAAATATCAGAATAATATGTTTTACGGGTGAAATATAGCAGGAGTATTGATGCCAGAGGAAAATGCCGACACTAAAATAAAGATTCTCCTAATTGATGATGATACTGATTTTTGTTTTCTTTTTAAGGAAGGGTTGCAGTGTTTAAATAAATATAAAGTGCTTGTAGCAAAAGGGGGCAATGTCGGGGCCTGGCTTGCGTCTTGCCGCTGGCATAAGCCGGATGTGATTGTTCTGGATATATTAATGCCTGGGGTTAATGGTTTAGAAGTTTTAAAAAAATTACGTGCTGATAAAAGGACTATGTATGCACCTATACTTATGTGTTCTGCTGTAACTGATCCCGCTGCAAAAATTAAAGCTGAAGGCTTGTATTGTGACGGCTATATTACTAAACCCGCCAGTATTGAAGTTATCATTGAGAGAATAAACGAAGTTTTAAAAAAACGCGGGAAAATTTCCTAAAATAATGTTCGATATCGCTAAAAATTCAGTCAGAAAATTTAACCTCTTAAAAAAAAGTCAGGTAATTTTGATTGGGGTTTCCGGAGGCCCTGACTCAGTAGCTTTGTTATATTTGTTAGCAAGCTTGAAAAAAGAGTATAAGCTAAAATTGCATGTTGCTCATTTAGACCACATGCTTAGAAAAAATTCTGATAAGGATGCAAATTTTGTAGAAAATCTTTCTTTAAAACTGAATATACCAGTTACTATTGGCAGGATAAATATTGGTAATTTAAAGCTGGAAGGCTCTCTTGAAGAAGCGGCGCGTAAAACCCGCCTGGCTTTCTTGTTTAACGTTGCTAAGGAAGTCAAGGCAGATGCAATTGCTTTAGGCCACAATTTCGATGATCAAGCAGAAACTGTGTTGATGCGTCTATTGCGCGGTTCTGGTATTTATGGACTCACAGCGATATTACCTAAAAGAAAAATTCAAAAATTTACTCTTATAAGGCCTTTGATTGAGACTCCGCGTAAAAATATTGAGAAGTTTTTGAGGTCAAAGAGGATTAGGGCTTGCTTGGATGAATCTAATTTTGATGAAGTTTTTTTCAGGAATAAGCTCAGGCATACACTCATTCCTTTATTGGAAGAAAAATATAATAAAAATATTAAAAAGGTTTTAAGTAACCTTGCCCAGACTGCAGGCTATGATTACGACTATCTGCTGGCTCAAGCAGAGAAAATATCAAAAAGATTCAAGGGCGGGATTATAATAAAACATTTTTTAAAGCTGCATCCGTCAATACAGAGGATGGTGCTGCGTTTGGCTATCTCCAAAGTTAAAGGAGATACTCGTGGTATCGATTTTAGGCATATTCAAGAGATTGAGGATATGCTTTTTAACCGTCCGATTAATTCTGTGGTTGATTTGCCCGGAAATATCTATGCTGTCAAAAGAAAGCTCTCAGTTGAGCTTTGCCGACGCAAGCATTGATGATTTTTCTTGACATAAACCCGTGTCTATGATAAAGTTATCACAATAACATCTTAATTAACCAAAGGAGGTGCAGGATGAGTAGTTGGCAAATAGTGTTGCTGGAACCCGCAAGGACAATGCTTGGTCAAATTGGTTCATTCATAAACAGTGTGCTTTTGGTGGTGATTATTCTTGTTATTGGCTGGCTTGCATCAAAGCTGGTAAAATCTTTGGTTACTAAAAGTTTAAGATTTATAAAGCTGGACGAGCTTTCAGACCGTATTGAACTTGACAATATGCTTGCTAAGGGTGGTATAAAATATTCCCTTTCCGAGCTTTTAGGGGTAATCTGTTATTGGTTAGTTCTTTTAATAACAGTTGTAGTGGCTCTTAATTCTGTGAATTTGATGACTGCTGTTTTACTCGATAAAGTTGTAGCTCTGGTTCCTAAGACAATAATTGCAGTGTTTATTTTCATTTTGGGTATGTTTGTTGCTACCGTAATGAAAAATATTGTTATGACTGCATCTTCAAATGCCGGCCTTACATATTCAGCATTTTTAGCTAAAGCTACACAGTTTATCGTGATGATGTTTGCTTTGCTTATGGTTCTTGAGGAGCTTAATATCGGCGTTAGAATCAGCGAGATTACCTTAAGCATTGTTTTAGGTTCAATAGGTTTAGCTTTTGCTTTGGCTTTCGGGCTAGGTTGTAAAGATATAGCCGGAAAAATGATTAGTAATTTTATTGAAAAATTAAATAAATAATGTTTCGTTTTTAAAATCTTTAACCCCGCATCTTTTAAAAGAGGTGCGGGGTTAATTTTTAATTTATGGACTTCTTTGAGCTCCCTGCAATAAATCAAACCACCATCGACAAGCAGAATTGTTTTCTTTTGTTTGAAACCAGCTTGTGTGATAACGTTAATCATTTAAGCTATATTTTTTCTGACCCCATTGAGATTATCAAAGTTTATGATTTTAATCAGGTAAGACTTGCTTTTGAAAAAATTCAAAAACTTTCCAGCAGGTATTATATTGCGGGCTACCTGGCTTATGAGCTTGGTTATTATTTTCAAGGGATTGAGGCATTAAGCAAATACGATTTTCCTTTAATCAATATGGCCGTTTTTAAAAAGCCATTAGTTTTTAACCATAAGAAGCCCTTAAAATCTGGTTTTAAGGAGAAAGTATTTAGAAGAACAAAAACTAAAGATAAGTTTTCGGTAAATGGATTAAATTTTATATTTAACAGAGATACTTATGCTAAGAAGATATTATATTTGAAGGAACAGATAAAAAACGGGAATACCTATCAGGTGAATTTTACTGGTAGATATGATTTTGATTTTAAGGGGTCAGCGTATTCATTTTATAATGAACTTAAAGCAAGGCAGAATGTGGCTTATTCAGCTTTTTGTAAATTTGATGGCAAGCATGTGATTTCTCTTTCTCCGGAGTTATTTTTCAGAAAGAAAAAGCAGGTGATTATCTCAAAGCCGATGAAAGGGACAATCTGTAGAGGCAAAGATACAGAGGAAGACAACAAATTAATCTCTGAGCTTAAAAATAGTCAGAAAAATTTATCTGAGAATCTGATGATTGTTGATTTGATCCGTAATGACCTAGGCAGAATCTGTCAAACCTCAAGTGTTAAAGTGGATAAGCTTTTTGAAATTGAAAAATTTGAGAGTTTATTTCAAATGACTTCAACAGTCAAAGGTGTCTTAAAGAAAAATTTAAGTTATTTTGAGATATTTAAAAATTTATTCCCCGGAGGCTCCGTAACTGGTGCCCCGAAGATTTCCACGATGAAGATAATCAAGGATGTAGAGAGTATTCCGAGAAATGTTTATTGTGGCGCACTTGGATTCATAACTCCTGATAACGAGGCTATATTTAATCTTCCGATCAGGACTGTTGTGCTGGAAAATGGTTTGGGGCAGATGGGCGTAGGCAGCGGTATTGTCGCTGATTCCGATATTGATAATGAATTTCAGGAATGTGAATTAAAAGCAGATTTTTTAATAAAAACAGAAAGGTAGAAATGGATTTTATAAAATCGATATTTGAAATGGTTTTTCATCTTGATAAGCATCTGGATTTTATTATAAAGAATTTTGGTAGCTGGACTTATGTGTTGCTTTTTGGCATTATTTTTGCTGAGACAGGTTTAGTTATAACTCCATTTTTGCCGGGCGATTCTTTACTTTTTGTTACCGGAGCTTTTGCTGCCCAGGGTTCTTTTAATATATTTTGGCTGTTAGTTACTCTTATAGCGGCTTCGATAATCGGCGATAATTTGAATTATGCCGTAGGCAAATTTATTGGCAAGAAACTTCTGGAAAAAGGCGATCACCGTTTCTTTAAGAAAGAATATGTTGATAAAACACATAAGTTTTTTGAGAAATACGGCGGAAAAACTATTATTTTAGCTAAATTTGCCCCAATTGTGCGGACATTTTCTCCTTTTGTTGCCGGCTTGGGTAAAATGAGTTATTTAAAATTTATTGCTTATGATATTTTTGCTGCTCTTTTGTGGATAAATATTTTTGTTTTAGGTGGATATTTTTTCGGTAACTTTCCTGTGGTAAAAGAACACTTTTCGGTTGTAATATTGATAATCATTTTTGTTTCACTGCTTCCGATTTCAATTGAATTCTGGAAACATAAAATGTTAAAGAAGAAATCGAGTAATGTGAAATAACGTGTTAAGAGATCGATGAAAAAATTATTGTTTTATGCTGTTTTGGTTTTAATTATTATTTTTTCTATTGAATTAATCTCTTTTGGAGCGTTGGAGTGTCTTGGTGGATTAGGTTTTGTATATTTCCCGCCGAAAATCAAGAAAATCGATTTTGTAAAGTATCAAAGAATCCGGGATGATTATCTTGGCTGGATAAAGCCAGCACCTTGTTTTGCCCCGGCAAACCTTAGTTTTACTCAAGGTGGCCCTTGCGTATCTATTTATGGCGATTCTTTCGTCAGGGGAGACCAGGTATGCGATGCAGAAACTTCGGAGAATTTTCTTTCAGAGTTAATTCATTGCCGCATTCTTAATTACGGAATGAGCGGGTATGGCACCGATCAATCGTATTTATTGTTTCACAATAACTTAGGCGATAATTCAAAAGTTGTTATCTTGGGCCATTTAACAGAAGATATCCTGCGCAACGTTAACCAGTATCGATATAATATTTATTGTCGGGATAAACATAAGTTTGGACTTAAACCAAGGTTTGTAATCGATGCCCAGGGTAATTTAAAGCTTATTCCTGCATTAAAAATATCTCATGAAGGTTTTTTGAATGCTGTTTATTTCCCTAATGAATATTTTAAATATGATTATTTTCTTCCGGGCAACAAGGAAGGTTTTGTAAGGGCGGATTTTCCTTACACCTTTACTTTACTGAAGGTGGTTTTAAATAATGTCAGAATAAAAAATGGAATTTTAGGAATTCCTAGACATTACAGCTTTTATCAGCAGGATCATGACTCCGGGGCCTTAAATTTAACTTACCGCATTATGGGTGAATTTTGCCTGGAGGCTCAAAAACGTGGTAAAATACCCGTAATATTAATTATTCCTATGGGTACAGATTTAATTTATTATAATAAGTATAAGAAATGGATTTATGAAAATTTAATCAACAAACTAAAAGAAAATAAGCTTTCTTTTATTGATGCTGGGCCTAAGATGATCGAATACTTAAAAGGTGCTGATCCTGCTGAGTTGTATGTTAGAAATGATTTGTCTGCCCATTTTAATGCCAAAGGCAATAAGATGCTTGCGGATATTATTTATAAATATTTAATAAGCAATAACATAATCTCTAATAATTAGAAAGACAGTTATGGTAGCTTTTTTAGCGTCATTTATGTTTGTGGTTTTAGCCGAGATGGGTGATAAGACCCAATTATTGGCTATGGCTTTTGCCGCTAAGTATAGCGCATGTAAAGTATTAATTGCGGTTTTTCTGGCAACAATTCTTAATCATGCTTTGGCAGTGCTTTTGGGGCATTTTTTGACTACAGTTGTTCCTTTGGAATTAATCTCTTTTATTGCAGCGCTTTCTTTTATCGGTTTCGGGCTCTGGACTATCCGAGGTGATAAACTCGAAGGTGAAGATAAGAGAAAAACAAAGTTCGGGCCAATATTTACTGTGGGAATAGCTTTTTTTCTTGCTGAAATGGGGGATAAAACCCAGCTTGCCACCATTAGTTTAGCTGTAGAGTATCAAAATATGTTTTATGTGCTTATGGGTACAACTTTAGGCATGATAGTTGCTGATGCAATCGGGATTGTGGTTGGAATAGTGATGCGTAGACATATCCCTGAAAAGACAATTAAATGGTTTTCTGCTTCAATTTTTGTATTATTTGGCTTAAGCGGAATATATAAGGTATTGTCATTACGCATTTCTCTTTTTCAAACTTGGCTAGTAATCGGATTGTTAGTTATGATGGCGATTTATTTTGCTAAAAAGGTATCTCGAAGAAAGTGAATTTATGAACTTAGTTAATTTTGGATTTCAGAATTCGAATTTGTTTAAGCATATGCCGCTTTTTGACGAGATTTCTTATCAGGGATTTAATGGGGAGAAAGTGCGCAGATATAAAGCTGTGCGGGAAGATCAGGCGTGTACACTTTTAGCGTTGAATTTTATCCGCAATGATGAAAAGTTGCTCTGGGATGCAATCGAGGATTTTTTAAGACGCAGTGTCGTTAATGCAGTTGCTGGCGTACGCGGGCTTTATATTTTCGACCTTTTGACTGTCGATATTCATAAAGAGCTTAAAACTTTTAACCATAATGAGCTTACTACCGTGATTATTAATGAAGCTCGTAAGTTAACCCCTGGCCAGATCAGGATGGTAAAATATTCTTCTGCTTATGCGCTTATTCATAAGATAACCGAGGAAGATTGGGGTAAAATTAATTTTAAGACTGCAGTGGATGTGTTTAAAGATAAGCCTGATTATTTAGATCTTTTGATCAAACAACTTTTGAAAGATTTTGAATTTTCGCGTGATCCGGTGATTCTTTTGTTAAATGACTTAAGTCAGAATCCCATATTTGATTTTAATAATGAAATGCAACAAATACGCTTAAGGAAAATCATGGAAAAGCTTATTCCGAATTCTATGGAATTTGTACCTGAGGTTTATATTCAGGATAAAAATGGTGCCCGTGAGCTGCTTTCCGGGATTAAGTTATAATGTTTTAGGTGTTTAATTGCATAATTGAGAAAAAATAGTGGAATTGTATAAATAAGGAGATTAGCGTTAATGAACAAGCGTAAGCTGTTTTTGTGGTTAATCTTTATGTTTATTGCATTTTCTTTTGTCTCCACAGGCATATGTTTTACAGACTGCCAAAAAGGAAAGCTTTATCGGGACAATAGGAATATTTTTGAGATTGTTTGTCCTTCAAATGAGATGGAGTTTGATATTTTAGGTATAGCTTTCAGGGACACTAAAAACTATTCAAATTATCTTGTCCGGGCTTTCGATGTGCCTCTAAGACATCCTCAGAATAAGCTAACCATCGAGAATGTGCTTTCTGATTTCAAAGAAATAATTACCGAAAAATGTCCAATTGAGGTGCTCAAGCAGGAGAAAACAACTTATGACGATTATGATGCTTTGGATTTTTATTTTAAACTTAAGCTGGATAATCCGGTATATTATTATGCTCGCTTGATTCGATCTAAAAATTATGTAATCTTTGCTTATTTGTCGCTGCCTTCAGGTCCGGACAGCCTGGTTATTACTAATGAGAATGAAGGAATAACTACACCTGATTTGGCAAATAGATTTTTAAACAGCCTAAAAATACTTAAATGACGGAATTTAAATTAAAAAGCGAATTCATTGAATTAGATAATCTGCTTAAGGCGCTTGAGCTTGTGGCTAGCGGAGCTCAAGCCAAAGAAGAGATTTTAGCGGGTAAGGTTAAAGTTAACGGTGCTGTGGAATCACGCATCCGCTGTAAACTCCGCGCAGGTGATTCTGTGGAGTTTGATTATAACATCATTAAGGTTATTTCCTAATATGCCGAAAGTTAAAATAAACGATATTTCAATTTATTATGAAGTCTATGGCGCAGGTGAGCCGCTTTTGTTCATTGCCGGTTTAGGCTCAGATATTTCAAGCTGGTCAGGCGTAGTTGGGGAATTTGCAAAAAATTATCAGGCTATTATTTTTGACAACCGTAACTGTGGGCGAAGTGATGCTGCGAAAAAAGAATGTACAATAAGTTTGATGACGCAGGATATAATCGGGCTGCTTGATTATTTAAAAATAAATAAAACGCATGTGTTAGGCCACTCAATGGGAGGATATATTGTCCAGGACATGGCGGTCAGTTATCCTGGACGGATTGATAAACTTGTGTTGGAAAGTACAGCTGCAGTTTCCAGTCAGAGAAATAATCTTCTTTTTAATGATTTTTACGAGCAGCTTAAAAATGAAGGGCATACTCCAAATTGGTTTAAAAAATGGGCAGATTGGCTTTTTTCTGCACAGCTTCTTAAGGACAGCGCGTTTCTGGAAAGATTTATTGAGGAGTCAATGAAGTATCCTTATTTACAGAGCGCTCTAGGTTTAAAAATGCAGATTGAGGCAATCGCTGCTTTTGATTTGCAGAGCAAAACCGGCGCAATTAAAGCTGATACATTAGTTATTGCAGGTAGAAATGACTTGTTGATTACTCCTTATGAGTCAAAGTCACTGGCTGATAATATAAAAAAAAGCACTTTCAAACTTCTTGATGAGGTAGCTCATTGTATACACATAGAAAATCCCAAGTTATTTACTGATACTGTTTTAGATTTTTTAAATAATTGAAAGAGCGGATATGAAACAAGGAATGGAAATAAGATGTTTTGAGGTTTTGCCGTTAAAGGCAAAGCTAAACCAGCCTTTTCGCACAGCCTTTGGCCAGCATGATACTTTGGATAATCTGCTTTTTAAGATTAAGCTTGAGAATGGAGTAGCGGGATATGGTGAAGCTGCGGTAGCAACTCATATTACAGGAGAAACTCTTTCTCAGACAGATGATAACCTTAAAAAAACCGGGCAGGGTTTGTGTGGGAAGAATGCTGCTGAGTATTTAACTATTTCAGCAGAGCTTCATCAGCAATTAAAGGATAATAAATCTGCGTTGGCGGCAATTGAAATGGCAATTTTTGATGCTTTTACACGTTCTCAAAATATCCCTTTATGGCGCTTGTACGGAAACAAGCCAATAAAACTGCATACTGATATTACAATTGTAATTGATAGCCTTGAGAATGCCAGAAAAAAGGCACGTGCGTTTTATCTTAACGGTTTTAAGGCTTTTAAGATTAAAATTGGACGGGATATGGATGAGGATTTGGCACGGGTAATAGAAGTTGCTAAGATTGTGAGAAAAGCAAAAATATATTTAGATGCTAATCAAGGGTACAGTGCCCAGCAAACCTTAAAGTTCCTGAAAAAATTAGAAGCTTATAGTATTATCCCCGACCTTATTGAGCAGCCTGTTCCTAAAAGTGATAAAGAAGGGCTTATAAAAGTAACCCGCCTTGCTAAATCGAAAATTTGTGCTGATGAAAGTGTCAGGAATATTGAGGATGCTATTTGGGCGATTAAGAAAAAAGCCTGCGATGTAATTAATATCAAACTGATGAAATCCGGGTTGGTTGAGGCAAAAGAAATTGCACTTTTAGCCAGGGCCAATGATATTGGCCTTATGATCGGTGGAATGATGGAGAGCAGCCTTGCCATGACTTGTTCAGCACATATTGCCTCAGGGCTGGGATTTGTAGAATATGTTGATCTGGATACGCCTTTCTTTTTAAAAGATTTTCATAAGCATAAATTTCTATCCAAGAGCGGTGAGTATGATTTAAGTAAAGTAAAAAGCGGGATAGGCATAATACCTTAAAAAATGATTAAAAATCCTTATTTTGTTATTGTTACTTTAATTTTTGTTGAGTTTTGCGTACTTTATTTTTCCAGTCGGAAAAATTTTAAAAAATACTTTCATTTTATTCCGCCGGTTTTCTGGATCTATGCAATACCCATGCTTTTTTCTTCATTTGGCGTTATTCCTGCAGAGAATAAATTTTTTAATATTATTACGGTAAATGTGCTTCCTGCCAGCCTTATTCTTTTGCTGCTTAGTACTGATCTAAAAGCAATTTTTCAACTGGGTAAGAAGGCTTTGTTTATGATGTTAATCGGCAGCCTTTCTATAATGGTAGCTATACCAGTGGTTTTTTATCTTTTTAAAGAAATTGTCGGGGATAGGATGTGGAGCGGTTTTGGGGCGCTTTCCGCCTCTTGGGTTGGAGGCAGCGCTAACATGGTGGCAGTCAAGGAGGCCTTGGGTACTCCTGACCAGGTTTTTGCGCCTATGCTTGTTGTAGATACTGTGGTTCCTTATGTCTGGATGGCTTTTTTAATTGCAGCAGTGGGGATGCAGAAAATCTTTGATCAAAAATTTAAAGTTGATACCAGGGTTATGGAAGAATTAAAGCAGCATTTAAAGGAAGAAGAGAGCCTTAAAAAAAGTTTTTCAGTGAAAGGTTTTATCTTAATTATTTTTACTGCAGCGATTGGGGTAATTATTTCAAGAATTGCTGCAAGTTATCTGCCGGCTGTCAAGAATGCTATTTCAGCATATACCTGGACAATTATTATTGCCTCAATAATTGGGGTTCTGCTCTCGCTTACTCCGGTTAAGAAACTTGAAGCTGCAAATTCTACTGCAGTTGGGTACTGGCTTTTATATTTTGTGCTTACTACTATCGGTGCTAAGGCCTGTATTCGTGATTTAAATGCTGCCTTGATACTGATCGGTGCAGGTTTTTGCGTAATTATTTTACATGGTTTAATTCTTGTTACAGCTGCGAAAATTGTGCGCGCACCTATGTTTCTGGTCGCTACTGCCAGTCAGGCTAATATTGGCGGGCCGGCATCTGCTCCGGTTGTGGCAGCGGTTTATCAGCCGAGCTTGGCATGTGTGGGTATCTTAATGGCGGTTCTGGGGAATATCTTGGGAACATACACAGGTATTATTACGGGTTATGTCTGTAAAATTATTGCGAAAGCCTGATGCGTAAAGTACTATTTATTATTATTGGTTTATTAGTTTTGGGTTTGTTTTTTAAGGGGCAGCCGTTTCATTATAGTGCGCCTACTGTTTTGCCTTATGTGGCTGCAGAGATGAAATCACCTGGTTTTTGGGTGAGTAGGTTAAATGAGCCGGATAAAGTTGTTATGGATTCTAGTCAGATAAAGCTTTTTAATCAGAGGATGGTTAAAGAGAGTATGCGCAGTAATATTGCTGAGTTTCCTAAAGAATATAATGGAAAGGAATTAACCGTTTTATTAAATAAAGAATTTAAGGAAGTTTCTTCTGCTGGGTATTTTTTACAGAATGGGATAAGGCCGGAAAAAATGTTTTTTAAAAGCATTCTAAATAATATGAATCTGGAGAGTATTCCGGATCAAATTCAGGTTAGGTTTGCTTTTGTTGTCAGGAATACTGATCAGCGGATTTTGCCAGTTAAGGAAATATTGTCCAAGAAGCCGCGGGATATAGATTTTGATGAATTACAAAATAATGCTCTGGATATGAATACTCCGGTTCTTGTGTTGGCAGAGAGTAAGGATTCTTTATGGAGTTATGTTATTGGGCCGTCCAGCTCGGGGTGGGTTGTAACTGATGATCTGGCTGTTTGCCGTCAGGATGAAATTAAAAAAATAGAGAGCAGTGATTTTGTTGTGGTCACCCAAGCTAAGGCAGATGTTTATCTGGATAAGGAAAGAAGGAATTTTTACGGCTTTGCCAGGATGGGTGTGCATTTTGAGGCCAAAGAATTTTCCGGAGATATTGTTGAGGTTGTTTTGCCAACGCGGGGAAGTGATGGTAAAATGCTTACTGTATCAGGCTTTATAAGAGCTAAAGATTTACATCCGGGGTATCTGCCTTATACGCAGCGCACAATTATCGAGCAGGCTTTTGAGCTGCTTAATGCTCCATACGGCTGGGGCGGGGCCAGCGGAGAGCAGGATTGTTCGCAGTTCCTGCAGGAAATTTTCGCAACTGTGGGGTTAGATTTGCCGCGTAATTCAGAGTATCAGGCTAAGGCTGGCAGGCAGGTTTATGAGTTTAAAAAAAGTGAAAGTGCTAAAGAGCGTACGGCCCAGGTGATTACCCAGGCAAAAGCGGGGATTAGTTTATTGTACATGAAGGGGCATATTATGTTATATTTAGGCCAGGTGAATAACCGGCCATTTGCCATACACGATACGCGCGGATATTCTAAATGGATATGGTTTAAAGATGTGGGGATGTTAATTAATAAAGTCACTGTTTCTGACCTTAATCTTGGACAGGGATCTCGCAAGGGATCCTGGTTAAGCCGGTTAAAATTAATAAGTGAAATTAATAACTGCAATTGATTTAGACAAGATGAGGATTAAAAATGAAACAATGGTATGAAGCATTATTTGAGAATTATGCACATAAATATGATCAAGAGTGTTATGTTCAGGGAACATCCGGAGAATGTGATTTTATTGAAACTGAAATTGGGCGCAATAAATCCACAAAAATTCTGGATATTGGCTGCGGTACCGGCCGCCATGCAATTGAGCTGGCAAAGAGAGGCTATAAAATTACCGGCATTGATTTATCCCAATCGCAGATCAAAAGGGCAAAGGAAAAGGCGCAGGAGGCAAAGGTAGTAATTGATTTTCAAACTCAGGATGCGCGCAAACTTTCTTTTGAGGGCGAATTTGATCTGGCAATTATGCTCTGTGAAGGTGGGTTTTCTCTTATGGAAACCGATGAGATGAATTTTGAGATTTTAAAGAATGCAACAAAAACCCTTAAAAGTAAAGGAAAGCTTATTTTTACTACATTAAACGGATTGTTTCCTTTGTTTCATTCAGTCAGTGAATTCTATAAGTCAGCGCAGAATGAAGGCCGGTCTCAGTGCAAGGAGTGTACTTTTGACCTGATGACTTTCCGTGATCATAATCGCGTTGAATTTGAAGATGACGCAGGAAATAAAAAAGTATTGGAATGTAATGAGCGATATTATGTTCCCAGTGAGATAACCTGGCTTCTAAAGACGTTAGGATTTAAAAAGGTTGATATTTTTGGCGCCAAACTCGGAGCATACTCAAGAAACGATAAACTGACCAATGATGATTTTGAAATGCTTGTAATCGCGGAGAAATGAAAAAAGTTTTTATTAAAACTTATGGTTGGCGAATGGTTGCAGTGCTACAGGACTACCCTGAAGTTCCTCAAAGCTATTTTTGAGTCCGAGCAGTCCCGTAGCAGTGTTACTAAACCAACCGTTGGTAGTAGTACTACAACTTCTTGAAA
>Ga0172375_10008355_pt1 | contig 13936 bp, 10 predicted proteins | sample LakKiv1m_FD_114537 | JGI IMG/M metagenome (GOLD analysis project Ga0172375, IMG submission 114537) | Freshwater microbial communities from Kabuno Bay, South-Kivu, Congo - kab_092012_11.1m | ecosystem: Environmental > Aquatic > Freshwater > Lake | place: Democratic Republic of the Congo...
AATCCTTTCACTTAAAAATTAAATAACTAAATTTGTTTTTTTAATCTCCACTCCATGAGTTTTACCGTTTACAGATCTTCAGCCGGCTCTGGGAAAACATTTACCCTGGTTAAGGAATACCTATGCCTTGCTTTTAAAAACCCCTATACTTACAGCTCCATTTTAGCAATCACATTTACCAATAAAGCTGCTGCTGAGATGAAAGAAAGGATTATTAAGTACTTAAAAGGATTAAGTGGAGAAAATAATTCTGAAATTGCAAGTCTCAAGGAAATAATAAAATCAGAAACGAGTTTAACCGACGAGCAAATAAAAGAAAATGCAAGTAAAGTGTTATCACTTATCCTTCATCATTATGCTGATTTTGCAGTTTCAACCATCGATAGCTTTGTGCAACGAATTATTCGTGCATTTGCTTATGATATGAAGTTGCCCTCAAATTTCATGGTGGATGTTGATGATAAAAAAATTCTTTCACAAGCAGTTGACATCTTAGTTAGTAAAGCTGGAAACGATGATAACATTACCAAAGCCCTGATCGAATTTACAGAAGCCAAAACGGATGGAGAAAAAAGTTGGGATATTTCAAAAGACCTCTATACATTTTCAAAAATTTTACTAGACGAAGAAAGTTTAACAAACACAAATGCACTCAAAAATTTAAATGCGCAGGATTTTATTCTTTATAGAAAAAAATGCGCTTCCGAAATTAAAACTTTCGAAAACGAAATTTCGGAACTGGGAAAACAGGCAGTAGAATTAATACTTTCCAAAGGAATTGGAATATACGATTTTTTTCAGGGAGCCAAAGGTATTGGTAAATATTTCGAATATTTAAGGGACCAACGATTCGAAAATATCAAACCCAATTCGTATGTACAGAGCACCATCAATGATGATAAATGGTTCGCACAAAAAACGCTTTCCGAAATTATTGCATTGATTGAATCAGCAAAAACTGAAATTAGTTCAATCTATCATACGATTCAGGAAAAGATAGAAATCAACTATCCAAATTATGTTTTACAACTGCTGATTTACAAAAACATTTTTCAACTTTCATTATTAAATGAAATTGAGAAAATTGCGGATGAAATAAAAAAAGAGGATGGTATAGTGCATATCAGCGAGTTTAACAAGCGTATTGCGGCTGTTGTTCAAAATGAACCTGTCCCATTTATTTATGAGCGAATTGGCGAACGCTACAAAAACTATATGATTGATGAATTTCAGGACACCTCCATCATGCAATGGCAGAATCTGATTCCTTTGGTCGAAAATGCACTTTCCGAAAACAATACAGCACTAATTGTGGGTGATGGGAAGCAAGCGATTTACCGGTTTCGAAATGGGGAAGTCAATCAATTTCTGAAATTACCCGAAATTTATCAAGCTTCCTCCGATTTAATAAAAGAACGTGAACACAGCCTGCAATCACACTTTCAGGAGAAACACCTCACGTCAAATTTCCGTTCTTCAGAAAATATTATTAATTTCAACAACGAATTGTATGACTATGTTTCCACCAGATTGAGTAATTCAACCAGGGGTATTTATAGCAACCATAAGCAAACCGCTGTACCCGAAAACAAAGGTGGTTTTGTTTGTGTTGAATTCATAAACAACGATACAGATAATATTACTAAATCCGAGATTTATTGCAAGCGAGTGGAAGAAATTGTACATGAATTACTGAATGATAAATTTAAATTTTCAGATATAGCGATTCTTTGCAGATTCAATAAAGATGCTGGTGATATTGCCTCTTTTCTTTTAAATACAGGGCTTCCGGTAATTTCATCCGAATCAATCTTATTATATAAATCTTCTTCTATTTCGTTTCTTATTTCAACACTTTATTATTTAAAAAATCGGAGCAATCAGATTATTCGTTCCGAAATGCTGAAGTATTTAATTGATGAAGGTTTGATAAAAAACATTTCATTTAGTGAAGCTTTATCCGTTCTAAAGAATCATAAAAATGATGAGGAACGAAAATTAATTTTTTACAATCTTTTAGTAAAGAACAACATTAATTTTTCTCCCGAGCACCTGAAATCACTGCCTCTCTATGAACTCGTTGAAGAGCTGGCACGTGTTTTTAAGGTTTTCAAATCTACAAGTTTATACTTCATCTCTTTTTTGGATGTTGTTTTAAATTACACCGAACATAACGAAGACAATATAAATCAATTCCTTGACTGGTGGGAGGAACAAAAGGAAAAGCTTTCCGTATCCATGCCCGAAGAAACTGAAGCCATTCGCGTTATGAGTATTCATAAGTCAAAAGGCCTGGAATTTCCGGCTGTAATTTATGCTTTTGCTGAAGAGAAAATGCGTCTAACAAAAAATAATCTTTGGATTGATATTGATTATAGTGAAGCTCCTGATTTAAAAAAAGTGATGGTGCCTTTTGAGACAAGTTTAAAGGATACAAAGTATGCGAATGATTATGAGGAAGAAGAGCGGAAATCTGATTTAGACCTAATCAATCAGTTGTACGTTGCAACTACCAGGCCATCTGAACGACTATATATACTTTCACAAAAACCAAAATTAGTAGCACAAAACTCAAATAAAGATAAAACATTATCCGTTCCTGACCTCTTAAAAGGTTTTTTGATTTCAACAAACAGATGGAATGAGGAACAAAATGAATTTGTTTTTGGTGAAAAAGAGACTAAAAAAATTAAAAAAGAAAAATCCAAGGACAGCAAAAAAGAGCTTACAATTGATAAAATTATTTCAGAAGATTGGCGTAGAAAAGTAGTGTTGCGCAAATCTGCAAGTGAAGGTTGGGATGTTAATAATCCAGAAAAAAATAAAGACTGGGGAAAATTAGTACACTTTGCATTATCAAAAATCAAACTGGCGAGTGATGCGAATCACGTTATTGCATCGCTTGTTGAGCAAGGATATACTGACAAAGAAACAAGTGAAATTTTGCTGAATATAATAAATAAAATAACTACTCACCAAGATTTATTATCGTATTATTCGAATGAATATCAAGTCATGAACGAAGCAGAAATAATTGAAAAAGAAAACCACTCCTACCGCCCTGACCGGATTTCAATTAAAAATAATGAGCTTGTAATTATTGACTATAAAACAGGAAAACAAAAAGACTCTGACAAAACACAAATAACTAAATACGGCGAATTAATTTCAGAAATGGGATACGAACGTATTGAGAAATATTTAGTATATACCGATACTGTTGAAGTAGTAAAAGTAATTTAAATTAATTTGATAATGCATAATAATGATATCCTTCGACGCCTACGCTACACTTTCAATTTCAGCGATACAAACATGATGAATCTTTTTGCACTGGGAGGAAATGAAGCAACACGAGCTCAAATCAGCGACTGGTTAAAAAAAGATGAAGATCCTGAAATAAAGCAATTATACGATGTGGAACTTGCTGCTTTTTTAAACGGATTAATCATTGATAAACGAGGGAAAAAAGATGGAGAACAACCCAAAACAGAAAAGAGATTGAACAATAATATCGTTTTTCGAAAATTAAAAATTGCACTCAATCTCAAGGATGACGATATTCTCAATATTCTCGACTTGGCTGATATGTGCATAAGCAAGCACGAATTAAGTGCATTTTTTCGTCATCCGAGTCAAGAACAATATCGGTTATGCAAAGATCAAATTCTACGGAATTTTTTACAGGGCTTACAAACAAAATATCATGTTGACAAAGCAAAATAATAAAATATTTTTTTTAGACATCTTTAATTCTTCAACGATTGTTTAATAACATTCCAATAAGCTCGACCATAAGAGACCAGCACTTCCTCACCTGATTTAATGTTACGAGTGGCAACAATATACACATTGTTTTTTATTACCTCATATCGCGCATTATTCCGTAACCCATCAACTCGTTTCAAGCCCATGGCATCATTGGCATAACGACCTTGTGCCCATAATGTGTGTTGCGCATCAATACAATTTGAATTATTGATGAACATATAATAGCAACCCATTCCCTTTTGTTCTCGGTTTCGTTTTTCACATTCTTTCCATGTGATTCGTTCTCCATCGTAAATAACGATTTGCTCTCCCCGTTTAAAATCTTTTTTAGCCCACAAGCCCATCCCTGATGATGGAATTTGTGATTTTTTTACTAGTAACATTATTTTTTTTTAGCGAAGATACTTGAATTGTATTTATGAAATACTTATTTATTTTAGTAGAAACCTAAAATAAATAAAAAGATTACAAAAAAAATAAAGCTACCCAAGGAGGATAGCTTTATAATAGATTAGTTTAACTACTTTTATTCAACAATAAATCTAAAGTATTCTGATTGATTCAAAGTGAAAAATTTAATAAAATAAACCCCTTTTTCAACTTTAGAAATATTAATATGTTGAATAGGAGATGATATTTTTAATTGGTTAACAATTTCTTTTCCATCTATCGAATATATTGAAATATATGTATCTTTAGAAGAAGACAAAATATCAAACACACCATTATTAGGATTAGGGTAAACTGCGTTTTTTAAAGGATTTGCTTCGATAATACCAATTCCGGTAATACTTACACATAAAGAGGTATCAGAGCAAGTACCGTAGGTAACAACAACAGCATAGTTTCCATTAACAGTTGCAGTATATGATTGAGAGGTTGCGCCAGGTATGGCAATCGCCGAATCACAATTAATCCATTGATAAGAATTTGCTGTTAAATTATTTGAAGTTATTGTATTATTGTTTAATGTAGTTGTAACATCTACAGCCGAAATAATAACATTTTGTGTTTGAGTTGAAGTATTTCCATTGCCGTCATCATAAGTCCAGGTAACAACAGTAATACCTTGTGTTGTAATTGGGAAAGTTGCATCATTTGTAACGGTAACGATACCTGCACAATTGTCGGTTGATAAAGGTGCTAATAAGGAAGTTACTTCACATTGATCTATAATATCAGGCAAAGTAGGCGAATCGGGAACAGGAGACGTAATGTCAGTTATTATAACATTTTGTGTTTGAGTTGAAGTATTTCCATTTCCGTCATCATAAGTCCAGGTAACAACAGTAGTTCCTTGTGCGGTAATGGGCAGAGTTGCATCATTTATAACGGTCACGATCCCTGCACAATTGTCAGTTGCGCTTGGAGCTGTTAGTGAAGTTACAATGCATTGATCGGTTACTTCTGTAAGAGTGCCTAAATCGGGTACTGGAGGTGTTACATCATCTATCACAATATTTTGGAATTGAGTTAATGTATTACCATAACCATCATCATAGCTCCATGTAATAGTAGTTATTCCTTGATTTGAAATTGGAAAAATTGTTGTAGTTGTACCCGTTACATTTAATCCACAATTATTAGTTGCAGTTGGTGCTATAGGCGTTGAAACGGAGCACTCTCCGATAATATCAGGCAGAGTAGGATTATCAGCAATTATCGTCGTTGGAGTGCATAACGAGGTAAAAACTACCTGACCATTACCGGTGTTTAATCCTGAAGAAATATAAGTACCAGTATAAAAGTTACCTCCTCCTCCACCGGAACCAACGCGAGTAGCGCTACCACCGCCACCAGAGTACCCTCCTCCTCCACCTCCATTTGCCTCATAACTAGTATGCACACCACCACCAGCTCCTCCACCAAAACCACCAGGAACATTCAGTGTAAATGATCCAAAAAGTGCTTGGTTGATTCCACCCAATCCTCCACTTAAATAGCTGTTACCTATTTGACCACAATATGTTCCTAGTGTACCATTCGTTAAATATCCACCACCACCTGCACCTCCCCATGTTGAAGCGCCTCCACCATTACCTGCAGTTCCACCAATTCCAAAAGTGTCCCAACTGTATGGGGTCGCTGTTCCATCCGTACCACTAGTAACATTGTAGGCAGAAGCATCAACACCCGGAGCAGGAATTGGATAACCACCGGGAATACCATCTCCGGCACCACCACCGCCACCACAAATTAAAATTGGATTACCTGTTGTCTGATTAATGATAAAAGTGCCTCCACCTCCGCCACCACTGTACCCATTACTAGTATGTGCCTGTCCACCTTCTTGACCAACTAATACCCTAATAATCTCTCCAGCAGTTAAATTTACTTCGGTTGTTATTATTCTTCCTTTTCCACCTAATGCATTTGGGGTATAACCTCCTGAAGCTCCTGCACCTGTAATAGAGTATGCTCCGGTAAATGGGACAACCCATTCTTGTATTCCCTGACCAATAACCGTAACTTGTCCATCTAATGTTGTTGAAGTGTAAGCCGTGTTTACCTGTCCCTGACTTGGGCCAGCTGTTCCCGATGCTCCGGCATTCGTAAATGTATAGGTTTGAGCCAACGAATCTGCTATACCAATTAGGATCATAGCTAGAAAAAAAGTCAAAAAACTTTTTGATTTTAATGTAAATTTTAATTTCATAATTTATTGATTTTATTTGTTTAGGTGTGGTAAAGATAATAAAATATTTGTTTACAGAATTACTATCAACTTTTTTTTAATAATAATTTGTTGGAAAAATGGAAACATCAAAGATGCTTGTATGTATGAAATAATATATCAAAGAAAAGTTTAACCAACTGAAAAACGATTACAGTTACTATTCCCGAAACATCTAATATGAGAAAGAATACGCCTACCATAACAACAAAGTGTATGGGCAGCATACGTAGCATAGGCTCTCGAATGAGTTTTGATAAGGTGGGTAATTCCGTAACGCCTTCTTCATATTTATTTCGCTTCATAAAAACATACCAATGATGCAAAAAGAAAACCAAAAACATCACGGCATATTCAAGGATTGAGGGAAATGCCATGTCTCCTAACCAATGGAATGCTAAAATAAAAACAAGGTAAATTAAATGAAAGAATGAGTAAAAAACAAAAAATAAAACGGCTGATGTTTGTTTTGATTTATTAGGGTCGTACTCTTTACTTCTTGCAGTTGCCGGTTCAATGGCATATTGCTTTACCTGTGAAATGCGCCTTGCAGCAAAAACACCTAAAATAACACTCTGCCCCCAAGCTACAAGTAACACATAAGCCAAGCTCTGTTCTTCAATGATAGCAGTTACAAGCGTAATTACATTTACTAAAATCAACGTCCATAAAGTTATGTCCGATTTAAAATTCAATTTCGAAAACAGATCAATGAACTTTAATTTTAATGCCCCAAATGGATCTTCTTGAATGGATTTATTTTCGGCCATAAAATTATTTATTAATGGTTACACCTGGAGTTGGGGGAATATATTCAATATCTACTTTCTCAATTTTTCCTTTATTATCAACCTTTATCATAAGTGATTGATAAGGTTTGAATTTTAATTCATAGGGTGTTTGAATTTTATTTACTGTTACTTTTATTGGAATGCTAAATGTTTCATTACTCAACGATTGGCCATAAGACAAAGGTAGTTTCAAATTTTTTGATTTCGGATTTGCAAAAAACAAATAATAATTTATACCATCTGTCCTACACCAAAAATCAGGAAGATCGATTCCTTCAATCAATGCTTTATAAATTGGTTTGAATGTAGTTGAAACACTCGGAAGCTTCATGAGTGCAGAAAATTTTGCAGTATAATCAGCCGATTTTTTTTCCCCGGTTCCTTAAAAGCTTTCTTTACGCATACAGGAAATCCGTTTTCTGCCAGTTGGAGGATTGTTGTTAATGCATCATTACTAAGATAATCAACATCTATATATAGGAGCGAGAATGAAGCATCACCAGTGTATAATTTTCCATTTTTCAGTATTCCATTCTTTAAATATTCGGCATTGATCCACAATGGGGCATAGCCATTTAATTCATTAGGCATTCGTGTATATCGCATTTCATATTCACCCCATGCCCATGGTTGCTGTGGGTCAGGATTCTTCATTTCACCTGCCATCCAAGCATCTTCAGTTGGTAAATAAACAGCAATATCCGAATAATTAACTCCTTTTTTCATGCACGCTGACACTTTCTGCATATAAAGATTGAAAGCTGAAATATCCTTTGATAAATTGCCGGTACTTCCAACATGAACACTTGCATAAAAACGAATGGTGTCTATTCCAATTGGGTTAAATGGCATTCCATGCCAAAAAATTTGATTTGTTCCGTTTGCGAACAATGCATCTGCTATGAGTTTCAAATCGGCAATCTGTTCTAAACCGCGAAGTTTAAAGTCCATTTTTTTTGTTTCCTTATTGTATTTCGGAAAGCCATAAGTACATGTAAAAGTTTCGGAAGAAACCTCTCTTCTTTTGCCTAAGCATGCTGCAGAAGACACTATCAAAGAGTATCCGGGTTCGTAAAGCATAGCCTCTGTTTCAGGCACATCAACACTGCTGTATCCGGAAATCAAATCAATTGGCGCTCCGGCACATTGAACTCTTGAAAAGCCACCCAACTGATTACTTGTTGCAGTGAATGGTTTATAAAATTGATTCAACACATAATCCGAAACAAGCGAAAAATAATCGTATCGTTCGTCAGGAAACTCTTTGCTATAAATACTGTCCATAAAAGGTTTCAGGTCATAGCCATAGCGTTGCTGAAATAATTTGTCAAAATCGGTCGTCCAAATTCTTTTAGTTTCAACCTCCCACGAGTCGCAGAACAAGCCCGATTTAGTGCCTTTCATTGCATCAGCTAATGCATTACCCATGCGATTTGCATATCGCTTATACGCATTGCTGTCCATATGATTAAGTATATATCCTTTCTTGGGATATTCCCATGAAACAACAGCATAAGTCCATTTCAAACTATCATCTTTTTCATTAAAGGTTTGCGTTGCATCCTCGCGCTTTACGTAGGTGTCGCCAAAGGGCCACCCGGTGCCAAACGTAAAGTCGCAGCCCAAGCCTATGCTATCAGCATATTTTTTTGTGTAGGAAACAATTTTCGTCCATTCGTTGCTAAGCCACGGTTGGCGAGGTGTATAAGTGGTATCGTTAAATTCATTATAAAAACGTTTTCTGTTTAATGGATACACAAATGCTAATTCGACTCCACCAAAATTATTTTTTTTCGCCCAATCTAATTGAGCTTTCACATCCACTTCTTTTATAATTGAAGCAAACCACCACCAGCGTGCGTAGGGCTTACAAGTTTGATAATGTAGCTTTGTATCATTCTGCGCAATTATGTTCGAAGTAAAAACGCATAAGAGAAATACAATAATTAGTCGGGGGGCTAAAAAATGTTTTTTCATAATAATCAAAAGTAAGCAATTTGTAATTTCACAAAACATCTGACAATAAAAAAAGGTCACCCAATTACAGATGACCTTTCTTTAATCTTAGCAATCAGCTTACTTTACATGTTTTGCTAATTCTGCACCTGCTTTAAATTTTGCAACTTTTTTAGCAGCAATTTTAATTGCCTTACCTGTTTGAGGATTACGACCAGTTCTTGCAGCTCTTTTAGCTACTGAAAAACTACCAAATCCAACAAGTGCTACTCTTTCGCCTTTTTTCAAAGCTTTAGTAATGGCAGTTGTGGTTGCATTTAATGCTTTGCTTGCATCTACTTTAGTTAATTTTGTTTCTTTTGCGATTGCATCGATTAATTGAGCTTTGTTCATTTTTAATAAGTTTTTAGAGTTAATATTAGTGCAAATATAATGTATGTTTATAGACACAAACTAAATATTTGCATAAAAACGCCATTTTGTTGATAAATCAGCCCTTTTGTTAATAAAAACCCATTTTAAAGTGTCTAATGCAGCGATTTTAGAACATAAAATAGAACTTTTTTGCTCAACTAATGAATGCAACTTACGTTTTCATTTAATAAGAAATCAAGCATATTAAAAATGTAAATAAATTTTAAAACAAGATGATAGGTATCGTCTTATAATAGGTTTACACAAAATCGTTGTCACTTTATCACACTCACTAAACCAATAATCAACTAATTCAATCAATAGTCCTTGATTAATAAAAAATCGGAAATATGTTTATGTTTAATTCCTTCAATAGTTTCATTCCAGGTTTTGTCCATGGTAACGACGTATTTAGGAAAGTGATCGCGGATATCCAGCAATGGTGCGAATTCCCTGTCGATGGTGCTTTTTTCGGTCATTTTATAGGCTACTTGAACATAGAGCTTTTTACCGGATTTTTCAGCAATAAAATCAATTTCTTTTTCAGCTGATTTTCCAACAAATACCTGATAGCTTCTTCGTTTAAGTTCGAGCATTACTATGTTTTCCAATATACCGGAAATAAGCCTTTCTTTAAATCCCATTACCGAATATAGTAATGATTGATCCCCGACATAATATTTTTCGTTGGTTTTTAGGATTTCTTTCCCTTTAATATCATAACGTGGAATTCTGTATATTATGAAGGCACCCTCCAGTGCATTTACGTAATTATATACAGTATTGAGGTCAATTTTACGGTTTTGACTTTTGAAATAATCCGCAACATTTTTTGCTGAAAATTTATTCCCGATATTGTCGAATATAAATTTAACTACTCTCTCCAAAAGTTCCACATCGCGTATACCATATCGGTGAATAGTGTCGCGCAAGATGGCTGAAGAATATATGTCGTGTACTGCTTTGTAGGTCATTTCATCAGTGTATTTGCCAACATGCAGTGCCGGAAATCCTCCTTTGTGCAGAAATAAATCGAATTCGTTATTTGTATTGATGTTTTTAGGATTTGCATACTTTTTTCGGAAAAGAAGATATTCAGCAAAAGATAATGTGTAAACAGGTATTTCTATATAGCGACCGGCTAAATAGGTAGCCAACTCTGATGATAAAAGGCGGGAGTTCGATCCAGTAATGTATATGTCTGCATCAAAATCGACACGGAATGAATTTACTGCTTTTTCCCATGATTCAACTTCCTGTATCTCATCGAGCAAAATATAATAACGCTTTTTATTGGTAATTTTGGTTTGAATATAATCATATAGTTTTTTGGCATTATCAATTTCGAAAAATTCAAAACTCTCGAAATTCAAATAGATTATATTGTTTTCCTTTACACCTTTTCGAAGAAGTTCATTTTGAAGCATCAATAACAAAACAGATTTGCCGCTTCTTCTCAAACCTGTAATGATTTTGATGAACGGTTTGTCAATATATCTCGAAAGTAATTTAAAATAGGTTTCTCTGAGTATCATTTGATGAATATTTAGGTTAAAACCACAAAGATAACAATATATTTCAAAGTTTTTATGGTTATAACCTTAAATATTTTTTTAGTTCCTGTTTTTTTTATTTTGGAATTTCTAATGGTAGTACTAATGATCGTCTTTACGAGCCAGTTTTTAGCAGTAAAGCAATCTCTATTTAAAACGATTTTTTGAATGCTGAATTCAAGTCACAAATGCAACTTTTCATTAGGCAAATGAAGTAAAAAAAATTTAATTAGTGTAAAAAATTTAATTTTTTTCTTGGTCTGTTGTTTAATATATCCTGAATCATATGTACATCTTCATTAGAGATATTCTCAAATGAAGAATTTTTAGGAAAGTTGTGACGGATTAATCCATTCATATTTTCATTAGCCCCTCTTTTCCACGAATGATATGGTTTAGCAAAGAAGAAATCTACCGTCAAATCTTTATTGATAGTTTTGGGTTATGCAAATTCTTTTCCATTATCTAAGACAATCGTGTTGAGTAAGTTTTATAAGGGCTTAACACTTCAATCGTTTTTTGAGCAAGTTCATCTGCATTTTTTCCTTCGAGCTTTGCAATCCAAGACTTGTTACTTGCCCAATCATTAATGGTTAAAAATGCACCTTTATGATTCTGCCCTATTACAGTATCTATTTCCAAATCGCCAAGCCGTTGCTTTTCATTTACAACAGCAGGTCTTTGGACAATATCAACCCTGTTTTTAATGATTTCCCTGTTACCCTTAGCGTTAACTCGTTTGCAATATTTTCGGCCCTTTCGCCTGAAGTGTTTGTAAAGTAAACCCCATTCTTTTTTATCTTTCCAAGCAAATTGAAAATACGTTCCATGCTTGTACAAGTATTGTCTTCTATTTTTGCTCTGCCCGCAATTTGTTCCGGGCTGTAACCCTTCTTTAGCAAGTCATCAACTAGTTGTTTTACGTCAGCTGTAAATCGAATATATTTTGGCTTGTTTTTTAAGAGATTACAAAACTATGCAAGTGATCCTTTTGAACCATAGCGACCGCCTTTGTTCATTCCGCTGCGCTCCGTGATCAAAGGCGGTCGCTAAAATTTATTAATAAGGTGGTAAAACTTTACAATCAAGCATATTAAAAATGTAACAAAATTTTAAAACAAGATGATACGTGAATGTTAAAAATAAAAAAACAGAAAATAGCAATCCGTTTTACTAATGTCCTATAAAAATTTTACTAACTTCTAACGTTTGTTGATTTTTAAATCTTAAAAAATAAATTCCATTGCTAATGGCGGTTACATCAACCATTTTGGATTCAGGGGTTACTTCGTTTTTCAAAATCATCTTTCCAGTTGAATTAAAGATTTGCAATGTACCGTATTGTGAAGTTCTAAAGTAAATAATTTTTCCACTTTCTACACTTATCACAGAAAAAACGGGAGTAGAAATGCTGTTGTCTTCATTAATTCCTGCCGGTGGATTACAGCCATTTGATGATGTAAGAGCATTGTAAGGAGGATTACTCAACACAGCCCACATCCTTGCTGCTTGATTAAGGGTAAAAAGATTATAACAATCATCATCACTATAATCCATAAAGTTGTTGAACATGATACCGTTGCCTGATGTTGTGCATGAATCAAATTTAGGAAAAGTGGGACAGTAAGCCGAAGGTCCTTGTTGATTGGGAGTATCGGCGCATGAATCGGATCCAGAGCAAGCCGTTCCATCATCACCCCAAATATGGCGAAGGTTCAGGCAATGCCCTACTTCGTGTACTCCTAGTTCTCCTCTATTATAGTAGGCATTGATTCCAGGGAAAAAACCATATTGTGTAAAATTACTTCCCATATAAAAATAGTTCATTACAATACCGTAGGTAGTTGATGCTGTCCCAGTCGGAAATTCGCCCCAGCATACTCCTCCAGTATTGCATACCCATATATTAAAATAACGGGTTACATCCCATGCATCTAATCCACCTAAAGAAAAATATTTAACATGGTTGGTAAAATCAAAAATCGTATCGGTTGTGTACCGCCTTTCAATTCCTGTAGTGGCATTCCCGCTAGGATCTCGACTGGCAAGGCAAAACTCAATTTGCGGGTTTGCAGCAATAGGTGCAAAAGCCGATGGAGTATTCACTGTATCAGCAGCTGAACGTGTAAAATCCTCGTTAAGGACATCCATTTGCGAAAACACCTGTGCATCACTTATATTTTCATAAAAATTATGATAAACAATATGCACTACCACCGGTATTTTAATAAGAGTTTTAGTTGTGTATTTATTTAGTGCAATGTACCTCGAAAGGCACTGTTCATATCGCATTCGTTCTTCGTCATAGTTTGGATTTTGTACTAGCAACTGTTGATGATAGGACTCGTTAATATTGGTCAATTTCTCAGAAGAATACTGTGATCCAAATAAATCAACTGCGTAAGGACAGGTAGCTACCCCTCTTTGCTGAGCAAAACAATTCAGAGATAAGATTGATAGAGAAACCAAAATCGAGTAAAGTTTTGTTGATTTTTTCATAATAAAAGATTTATTACTATTGAAACAAATAAAAAAGTATTACAATTTCAAATTCATTAAAGAAAACTTAAATTAATTCCATTATTTTTCAATTAAAAATAGTGGTTTCTTATTCATAATTATTTTTTAAACAGGCAAATTTATAATTTTTTATCTCAATAGCGTCCTAAACGTTAAAACAAAATAAAAATAAGAGAAAGAATTTAAGTATCTCAAATTACCTTTGAGTTGCAAAACAAAAAAAACTTTCTCTCATGACAAATATAAATTTATTTTCT
>Ga0172375_10008356_pt1 | contig 13936 bp, 19 predicted proteins | sample LakKiv1m_FD_114537 | JGI IMG/M metagenome (GOLD analysis project Ga0172375, IMG submission 114537) | Freshwater microbial communities from Kabuno Bay, South-Kivu, Congo - kab_092012_11.1m | ecosystem: Environmental > Aquatic > Freshwater > Lake | place: Democratic Republic of the Congo...
AATATCTCGAATTCATCAAAGAAAAAACCGCCAAAGACAAGCCAAAACTCGAGGAGCTTTAATCTACCCCCTCTTTCTTCCCGACAATCTTCTTAACTCATCAACTGTTGCCCGCGCAATAAATCTCAACACTCCGGCCAGCTTATTGATATCCCCAACTACCATAGACAACCACCCAGCCGTCGATTTCCTCTCGTCCTCAATTATCAGCAAAGCGCTCTTAACATGTGCCATTTCCATCTCCATACCACTTATCTCGTCAGTAATTTTAATCGTCACCGGATGATTATTATTCCCCACCTCCATCTCTCCCGAAACCACCATCGATTCATCCTCACCTCCCGCCTCATCTATCCAATCATCCCCACCATCCTCCTGCCACCAACCCTCATTAAGTGGTGATTCTCCCAACACTAAAATACGATCCTGTTTACCTTTCTTTTTACTCACCGAAGAAGACATCCACTAATTATAACCCCCCGATTCAACTCTCCAGCTAATTATCAACCACTATAACTGCCCCCGTCTCTCTATCTCACTCTCCACCTCCACTCTATCCTTACCGTATTTCAATCTTGACAACTCCTTAATCATCTCAGCCACTCTCCGATCACCCATTTTTTTCTCCGCCTCAAGGTCCCTCCACACATTCATCGAAAACGGTGGCACCGGTGTCCCTTCTACAATCGTCTTAACATAAGTAGTCTGAGCCGGAATATTAGTCAAATCAGATTCATTAAACACCGGTGCAAACTCCTGAGCCATAATGTTGGCATCAGAAACACCCATCCTAAACACCACCATGGTTCCCACATTACCAAAGATTGCATTCCTTACTTCCTCATCAATCTGGCTCACAAACTGGTTAGCCACTGTCAAAGAAAGCGCATACTTCCTAGCCTCTGACAAAATCTGGGCAAAATCTGGTGTGGCAAAATTCTGAAACTCGTCCACATAGAAGAAAAACGGCTTCCTTTCTTCTCTTGGCATATCTTGTCTTGATAACGCTGCCGCCAAAATCTTTGGCACCAACACCAATCCCAAAAAGTTGGCATCCTCCTCACCCAACAACCCCTTTGATAGCTTGAGAAACACAATCTTACCCTCATCCATTGCCCTACGGAAGTTCAAAGTGGACTGACTCTGGCCAATAATGTTTCTGATCATCTTGTTAGTAATAAATCGGCCAAACTTACTCACGATATAGTCAAGAGTCTCACTCTTGTGAAACTCACTTGTCTGAGCAATCTGTTCAGTCCAGTACCTCTTTACAATCGGATCCTTAACTTTTGGCAGCAACTCCTGAACATATTTTTCGTTTTGCAATATCCTAGTTACCTCAATAAAGGTCGCCCCTGGTACCACCGCTGCAGTTAACATCGCATTTCTGATTGCATGCTCGAATCGAGGACCAACCATCCCCGTCTTATGCGGATCGTACAGCTTATACATCAAATTAATGATCGAGCTAGCCACAAAATGCATCTCCTCTTCATGGTTTACTTCCAGCAAATTAAAACCCATCGGCCTCTCCGTATCTGCAGGATCAAAAACAATAACATCCTCGGCTCTCTCCGGCGGTACCAACTCCAATAACTCATCAATACCCTCACCATGAGGCTCTAAAAAACAAACTCCATGACCGGCTTTAATATCCTGCAAAATCATCGATTTTAACAACTCAGTTTTTCCCGTTCCAGTCCTCCCCAGAACATACATATGTCTCATTCGATCTTTTTCGGTAATGTGTATCGCCCTCTCCTGGCCACGATAAACACTTTTACCTAAATACAAACCTGAAGTTGGAATGCCACCAGTTGCCGGAGCCATTCTCGCTGGTAACCACACAATATGTGGCGTCTCAATCGTTTTATTCGGCAAGTGCCAGAGTGTTGCCAACTCATCACTTGATAAAATTGAGTTCTGACCAAACATTGATTGATAACGATAAATAAAATCAACCATAAACTGACTCTTCCACCTTATCGACTTCCCGCTCAAACCGTTCATCTCCGAATTAAACTGAGAAAAAGCCCCCTTAACGTTATTTAAATTAGCTCTAGCTTGTTCCTGAGTCGGAGCCACACTCACCAGCCTAATTGTTGTTAAGAAACCAGGTTTACCCACCTTAGTATCCACAGCCTGCATATCCTCGGGTGACATCTTAAAACTAGCCTTCTCAGGGTCAGCCTCCGCTTTTTTCAAACCACTTAAATAGGCCTTACCTGCTTTACTCCAATCCGAATCCGCTGGAGAAATTAATACCTGAATTGCCGCCGCTTCACCCTCTCCCATCTTTGCCAGCGTTGCCGTTATCAAACTTAAAGGATCAGTCGCCAGCTCTTTATATGTTTTCAAAGGCATATAGCTTTTATCCCTTACTACCAACTCAGCAAACTCAACCTTTCCCTCTTCACTAAAAATATTAGGTTCCTCAACCACTTTCACCTCAGCTCCTGGGTACGCACCTGAAATCTGTTTCTCAACTAACGAAACCAAATCCTCATGACACGACACATAAAACGCTATCGCTTCTTTCTTTGCCACAATTTCAAAACTCAGGTGCTGCTGAGCCTTAAATCTCTGCCAAAACCCACCCCTCTTGATTGAATACAACGCTGCAAACATCTGTTCTGCCGCCTCAATTTTCACTTCACTATCTCTTGGCACCAAAATCTGCATCACCACAAATCGTAAGCTTACCTCCTCTCGATTCTTATATTTAAACCACTGCATCATTGCCACTCCCAAACCAGCCATCACTATAGCCACTACCGACAGTACTGCCACTATCCCAAAAACCATACTCACCCACTCCGTCATATTTGTTAACAAACCTATACCACTATTCATTGCCTACCTGTCTATAAAACACCCTACCGGGGTATTTCTTAATAATCATTACACTCCATTCAGCCAACCAACGCAGACTATTTGACACCTTACTTTTCAAACCTGTTTTCATCTCATTCTCTGTTAAAGGCAACACTATCTCCGCCTCATCAGGCACTGACTGAGCCACTACCTGACCATGATCATCAACAATTTGCTTAGGCAGACTCACCTGACCACTCACAACCGGCTTTACTCCCCCCCCATCATTATCTACCTCCACCTGTTTTTCCACCCTCTCTAAATAACTGTCTACTTCCTCAGCAGCTATTTCCTCAGCAGTCTTCTGTCGCACTTCTCTCTCTAGGGCAGTCATAATCTTATCTTATCATTGATCTCACCTCATCCCAACCTAAAATCCTTAGTAATCCAAACCACGTACCGCTTTAATCCCCCGATCAAATGGATGCTTTATTTTCTTCATCTCTGTTACCAAATCAGCCAGCTCAATCAATCTCTTACCCGCCCCCCTCCCTGTTAATATCAAGTGTGTCTTACCCCTCGACTCAAGCAACCCAACAACTTCATCCTCATTCACCAAACCATCTCCTATAGCATTAATCACCTCATCCAACACCAATAGATCCGCTTTTTTTAATTTTTTTCTTGCCAATTCTAACGCCATCTTTGCCGCTTCCTTATGATCACTGACACTTGCATGATCGGTCGGTAACTGATAAAAACCCCTTCCCATCAGAAAAATCTCTATATTCTCAAAGTTCTCCCCAATCTCCTGATCCACAGTTGGCCACCTAGCTTCCTTGTACCACATAATTACCACCACTCTCATTCCAGTTTTTGCTGCCCTCACCGCAGTCCACAAAGCAGCCGAGGTTTTGCCCTTACCTTCTCCTGTAAATATATAAACCATTCCCGAACCGCTTATACCGTTTCTAGCCATCTTTAACTAACATCTACTAAATCCACACGAGTAACACTTCGAACAACCTTCCTCTATTACCAAAGTCGCTTGCCCACACTCGGGACACAGATCCCGCCTCTCTTTGGTTAAAGGCAGCGCTTCCTGCTGCACCACCTCACCCAAATCTCCACTACTCACACCATCCAATAGTGGTGATTCACTCGCAAAACCGTTACTCCCACCCTTCACTTCCTGCCCAACTTCTGGTTGCATATGCTCTCGCAAAACCTTTGCCACTCCATCCGCCAAACTTCGCACCTTACCGTTACCAAAACCCACACTCTCTGCCCCCCCAATCCCAGCTAATTGTTCAACCACAGCCTCAGCCACAGAACGTGCTGGTAACACGGAAGGTACTCTCAGAGAAAGCGACACCAATCTACCAATCGCCTCAGCATCGGCTGTAACATGGGTCCCCGCCTTACCCACATTTACAAACACCTCAAAAGGGTTACCCAAATCATCACTATTAACTACCACAAACGCCGTCCCTACCGGAGTCTTGATCTTATATGTACTTCCAACTAACTTCTTCGGCCTTACTCGTAACTCCGCCACCTCAGACCGAGTTTCACTCTTCTCCTCGATAACCATCCCCTTGTCATCAGTCTTTTTATCAGTCTTGCTTCCCACGTTTAAGACCTGCCAATCTTTTGAGCCATCCCGATATACCGTAATTCCCATACAACCCTCCGACCAGGCTTGCAGATACGCCTGAGCCACATCATCGACCTTTGCTTCGTTCGGTAAGTTAATCGTCTTGCTTACTGCGTTATCGGTATACCTCTGCCATGCTGCTTGCATCATTACATGATCAGACGGCTTGATCTCGTGACTGGTTACCAAAACCTTTCTCCATTTATCAGGCACTCCTTTCACTTCGTGCACATTGCCTGTTTCCGCAATTTTTTCCTCCAATTCCTTACTCCACCAACCCTCTTTTTCTCCAATCTCTCTCAAAACCGGATTTACAAACACCAGCTCTCTATTAATATGCTCATCCTTAACTGTATGTCGATATGCCAATGCAAAAATCGGCTCTACTCCACTGCTTGAATTAGCAATAATCGAAATCGTCCCAGTTGGCGCTATCGTTGTCACCGTCGAATTACGAAGCGGCCTACCTTCTTTGTATATACTCTCACTCCATAAAGGAAATGGGCCCCGATCCTCCGCCAGCGCTTCACTAGCCTTATGTCCTTCGTCACTAATAAATCTCATGATTTTCTCAGCCAAATCAAAAGCCTCTTTAGAATCATAAGGAATTCCCAACAAAAACAGCATGTCTGCCCAACCACCAATCCCCAAACCAATCCTCCTAATCTTTCTAACCGTCTCCCAAATTTGCGGTAAAGGATACGGATTAACCTCGATCACATCATCCAAAAACCTAACTGATTGCCAAACCACTTCTTTCAATCCATCCCAATCAACCCCTCTACCTTCCTTTCCGTCCTTAACAAAATATCTTAAGAAAATACTTCCCAAATTACACGCGTCAAAACCATACAGCGGTTGTTCTCCACATGGATTAGTGCTCTCCACCGGACCCAAACTCGGCACTGGATTAGCCTTACTCGCATTAACCCGATCAATAAACACCATTCCAGGATCCCCCGACCTCCAAGCTGAGTCACATATTAAATCAAAAATCTCTCTTGCCCGCTCCTTACCAACTACCTCTTTTGTGTGTGGAGCTACCAACTCATACTCACCATCCTCCTCCAAGGCTTTCATAAAATCGTCGGTAGCCAACACTGAAATATTAAAGTTTGTTATCCCCCCCTCAAGCTTACAAGTAATAAACTCTCTAATATCTGGGTGATCCACTCTAAGCATTCCCATATTAGCCCCTCTTCTTGTCCCACCTTGCTTGACCTGCTGAGTTGCCGCGTCAAATATCTTCATAAATGACACGGGACCACTGGCAACCCCTCTTGATGTTTTCACAAACGCTCCTTGTGGACGCAATCTACTAAACCCAAAACCAGTACCTCCTCCACTCTGATGAATAATCGCCTGCCATTTGATTGCGTCAAATATGCCAACCAAGGAATCCTCCACTGGCAATACAAAACAAGCTGAATACTGCAATCCATTGCCCTTACCCGCATTCATTAGAGTTGGTGAGTTAGGTAAAAACTTAAGCGACACCATTAGTTTGTAATAACTTTTAGCTAGCTCAATTACTGCTTTCCTATCAGCCCCCCACACCACCTCAGCACTCGCAATCGCGAAAGCCACTCTCCACACCATCTCCTCCGGCGTCTCTTTCACCTCACCTTGAGCATCTTTATCCAAATATCTTTCTCTTAAAACCTTCAATGCTTGCTCAGACCACTGCCCGACTGGTAAATCATCCGGCAATTCTGGCCTATCTCCCGCCTTAGCAGAAACTAGTTTCATCACCTCCCCGTAATCCTTCATCTCTTGTTTTACTTTCCTATACTCAACACCATCTCCCTCTCTCTCCTTTTCTTTTTCTTCTTTTTTAATCTCGTAAACTGTTGCTGAAACTGCCATTTTTTTACAAAATAAATACTAATTAGCTTTTTCGATCTCCAACTCCTCCATCACCGCCTTAAAATCCCTTAAATTATCCACATCCAGATACACACTAGCAAACCTTAAATAAGCCACACCATCAATCTTTCTAAGCCTCGTTAGCACTAACTTACCAATATCTGTGCTCTTTACCGTGGTCGATTTTCGATTCAACAACTTCATCTCGATCTCATCAACCACACTCTCGATCTCTTCCTCACTTATTCCTCTTTTCCAACACGCCTTCTGTATCCCTCTTTCCAACTTATCCCGACTAAACTCTTCTAACTCACCAGAACGTTTCTCCACCTTTAAATCAATATTTCCTACCTTCTCATAAGTAGTAAACCTCTTTTTACATCTCAAACACTCTCGTCTCCGCCTCACCTCTCCACTGTCACCCGTAGACCGGCTTTCCAGCACTGTTGAGTTCTCGTTTCCACAATACGGACACCGCATATTCTTTAGTTCAAATTCATATTCGCAAGCACCACCCATAGTGGCAAGAAATACCCTAAAACACTACCGCAAACCTGTCAACCCTATCCATATATACCAAAACATATCACCCAGCTCAAATACCGCATAAATTACTCTAATCAGTCCCAAAGCTCAAATCCCACCACCACTGCATAAAAACAACCAATAACAACACCACCACCTCTTACTCATTCCTATAAAATGTACCGTTTAATCCAGATAACAACCCACTCTTTTTTCCAACTAAAACCACTAACCCTTAAACCTATAAACACTACTCTCTCTCCAAAACTCTCTGCAGTCTCTTGTTATGTTCATTGGCTCTATCCTTATACTCATCCATTCTCGGTCTCGTCTTCTCACTCACCTTTTCTACCAAACCACGCCAAGTCTCCCTATACTTAGCTGTTCCTCTCTCTAGCCTATTTGCCCAAACCCCAACGTTCTCCCCCTCAGCTTTAATTTCCTCTATCATCGATATTGCTCTTTCCTGATACATCATTGCCTTCAGACCAGTTTCCACTCCCAAATCTTCCTCCCCCCTCTCCAACAGCACCTTAGCAGCAGCCATTCTCTTATCGGCATACAAAATCATTAACTCTACTTTCTTGTCACGATCAAAAGTCAACCACTCAACCACCCTATCCCTCATCATCTTAAGAGGATACAAATAATGCCCGGGTAATAACCCTGGATAGGGCAACTCATACATCACCTCACCTTCCTCAGTCATTTCACTGACTCCCATGCCAACTCCTGGTTCACTCACGCTCACAGTCTCCTCTCGAGCTCTCACCATAGACACACCCAGTATTAACACAGCCATCACCACCGCCATTAACCTCAACAATTTCATTGTCCCTCCATTCTACTCCAATTACACAAGCTCTACTACTTAACCCCTACCTTTCTCTCTCCCAAATACTCCAATATGGTCCTTGCATAAATCTCAGTCACCCTCCTTAAACTCTCTAAATCAACCCACTCACCTTCTGCCCCCTCGCCTCCATCTGGCCCAAAACCGGCAATACAAGGCACATCTCTACTCGTCAACATCCACGCATCATTCCAAGGCCCACATCCTTCAAGCTTAGGTTGTTTCCCCAATACTTCTTTAGCCTGTTCAGCCAGCACCTGTACCAACCCCTCACTTCTCTCAATCTCCATCGATGGCACAAACAATAAATCTTCCAGATCCCACTCCAAATCAGTCAATCCAGACAACCGGTCCTCGATCCATAAACGAACCTGCACATCTGTATTCCCAGGCATTAATCTAACATCCCCCCACGCCTCACATTTATCAGGCACTACATTAACACTTGTTCCACCTTTAATTTTTGTTGGAAAAGTGAACACTGGCAACCTTCCTGGAAAAGCCCTTGCCGGCTTGAAAGGAAGGTCAAAACCAGACAAAACCCTCATCACCCTGTCCATTTGTAATATGGCATTCTTTCCTTTCTTACCCCTCTCCCACGCCCTTCTCCCTGTATTTACCGCTTCCCCGTAAGTCTTGAGCAAAAACCTATAACCACCCCTGTGTCCAATGGCAATCTTATCAGTTCCTGGTTTACCCAGTATTGCCGCCTTAGCTTTAATCCCCTTATTAATCAAATATGCCAAACCAATCTTACTCGCTCCCTCCCCCATACCATCAGCTACAAACGCCATTCTCAACTTCCCATCCAATCTAACCCCTAAATCAGCCAATGCCTTATACGCAAACATATATGCCGACAATGTCGCCTTCATATCCAAAGCCCCCACCCCATACAACCGCCCATCTCTTACAATCCCAGAAAACGGTGTATTAATCGACTCGCTTTCAACCCCACCCGTATCCATATGTCCAACCAACAAGATACTTTTTCTTGATCTTGCCGGACCCCAAGTAGTCACCAAATTTGGTCTACCACTTCTGGCCCTCAAATACCTTGGCCGCAACCCCCAATCACGAAACTTACCTCTAATCAATTTGGCCACCTTAACCTCCACCTGTGCACTTCTCATCGCCCCGTCCCCAGGATTAACACTCTTTGCCCTTACCAACTCTGCTAATAACTTAGACTGCTCTTCAAAGTTACTCTCAACCTGTTTAGCAATATCCCGACCCAGTTTTTTTGTCAATTGATACATAGCTTGGCCATCATCCTAACACCCACTCTCAAGTTTTGTAAAGCTTTCCTGGCTAACCAAACATATAAATCGCCACCCCCCACCACCAATGACTCAATATCGGCGCAATCACGTTTCTTGTTCTCATCATCACCCAATAATTACCCATTGCCATCAACATAATAACTACCAAAAAACCCAACATCTCCCCGCCACCATACCCATATACGAATATCGCAATTGGTAAATGTAACAAAGCAAAACCTAATCCAGTAAGAGTAATAGCCATCCATTCACTTACCACAAACCCTTTAATCTTTTGCAACAGATAACCCGAAAAAACCACCTCCTCTGTAACTGCCGTCACCAATCCTATACCCACCACATCCAGCCACCCCATCACCTCACTATCCAGTCTTATCTCTCCATACTTACTCCAACCAACCAACCACGCCACTAATCCATACAACAAGCCCAAACCCATCCCCCAAAGTAACGCTTTCTTGACCGAACCTTCAAAAAAATTAACTCTTTTCTTTTCCTTTGACCACAACCACCACAAGGGTAACATCCACACCACCGGCTTAAACCACAACTCCTCAATCACCTCCGGCAATCTTATCAACAATCTAAACAAACCCCAAGCTGCTAACAAATAGACGTAATACATCAACACCTTCGAAAAACTCCCATCCTTCTTGCTTCTCATCTTCAACCATTCTAGAACGCCCAAGCCAACAGGGTCAATCTTTAGACGATTTGAGCATAACCCGACACTTTACAGACATCTCCATTACTTCTCGAAAACCATCCACCAACTTTCGCGCCTCTTCCAGACTAACCAGTCTCTCTCTACCAGCAAAATAATGAAAAATCATATTTCTTCCTTCTCTCCACGCCTTCCACATTAATCTAGGAAACTTCTTATACTCAACATCATCTGTTTTTTCACACATCCTTTGTAAATCATCAAACAACCACCAACCATTCCTATACTTAGCCGGCAAACTCGGGTTCAAACTTCTCCCAATTCTAAAGTGTTTACTCAGGTAAGTTTTCTCACTGATTAAGCCAATATTATGCAAAAACTTCTTCACAAAACCCTCATACGCTTTCGCCATCGGAAAAACCACAAACGAATAATCTACCAACTCTTCACCACCCATCTCTTCACGATCAAGCAAATAATAAGCCTCCTCAACCAAATCACGCATTGTCGGCTCTAAGTACTCAAACCAATCTTGCTCTTTAAACATACCCCCCATAATAACATGACCCCTCCATTATCAATCCATCAAACTATATAATGTCCCCATGGCTTCAAAATCTAGATCAAAAAAAACTACCTCCCCTTCTCCGAAACCAAAAACCAAACAACCTCGAAAGACAAAGTTGTCTCATTTTCTTTCCCTATCACGCCTCCAGCTTCCTCGTCTCCACTTCAAGCGCAAACACATCATACTCATCAGCCTTTTGATCGCTGCTCTACTCATCGCAACCACCTTCATCCTCTTTAAAGATGTCCCCAACCCCACCTCTCTATCCAAACGTCCTGCTCCCGTATCAACTCAAATTCTTGATCGCCATGGCCAACTTCTCTACGAGATTTACACCGACCAAAATCGTACCCCAGTCTCCATCAAAGACTTACCCGATCATCTCACCCAAGCTACCATCTCCATCGAAGACAAAAACTTCTACTCCCATCATGGCCTGGATTTAAGAGGCATTGCCCGAGCCGCTTTCAAAACCCTCACTGGCCAGCGTCTCGAAGGCGGATCCACCATCACTCAACAATTGGTCAAAACTGCTCTGCTTAATGATCCGTCCCGCACTATCTCACGTAAAATCAAAGAGGCAGCTCTTGCCATTCTCACCGAAATTATCTACTCCAAAGACCAGATTCTCGAGATGTACCTCAACAACGTACCCTACGGTGGTACTGCTTACGGCATCGAAACAGCAGCCCGTCAATACTTCAATAAATCAGCCAAAGACCTCACTCTTGCAGAAGCCACCCTACTTGCCGGACTTCCCCAAGCCCCCACCCGTTACTCGCCCTTTGGTGCTCACCCCGAACTAGCCAAACAACGCCAAGAACAAGTCCTTCGCCGTCTCCACGAAGATGGATATATCACCTCAGAAGAACTCGAGACTGCCAAGAATGAATCACTAAATTATGCCAACGTTAAATCAACCATCAAAGCTCCCCACTTCGTCCTTTGGATCAAAGACCTCCTCGTCGACCGCTACGGCGAAGATTTAGTCAACCTTGGTGGACTTAGAGTTACTACTACCCTAGACCTTAATCTGCAAGAATATGCCCAAGCCTCCCTATCAGCCGAAGTTGACAGGTTAGAACGTCTCAAAGTCGGCAATGGGGCCGCCCTAGTCACCAAGCCCAAAACCGGAGAAGTGCTTGCCATGATCGGCTCAAGAGACTACTTCGACAAAGAACATGACGGAGCTGTCAACATCACCCTCCGTTACCGCCAACCCGGATCCTCAATCAAACCTCTCAATTACGCCGTCGGACTCCTCAAGGGTTGGCCAACCTCCACCATGTATCTTGATATACCCACTTGTTTCACTCAGTCTGGCCAAAAATCATATTGCCCAAAAAACTATGACAACACCTGGCACGGGCCGACCCAAATGCGCTTCGCTCTTGGTAACTCCTACAACATCCCCGCAGTTAAACAACTTGCCCTCAACGGTCTTGACGCTATGATCGCCACTGCCTCAGCTATGGGCATCACTGGCTGGGACAATCCCGATCGCTTTGGTCTCTCGCTCACCCTAGGTGGTGGAGAAGTCCGCATGATTGACATGGCAGTCGCCTTCGGCGTCTTCGCCAACTCGGGCGTCAAAGTACCCCTCAATCCAATTCTAAAAGTTGAAACATATACCGGGCAAGTTCTTGAAGAAACCAATCTTGAAACCATCGCCGACCTCGCCTCAACCTCGCCCCTCAACTGGGATGATTTCTGGAGCAAACCACGCTCATCCAACAACCCAACCACTCAAACCACCTCCATTGATCTGGGAATCGCCTCACCCTATTCCAGTTTCTTTGATCGCTTACTTGGCAAAAAACCCGGCAACCAAACTCTTAACATCACCATTCCCGAAACTCAGGTTACCACCGTCCTCCCTGAAGAAGTAGCCTACATCATCTCCCATATCCTCCTCGACAATAATGCCAGGGTTGGCGCCTTTGGATCAAGCAGCGAGCTCGTCATTCCTGGACATACTGTCTCCGTCAAAACCGGAACCACCAACGATCTACGTGACAACTGGACCATTGGCTTTACTCCTGACTATCTCGTCACCACCTGGGTCGGCAACAACGATAACACCTCCATGAGCTACGTTGCCTCAGGTGTCACCGGTGCCTCGCCCATCTGGAACGATATCATGCGTTTTGTCCTAAAAGACGAAAAAGACCGCTTTCCCACTCGCCCCCAAGGTATCGTCGATGCCCAAGTCTGTACCCTAACCGGTCTACTTGCCTCTCCCGACGCCCCTTGTGACACCCGAAACGAAATCTTCATCAAAGATCACCTCCCTCTCCCCTCCACCACTTTACCCGCCCGCAAACAAATCTGGATCAGGCGGGACACCAACCAACCCCTTCTTCCAGGTGAAGAGGTCATTGACCTCAATCTTGAAGAACACACCGTTGTCTCAGACCCCTTCACTCAAGAATTCTGCCTTGACTGCGCCTATCCCCAAGAAACCAAGCCCAACCCTGACAATCCCGATGAACAAATTCCCACGGGCAAAATCTCCTACCCCACCTTCACCATCAACTACGATCTCTTCAAAGCCAAAAACATCACTCCCGCCTCCTGGATCAATACCACTCAACCACCCATAAACTAACCACAAACAAACCCATAATATTGACATTTGTCCCCAACTCCCCTAAACTACCCCCATCGTTCTTTCTGCCTTACAGGAGAAACATCGATGACGTCAAAATTCGACTACAAAAACATGTCAGACGATGAATTGGAAAGGCTTGCTCCCGAAGATTCGGAAGCCGCCTGGGAGTTGTTTAACCGACTCTTGGATCGCAAGGAAACTCTCACACGGGAACCCCCAGATCCCAACGCCGAAACCCAACCGATGTCACCTGTTCTCCTAGACGACTAAGAGTCACAAGTTCTACTAACACCCCTGTGCCTACCCGCCCAGGGGTGTCTTTTTTCTAAAAGGTACAATTATCACCATGGAAATCACTCCCTCACCACCACCAAAATCTACTCGTATCCATATAGGTCCTATCATCCTGATCATTCTCTCTCTCACAGCCTTCATTCTTGCCGGTATCATCTATCTAACTCGCTCCACCCCTCCCCCTCTCCTTTCACCACTAGCCCAAATTGCTAATCCAGTCGCCGATATTCTAGGGATAAATCCGAAACATCCAGAAAAAATCATCTACGGCTTTCTACCTTTCTGGAACATGAATGAGTCTGACAATTTCAACTATCACCTACTCACCCACGTCGCCTATTTTGGTCTAGACTACAACCCAGACGGAACTATCCACAAAATCAGTGATGACAACACCCTCGAACCAGGCTGGAATCAACTCAACTCTAGTCAAGCCAATCAGGTCTTCCGTTCAACCAAATCCGCCCGAGGCAAGACTATCATTGTCATGCGAGCCATGACCCAAAAACTAATTGAGTCACTTGTCAATAATCCCGACCACCGCCAACAGGTCATCGACTCAACCATGGAGATTCTTGATCAAAAAAACTTTGACGGGATCAATATTGATTTCGAATATGTTGGCACTCCAGACACTCAAACTAAAAATAACTTTTCTCTTCTTGTAAAACAATTAAGTTCTGTCTGCAAACAAACGCGTCCTGACTGTGAAGTTAGTATAGATGTTTTCGCAGACTCAGCCGTTAAAAACCGAATTTGGGATTACGCCAGCATCACTCCTCACATTGACTACGTTATTAT
>Ga0172375_10008357_pt1 | contig 13934 bp, 10 predicted proteins | sample LakKiv1m_FD_114537 | JGI IMG/M metagenome (GOLD analysis project Ga0172375, IMG submission 114537) | Freshwater microbial communities from Kabuno Bay, South-Kivu, Congo - kab_092012_11.1m | ecosystem: Environmental > Aquatic > Freshwater > Lake | place: Democratic Republic of the Congo...
TATGGAGAGAGTTGAACCTGCCGCAAAATCAGGTGAGATTTCGAGAGACCTGGCAGAAACGCTTATTTCAGTGAAGATGCAGAGCAAGGATCTTTTGCCGCTTAAAGACATAATAGTTGAAGAGTATTCACGTTATATTGCAGCAAATGATGTTAAGAAACCAGATATCTGGGCTGTCAGAGATTTCAGCCTGACCGAGCAAAAACCTGAAAATCTGAAACCAGTGACACTCGCTATATGGGACAGTGGCATAGATGTTGCCGTGTTCAAAGACAATCTTTGGATTAACGCTAAAGAAGTTGCTGCCAATGACAAGGACGACGATCTTAATGGTTTTGTTGACGATGTTAACGGCATAGGCTTCGATCTGCATTCCAACAAGATCAAGGATGTTATTTATGTCATGGATTGCAGCAAAGAAGAAGTGGAACAGGGCAAGCTATTTCTCAAAGGTTTTATGGATCTGACTGCTAATCTGGAAACGACGGAGTCGTCCGAGCTTAAAAAATATTTGTCGGCGCTGCCGCCCGAAAAAGTGAAGCCGTTTATCGAATCAATCAGCCGCTATTCTATTTATGTGCATGGAACACACGTCGGGGGTATAGCTGCAAACGGCAATCCTGTTGCCAAATTGCTCGCAACGCGCATGACATACGATTACCGTATGATTCCGGAATTGCCCACCATTGAACAGGCCAGAAAAGACGCCTGGGCTTTTGCCGAAACGGTGGCTTATTTTAAAAACAATGGTGTGCGCGTTGTCAACATGAGCTGGGGCGGCGATTTGCGTTCTATCGAAGTTGCTCTTGAACAGAATAATGCCGGAGGCACACCCGAAGAGCGTAAGAAACTGGCCCGTGAAATCTACAGAATCGGCGCAGAAGCTTTGTTTGAATCAATCCGCAAAGCTCCAGAAATTCTCTTTGTTACCAGCGCCGGCAATTCCGACAATGATGTGTCCTTCGAGGAAGTCTATCCTTCGTCTTTCGAGCTTCCGAACATCCTCAGTGTTGGAGCAGTCGACCAGGCCGGAGACGAAACGACTTTTACCAGCTTCGGCAAAGTAGACGTATACGCCAGTGGTTTGGAAGTCGACAGTTTTGTTCCAGGTGGAGATAAAATGAAGCTGAGCGGCACCAGCATGTCTTCCCCGCAGGTAACAAACCTGGCCGGAAAACTGCTGGCTTTGAAGCCTGAACTGACAGTCGCCGAATTGCGAGCAGCTATTGTAAACAACGCCGAAGAAAAAGAAATTACCGGTAATCGGAAGATCAAGCTGCTTAACCCAGTCGAATCAATGAAAGCAATTCTCAAACCGAAAGAATGACAGACTACCTGTAATCAGAGTTTGAAGTATAAAATGAAGATTCACAAAATAGAGCTTCCGACACCATTTCCAGTCGGCAATGTCAATGTCTGGTTAGTCGAAGACTCCCGGCCTGTGCTTATTGATGCTGGGCTGCACTCTTCTAAATCATATGAAATATTGAAGTCCAAACTTTCGGAGTTTGGTTATAAACTTGAAGATATTAAGCGCATTTTTCTTACTCATTATCATATCGACCACGCCGGTGCAGCCGCTGAACTATCAATAATGTGTGGCGCGACGGTTTATCTGACTCCGCGTTGCAACAGTCAGCTTTCAAACGTGAATGCACATCGTGCGTTTTACCGCGACTATATGGAACGTTGCGGCGTTCCAAGTGAAGTTCTGGATGAGTTCCGGGAGAACAATAAACTCTGGGCCAAATTCGGTTCCGACTGGTCGCAGGTTAATCAGACTCATCTGCTGCATGATGGCGAGGCGCTGGAACTGGATGATTTCAGCCTGCAATGTTTGTTCTCTCCCGGACATTCGCAGGACCATGCTTGCTTTGTCGATTCCGAAAGACGCTTTGTTTTCAGCGGTGATCATCTTTTAGCGGGAATCACTCCGAATCCTCTGATTCATTTTGATCCTGAAAACGGCATGGCCCGCAGTCACAGCCTTTTGAATTATCTGGATTCATTGACTAAACTTGAAAATGTCAAGGCCTCAGCAGCATATGGCGGGCACGGTGCAGACATTGATGATCCACAGGCTTTGATAGAAAAAAACCGGCATCTTGTGGAGGTTCGCTGTAAAAGCTTTCTGACGCTTATACGCAACAACAATGAGATGTCGATATATGAAATGGCGCTCAGACATTTCGGGCGTCTGCATCCGGTCGAAGTATTTCTGGCTGTTTCAGAAACCATAGCCTATCTGGATCTACTGGTACAAAGAGGGCTTGTTGCATTTGATGAGAACAGCCCTGTGCTGAGAGTCACTTCTCTATAGTCGCAATCAGATAAATCTGTTCCACATCAGCATTCTGTAAGTCTCTGCATTGATACCGAAAACATCCACACCTTCGGAATTAACCACATATGTACACTGCTCGCGTGCGATCTTTGAAAAGAACACGTTATGCTTTTTATTGTTCTCTTCATACATTTCCAGCATAACCAGGTTTTCATTTGCCTCGGAAGTGAGATCGTGCCTGCATATGGGACAGAAAAATTCCCAGCGGTCGCCTGCCGATATTTCAATATCGACAGGGCAGCGGAACTCGTAATTTCCGGGTTGCGAATCGAATATGAACAGTCCGTCTCCATGAGCGCATTCGCCGAAGAGAACAATACTGTCTTCATTCGGATTCAAGTGCGTGTTGCAGAAGGGACAACGATAGACTCTGATCATTCCGTGTCTCCTCCTTTCTCTGCCAGATGCGATGAACTGAGCAACCCCTGTTTAATAATAGCGATGCACTGGTCCACGCTCAGTCTGCCGGTATTCAGCACCAGATCATAATTGGAGTGATCGTTTATATCTTCATGAAAATAGTGCCTGATGAATTCAGATCTCTCTTTTGCCGTTTTTGAAATAGCAGCTCTAGCCTCATTTTCCGAAAGAGCATTTGAGAGCACGACATTCTTGACTCGCTGTTCAAGGGGTTCAACTATATAGACTCTTAAAGTGGCCTGCGATGCCAGAATAAAATTGGCTCCACGTCCCAGTATGACAGCGTTTCCGACTTTGCCGACGGCTGAAATCATTTCGACCAGATATTTAAAGAACAGGTCAGAGGAAATGTCGAAACGTTCGTCGAACATGGCTAGAATCTCATGCAGAATCGAAGGTGCCTGCTCATCGAGATTCTTTACTACTTTTTCCCGCAGGTGGGCATTCTGTGCCACTTTCTCAATTAACTTACCTGCGTAGAATTCAAGACCGAGCTCTTCGGCCAGCTTGCGGGCTACAAATCTCCCCTTACTGCCTGGCTGGCGAGAAACAGTGACGACAGGACGGAAATTAACATCGGCCATTTCATTGAATGATTCCTGCCATCGGTTAATCTGCCGGTCAACAATGTCGACAAGAGTAGTATTTGATGTGCGATATGCCTGTTTCATTTCATGCCCCCTTTAGAAAATGAAACTACATCCTTATTGAATTTTCCATACACCCCTGATTACATGTTAACACCTTAAACATCCCTTTGTCATCGCAAAATGAGGCACTATTTTATTTGGTCTGATTTATGGGAAATCAGTATGTTTTTAAATGAATTATTGCAAACGGCAGGTGCGAAGCCGGCTCATTCTGAACTCAGGGTGTTTCAACACCGATAAAGCGCAGTAGACCGTCAAGAATAGTTGGAGGATGTGGTAGACAGCCGAGTATGTTTGGGATCACTATATACTTCGGCAGAAGGATTATGTAAATCTCAGTTTTAAGGACTGAATGCATAGAGACAATTATGAAGCAGATAAAAAATCGAAATGATATTGGAGCATTCCGGGGTGTCGGTGTAGGATTCAGTCTTACTATGGTTAATCTCTAATGTCCGAAAAACGACAGAAAACATCTGGAGTAGCCAGGCGTATAGGAAGCACGAAAGGCCTTTTTAGAATGAATAACGAAGACAGACTGATGACCTCAGAAGATGTAAAAGGCATGTCTCCGGAAGAAAAGGAACAGTGGTGGTTCAAAAACGTCTACGCCGGCGACAGCATGAAGCAGCTAACCCTGCGGGCTGTGCTTATGGGCTCTGTTCTCGGTGCCTTCATGTCGCTTTCCAACCTGTATATCGGTCTTAAAACCGGTTGGGGTCTGGGCGTAGCCATCACAGCCAGTGTACTGTCTTACACTATCTGGACTACTCTGTATAAAATCGGGATGGTCAAAACAAAAATGACTATTCTCGAAAACAACTGTATGCAATCGACAGCTTCGGCTGCCGGTTACTCGACCGGCGGCACTCTCGTTTCAGCCATTGCGGCATATATCCTGGTAAACGGTGAACCCTTGCCGACCGGCATGTTAATGGCATGGGTATTTTTCCTGGCAGTGCTTGGTGTAACTATGGCCATTCCCATGAAACGCCAGATGATAAATATCGAGCAGTTGAAATTCCCTTCTGGTGTAGCCGCCGCCGAAACTTTAAGGGCGCTGCATGCCGAGAAGGGAAGTGGGGTGACTTCAGCTAAAGCACTTGGCATCGCGGCTGTTTTCGGAGCCATTGTGGCCTTTTTCCGTGACTTCATGGAGTGGATTCCCGGCCTGTGGGAAGCCTTCGGCAAGCGCGCTGCCGATCTTACAATTCAAGTCGAATTCAGTCCGATGATGGTAGCCGCCGGGGCCATAATGGGTCTACGGGTATGCTGGAGCATGCTTCTGGGTGGTTTTATCAACTACGTCGTTCTCGTTCCTTACATAATGGAAATCGGTGGTATAGAGGGTAGTGGCTACCGTGATATCGTTAAATGGAGTCTCTGGGGCGGTGCCTCTTGTATGGTGACTTCTGCTCTTCTGTCATTCGGATTGCAATGGCGAACAGCATTAAGAGCATTTTCAAGTGTCAGCGGTTTGTTTCTGCGTCATAAAAAGAAGACTGACGATCCAATGCAGGCCATCGAAGTTCCCGGAACATGGTTTGTCTGCGGTGTGTTGTTTGGCGGAGCAGGTGTAATTGTGATGCTCAACTGGTATTTCGGGACATCCTTCTGGATGGGCCTGCTGGCAGTAATTATGTCATTTTTCCTGGCTCTGGTGGCCTGCCGCGTGGCCGGTGAAACAGATACAACTCCCGTAGGCGCAATGGGAAAAATAACTCAGCTGTTTTATGGCGCATTGGCCCCGCGTCAGATGACTACAAACCTTATGACTGCATGCGTAACTGCCGGTGTGGCCGATTCGGCATCAGACCTGCTGTATGACCTAAAGAGCGGATATCTGCTTGGAGCAAATCCGCGCAGACAATTTATTGCCCAATTTTCAGGCATTTTCGCCGGAACTTTCGTTTCGGTGCTTTCGTTTCAGTATGTTGTTCACGATGCTTCAGTGTTGGGTTCCGATAAGTTTCCTGCTCCAGCCGCACAGACTTGGGCTGGTGTCGCAAAGCTTTTAGGCAACGGCATCGAATCACTGCATCCTACTATGGCCTGGGCTATTCTGGTTGGTGCAATAGTCGGAATCGTTCTGCCTTTGCTTGAAAAATTCTTCCCGAAAGCAAGGGCCTTCATTCCTTCGGCAATGGGACTGGGGCTCTCTTTTACCATTCCATTCTGGAACAGCCTCTCCTTCTTCATCGGTGGTTTGATCGGCTGGATCATCGAGAAAAAACGTCCAAAAATCGCTGAAGAATACACTGTTCCAACGGCTTCCGGCATCGTAGCGGGTGAAAGCCTTATGGGTGTGGGCATTACCATGATTCAAAACCTGTAAGAAGTAGAAGCAAAGCACATACAAAACTTCACGCTTGATTTCTTCCCTTTTGAGAGGCATCTTTCTGGTCGTCTGCAGCAGATCCCTGTGTAAATATAATCCGAATAGCATAATAAACATGTTTACAGCTTGATTTTACTGATGAAATCGAGCTTTGAAATACGTCTAATCAAAGATAGCATTTTATCTATTGAAAGGTATTTCACGGGGCAGAAACGACTCTGAAAACAGATCAGATTATCAAGGGGAGAGCGATGAAAACGAATAAATGGTCATTATGGATTCTGTTGGTTATTGCAACATTTGCATTTTCAGCCTGTGGTGGAGAATATGATCCATCCGGAGAATATTATTACGAACAAGGCAATAATAACGAGGATTTAACTACTTTTGCGGATGAATCCGAGACTTCCGTTGATGATGTTGTCGATTACGAAGATCCAACGGAATTTTCCTATGAAACAGACAATATCCGCAGAGCAGCCATAACGTCCAGAAATCTTTCAATAGCCAATTTCAACATTCAGGTATTCGGAAAAACCAAAGCCGATAAACCGGCTGTAATGGATGTATTAGCCAAAACTATCGCTCAATTCGACATCGTTTCGATACAGGAAATCAGAGATTCTTCAGATTATGCCATAAAAAAACTTGAGCAGGCAGTCGATGCTCTGGGTACGGACTACAGCTACATTATCGGGCCGAGAGTCGGGCGAACTTATTCCAAAGAGCAATATGCCTTCATGTATAAGACTTCATCAATTACGCCCTATACGTCTTTCACATACGACGACAGCGCCTCCGATATCTTCCAGCGCGAGCCCTTCATGGCCAAATTCAAAGCAAAAAGCAGCAAATTCAGCTTTGTACTGATTTCGATCCATACTGATCCGGATGATGCTGAAAAAGAAATTTCTGCATTAACTAACGTTGTGGCTTCAGCTCAGACGCTTTTTGCTCCCGAGAAAGATTACATAATTCTTGGAGACCTTAACGCAGATTGTAACTATTTCGATGAAGACGATACTACTAATCCGCTACGTGGCCCGGATTATCTCTGGCTTACCACTAATGACATGGATACTACAGTAGCTACTGCTTCATGCACATATGACAGGATCATAATCACTAACAAGTACACAAAAAGCGACTATGCAGGTGTGTCTGGTGTTTTCAAATTCGAAACTTTGATTGGTCCTACGCTGCTTGATCCTTCACGAATATCAGATCATTATCCGATTTATGCTACGTTCTATAAGAGCAAGGACACCAATTAGGCGAGAACAGGTAGAAAATATCCGTCTTACTGGTGCTGAGGTTCACCCTGCCAGAGATTGCCTGAGCGCACTATCAGCCAGCGTGAGATGCTGCCGACATAAGTCAGCTTTGCACTGAGCATACCGAAAAGCATTTCCTCGCTGCCCGTTGTAAGCGGATCGTAGAATTCCAGCGTTACTGTCGGGTCGTGAGTTCCCCAGCACTCCCATATCGGCTGCCAGTCGTTAACGTCGCTGCAATCCTGCATGAGTTCAATTTCAACATACCACGGGCCATCATCAATGCCGGTGCAGTTTATCTCTTCTTTTGTGCCGCTGCTGTCGGCTCCGTCACTGTGAATAGGCATTCCGCATTCTGCACCATCGAGATTCGTACAGTCGCCGGATGAATTGATATGGTCATCATCGCATTTTCCGCTGTATGCTGTGCTGGAGAAACGCAGGTCAATATCCACTTCGCTGTGACCCAAAGGAGAAGTCGGAACTCCAGAGGTGAAATCAGCCACTATTTTTAATCCCTGTACTCCGCTCACATTAACGGTTACGGGGAAAGAGTCAGATTGAATTCCGTCGTTGTCGATTACTTTAAGCTCGAAGACATATTGTCCGCGATTATCGAAGTTTATGCAGACATTCCTGTTACTGTCGCCATCCGGGCTGAAGTCCGCAGTAGATCCGTTTGGTCTGATTGTCCAGCTCCAAGCGTATGTCTCAATTACGCCGTCCGGGTCGTAGCTCATGTCTCCATAAAAACACTTCTCGGAATCCTCAAAGACAGTCAAATTCCCGTTTATAGCGGTTCCATGACTCTGCTGACTTACCAGTGCTATCGGTTTCTTATTGGCCGAGCCAATGCCTTTCATAAGAAAATGCAGCGTTTCGGCTTCGGCAAGCGAACTGTCGATTTCAAGATGGCATGTATCCTCGCCGTTATCTTCAGGAGAGTACGAAAGTGTAATGATTTTCGGAGAGGTGTCATTCGCTTCTATTATGTTTCCGGGAAGTCCGTTCAAGTCCTCAATTGAAAACTCGCCGCAGTTGTCGCCATCGAGTGTTTTTATCTGAATGCTGTCGATAGTAACGTCGCTGTCTGTCAGGTTGTGAATTGTAACGTCTTTTTCTGCCGTCTGTCCGGGGCGGACTGTGCCGAAATCAATTTGGAAAGGAACCAGGAAAAGACCGAATGCATAATTGTCGGCTGTTCCTGAAATGGGAATTCTGACTGTTTTAGGTGCAGTGATGTTGTAGGCGATCAGAATTTCTGCGGTGTGAGGGTTTCCTTCGGTGGTAAGACTTATCGGTGAATATTCTACTGTAAGGTTATAGCATTGAGTCGGAGGCAGCAGAATTGGGTTTTCTTCTAGGTTATCCAGCGATTCTCCAATAATCCTGAAATGAGGGCTTTCAAGCTGTACCAGCAGAATGGAAAGAATTCTGTTGCCATCGGGATCTCCGGTGTTGCAGATTGCAAATTCTTCCCGTAATGGATCATCACCAAGATCAACGTTTCCGAAGTCTTTGGAGGCCGGGTTGATGTCAAGAAATGCAGTACCCTTATACTTGCTTTCAAGATCAACATACAGGAGCGAACTTTCGTCGCAGGCATTAGAGATGACCGCAATGCGCGCCTGATCCGTACCTGCATCAGCGGGAGTATAGTCTATCCGTATTTCCTGAGATTCATTTTTCGCAAGGTCAAACGGAAACTCGCTCAGGTTGCTTTCATCCAGCAGGAACTCAGGGGTGTAGAGAGTTGTATCATAAAAGATATTATGAATAGTCAGAACAGTATCGTTCTCGCTGATGTTAGAGATTGTGAATTTTCCGCTGCCGGTATCGTAAAGCTGAACCGCTCCGAAATCGACCAGCGCAGGTTCTATTTCAATGGATGGACAATCAGCTTCGGGTTGATCGTATTTATCGTCATGTCTGTCAGGTGAGCCGCTGGCGATGAGGTTGCTTTCATTGAATTCTTCCTTTTCGAGCAACCCATTTCCATTGGAGTCGTTAAGCAGAGTAAAATTCTTAAGAATGTTGTCTGTGACTTCTTCAAATACTTCAGCGTTATGCGTAGAGTCTATACGCAGGATGCCGTCTTCATCAGCCTTTATGGGATGTGAAAGACTTGAAGGCAGAATCTTCGAGAAATCCATTACAAGCAGCCAGTTTTCTTCCTGTCCTTCGCTCCATTTATAGCTGTTTTTATTGGGCAGCAGAGGTATTTGTCCATAAAGATGAGATTCAATTACAACGGTTCTGCCGTCTTCTGTGACGCCTTCTGCCCTGAAAGGAATAGCATTTTCGTTAAGTCTGATATCGATGGAGCAGTATTCTTCTGAAGATGGAATCTCAAGTCCGATTTTCGGGCTTCTTTCTTCCACCAGAGAGTATAAAAGTGAACCTTCTTCGGGCTGCAGCAGGTCGCCTTTCGAAAGATCGCAAGTTTCCGAATCAGCAAGAAACACAGAGCTGATGTGCAGATCGATACTGTACCACCGTACCGGAGAATCATCGAAGTTGTAATTTGTGAAGCCAACAACCACTATCGAGGGGTTTCCATCCGTAGAGCCTCCGCCGCTGCGGAAATAAATGATTCTGCCGTCTTCTTCTTCGGATGAATCGAAGTCTCCGTCGGGCTGGTTTGATTTATTGTCGGAACAGGCCCATGCAGCCAGCATTATAAGAATGGCCGCTATGAGAAATGTGATTTTATTTTCCAACTTCATGGCTATCTCCATCCTCCCCAGGTTAATCGTCCGAGTCCTCAATAGCCTTATTAAGAGCCTTAATTGCCTGCTCATCCACTGTTACTAATGGGAACAGTTGCACGTTAAGACGACAGACCGTTTCAACCGGCTCATCACGGACAATTATTATTTCCACCTGGTCCATGAATTCCTGTGTAAGGTTTCTTATCTCCTCTCTCTGATTATAAGACACCGACATGGTGGTTCCTACAACAAAGCGATGTTTCTGTGGAATATTTTCGATGGATTCCAAGCCCATTTTTATCATATGGCGATGGAAGTTCCGCACTGCCAGCACTTGTACCGGATCTACATCTTTGCGATCTCTGGTGCTGCCTATCATGGGTTCGGTCTGTTTTAAAAAGCCGCGCTCGTCACGTTTAAGGAAACCAAGATCGAGTAACTTTTTAATGCCATCTCTGGCCTGTTTCGCTGTGATATGTGGAACCAGTTTATTCGATATCCACTCTGCGTCTTCGCGGAAATCTCTAAGATTTACCAGTTCCCGCAAGGGAGGCAGGAACCACTCGGAGTAGTATTCGTACCTCAACTGTCCGGCATTCTTGCGCTTTTTATAAGCCGAGAATTGCTTGAGCTGTTCCATATACTGATTGCGATCGGCGTCCGTTCTGGCCTGATTCATTCCGGCCAGCGTCGTTAAGAACTGAGTTTCACGAGCATTGAGGCTCAAGGCCCGGGCAAAGCGCTGCGCGGCTTGCTGACTTAACGGTACGCGTCCGGTTATAATCTGCCAGAAATGATTGGAGTTGGCAGAATAACCGGCTTTTTTCTGCAGAAATCTGTATGAGAAGCGCGATTCCTGCTCATGCAGATCTTTGTAAGCGTCCTCAAGGAACTCTCTGTAGTTGTTGTAATCATAAATGCTTATGCGAAGTTTGACTTTCTTCATCGTTCACCTCATGCTCCTGTCCATTGAAAAGTCTATCTTTTCAGGTGCTAATCGTCAAAATGTTTGATGTAAACGGAAGAAATGATGTGTGTAGGAAATACACGAGAAAACAGCTCAGAACCTATATTCTTCCTCATAGCTTTCATGCAGGCGGTAGCCGGTGAAGTACAGTAGAATTCCGTACATGCGCCAGTTCGAGCGCTCATCGGTGTGAAAAAGCTGATTGAATACCAGGCTGAAGCCTATACCGGCGCTATCGGAGATACCGAATTCGTAACCGGTTGAAGCTGTGGCTATCCAGCGCGCCGAGTCCGAAATATCCAATCCGCCTGCGCCTCTTATGTTAAACCCGGCTATTGGAAAAAAAGTTACCGCTGGCTGAAAGTAAGCATCTCCAGCGATGTGGGTCCCGCCACCTGTCGCGGCCAGAATGTCGCCGGTGACGTCTCCACCAAACTGAAACCAGCGTGTGAACCCCCACCCGACGCGCAGATTGAAGCGGATATAGCGCTGAAAGGATTTTTCGTTGTCCTCCAGTAGAACCAGACCGGGGTCGAGGCCGCAATATAAACCGGTACGTTCTATGTTGCCGGCGACATCGGCGCGTGCAGGTAGAGTGATTCCTATGGGAATCAGCAATGCGGAGATCAATAATAACAGCTTCAGTACTTTCATATTGTGGGTGAAGATAACACATTGACATTCGTAAAAGATAGAATTATCTGACTTGGGCGTCTGAAGAATAGCTTTGACTTTGAATCGACGCCTGTTTAAACTTATCACCTGTTATTGAACATGCGGGGATAACAAATCCAGATACGGATGTTCTGTTTTTACACCAGAAAAGGGTTGGATGATGACACACGTTTTGATCGCAGATATTGGAAAATATGTAGGAACTGAAGTCACGCTCAAGGGCTGGCTTTATAATAAAAGATCGTCGAAGAAACTGGTATTTCTTCAACTGCGCGATGGTACTGGAATTATTCAGTGCGTAGTTTTCCGTCCCGATCTGGGCGATGAAGTATACGAGATATGCGACAAAATGCCGCAGGAGACTTCTCTATCTGTTACCGGTATAGTCAGCAAAGACGAGCGCTCGGAGATCGGTTACGAACTTCAGGTCAAGAGCGTGGAAGTTATTGGTTATCCAAAGCAGGAATATCCCATTACACCCAAAGAGCACGGCGTAGCTTTCCTGATGGATTATCGCCATCTATGGCTGCGCTCCAAGCGTCAGAATGCGGTCATGAGGGTACGTCACGAGCTTATCATGGCGATCCGCGATTATTTCGACATCAACGGGTTCACTAACCTTGATGCTCCTATTTTCACACCCAGCGCCTGCGAAGGAACTACAAACCTGTTCGAAGTCGGCTATTTCGATACTAAGGCTTATCTGACTCAATCCGGCCAGCTATACATGGAGGCTGGCGCCGCAGCACTTGGTAAGGTTTACTGCTTCGGTCCGACTTTCCGTGCCGAGAAATCCAAGACTCGTCGTCACCTGACCGAGTTCTGGATGATCGAGCCGGAAATCGCCTTCCTCGATCTGGATGGCGATATGGATCTCATGGAGGATTTCGTCTGCTATATCGTCAAGCGCGTACTCGAGAAATCCCGTCACGAGCTCGAAATTCTTGAACGCGACGTTACAGCACTCGAAAAAATAAAGAAGCCGTTCCCGCGTCTGACATATGATGAAGCTTTTGCCAGGCTCAAGGAACTCGGTTCCGACTTTGAATACGGCAGCGACTTTGGCGGCGATGATGAAACCCTGCTGACCCAGTCTTACGACATTCCCATCATGGTTCACCGCTGGCCGCGCGAAATTAAGGCCTTTTATATGAAGCGTGACCCCAAAGACCCCACAAAGGCTATGGGCGTCGATATGCTGGCTCCTGAAGGTTATGGCGAAATTATCGGCGGCGGACAGCGTGAGGACGATTATGACGAGTTGATCAGACAGATTGACAAAAACGGATTGCCTCATGAACCTTTTGAATGGTATCTTGATCTGCGCCGTTACGGTACATTTACACACTCTGGTTTCGGTTTGGGGCTTGAACGCACGTTGGCCTGGATTACCGGAATCAAGCATGTTCGCGAGGCAATACCGTTCCCGCGCATGATGGAACGCCTCTACCCATAAGGTAAAATGAGCACAAATGCCTGATATTGATTTTAAACTTGTAGCGCTGGTGGTAATCGGTGTAGTTGGTCTGCTGGTGGCCTTGTGGCTGATCGTTTTCAGAAAGAAAGCTTCTGATGATTTTGAAGATATGGCCATTGAGCACGAGAAGATGCTTTCTAATGATCGTTCAGAAGATATGAATACGCCGAAGAAAAGTCAGCGTTTCAGCAGCTCTTCTTCGTCTTCGGGCTGTGAGCATGATTGGGAAGTAACCGGAATTCCGCCTGATAAGATCGGCACACATCTCAATATTACATGCAGCAAATGCACCCAGAAAAAGGAAGTTCCCATTTCAGAAAGCTACAAGTACCTGCGTCAGCGTGAAGATGTGCGTGACGCCCAGGCCAGAGCCAAGGGCCGCGACAATAAATCATTCTGAAAGCCATAAAAGGTGAGATGCAAGGTTTTCCCGGGTGGGTCTGAGCATCACCTCTTTATCTGGATTAACCGAAGAAGTCTTCTTTTTACCTGAGAGAATTTAGCAATGAAAAACATGAAACTGGCGTTCATCATTATCTTTCTGATTCTGGCTGTAACTGTGCTGGCATATAATGTTTACATAGGAAAAAACGTTTCTGATGAAAGCGCTGCAGAACAATCCACTGCCGCTTGTGATGGTGCTGCAACTCAGGATCTGAGCGGATCAAACGCAGCTTTTGCCAGTGCGCAGGAGCTGATTTCCGCTGCAGATTTCAAGGCTGCGGCTGAAAAACTTGAGGCAGCCATAAAAGAATATCCTGGAGAAGCGCGGCTGTATAATCTGCTCGGTCAAGCGCTTATGTACAAGAAAGATTTTGATAGATCAGTGGCCGCTTTTCAGAAAGCTGTCGCTTTTGAGCCTGGGAACATAAATTACATTTTCGATTTGTCGGCAATACAGTTCAAAATTGAGAAGTTCGAAGATGCTGCGTTAACAATAGAAGCGGTTGATGTCAAAACTATAGCCGATCCTATGCAGGCAGTCCTGGCGGTTAATATCTGCATTCAGAATTTATTGCCGGAACCTGGCATCCGCTGGTCTGATCGTGCACTGACGCTTCTAACTCCAGAAACTGAA
>Ga0172375_10008359_pt1 | contig 13934 bp, 13 predicted proteins | sample LakKiv1m_FD_114537 | JGI IMG/M metagenome (GOLD analysis project Ga0172375, IMG submission 114537) | Freshwater microbial communities from Kabuno Bay, South-Kivu, Congo - kab_092012_11.1m | ecosystem: Environmental > Aquatic > Freshwater > Lake | place: Democratic Republic of the Congo...
CCGCCATGAGCCAATCCACTGCGCCATCTCCGCATCGTCGAAACGTCTACCAATGATCGTCGGGGCGACCTGATTCGCGAGTGCTTTCAAATCATCCTCATTCGCGGGGAGACGACCGCCACCGCCACCACCATGGCCGCCGCCACCACCGCCACTACCGCCACCGTACGCGGCGTTCTGCGCTGCCCTATCGCGCAACAGCACGTCCACGCTCGCCCCATACCGGTTCGCGAGCTCCATCGCGTTCTTGTACGCCGCAGCGGCCGACTCATCCCACAGCAACAGCTGCTCCCGCGCCGCGGACTCCGACAGGAACCCTGCGGCGACAAGCAGGCCCTTCAGGCCCACGACCTCATCGGGCGTGTCCGCAGGCCCCCATTCGTCCCCGTTGACATACCGCCGTGATAGGACCGGCTCCCCGAAAATATTCGCGGTCCACCAGGTGTCACCGTACCCGTCGCCGAATCCGGGCATCGGCACCCGCGACGTGCCAGGCACCTGATAGTCGGCGGGGAGATCGCCCAGTATCGGATTCGTATCCGCAGTGTCCACCGGCGCGGTCGGAAACGGTGGGAGACCCTGATCCTCAACACTACGTGCGATTGTCATGCCGCAGACTCCTTCACCTCACGGCCAGGTTCGACCTCAGGGAAGAACACCCAGTCCCACACCTGCTTGAACTCCGGGACTTGCTTCACGAGGCGTGCCCCATACGCGCGAAGCCATGCCCGCTGCGGCTCAAGCCGCGCTGATGACAGCCCCGCTAGTTCGTTGTCGTGCGCTACCCGAAGTGCCTGATCCCGGTATGCCATATAGTCGCGGATCGCTCCAGTGACCGGCAGGTCCGCGACGAGCGGGTCCTCGACAGCGCCTGCGAGCTGCCGTAGGTAGTCGGCCTGATCTGCCCGTGACGGCGCCCACCGGTCGGTGTCATAGCCGGGGAACTCGTCGGCTAGCCATTCTTTCAGGTCGCGTAGCCACTGTTCCTGCTCGAAACTCGGAGATGGTCCTGCCTTACGCACCCACCGGTCGTACACAACACCGGCAACACGGGCGTTCGCAAGATGGATCTTCGCGGTGAGGTCAAGCGGTGCGACTTCACCACGTTCGAGCGCCGCCTTGTACGCTTCCGGGTCGTAGTCCACGGACGGTTCCACGAAGAACCCGTACACGGCATCGTAATCCCTTGCGAACGCCGGGTGCGCGTTCGCGAACTGCATTGCTTCCGCGGACCCGGCACCGTACATGCGACGGTACGCCTGCGACTGCATCAGGTAGCGGAGGTCCGTCCCGAACACGCGGAGGAACTTCTGTGCCGCGGTATCCGGGTTCTTATCCATCCACTCGCGATACTTCGCTGTCACCGCGTACAAGTCGAGGAGTTTCCCGTCCGGCCCTTCCACCGTAGGGTCCACACGTGGGGCCACAGGGGCGGCCGCTGTCGCGAGGGCACGCACCGCGTACAGCCAGCGGGCCTCACGCACAGACCGGTCCTGCAATGCCTGAAGGCTATCCGCATCGTTCAGGTCGAACTTCCCTGTTGACGCATGATACGCGAAGATCTGGTACGCGCTGTTGTCGAACATGCGAACCTGGTCGGGTGACGGGCCGAACAGAGGTTTCAGGAGTCCCGCGGTGCGTAGACGTTGGACTGAACCGGGGAACAACATCTCGAAGAACCCCGAGCCGGTGTCCGGCTCCCCATACGGGTACACGTACTCGCGGATCTGTGCCCACGATGGGGTCTTAGGGATCATGCGCGACAGCGCGATCTGGACGACAGGACCAACACCAGGACCGGCCTGCGATGTCGCAATGTTCAACCCCTGGAGCGACCCCGCGAACGTGAATGGCACACCCGCGGTAGCCGACAGGATCTGCTGCGACAGAGGCCACACCATATACTGTTTACCGTCCGCGGGGTCTTTCCGCACGAACGTCGGGCCCGACGAGCCTTCCACGAGCTGCCGTCCACGCTCGACCGCCTGCGGGTGCTCCGGGATGATCTTCATCCACCGGGTCATAATCTCTTTCCATGCTTCCCCGAACGGGAACACAACGTTCGCCGCGGCGAAGAACTGCCCTTTCTCGGACACGTCGTAGAGAAGCTGGCGGGTACTGTCCAGCCCGTAGCCTTTCGCTATCGTGTCCAACGTTGTGAACGACGCGTGTCCGGCGGGCCCGGCCGCGGCACGACGCAACGCCACCATGTCGTTGTGTGCCAGGTGCGAGTCCGTGGCGGCACCAAGGAACCGTGCGCGTGCCTTCGGTGTCGCGTACGGGAGTACTTCTGACACCCGCTGCCAGTAGTACTGGCGGAACGCAGGCGAGCGCGACAGGTAGTTAGATGGGCGGCCCATCAGCTGGTAGAACATCGCGTTCAGCGCCCGGTCGTATATGTTCCCGGCGTCCGCGGCACGTCCGGGGCGCACACGTGTAGTGAGACGTTTCCGGCCGACAACCTTCGCTGGGCCGATACCTTCGTCCGCATATTTGCGGAGCCGGTTCAGGAACGTGGTACTGATCTGGAATGCTTGCGTGCGGTCGTTCCACCGGCCGAACGTGCCGTGCGCTACAGCGTCGATGAGGGCAGTGTCATTGCCAGTGAAATGCTGGACTTTGAGGGCAGTAGCGTCGATGTACCAGTCCGACCCGGCACGTGTTGTGAGGTCAACGGGCGTACCGGTCGTGTACAGGACGGTCCGCCGGCCTGCTATCCGGACCCGATACTTCTTGCCTGCACCGTCGAAGAACCATGCTTTCACAGCGTCGACCGCCGTGCCGGGCGTACCGGCCGCACCCTCAGCGGCGGCGGCCGCACGTGTCGGCCTGTACGTAGGGTCGAGCATCATCCGTGCGACAGTCCGCTGCACCGGGTCCAACGCCGCGGACGTGAGATCATCCGCCCATGCGCGCGTATACCCGCCAGCACCACGGTCGTATGTCACCCAGTCCTGCGCGTATACCTCGGTCGGATCATTCGGAGAGAACCGGCCTGCCCGCGACTGCGCGGCCGCCCATTCCGTGTTGTAGCGAAGATCCTCCGCGACTTCCTTCCATGTCTGCCATTCGTTCTCTGACCGTGACCGGCTAGCAGCAACGACACGGCTCTCAAGACCGTGCGTGGCTACCTCCGCGGACTGTTGTGCCGCTTCCCTACGGGCCACGTCCGTGAGCGGGAACGTATCAGTCTCAAGCACACCCTCAGCCGTCCGATATCGGACAGTTACCGTACCTGCCGCCGCGTCGGTACGCTTCACACGGCCCGCGACATGTAGATCAGGGATCGTCACAAGATCCCCGTCAATGACTGGCCGGCCCATCACGGGCGCGGGCGCCCGCCATGTTGCCGGGTCAATATTCCCGCGCCGCCCAACAACCCATGCGACCCATCGCAGCGGATGATGAAACGTCGAATCGAGACCCGAGGCCGCCATCCGCACCTGCTCCTCACCAATCACACGGATCGGCCAGCCAAGCCGTGTGATCAGCACGGACGGCTTCCAGATCACGTCAGTGAACGTGTTCATCGCGTAGTTCAGGCCTGTAGCGGCACGCCCCAACGGCGTGTTCCCCGGCCGGAACCCTGGTATCCGCCCGACCTCCTTGTACCGCCAGGTCAACGCCGCGATCTTCCGCATGTCAGGTAGCGGTACCGCCCCGTTCAAGCCCTCCGCGAGAGAGAACGCCGCATCGCCAATCGCTACGTCCGGCATCTGTACGCCGTCGACAACAGGGCCGGGCACCCGCGCACCATTCCCGAGTTCGTCGACCATTGTGCGGCGCGCCTCATCCCACTGCCGGTAGAACAGGCGTGTTGCCTCCTGCGCATGGTCGGCACCAACACCATCGGCGACCATGCGCTCCCGGATCGCTCGCGTCACGAAGTCCTTACTGATCGTGAGGAGATCCTCAGGTGTTTTCGCGAGGGGGACGAGCGCTACCGCAGTGTCGATCCTGTCACGGTCAAGGCGCGCGGCGACACCAACACGTTCGAGTTGCCGGGCCGCATTGTCGAGATCATCTATTTCGATGTGGCCGTGGGGGAGCTGTGCGAGCCACCGGTTCTGTTGGAGGGGCCGCCGCCACGCGTACCCGTGCTGCAACGCGGGTACGGTACGAATACCGCCGGTTGTCACGGCGTCGCGTAGTATCACCCCGACCGCCTCGGGGCTGCCAGCCGCGGCGAACCTGTATGCGACACGGATCGGGATGTTCCGATTGAACATGCGCCATACGTCACGTGTCTTGTTCGTCTCAACCATTCGCTGTACGAACCGTTGGCCGGGGTGCGACGCGAGGAACCGGTCAACGCCTGGGCCTTGCACCCATCGTCTCCACCCGTTCTCTGCGAGCGCATCGGGTGTGAAGAGTTGCCGTGCCCTCCGCACGTCACCCACAGCCTTGAGACCGATGGCGGTCGGGTCCGCCCATATCGCCACACCGAGATCCACGGCGCCGGACATGATGGTGTACCCGATATCTTCAGGGTCGAATACCTGTGGGGCGGCGAGCCGTCCGACCGTCGCCGCATGGCCATCTATCGTGCCGCGTTCTGCACGTTGTGCTTCGATCGCGGCATGGCGGGCCTCACCGCCAGGGCGGAACCCTGACCCGGCGCCCTTACCTCGGATGATCTGCCAGGTGAGGAACTGATCGACGTTCGCTCCCCGCGACGGTTCCGTGTACCCGTGCGGGGTACCGAACCCTGGTATCTTGCCCACACTGACAGGGCCGGGGATCCTGCTGGTGACAGCATCTTCCGCCCGGTATGACAGTGCGCGGGCCCGAGACAGCTCTGTTTGTGCGGCACCAGCGACATCCTCCAACGCTGCGAGGCCGAACCGTGCGACAGCACGACCTGGGCCTGGGACCGTCCTGGCGGCCGCACCGCGAACATCCCCAAGTGCTCCAAGAGTGGCCCGCCCAGCGGTCGTCGCAACATCACCGACATCATGGAAGATGCCGCGGATACCGCCCGGTTCGGGTGTCGGATCGGGTGTGCGTGCCATCGCCTCGGCGAGAGCCTGCCCATGCTCCACCATCCACGGGCCAATCCCCGAATCAGGTCGCACACCCCCATTAGCGAGCGCCCACGACAGCCCAACAGGCAACGACGGTGCGACATCACCCCATTCGCTGAGCCTACGGGCAACATCTGCTGCCATCGGCAGGTTCGATAGGATCGCACGTTCCGCATTCGCACGCCTCGCGTTGTCCTGCTCGACACGCGCGGCGATCTGGTGGATCTCGTCGAGGGACAGGAACCAGCTCACCGGCCTGCCCGATCAAGACGTTCTAGGAAGCGGAGGAGATCATTCGACGGGAACTGCCGGTACAGGGCACGGATCTGCGCGGCGATCTCGCTGTCCTGGTCGGGGCCTGCCGCGGGCCCGAGGATCTCAGGGCCGGGGCCAGGCCCGACAGGCAGGCCTGCTGTGACGGGCTCATCCGGGCGGCGTGACGGCGCGTCGAGCGGCACGACATCCGGCCGGTTGTCAGGCAACGGCATGATCCGCTGTGCGGCCTCGGCGGCCTGCCGGTCACCGTACCGGCCGCCGGACGGGACACGCACCGGCTGCCTATCGGCGTTCAGGTCCGTGCGGTTCGGGTACGCCTTACCTGGTGTTCCCTGCCGTCGCCCGCCCTGCCCCATGAGTGCCTCCCCTCCGGCCTGCTATCCGCCGGTTCTCTGTGAGCCAACAAGATCCGCGAGCATTCTGCTCATATTCCCGAGAGATGGTTCTGGCTTACCGATCGTGGGGACCGGCTCCACGAGTCCTGGCTGCCCTTCAGGTGATGGCATCCCCGCAGGTGACGGTACGTTCTGCGCCGCCGCTGCCGCCGCCGCCTGCGCCTTCCGGTACCGTTCATCAACCCGCAGGTACACGTCCGCGAGATCACCCTTATTAGTGCGGACCTCCTTGATGATCTCCGCGAGTGGGCCGACAAACGTCGGGTCTTGCTGCGCTCGTGCCTGCATCGACGCGAGGAGCGCATCCTCAAGCTGTTCTGCTTTGATCGCGTCGCCCATCTGCTCAGGGTCCTCAACAAGCGGGTCTACTTCCATGAACCCACGCTTCGATAGTGTGCCAAGCCCGATACGCTGCCCGGCTTCGATCACAAGACGGTTCAGGTCCGCGCCGGCGTTCGAGTACCGCACATAGTTCGTGTCGTTCTCCCAGGTGTCACCAGGCCGGTATGTGACCGTCCCCTTCGTACCGGACACGTACACGGACTTCGTCGTGTCGAAGTACGCACGGTCAATCGCGGCAGCGATCCGGTTCTCTTCCTGCAATGACTCCTCGAACACCTGGTGTGCGAGCTGCACAGGGAAGTCCACGACAGCGGACATGATCGCGTCGCCACGCCGGCCGGTACGCACATTCGATGCTGATTCGCCCCCGAACTCTGCGGGGATGCCACCCTGGAGGCGTTGCGCACGTTCAAGCCGGTCCACGGCCTGCAACCCGAGCTGTGACGGGTCCTGGCGTACTACCGTAAGGGTGCCACCTTCGATCTTACCGACCTGCCCGCGGAGCGGATCTGCGTACTGGATGATGCGGGCCTCTTGCACGCCGTTCGCCACGAGCCATGTTTCCGGCCAGACAGAACGTTGCGCGCCGAGCATTTCCAGGGCGAAGAGTTTCGCTTGCGCCTGGTAGAAGCCCACCATCCCATCGAACTGCCCTAGGTCTCCTTCGAGACTGATCCTGCCGGGGATCACCGCTAGCGGGCGGCCTGTCCGATTCTCAATCCGTTCTAGGATGACTGCCTCACCCGACGTTGATGATCCAGTCCGGTGCGGGACATGCTTATCGCCACACGCGACGAGTACCAGCTCGGCCGCGTCAATGTACTCAAGGATCATGTACGTGGTGTCATCCCCGGCATGGGCGGCCCTGTTCATCGCTAGGGCGCTATCCGGCCAGTCGCGGCGAATCTGCGCGTAGGGCAGCATGTATGAGAAGATCACGTCGGATGGTACGAGCTCGCCGGTGTCCATCTCCGGCGGGTAGCAGCCGATCGGGTCGCGGATCTTCCATTCGGGGATACCGGTCCGGAAGTTCGGGCGGATGACCACGGGCGCGGTCCCGTAGGCGACGAGCTGGCGGGCACGACGCTGCATCTTGAGTTTCAGGCGTGTCTGATACCACCAGTAGCGGGTGACGAGTTGCCGGTCACGGGCATGTTCCTCGCTGGCGTTCACACCAGGGTGGACGGGCGGATAGTAGACCGATGGCATTGTCGACGCGATACGCATCCCATGCTGTTCGATGCCTTGGAGGACAAGGTTCGCTACCGCGGGGCGTTCCGTCGCGTCGATCTCCGGTAACGGCAAAACAAGTGTGCCGCCATGCGTGTCACGCATCTCGATCATGCGGGCATGGCGTGGGGTGAGCCGCCGTTTCCGCTGCTCGTACAGGGCGAAGATACTGTCCGCCGAGATCATGTGGCCGCTCCGATCAGTCTATGGTCAGGATGCGCCCATGCGGGCCGTGACGGTAACGCCGGATTGTCCTCATGGCGTCGCCTGATTTGTTCCCAGTGACGCCACACGAACCATAATGCCATAACTGCGTCTTGTGTGACATGCCGTGTTGCTTTGTCCGGCCGCCATTTCCGAAGCTGGTCAACAAGAGGTGCCATCCGCACCTCATCGGCATGTGTTGCCCACGGGATCGAAATTTCTGACCGGAGGAACGCCTGGTCCATACTCGCAACACCAAACACCGGGTCGGCTTTCCGCCCGCGTGTGATATGCGGCCGGATCGTGAACCCAAACGTGTGGCCCATCTCTATGAGACGATGATCCGCTCCGATGCTTAGCTGCTGCGCGTCGGCTTCCACGATCAACAGGTGCGGCCGGTACGTCGTAGCGAACTGGCGGATGATCTCAAACTGTGCTTCTGTTGAGCCGAGCGCATAGTCGACCTGAACATCCAGGATGTTCAGCCGGTCGGCTGTGAGAGCACACGCGATGATTGCGTTACCGCCACCAATCGCAGGGTCGAGCCCTAGGACCACACTCACGCCGCGCACCCCACGCTACGCGACCGGTCAAGACAGCGGTCCAGCACACCCGCGAACGGGTACACGCCCGCGACCTGCGGGTCTTGCATGTATGCGGCCTCCCATATCTCCTCCGATGTTTGAAACCGGAGGAGTTCCATGTATTCGCGGGGCGTGACCTTCGACCCGTCCGCCGGGCAGGTACGTAACCGTCGCGGGCAGCACACACCCTTCCCATCATGGAACACGTTCCGATCCCAGAACTCCGGGCAGGTTGGCTCCCCCGCGTCGGCGCCCATACCGCCCGACACGGGAATCTGCACAAGTTTCGTGACGAGTCCCGCGTCGAGAATCCGATCGTAGAAATCGCCTGCCGCGATGCGCGTCCCGACAATCAAGGTACGCATCTCAATCTCACGGGAGAACAGGGTGCCTTGCACGATCTTCAAGATCTCAGCCGCATCATTGATGTTGTTCTGCGACTGGACATCATCAATGATGAGCGTGTCGATCCGCGACCCGTAAAGCGACGACCTCCATGATGATGCGACAACCGACCGGTCGCGTTCCACACCAGACGCCCCATACACCGTGAACTCGTCAGCGCCCCACGGCCGGCCGCCACGCGCCTGCCCTGCCTGAAAGAACGGCCCGTACCGGCCAATGAACTCCGGGTACAGGCCCGTGTCCGTGAACCTCCGCTGGCAGGCCTGAACAATCCGCCTCGAAAGGTTCTGCGCCTCGGACACCACACGGAACCGATGGTTAGGCTCTAACGCCAACTGCCGCACCATGTAGTTCTCAATCGTGGATGTTTTCCCTGCCTGCGGCCAGCACAACACCATCGTCACCGACCTTGGCTGCAACGACTCCAACTCGTCAGCGATCCGCAACTGGTGCGGCATGTGCGTCATCCCAAAATACTTCTCGACGAACCCGCCAAACGACCGCACCTCCCCACCCTGCCCTGACATGGACCGCACCCGATCCCGCAAACCATCCACCCGTGCGGCAAACGCCCGATCCCGCGACCTCAACCGCGAATACGCCACCTCCGACACACCAAACATCTCACGGGCAGCCTTCAACGTCTGCCCCGACTCAACCGCCGCGCAAAACCCCTCAACCCAAACAGGCACCCCAACACCCTCCAACACAACCCAACACAACCACACACACCTCACATGACATGCGCACACCATAAGAGTACACTCACCACAACCACCCTGAGCATGGCCCGGCCGGACGCACCCACAAGCCCGCACCAAGCGGCAAGTCCCACCCCGGAAAGCTCCCCGGCCTGACCCCCGGGTACACCCCCGTCGCAGGGCAACAGTCCACACGCCCCACCGGACCGGGGCCACCGCCACCCGCCAGTCACAGGACCCACGACGGTGCAACCCCCCAACACGGGGGACACAGCGGGAGAGCGGCACACACCAGTGCGAGGGACCCAAAGGGAAAACACTAACCGCGACACCACACATCCCAACACAAGTCCCAAAAACCCGAACGAGGACGCACCCCTCGCACGTGCGCCGGGCGTCTCGGCATATGGGTGGGTCAGGTTGTGTGAGGTTGGGTGGGGGGGTCTCAGGTTGTGTGAGATCCTGTTAGGGGGGGTGTGTCCGGGTTGGTACGTTTCGGGATGGTTCGGGGGGGAGGGGGGCACCACACACGCCCTCAGGGGGGGGGCGGGTTCGACACCCAGCCAGGCTACCAGCCGGTAACATAGGCACACTAAGTTACCGGGGAGTAACATGTTCTCGGTTTCTTGGGTTCCGTTGGTGGTGGGTTGTGGGTTGGTGGTGGTTGGGGTTTGGTGGGGGTCGGGTTCGAGGGTGTTTGGTGGGCTGGGGCGTTGCGCTGGGGGTAGTGGTGAGCTGGCGGTGAGGTTGGGCGTTGGGCGAGCCTGGGTTCTTCGAGGGTGCGGTGGTGGTGGTGGTGGTCGGTTGGGGCGGCGGGGCGAGGGTGCGGCGGGTTCGAGGGTGCGTTGGGCGGCTGAGGCTGGGGGTAGTGGTGGTGTTGCGGGGCGAGGGTGCTGGGCGTTGCGCTGGTAGTAGTTGTATCGGCGGCGTTGGCGGTGGGGGTCGGGCGAGCCGGGGTTCGAGGCGGCGGCGGGAGTAGTAGTGGTAGCGCTCGGATGCGGGTTCGGGGGAGCCGGCGGCTGGGGGATGGTGGGCGTGTTCGGCGTGAGTGGTCGCCGGAGCGGCTGAGCGAGGGTGCTGGCGCTGCGCGGTGGGCGCTGGGCGCTGACAAGGTGTGAGTGGCGGATGTCACACTCTAGAGCCTTGACGCCGAGGTCGAGTGGTGCTTGACTGGGGGTGTCGGTGGGCGCCCGCCTGCCGCTGCCACCAAGGGAGAGACCATGACTGCCACTGCCACCACCACCGCGGAGCTAGGGGAGTGCGTCGTCGCGTGCGATGGCGATGACGTGATCGCACGGCGCGGCTCGCATGTCATCGCCGAGTCGGGTTCGCGCGTGATCGCTCAGGCTGGGTCTCTGATCGACGCCGAGACCGGTTCGCTCATCGTTGCCTACGGTGCCGACGTGTTCGCGGAGCGCCGCGCCGACGTGGTCGCGTTCGACGGTACCCACGTGAGTGCTGTAGCGGGTGCGCTCATCACCGCGTACCGCGGTTCGCACGTCGTCGCGTACCGAGGCGCTCGCGTGGTCGCGTACCCCGGCTCTGACGTGGATGCACTGCCCGGCTCGCACGTAGAGGCACTGCCTGGCTCGCACGTGACCTGGCTCGACTGACCACTGCCACCACTGCCACCACTGCCAAAGGAGAGACCATGACTGCCACCACCACCACAGAAACCAGTCCCGACTCTCGGGCACGTTGCGGAGACCTCGTGCTGACAGAGACGCGGCGATCGTCCACGTACGTCGGCGGATCGGTCCAGGTCCGCTACGAGTACCGTCTCGGCCGCGTCGTGAGGGCGACGCGGACCGGATGGGTACGGACCGTCGCTCACGACCAGGACGAGTGGGATCGGCGGCGCGGCGACGCGGTCGCGTCGACGTGTCTGCACATCCCGTCCGCGTCGCACTACGAGCGGGCGTCGAGTGTGCTCCGCTCATGGACCCTACCGGGACTCACCGCCGAGACCCCTGGAGTCACGCTCGGCGCGACGTGGACGGATATCGACGAGGCTCGCGTGACGCTGAGGGCGCTGCTGGGCTCCACCACTGCCACCACCACTGAGGAAGCGAGATGAGCACTGCCACTGCCACCACCACCACCGAGGGAGAGACCATGACTGCCACCACCACTGCCACCACTCCGGGGGGAGGGATCATGCCCATCACCCCCATAACCCACGCCCGGGACGGAGAGACAATCATCGCACTCGCCGGCGATCGCGTCTACGCTCACGACGGGGCTCGCGTGATCGCGCTGGCAGGTTCCCACGTCGCCGCGTTCGCAGGTGCACGCGTCGTCACGCTCCGGGGTGCGGGATCGACCGCGCATCGGGGTTCGCACGTGGATGCGTTCGACGGAGCCGACGTGGATGCGTTCGACGGCGCGATTGTGATTGCCCGCAAGGGGTCGTTCGTCTCCGGGTGGACCGGTGCCCTGATCACCGCGTACCCGGGTGCCGGCATCGTCGCGCACGACTGCACGACCATCACCCGGCCCGGCTTCTGATCCGATGACTGCCACTGCCACCACTACCGGAGGAGGAAGCGAGATGATCACCACCACTGCCACCACCACCACTGAGGGAGGAACGATGACTGCCACTGAGGAGATCACCCGGGCGATCGCAGAGACGCTCGCCTGCCGGGAGGATGAGGAGCTGATCCGCTGGCGGCAGACGGGCACCTGGCTGGAGATCGCGGCAGCTACTCACGGCGGGCACTGCGACACGTGCGAGACACAGGCGACGGGGCCCGCGTGGGATTGGGTAGAGGATGGTCGGATCCGCGGGACGTGGGGCGGCGGGCAGTGTGGAGGGTGTGGGAGGCTCGGCCGAGGCTGGGTTTCCACCGGGGCCCGGTACTTGGGCGACTACCCCGCGGATGAGATCCCCGCGGTGGTCCGGGAGATGCAGGCCGAGGCCCGGGAGATGCAGGCCGAGGCGTGGGAGGAGCAGATCGAGGAGATCGGCGGGGGTCTGCATGCTGACCTGGCGCGCATGGTCGGCGCGCTCGAAGCCGGATGGGAGGATCTCGACGAGCTCATCGACGAGAGCGCGTCGACCGAGCCGGGCATCTGCCTCAGGGCATTCGAGCGGCCGATGCCCGAGATCGTCGCGTGGGCGTGGGATCCTCGCCACCTGGGCGATGGCGGCACGCTTGAGGCCGTCCGGCTGGTTACCGCCGAGGATCGTGCCCGGTGGGCCGCGGCCCGCGAAGCATGGCTCAACCGATGACCACCACCACTGCCACCACCACTACCGAAGGAGGGAACATGAGCACCACTGCCACCACCGCCGAGACCGAGGTCGCTTGGTGGGACCTCGGCGACCAGTGGGCACGACTCTCTACCCCCACCATCGACCCCGACACTGGGGCTATATCCCGGCTGGCGATGAGCGTCCGGTGGTCGTGCATGGTGCGGATCGTGAACGCCGTTCGCGACGTGGAGCGGTGCGGCGACGCCGACACAATCCCCGCGTTCGCTTGGACGGTGTGCGCACAGTACGGGTACGAGCCGCCCGACGAGTACAAGCACCTAGTTTCGACCCCGAAGGAGGCCCGATGACCACCACTGCCACTACTACCAAGGGAGGGACGATGAGCGCAGCCACTGCCACCACCACCACCGGAGGAGGAAGCGAGATGAGCGCACAGACCACGCCCGGCGTCGGCTTCCGCACGGCGGACGGCCCGACGATCATTCGGCAGATCGGCCCCAGCCTCTACGCCGCGGTGAACGGCGGACGCCCCTGGATTGACCTCGGCCACGGCGTCCGGTTCACTACCGGCCGCGGCGTCACCACACAGATTGACGTTTGCCTACAGGGCAACGACCTGTACCGGGTGGCACGCTACCGGACCGTGCTTCGCGGCCAGCACCTAGGCGAACGCCTTGAGGAATGGTGTCAGACGGACGTTTTCGTAGGTGACCTGCGCGAGGCGGTGTGGCAGGCCAGCCTGAAGCCTCGCTTCCGCGCCTAACGCGGCGTTCACTGCGCCCATCACCACCACTACTACCGAAGGGGGAACCATGACCACCACTACTAGGGGCGGGTACACGCTCGCTCGGTCCGGCTCGATCGTGACCGCTCGGTCCGGCTCACACGTCGATGCTCACCGCGGCTCGAACGTGACCGCGCTGGACGGCTCGCGCGTTTACGCCTGCTCCGGCTCACACGTTTACGCCTGCTCCGGCTCGCGCGTCGATGCTCGGGACGGCTCGAACGTGACCGCTCGGTCCGGCTCGCGCGTCGATGCTCGGGACGGCTCGAACGTGACCGCTGAGGACGGCTCACACGTGACCCGGATCGCATGAGCACCACCGCCACCACCACCACCACCGAAGGAGGGAACATGAGCACCACCACCACCACTGGGGGAGGAACGATGACCACGACCGCTCACGATTTTGGGTCTGGGCCCGTACCCGCACATCGGCACGGGTACGGGGGCGGCTGGGTTGCCGACACTGCGGCGGTCGCCTCGACCGCGTGGGTTGGACTCGATGCCCGCGTCGAGGGGCACGCCCGCGTCGGCGGCGAGGCCGTCATCGAGGGGCACGCCCGCGTCGACGGGCACGCCCGCGTCGGCGGCGAGGCCGTCATCGAGGGGTACGCCCGCGTCGACGGGTACGCCCGCGTCCGCGGGTACGTCCGCGTCGGCGGCGAGGCCGTCATTAACGGGTACGCCCGCGTCGGCGGGCACGCCCGCGTCGGCGGCGAGGCCGTCATTAACGGGTACGCCCGCGTCGGCGGGCACGCCCGCGTCGAGG
>Ga0172375_10008360_pt1 | contig 13931 bp, 14 predicted proteins | sample LakKiv1m_FD_114537 | JGI IMG/M metagenome (GOLD analysis project Ga0172375, IMG submission 114537) | Freshwater microbial communities from Kabuno Bay, South-Kivu, Congo - kab_092012_11.1m | ecosystem: Environmental > Aquatic > Freshwater > Lake | place: Democratic Republic of the Congo...
GTAAGAAAGATGTCCTAAAACTTTTTGTACTACTTCCAAACTAAGCCCTCTATCCTTCAAAATACGGGCACAACTGTGACGCAAGATGTGGGGGTTGATATTCTTCAACTCCGGAATTGGATTCTTTAAGTGGGCCATTCTACCCGCTTTGGCGACGATCCTATTGATCTCTGTTGGGGAGATGTGTCCCTCTTGATTTAATGAAGAAACTGCAGGAAAAAGATATCCTTTTGGTTTATTATCAAGAACGTAACGATGATATAATTTGAGATCTTCTAACAATTGATCAGAAAAAATTGTTGCTAAACGATAAATATTCTTCTTGCCCATAATTTGGATCTTGGCTTGTTCAAAATCAATTTCTTCAATTTTAATTTTAGCTAATTCAAAACGACGCATTCCGCAGTAGGCCAATAATTTAATGATTACTTTGTCTCGCAACTTCTCTGTGCTCTTGATTAAAAGAATTATTTGCTCTTCCGTCAGATGAAACTGGCTACGAGAGTGTCCTTTTTTGATAAGTTGCTCCATTCTTCCTTAGAAATGTAACAGATTATTTAAATGTTTCCTTTTTTACATGTTTTATGACATAAAACTTAACATTTTGTATAAAGTGTGACCTTCTTAAGAGTTGGGGTAGTTTGGATACTTTAGCCTAGGTCAGACTCGAAAATATAGGACCAATTTTACAGATTAAATTTGTAAGTGTTGCTTAAAGGTTTTAGAAGCTTATTTTTGGTAAGAAAGTGAGATAAATTTGCCAAAATTTTTAAAATTTTAAAAAGTACCTTTTCCAAAACAGAAAAACTTTTATAAAAACTTAATTATTAAAAAATAATGGATTACACTTTAGATCAATTGGCCAAATTCTTAGTCAAGGCTAAGATTCAAACTTACGCGGGTGAAGGTTTAGAAGTATTGCCTCAACGCCCTGGCTTCAAAGAGTTAGAATTTATTGAAGGAGATTTTAGTTATCGCGATAGTTATGTGGGATTTTTCTTTGCTCCTGGCCATGAGGTTGTTCGTTTTAAAGAAGAACCTATTTGGAGTATGATCTACGGAGGAGGGATGCTTCCCACCTTTCAATCAGACGTTGAATTTGCTCAAAAAACGTATCAATTTTTAAAACAAGCTCTTTTGAGAGTCGAAGAATCAGAACCATTTAGAGGACCAAAAAAATTTGAAAACGGAGAATTTTCCTATCATAATTCCACTGAAGGAGATATCGCTCGTTTCTTTGGAGTAGAAGAAATCTTTTTCCATGAAAAGAAAGTTTTTGGGCAGAATTATATGGGCGGTTTGATTTTGCCAAAGGGGAGATAGTACTCTTCAGTAGAAATTTTTGTTTGTTCTTTGCTTATAATTTGTAATCTTAGATAAAATATTAATAGAATAGATTGTTTAAGTTAAAATTAAAAGATTTATATAATTTAACCTAAATATTTTAAGCGAAGATTAAACATTTAAAATGGAAAATAGCTTCTAAAATTTTTTATCAAAAAGAATTTATATTTTTTTCAAAAATTAACTTCTAATAAGTTCTGATAAAGTTTTTCCCAAACGTGTTTCAAAAGTATCGATGGGGCTAATTCCGACAGAAGCATTAGCACCAGGAACATCTCTGCCTGTTAGTTGATCTAAAGTTTCTTTGTCCATGCTAGCAACTAAAGGATTAATCTTAGAATCGGGTATTTGATCCTCCCAATCCTTAATAGCGATGATTGGTCCTTTATATCCCCCTTGTCTAAGAGGTTCAATCAAATCTTGACAATCATTTCTAATGATTACACCATCATAGTTTGTAGAATATTTCTCGGCTAATCGTCTAACAAAGGTAGCATTTAAGGGGCCCGCAGTATCTCTTCTTATCTCTTTTTCTTCTGCCCAAAGACTATGAACACAAACAGCATCATATTTATCATAACCAGCAGCATTATAGAAAGTGTCAAACATATCTAAGTTAGAAATAATCAAAAGAGTCGGTGTTCTTGGCATTAAATTTTTAAGGTTTCGACTATTTAAAAGCATTTATGTTTTCTGGAATACACCAGGACTCCAGAAGAATTCATCACTTCTAGTAAATCCAGTGGTGCGATAGACATTAAATCTTTTCGTGAATTATTTTACTCTTTCAATTCTCCTAAAATCACCACATAATTCTTGCCGTATTTCTTAGCGCATTTAGGACAAGTAGTGTACCACATATATATCTTCTTAAGAAGATGATTTTTCTCTTGGGCATATTTCTCAAAATCCTTATGCCACTTTCCTGTCTCTTTGAAAGGTCCTTCGTAGACTTTACTGAGGAATTTGCCGCTTAATATTACGTTCTTAGCTCCAGGAACTTCTTTATCGACGGCTAGATAAAGATCCATTTTCCACATAGAAGTGTGCTCTGATAGGCATAAATAATCAGGAGTTTTAACTTGAGCCGATTCGACTTTCTTCATGATTCGGGTCATGACACTCCCAAAATTTAAAGGGATGTAGAAAAAAGTATAAACTTTATCTTTGATGAACTTCTTCTCTTTCCATTCATAAATCTTCTCATCCCACGGTTGGGGATCAAACTTAGGACAGCATTCTTTCATAGTATTCACCTTTTAAGAGAGTAAATGATAGATGTTAATAAAGATTGTTGTGGATAAGAGATAACGAAGTCTTTATTAATTAAGAGTTATTATCTTAAACCATGATCTCTCTCCATCCTCAAAAAGAACCGTTTGACATTATTATGGTTAGTGGAGAATATTATGATGATCATCCTCTTTCTCCAGTGGGCATTATTACCAGAGTTCTTGATGCTAAAGGATATTCTGTAGGAGTGATTGAAAAACCTAAAACTAAAGAAGATTTTACAAAACTGGGTGTGCCAAAATTGTTCTTCGGGGTTACGTCTGGAACGGTTGACAGTATGCTTTACAATTATACTCCGTTAAAGAGAAGAAGAATGGATGATCCTCATCTTTTCATTACTGAGATACCTGAAAGAGCAGTAACGTTTTATTGTAATAAATTACGGGAATACTTCAAAGGGTGTACCCTGGTTATTGGAGGAGTGGAAGCTTCTTTACGTCGTTTTGCTCATTATGATTATTGGGATAATAAAGTGAGGAAATCAATTTTAATGGATTCCCGGGCCAACATTCTCGTCTATGGAAGCGGGGAAAAACAAGTGATAGAGATTGCCGAAAGAATAAAAGAAAGACGAGAATTAAATGGTATTGAAGGAACTTGCATTCTAAGCAAAGAACTAGATCCGGATAAAAAGATAGAGTTATTGCCTAGTTTTAAAGAAGTAAAAGAAGAGGACTTAGATTCTAAACGGAAATTCTGCGAGATGCAAGTTAAATTTTCTAACACTAAGAATCTGGCACAAGAATACGATAATAATTATGTTATCCAGTATAAATTCCCAAATTATAAGACGGAAGATCTGGATTGGATCTATTCCTTGTCATATACTAGAAAACTACATCCAGAATCTCTTCTAGGGATGGCCAAGTTTTCTGTAGTTACACATCGAGGCTGTATTGGCAGATGTAATTTCTGTTCCATTACTCTCCATCAGGGAGATAAGATTATTTCTCGCAGCGAAGAAAGTATTTTAGAAGAGATTAAGAGATTAACTAAACATCCAGAATTTCAAGGCAATATCGACGATTTAGGCGGACCTTCTGCTAATATGTACGGGATGGATTGTGCCATTAAATGTGGCCAGAACTGTATCTCTTGCAGTAAGCTGAATAGAACTCATGCCCGAATAATTGATTTAATGCGTAGAGCTCGAGAGATTAAAGGAGTAAAAAATATTTTTATCAGAAGCGGTATTCGTTACGATCTGGCTCTTAATTCTAAAGAATACATTAAAGAAGTTTCTGAGCATCATATTTCTGGCTGCTTGAAGATCGCCCCGGAACATTTCTCTCCTAGAGTATTAGACCTGATGGGTAAGAAGAATGATCGCTTTGAAGAATTTTATGGATATTTTATGCAGTTAAATAAAAGTAAGAGTCAAGATTTAAGATACTATTTCATGATTGGTCATCCTGGTGATGATGAGAAAGAAGTAGCTCTGTTAGTTAAGAAGTTACAGAAATTACAAAATATCGAGCAATTTCAGTTGTTTACTCCTACGCCGATGACTGATTCTACTTGTATGTATTGGACGGGGATTAATCCTTATACGGGAGAGAAAGTAAAGGTGGTGTATGATTTTATTACTAAGAAAAAGATGCGAGATCAAATGCTGAAATTAGTAAAAGAAAAAGAAGATTATAATTAATCAAGAATATAAAAATAAAAATTTATCTCCACCTTTTCAAGGTAGGAATCAACAATTGTGCTTGTCTCTGTGACTCTTCCTTAGAAACTTTCATCCGAGCGTAAATAAATCCAGCACATCTTCGGGTCATTTGCTCTAGAGTTACTTGTTTCTGAGTAAACTCACCACGTTGATAACAATACTTGCAATAATCCTTACTCTTAGAACGATCAATCTCGGTTCCATAATCGTTAGGACCGTAAACTAAAGTTCCACAAGATTGACAATAAACTTCTTTAACTGCTTCTTTCGGTTTTAAAAAGCTTTCAGCATTAATTAATCTCATATTCTCCACCCCATTTTTTGCTAATAAGTATAATTTTTAAGTATCTGTTGCGGCTTTATTTTATAAATGTTTGTCTACTGGAAGAGATATTTCCGGATAGGGTATATTTTTAAATAGAAGAAAGTTAAATCCATTTAAAGAACAAAAGATAAATTTAATCTCGGAGGAAGAAGATGGAACAATTTAAATATGATTTTATTGAGTTCTTGTTAAATACAGGAGCACTAAAAGTTTTTGAAGATCCTAAAGATGATCGAACCCTAAAAAGTAAACGCATCTCACCCTGGTTTGTTAATATTGGAGATTTTAATGAGGGTAATTCTACAAATGCTTTAGCCGGATTTTATGCTGATGCCATCATTAATTCTGGTACACCAGTAGATGTTCTTTATGGAATCCCCGATAAAGGAGTAGGTTTAGCTGCTCCAATAGCTATGGCCATGGCTCAAAAAGGACATAATGTAAAATGGGTCTTCTCTAGAAAAGATGAAAAGAAACATGGAGAAGCGTCTCATCTGGCCCCTGAAGAAAGAATCAAAGCTTTAATGGTTGGTGGAATTCCGAAAAGTGACGATGCTATCGTTCAGTTAGATGACGTTTTCACTGCCGGTGATGCTAAATACGAAGCGCGCAATTTCCTAAAGGGATTAAATCGAACTAACTTGCCTTTATTAGCTATAGCTGTTGATCGACAAGAAGTGGCTATTGATAGCAGAGAAGCAATCGCTGAATATCAAGAAAGAACCGGAACCAGAGTAATTTCCATTGTCAATGCGGTAGATGTTTATCACGTGTTAAAGGATAAACAATCCGTCTCTCCTCGTGCCTTAGAACGATTAGCAAATTACATCAGAGTATACGGCACAAAAGATGCTCGTCTTTCAATCGGAAATAGTTTAGAACAAAAGATCATAGACAGAGAAAGAAGTGTTATACCCGCTTGTGATGTGGAAACTTTAGCCCAGTTTGAAGAGTTGGTAAAACAAACTGCTGATGTTCCCGGAATTGGTGGATATAAAGTAGGATTTGAATTAGGATTAGGATTTGGGTTGCCAGCAGTAGTCGCAGCGGCAAGAAAATATACCGATAAACCCCTTATCTATGACCACCAGAAAGCCGGAACAGATATTCCCGATACGGGTAAAAATTTCGCAGCAGTTATGAAAAGATCGGGGATTGATACAGTTATCCTTTTCCCCCAAGCTGGTCCAGAGACGGAAAGAGCTTGGATTTATCATGCCTTAGATCAAGGATTAAATGTTATTGTTGGTGGAAGAATGACCCATCCAGCATACGCAGTTAGCGAAGGGGGCTTTATTACTGACGAAGGTGCGTTAGATATGTACCGTATTGCTGCCAGAGCAGGAGTAAACAACTTTGTGGTGCCAGGAAATAAGCCAGAAGTAATAAAGAAAGTTAAGGAGATTGTTGAACAAGAAGGAGTCTCTCCTGTATTTTACGCTCCCGGATTTGTAGCTCAAGGAGGCAAGATTGATGCGGCAGCAAAAGTGGCAGGAGATCGGTTCCACGGTATTGTAGGAAGAGGCATCTACAAGGCACCAGACATGAGACAAGCAGCTCTGGAACACACCAGCCAACTATAATCTTTTTTATTATTATTTTTCTTTCTTTACTAATTCCACCACGACTTCCAGATGTGCAGTTTGTGGAAACAAATCAAATACTGCGACACTTTTAATCTCATAGCTACTAAATTTAAGTACGTCCTTAGCCAACTGTTGATGATTACAAGAAACGTAAACTATCACTTCTGGCTTCAATCTCTTCAATTCTAAAATAGTTTTTTCATCCATTCCAACTCGAGGAGGATCGGTGATGACAAATAAAGGAGTTTTTAATTTCAGTTTGATTATATTACGAGCATCTAAGACAAAAGCTTGCGCATTCTTAATTTGGTTTTCTTGCAGATTTACTTTAGCCGTTTCGATACAAGGAGCAAAACTTTCTACGATACTAACTTCTTTAAACAGATCAGCGTTGTTTATTCCGAAAGTTCCCACTCCAGCATAAAGATCCAGAAGATAAGCATTTTTTCGAGATTTGGAAGGATATTTCTCCAAGAGTTGATGAACGTATTCATGCATCTTCCTCGCCATCAGAGTGTTATTCTGCGAAAATCCCTGCACAGAATATAAAAATTTCTTGCCAAGATATTCTTCCTGCAATTGATCATTTCCCTTCACGGCAAAAAATTCTTCTGAAATAGATTCATCTTCATCAGGATTAGTGTAAGTAATTAAAATATTTTTAGCCGAAGAAATTTCGGCAAACTTTCTAATTAATTCCTGTGCTTCTCCTAGTTTGGTAGAATTATCATTTAATACAAAAGATAGAGATGAATCTCCAAAAGAAGTATTACGAATGACTAGATAGTAAAATAATTCTTCTTTCAATAACGGATGATTCTTAAAGAAAGTTCGGATTTCTTTCAGCAATTCATTAATTTTTGGCTCAGCAATCTTACATTCTTCAATATCAACTAATTCATTAGGATTTTCGTTACTGCGCAGACCAATCCTTCCTTTCTTGAAGATAAAATCCATGCGGTTGCGGTAATGGTATTCTTGCTCGTGAAATACTTCCACATAAGGAAAATTAAGCGCTTTAACAATCCATTGTTTTTTATTGTTTAACTGCTGTTTGTAATCGATATGTTGTGCACTGCAGCCGTTGCATTTACCATAATAAGGACAGAGAGGATTAATCATTAAAAAGAAGAAAAGAATAATCAGTTAAAAAACTATCTCATTGATTCCCTGCTTTCCATTTCAAATATCTTTCAGCAACTTGATCAACACTAGGAATACCTTTAAACAATTCTCGTTGATAAAGTGCATTGGTGATAGAGGCATACATCTGAGAAGCAATTTCTCTTAATTCCCCTGGTAAAACCGGAGCGGGAGGACAAAATTGCATAAATTCTTCCACCCCTCTCTGAGCAGCAATCTCTTTAGCTCTTTTCACTTCCGGATACCAAGAAGTAGTTATGAAATAGTCACGTAAGGGTTGCTTACTGAAAGATACTCCGCTAGCTTTGTGTTTCAAACGACAGCCATCAGGATCAATATTGTCAAGAATATGCACTTTTCCTTGAGAAAGTCCCATCTCTACTTTGAAATCTTCCAACTCAAAACCCATTCTTCCACAAAGAGCTTGCAAAACTTCATTAACTTTGCTTAAAGTGGTTTGAACAGCATATAATTGTGAATCATCAATCTGAGCTAACTCTTGAGCTTCTCTCCATCTCAAGGGCCGATCTTTCCTTTCCAATTTAGTAGTACAATCTAAATAAGGACGTGGCAAAATTTCTTCCTCTTGAGGATAATGATCTAATCCTAAATCTTCTGGAAAGAGTTCAGCCCTTTCTAATCTCCCAAAGATACTTGATCCTTTAGGAAGTTTATTACGAACGATTAATTCTAAAGGCAAAAGAAAATTATCCTGTTCCGAACTATAACCGGAATAATCATATTTTTTTCCGTCAAAAGTAAGAGGAATAACTTGGTAAAGATTAATTCGCATCCGAGGGGTGGGTTTATTAATACCTTTTACATTACGAGAATTACCCTCTAAATCCAACAATTCTTGATAATGTGTAGGAATACCTTCTTTTTCCAAAGCTTCTAGAACATAAGCGGAAAACATATTCCTGGCTTCTCCAAAAAGAGGTATAGTGTCAGACATTTTCTTAGCATCAAAAACAGAATAATCATCACTCGTCCGAGTAATAGCCAGACCTAATCTAGTGGGTGTTGGTTCTTCCTTCACATTAATAATTCTAGTACTTCCTTGAATAATCCTTCCCATATTTTATCACCACCAAATATTTAAGCATCAACTGCTTTTATTTAAGATTATGGATATTCAAAAAGATATCTTAAGGATAGATCTCAAGAAATATATTAAAGATGGTTGTTTAAATTTACGTGTTACTCCTCATTCTTCCCGAACAGAACTAGTTGAAGAAGAAGGAAAGTTAAAACTATATCTCCAAGCAGTTCCAGACAAAAACAAGGCTAATTTAGAATTAATCAAATTCTTCAAGAAAGAATTGGGGTTAAAAGTAGAAATTAAATCGGGAATGAAAAGCAGAGATAAAATCTTAAGAATTATTACGGACGATAAACTTTCCTAATCCTAATCGGGTCCTTAGAAACAGGAGAAGGGATTTCTCCTTGAATCATACTCTGAGAGATATAGCTAAAACGAACCGTTCCAACTTCAGGATTAGTCTTAAGAATAGCTCTTTTATGACCGATTAGATCATCCAACATCTTCAATCCAGTATAACCATTTACCGGAGGGGCGACTCTTAACTCTAAATCTGCTCCTCGAGATCCCCCTTGACTAAAAAAAGTTCCATAATAACAAACATGTTGACCTTGTCTTAAAGGGTTAGCTAAGACAGAAGGATCAGGATTATAACTGATCGAACTGGTAGATAAATCTAATGTCTGTTGTAATCCTTCAGCGGTTTCCACTTCTGTGACTACAAAGTGTCCCATACTCCAAGGAGTTAGACTTCCTCTCAAGTTATAAGTTGTTTCTGCCATGTTGTCTTTACTTTTAAGTTAATATTAGAATTGGCTAAGGGGTTATTTATAAAGCTTTCGGAAAAACATATACTTTATATGGTTTAATAAAGGTAGTTCTTTGAAACAAGAAAGTTTTATAATCAACCCTAACTGTGAAGAACTTTTTAATGATTTGATGGGGGTTTAAAATTATGGCACAAAAACAATTGTTGGTATTAGGAGAAGAAAGATTAGAAGGCATGGTCAGTGAACTATCACGAGATCATGGTTTCCAAGTTACTTTAATTGAAACGGTTGCTGAAGCATTACAAACACATGCGGACTATTATCTTGTTGACGCAACAAAGTACGTTGAAGGAACTCACCAACAAACAATAGTTGCTTCTGGAGAAGATAGAAATAGATTATGTTTTTCGAGAGGATTACCTGCAGTAGAAGCTATTCACCATAAATACCCAAATGCAGGAATTATAGTTCTAGATTTAGATTATGAACCTTTAAAGTTAGAATATGTGAAGAAAGGAGCTATGGGATTTGCAAATAGCTTTGCAAAAGACGTGCTTCCACACTTAGAATAGTTATTTCAGAACTCTTAACTTAACTCCGGCTTCTTTCAACATTGAAGTACCTACATCATCAGGATAAATAATTTTAGCTACTACTTCCACAATTCCAGCATTAATGATCATCCTAGCACAAGTACTGCAAGGAGTAAAAGTAGTGTACATGATAGCTCCGTTAGTAGAAATACCATGATGAGCAGCTTGTACGATAGCATTTTCTTCTGCATGACAACAAGTACAGGTTAGAGAATAATCTCCGGACTTTATCTTTCCTAGGTGACGAGCAGTACATCTTTGGCATCCACCATTTGTACAATGTTCAATTCCACGTGCAGTTCCATTATAACCGGTAGAAACGATCTGCTTATTCTTGACAATCATCGCTCCTTTCTTCGGTCCCATGCAAGTGGCTCGCATCTTTATCGCTTCAGCAATGTCCATAAAATAATGATCCCAATCTGGTCGTTTAGGTTGCAACTCAAACAGATGATCTTTTACTAACCTTTGCACTTTGTTCTTAAGCGTCTCTAGATCAGAATCATTGTTAAGGGTTATTTTAGCCATACTAGCCACTTTTAGCAATTGTTGAGAAGCAGGATTAGAGGTATTCTCTCGAGCATAGATCTTTCTTAATTCTTGCAAGGTTTTTGGATCATTCTCACGATTTCTCGATACCAAGCGGTTTAAACAGATTTTCTCTGGAGCAATTATCTTAACTAATAAGAAATCTTCTCTTTTCTGTAACAATTCTACCTCGGCGGGATTACGTACTGAAGTAAAAACATAATTCTCGCCGTCTTTGACCTTCTCTAAAGCTCTTTTAGCCAGAATCTCAGCTCCATACCTGACACGTAATTCATTTCCCAGATCAATTAGTTTATCTCTTACTAATTCAATCTTTCTTTTTCGGGCTTCCTCTCTAATCAAATCTGAAAGTGAAACATGATAGAAATTCATCTTCTGCAGAATTTCTGCAACTGCATCTTTTCCTGCTCCGTAACTGCCAGTAATACCAATAATCATACTGAAAAGGTTTTCATTCTGGTTTAAATAGATAGTTATAAAGGAATAGTTATGATTAAACAGATAAATGCTTATAAAAAAGAGATTTAAACTGCCTTGTGGTGATTAAAATGGATTATAACCCCCCTTGTCTTAATGTTGATTTATCTACACATAATGTTCAAATTTACTCTTTAGGAGATATCGTAAAGATATTTCAACCAGACAAATGTGGAAAGCAGATTGAACCTTACATTAAGAAGTATGATCGATTGGTGGAGTTCTTATCTTCATTAGAACAGATAGAAGGAAACTGGGGTTTTCATCCACACACCAACTTATTCCCTCCGTCTCAAGATCAAGCTACCAAACCAGCAGAGTGGAGAACTACTTCTTTGACTTATGGTTTAGTTAGAAATGTAAAAACTGGAGAAGTGAAGGTCCCAAAAGATACTTTTGAGGGTACTGGTCCAAACTATGACTATCTGCAAACAGAAGTACAAGTAGTATACTTAGAGAATCGCGAAGGAGTGATTATAGAAGCACTGGAAGGAGCAACCGATCCTTATCTTACAGAGATAGGGATTGAATTAAGAGTAGCTTTAGGTTTAGCTGGAATACAAGAAGGTATGAAGAAAAGCGACTTCGCTTTAGGAGGTAATTTCTTAGGAAATCATCGTGGAGGAAATTACGTTAAAGTTCTAAGTGATTTAAGGAAGTTATTAACCGGTTTAGAAGAACCAGTACTTTTCGGAAATGTTGGACCAAAAGCATATCGCTACTTTGAAAAAGATACTCTTAATCTAAGAATCACTAATGTAGAAAATTATCGCTGGATGTTAGAAAATGCTCACAGTGCACTTTTAGAGATAGAAAGTACTCCCGAGTTCCAACAGGCATATCAGTTAAGAGTTGATTTGGAGGATATTGGTAAGAACTCTTCCGGTAGGAAAAGTATTATCGGGTGTGATGACCTTCATCATCTAAGAGATAAGTTAGGGAAGTATAACCTTAATCCAGACACCATAGAAGAGATGCAGGTGGGATTAGCTATGGTGACACAAATTGCTACTATTGCTGACGAACTACTCCAAAGAACAAAGGCAATACCAGAGCGAGATTACCATAAAGCTATTAAAGCATTGGCTGAATCTCAAAAAGGAAATGAAAGATTGGCTAAAGTGTTGCAAAACATTTAATCAACGATCTGTTTTTGCTTTATTTTTATTGTATCCTTCTAACTCTATGTTGGAATAATGAAAGACATAAATCTATTATCGAATAGTTATGTCTTTCAAACTCTAATTGAGGGAAAACACTAATGTCCTCAATTAGAGGTTACAAAGGTTTTAAAACAGGAGCTGTTTGAAATTTATTTAGGGGTGGAATTATGGTTAGATATGCAAATATTTCTCAAGTACCAATGGAAGTAAGAGCAAAATTAGAAGCATATGTCTCAAATCTAAACGGAACTACTTTTGTAGTAAAAGAATTGCCTCCTGAACTAACCGGAGCACTATTCGCAAGATATTCACGAGCTTCAACTGGATTACGCGAAACATTAGTGAATGAATTCTTAGATGAAGAAGGAAAACCTTCCGCAGAAAAGGGATCGGAACTTATGGACCGAGTTTTAAATGCTTTCGGAGATGATTCAGTTGGTGAACTGGAAGGAATTCATGTAGGAATTGAAGGAGTATCTCAGCTGGGAACAAAATTTTTCGAAGATAGAAGAATCGGTGGCTCGCCATTGGAACAATCTACCCGTTATGTTAAATTTGATCAGAAAGATGAACAGGGAAGATGGAAATACCTGCGTCCGGAAGAAGTTAAAGAATCCGGTTTATTAACACAGTTTGAAGGAGTTAACAATCATGCCTTTGAAGTATATTCTACCAGTATCGGAAGGCTAAGTTCTTATTTTGAGAAAGTCTTTCCAAGAAGTGAGTTTACAATACTTGTTAATCACGATGGACAGAATGTTTCAGTAAGAGAAAAGGAGTTAGCTAATGAAGAGGAAAGAAAAAGTTTCCGTACTGCTTATGCCTTTACTATACGATGTGCAGCCTTGGATGTGGGAAGATGCGTTCTTCCTTCCTCAACCTTAACACAGTTAGGTATCTTTGGAAACGGTCGTTACTTTACTAATATAATTACTCATCTAAAAAGCAGCGAGTTACGAGAAGCTCAAATCCGAGGAGAAGAATTAGAACAAGAATTAGCTCGAGAAATTCCTTCTTTCATCAAGAAAGGAAGAAAAAATCTTAAAGTAACGGAAATAAACCGAAATATGTACGCTCTAGCTAAAGAGATTTTTGCTGGAATTACTCCTACTTCTGATCGAGTGACTTTAGTGAGCCCAGCGTATTATATAGATCAAGTGTTGGCTTCGGCTCTCTTTCCTTACACCAATATCTCTTTACAACAAGCCCAAGAAGTGATCTCTTCTTTGCCTTTGGCTAAAAAATTTGAGGTTTTCCAAGCTTATGCTGGGAATCGTGAGACTCGTCGAGATCGTACCGGTCGTGGATTAGAAGCAGGTTATCCATTTACTTTTGATTTGGTGGGTTGCTTTGGAGAATATCGAGATTTAGAGCGCCATAGGATGTTAACTCAGCAAAGACAACTTTTTACACCTGACCTCGGCTTTGTTATGCCCCCAGAAATGGAAGAAGTAGGCTTGAGCAAAGCAGTAGAGGAGGTAGAAGCAGAGATACGAAATTTAAATCAAGTTATGCGTGAAGTAGGATTAGAACAAGCAGCTCAGTATGCTACCCTCTTTAATCACCGCATTCGTTTTACGTTTGGAATGAATCTGCGTGAATTACAACATCTAGCAGAATTAAGAACTCAGCCGGCGGGCCATTTTGGTTACCGCAGTATGGTTATGGAAATGGTCGATCAAGTTAAACGACATGATCCTTGGTCCGCTTTATTCTTAGGATTTGTAAATTATGATGACCCTGGAAATAAGATTGCCCGAGCTCGAGAACAAGGATACTTAGCAGGAAGAAATCTTGCTACAGGAGTAGATGGTGGAGTTGATTTGTAAAATGGTCGACGGAAAATTTATCGTACTAGAAGGTTTAGATGGAGCAGGAACAACCACCCAATCCAGATTATTGGGTTCTTATTTTGTAGATAAGGGCAAAGAGTATACACCTTTTATCACTAGAGAACCAACTATGTATACTCTTGCA
>Ga0172375_10008361_pt1 | contig 13927 bp, 10 predicted proteins | sample LakKiv1m_FD_114537 | JGI IMG/M metagenome (GOLD analysis project Ga0172375, IMG submission 114537) | Freshwater microbial communities from Kabuno Bay, South-Kivu, Congo - kab_092012_11.1m | ecosystem: Environmental > Aquatic > Freshwater > Lake | place: Democratic Republic of the Congo...
ATTATAGGTATACTCGGTTATTTTCATAAATGAACTTACTTTTGAATCTGCATCTATAAAATCAATAAAAGCTCTTTCAAATCCGCCTTTATTTGAAGGAAATCCTATTTTAGCGTAAATTGTTTTAGCTACATTCAAAGCATATGTCTCTCTTATTTTTATCTCATTAACTTCTGAAAAATATTTTTTAATAATAGTAGCATCTAAAACCTTTAATCTTTTTTGCAAGTCATAAATTTCTTGGCTAACATTTTTAACAATATGCTTTATTAATTTTCCTTCTGTTAATATTAATACCTTCCAGTTATTATTTTTTAAAGGATCAAAATATTTTCCAAATAGCTTATGTTGAATATAGTCATCAACTAGTTTTGCAATTTTAGAAGTGTTTATTTGCATTAGCGGGAATTCTTGAGACTTCCTTTTATCTTCTAACCTCACTTGCACAGAAGAAACAGCATTTACTACTTTTTGAATAAATTGCTGATAACTCTTTGCTGTAAAGATATCTGCAGTAACATTATATTCTCCAAATCTAGTTTTAACTGTGATTTCTTCTCCATAAAATATATCTCCTTCTTTAACAATTAAATTCAACTCTTCTAGCTTAATAGGATACGGCTCCAAATTATTTAGGGACAACTCAATATCTTCAAATTTCTCTTCTTTATCATAGATAATTATTGGCCAGAATAAATCATAATCTTGGTAATTTTCTTTTAGACCCACTTTTATTAAATCTCCGATTACTCTTTCATGTTTGGGCAACTCTTTTACTTTTCCTAGTGCATCCCCCAAAACTCTTTCATAAAACTCAATGAATGCGGGATGTTCAATAATACTCAAAATATCCATATAATTTTCTGGTTCTACTTTTTTTATTAAAAGATTCTCTCTATTTTGCTCTTTAATGCTATCGTAGTCCTTTTCTCTCCACATTAATCTTAATCCCCTACCAATAGTTTGTTCTAAAAGAATATAAGAAGAGCTTGAACGAAGAGGAACAATTACACAAATACTATTAACATCAAACCCTTCTCTTAGCATTAAAACCGAGATAATAACTCTTGGATTTTTTGTTTTATCTAAACTTGAAAGCTTTAGTTTATCTGCTTCTAAAATATCTCCTGATTTTTTAGAGTGAATCTCTACGATTTCTTCATCACCTAATCCTTCTTGCTTTAAAAATAGTTTAACATAAGGGACTACTTTTGTATCTTCGCACATAATTAACATTTTAGGATTTTTGTTTTTATCCCACTTTTCAAATCCTTCTGTTAATCTTTTCAATTTTTCTAAACCGGCTCTTAACATAACCCTCTGACCTTCAGATAGTGATTGAACCTCTTTTCCTTTCTCCTCTCTTTCTGCTTTAAAATCTAGGGGTAAGGAAGCAAGCTCCTTTCTTTTATCTATAGCCACCGTTTTTACCAACCCCTTATGAATCGCAGTTCTCAAATCAAAATTTATAATGATATGGGGGAAATAATGCATTGAACGCTTTTGTCCACTTCCTGTAACTGAATAAGGAGTTGCAGAAAAATCAATTTGAACAAATCTCTCTTTTTTATTAGTTGATATATCTGAAATTGCTTTTTGCCATTTTTTTTCGATTGTTTCATCTGCAATCTTAAATTCGCCTAAATGATGAGCTTCATCATTAAAAACTACTAAATCTTTTAATTTGGCTAAAAAATCTAATTCTTTTCCTTTAAAATATTGGGCATCTAATTCTTCTAAAGAATGTCCTGCAGAGGTTCCGGGAGTTATGGGTAATATCTTCTTTATTGTCTTATGTGGAGAGTCTAAGGCTGATTCATCTTCTTCTAATTCTTCATCCCCTACTAACAAATGCCAGTTAGTTATTGCAATCAAACCCCCTCCAGTAATTTTCTTTCCTATTTCATCTTTAGACGCAACAGATGACTGAATAAATCCAAATATTTCATTTTTATAAGATTGAGGACAAAATAATTCTTCATATCTCTTAAAATCTGATGTTGAAAAATCTCGAGATTTGTCATCTATTCTTTTTCCTAGATAAGCGTCTAATAATCGTTCATAAACAATTAACCCTGGAGCAATTAAAAGGAAGTTTTTTGAGAATCTTCCGGAATATTCTTCTTCATATTTAGCATTCAAAAATTGCCAAATTAATAAAGCAGATAAAACCCAAGTTTTGCCTGTTCCTGTTGCCATTTTTATACAATATTGAGGATGTTCGTATTTTTCTTTTTCGTGAGAAACAACATTAATAAATTCTGCAAATAAATCTTTATTTATTGTCATGTATAAATCTTTTAGATTTTTAGTTTTCAAAATTTCATGAACATAGATTACATTAAGAATTGCCTGCCATTGCCCTTCGTGAAATTGTATGTCCCTTTGGTCTCTCCAACTCCCCTCTGGATCCCAAAATCTCAAGAGGTCTTTTGTAATGGGAGAAACTTTTTGCAAAAATGTTCCATCTTGCCATTCTTTATTTGCCATATCTGTAATTATTTTAGCAAACTTTAGAGGCATCTCTCCTGTTCCAAGTGATTTTGCATTTACCATAATTTATTTTTAATTAATTCTTTTATGTATTTATAAGATAAAAATAATCCAATTATATCATAAATAAATCGCGTAGTTTGCAAACAATTATTTAGATCATATGTTCTTTTAATCCCCAAAAATAAGACAAATAATACAACAAAAATAAATATTCCATAAATACATCTAATTTTGTCTAATTTTATTAGATTAAAATAATATAACATACCTAAAATAATTGCAGGTAATGTTCCAAAAGAGAAATGTTCTAGTATATGGCGAAGTTCATTATTTACCCAATAGTGAGGATTATCTATCCAAAAAGTATAAGTAAACCCAAAACGATTTATGTATAAAACTATAGCTAAAATAAAAATAAAAATAAAAAATGATAATTTTATAAAATATTGATAATTCTTTAAAATTTCTTTATCTTTAGAGGTTATAGTTTTGCAAATCTTATCCTCTTTTTTAAGAAATAGCCATCTTAAGAATAGAATCATTCCAATATAGAAAACAAGAATAGTTAACGCAGAAAAGACTGCTCTTTCTAAAAGAGCTTTATTTTTGAATAACTCATATACTAATTGCCATCCTGCTACAATAAGACCACCAAAAACTCCTGCAGTAATCGCACTTACAAACTCTCTCCATTCTTGAAAATCCATAAACGGCTTGAAAAACATTTTATTTTATTTCCTCCACTGCAACGCTTTCAAAACCAAAAACATCAACTGCTTTTACACAAATTTTTCTCTTCTCTTTTGTTTTTGGTAGAATTAATTTAGCTTTCTTTACAACTCTAAATTCATCTTTATCGTTTTCCGTATTTCCTCGATAATCCTGCCACTTACTTCTAAACACTTGTCCATCATAGTCTGGATCAATGCTCCAGTATTCAATTAAGCTTAATGGTTCTTTTTCAATTATTTTTGATAATTTTTCTTGGTTTTCCTTATCTAAATTTAAAGCATCAGGGGAAAGTAAGACATAATCGTCTAGTTCTATTGTAAATTCATTATTTTCCTTATCATATTCTCTTTTTGTTATTGGTTTTATTTTTAGATATTGCAATGAAGAAAACTTAATTTTTCCCGATTTTATTAATTGTTCGTAACTTGCCTTTGTTTTTAACATATCTAAAAGATTTTGAGGAATAACTAAAACTTCTAAATTTGAATCTTTAATACTACTTACAACTTTTCCTATATCCATTACAAAATTCCAACCTAAAACAACAATTTTATCCCAACCACCCATAAAACTTGCTCTTAATTCTTGTGCTTTTTTTAATGTTAAATGTCCTGTTAGTTTAGAAGGAGAATCAACTAAAACAAGTGTTTTTGAAGATTTTATATAACCCAAATTTGTTGGAACTCCTTCTTGAGCAGGAAAGGGCAAAGCACCATACAAACTTAAAACCACTTGAGATAAATCCCCTATTGTTTTAAACTCTGATTTTTCAAATTGTTCTTTTTGATAGTCGCCTATTGATTGATAAAGGAAAGGTTTTGCATCTTGGTCAATTAGTCGTTTTCTCATAATCATACAAGCAGGTTTACCCAAATCGGACATAATCCATTTTCTACCTAGCTTTTCGGCGACGGCACCTGTTGTGCCGGATCCGGAGAAGAAGTCTGCTACGATTGAACTTTCATCGCTAAACAAAAAGAGTATTCTTTCAAGTAGTTGCTCCGGTTTTTGTGTTCCGTAACTTAAAGCTTCTTTAGCTTGGGAATTAATAACAAATATATCTTGCCATAAACTATTAATTGGTTGACCCTCGTATTCATCTAAAAATTTCTTTTCCTGCAGTCTTTGATTTTTACTTTCTGGAAAATAAATTCTTCCATCTTCATCTAGTTTCGCTAACTTTTCTTTAATCATCCTCCAACCCTTAGCTGGCGGGCTATACCCCTTATACTCGTAAACTAAATTTGGTGTAGGGTCTCCAGGATTAGCTAAAGGATAAGGCATCCATCTTTTTCCTTTATGTTTGCCTATTTCATCAATACGATTAAATCTTTCTTCAATATAATCTTTTACATGTTCTGAATCTTTTTGTCTAATCTGGTTAAAAATGTATTCATTAGATTTGGTATATATAAAAAGAGTATCATAAGCAGCACCTAATTGACGACTTTCTGCCGCATTCCCAAATTTTCTTTTCCAAATAACTTCGTTAAGAAACCTATCTCTTCCAAAAATCTCATCTAAAATAATTTTAACATAATGACCTACGTGATAGTCTAGGTGAACACAAATGGATCCTCTATCTGATAGAAGTTCTCTCATTAAAATTAATCTTGGAACCATCATCTGCAAATAAGAAGCTGTTCCGTCTTTCCATGTGTCTGAATATGCAAATTGTTCTATAACTGTTGGTTTTTGTTCAATATCTGTTCCTGGAAGATGTATTTTAGTTCTATAATCTGCTTTGCTATCAAATGGAGGGTCAATATAGATTAAATCAATCTTTCCACGCATTGAAGGAAGCCCTGTTTGGATGTCTCCTGCTAAAAGTGCTTGCATTGTAAATAGATTATCTCCATAAACTAGTCGATTAAACCATTCTTGGTTTTTTATTTCTTTAATCTGCCCTCTAAAAAGTCCTGCATTGTCTTTTGAAGGCAAAACAAGTTCATTTGTCTGAAGCGTTATTCTATTTTTGCTTGAAAGCCCATCTAAGATTTTTTGTGCTTCTTTCTTTCCCCTTTCTATAATTTTTGGTAGTTCTTCTATAAGTGAGGTCATTTTAGCTCCCTACTTATATGTGAATTAGTATTATATTTAAAGATTGCTACAAGCAAGTAGTATGTCGAGAAAAAGCAGGCAAAATGTTAGAATAGAATTATTAAAAGTTATAAAGAGAAATAAATCTCTTTCTTATACACAAATTCAAAGAAAGCTAAGTACAAATTATGATTCTATCAAAGAAAATTGTAAAGAGCTAATGTTATATGGGATGATTGAAGTAAATGTTTTACAAGAACACCCAAGAAATAAGCATAAATCATTTATCGTAAACTTAACTGATTCAGGACAAAAAGCAGTTAGCAAAATAGAAAAGTTAACAGAATCACACCCCTCCCTTTTTCCTAAATAAACCCCAAGTAAGCTAATTCAGAAAAAGTCAAAAAATGCCTTTTTCTTAAACAAGAGAAAGATTTATATATCGATAAGATTTAACTAATTTATGACATTCATAAAAGGTATCCATGAATCCCTATTGAATCGCGGAAAAATATTCAAAAAGGAAGAGATTATCAAGGTTTCTGAAGGATATAGAAAGATTGTTCATAGCTCTGCCCATAAGAAGATAATAGAATATCTTTCTAAGAATAGATACATTAAGAGAGTATTTCTTAGTTATTACTATGTTAACTCTTATGATGAAAGAGAGAGGAGATTTTGCAGTTATATGGATAAAGAACTCTTATTTTTAGTTCTCAATAAAGAGAAAATCAAATGGTATATTGGGCTGAATACTGCACTCTATGAACAAGGCAAAATCTGGCAAACTCCTAATATGATTTATATAATTAATAATAGAATAAGTGGTAAAAAGAAAATTGTTGGAGCAAATATCAAATTCCTAAAAATAAAGGATAATTTGATTTTTGGTTTAAAGGAAAAAGAAACAAAGAATCATGTGCCCTATTTTTATTCAGATCCTGCAAAGACTTATATAGATAGTGTATATTTTAAAGAAGTAAAGCATTTAACCCGCATTAAGAATACTAAAGAATATTTAAGAAGGTTTCCAAAATGGGTTGGCAAGAGATAAATAAAAGCAAATATCTTGACAAGATAAAGAGTAATTTTAATTTGACTAATAGCGAAAGCATTTTAGAGAAAGACTTATTGCTTACTCTAATATTAGCAGAATTTGAAAAGATAAAGCTTGGTGAAGAATTAATCTTCAAAGGAGGCACTCTGCTTTCAAGAAATTATCTTAGCTATCATAGATTTTCAGAAGACTTGGATTTTGTTTTCAAAGATTCAACTTCTCTTGGCAAACTTGGAAGGCATCCAAGAGAAAAGAAAGTAAAAGCATTTCTTGATGTATTTGTTCCAAAACTGAAAGAAGTTGCAGATACTTTAGGACTTGATTTTAGCACAGATAGGAGCAATAAAAAATATTGCAGAATGCTAAGTGGCAGAGTAGTTTATACTTTCAAGATATACTACTCTGAGAATAATTTTATAAAAATAGAAATAAACTTTATAGAGAAAGTTGTAACTCCTCCAGAAAAATTATCTATTAAAACAATAACAGATTTCTTTGATTCAAAGGCACTTTTATATGAATTGGGACTATCTTATATAAACTTTAATGTTTTAAGTTATCCATTAAAAGAAATAACTTTAGAAAAATATCGAGCAATTCTTACAAGAAAAAAACTTCATGATAGAGACTTATTTGACTTATTTTTGATAAATAACTCATTAAATGCAGATGTTGATTTAATTGTAGAGAAAATAAAAAACTCCTCTCTTATTAAAAAAGATTTAGTTAGCCTGATTACTGATAAACTTGTTCTTTTACAAAACAATGAATTCTTTAGTAGTGAAGAAAAAATAGAAGCATTAGCAGTAGCTAAATACAACTCCTTAGAATTTGAAAACTTCAAGAATAAGATAAAGCCAAAACTTATTGAAATCTGCGAGAGATTTTTGAAAAAGAAATAATTTATATTCCCACCTTTTTTATCTCATCCATAACCTCTTTTCCAGAAACCTGACCCTTAAACTTAGCCATAATCAAACCCATATATGCATTTGCACTCAAACCAGGTTTTTCCTTTACTAACTTTTTAATCTCCCCTTGCAAATCAATTTCTGCTTTTTCCATTGCTTCTTCTAATGATTTGCCTTCCAAAACTTTTTGCATAACATTCCTTACATCGCTTTCAGAAATTCTTCTATCAATCTGAGAAAGAATCGTCTCTATAATCTCATCACTAAGTATCTTATCAATTTCATCTTCTGTTTTATTATTTTTTACAGCCAACTCAATCTTAAACAAAGTTAAAACCTTTGCAACAAGATTAGAATTATTATAAACCTGAACCATTTCTTTAAATTTATCAACTTCCCTTCTTTCCAAAATTAATTTGATTAATTCTTCATTCATTCCATATTGTTTTAAGAATCCATGTAACTCTTCTCTTAATTTTGGTAAATCTCTCTTAGCTTCATTTAAGAAATCTCGCGAGATTTTTAACAACTCTACATCTGTCTCAGGATACATTCTCGCACTTCCTGGCATTGGCCTTAAAAAACTTGTGCTCCCATCTTCATCTCCTTTCCTAACCTCCTTAGGAACAGAAACATCAATCTGCATCTTAACTCTTTTTATAACAGCTTCAATAGCTTTGCTTGCTTTTTTATCATCTCCCGCAATTATCACAAATGCGTCATCTTTCTTTATACTTAATCTCTTTTTCAGTTCAGAAATTTCTTTTTCATGAAAGTTATACTTTTCAGACCTCTCATCTGAATGAATAATTCCTCCAACACCATACATTTTTGCATAATCTGAAACTTCAGAGCCAAATCTTCTTCCTTCATAAAGCTCTTTTCCAAAAATTCCTGCAAATCCGCTGATTTTTACAGAGTAAATTTTTCCTTTTCCAATTACATTCTTAAGAAGCTTGCATTCAGTATTGCTAAAAATATCAGAAACTTCTTGAAATTCTTCAAATGGCTTTTCAATTTTTTTAATTGCATTATGCAACAAAATTAATTCTCTTTGCCTTTGTGTCTCCAATTCAATTGTTTTAATCATAATTTTTGGCTCTTGAAATCCTTTTATCTCAACTCTATCTCCTCCTTCAATTGAGATGTTTAAATCCTGCCTTATTGTTCCAATTCCTCTTTTAACTTTGCATGCTCTCAAAATCTCCCCAATCTTCAAAGCAGCTTCCTTGACTTGCTCCGGTGTTTTTAAATCAGGTTTTGTAGCAATCTCAACTAATGGAATCCCCAGTCTGTCTAATTTATAAATCTTTGATTTTTCAATAGAATAATCATCTGTATTAGATGGACGAGCTGCATCCTCTTCTAACATAACTGACTCTATTCCAACCTTACCAATAGATGTCTCAATAAACCCATCATATCCAATCATAATGGTTCTCTGAAAACCACTTGTATTGCTCCCATCTATAACTGTTTTTCTCATTACCTGAGTTACAGGAAAAATCTTGCAGTTTAATAACAATGCAATTTGCAATGCAGTTTTTAATGCTTCCTGATTAATAGAATGTGGTGGCTCTTCATCTAATTCAACCAAGCAATTTGTATCATAAACCTCATAAATAAAAGACTTATTCTTGCTCTTTTCAAATGCAGCAGCCACATCAACTTCTCCTGTTTCTCCCACAACAGGATTTAATTTCCTCTCAACTGAAAATTTTGGAAGATCGCTTCTTAATAATGAGGGGCATGAACAAAATAACTTTCTCGTATCTAATTGTTGGTGTATCTCAAGTCCTGCTTTTATTTTTGCTTCCATAACTCATCAAAGAATAAAGGATTAATAAAGCTTTTTCAAAAGCTTTATATAGATATTTTTCTTTTACAAATAAACATAACTTAAGATATTAAAAAATATCTTTACAATGAAAGGAGGTAAATATGCAAGAAATTAAAAAAATTGATTTAAGGTCTACAATAAAAATCACTACATTATTTGGACTTGCTTGGGGACTTATTTTCTCAATTATCATGTGGATTCTAAGCACGATAATTGCTCCAAAAATAACAGAAGACATGATTACTCAAATGCCTCAATTAGCAACACTGGCATCTTTTGGATGGAAAACTGCTCTTTTCTTAGTTATCCAGTATGTAATAGTTGGCTTCGTTCTCGGATTAATAGCAGTATTATTTTACAACTTATTTTCAAAATGGGTTGGTGGAATAAAGGTAGATTTGTTTGACAAACAGAAAAAGTAATTTTTATGCCTATTATTTTTATGGCTTTTTGTTCTTTTTAACTATCAAAACCCAATTTTGTATTAAATTCGCCTACAAAATTATGCAGCATTTTCTCCCTAATTTTATTTTCGCGGATCCATTCTTTATGACCCAAAACCCATCCAAGTTTAATAAATGCTACTTCAGGTAGCATATCTTCTAAGAATATAATTCCTGTTTTTTCTAAATCTCTACCAGCAGAATAAACCTTGGGATTTAATCTGCCATAAATTGTTTGCGGAGTAGCACAAATTGTAATCCCTTTATCAACCAATTTTTTTATTTTAGGCAACCAATTAAATTTTGCATCTTGTGCAGGTAACTGACCTATTCCGCATACTTCTAAAACAATTCCCTTGTAGCCCTTTTCAGCATAGTATTCCATTACCTCTGGATCTTGACCAGGATAAACTTGTATCAAAGCAATATTTTCATTTCCAACTGCATCTGAAACAATTTTATTATTGCTCCTTGCATTAAATTCCCTTATTATCTTAAAGCTATTATTTGAAATTTCTGCAAATGGTTCTGAGTTAATAACCTTAAATGCATCCCTTCTAGAAGTATGCATCTTTCTTACTTTTGTGCCAGGCATTGCAAGACAAAAGTTATCATTCAAATCCCTATGTCCAATTAATGCAACCTCTGCTATATCTGAAACAGCATATTTAGCAGCACAAAGCAAATTTAAAGCAGCATCTGTAGAACCTCGATCTATACTTCTTTGTGAGTAAGTTAATGCGACCGGTTTATTTAACCTTCCTAAAAAGAAAGAAAGTGCAGCAGCACTATAATGCAAAAAGTCTGTTCCATGAGTAATAATTATTCCTTTTATATCATCTCTATTTATCAATTCTTCGACTTTTTTTGCTAAGATCTTCCAATCAGAAAAAGACATGTTCTCACTCCATTTCATAAATGGTTTCTCCACAACTGAAATATTGCAGATATTCTTTATCTCCGGGGAGATATTTAATATCTCCTCTGCATCTGTAGATATTACCCCCCCTGTTTTTGGATCTAATCTGGCAGAAATTGTTCCTCCGGTGATTATCATCGCAACATTTGGCAGTTTAGCATCTTTTGAGATCTTTATTCTCTTTTCAGCCTGCTTTGCTTTTTCAATAACACCTACATTCAAAATCTCATCTTCTTTTATTCCGATATTATACCCAGAATTTAACTTTAATAAAATAATCTCAGGATCATAACTTTGAAGAACTATGCCCTCCCATTCTCTATCCCTTGTTTGCAGTTTTACCTTATCTCCCGGATTTATTATTTTTTCTTTTAATACCATAAAACTATAGAACTATTTTATTTATTAAAGTTATGCTTACTCAAAATAAATTGCATCTGGATCAAATCTTGGCAATCTTTGATCTTTTTCAGAGACAATTGGATTATTTACTGTCCAACCAATATTCAATGTAGGATCATTCCAAATTATACCTGACTCAGATGCAGTACAATACTCTGTAGTAGCTTTATAGCAAAAAATGGTATTATTATGTAGAGAAACAAAACCATGTGCAAATCCTTCCGGAATCCATAAAATTTTATGATCATTTTCAGATAGCATTTCTCTATGAACCTTTCCAAAGGTTTGGCTTGATTTTCTTAAATCAATCATAACATCTAATACACATCCAGATACAATGCGAACAAGTTTTCCCTGAGCATTAGGTTCTTTCTGAAAATGTAACCCTCTTAGAACCCTATAACAACTTTGTGATTGATTTTCCTGAACAAATTCATGTGGCAATGGCAACCCCGCTCTCTTTGCAATTTCTCGAGTATATGTTTCCATAAATGAGCCACGATGATCTTTATAAATGGGTAAAGTTATAACTTTCACTCCTGCTAATCCCGTTTCTCTTATATTAATATTTCCCATCTAATCTATTAAAAATCATCATTTTTAAAGTTGATTGTAATAAAAAGCTTATTAAATCCCTAGAACTATCAAATAATAAATAGTGCTTCGCATTATTAATTGAATTGTCTGGCGACAATTACGATTAGTTAATAATAAAAAGGATGAGGGAAGCTAGCCAAGTCCTTGATTATTAATAAATTGTGGCTGTTGCTAAACAGCTATAAAATAACTTGCCAAAGCAAACTAACTGCGAAGAAAAATTCAAAAAATGAAAAAAGAAACAAAAGAGAAAATTAATAAAAAAAAGGGACTTTTGGAAGATATTCATCCTTTAAAAATAGGTCTAGAAATTCATGGATACTTAAATACAAGTGAAAAGTTATTTTGTAAATGTTCTGCCCTGACTGAAAAGGGAGAGACACCCAATACAAGAATCTGCCCAATATGCACTGGCCAACCGGGATGCAAACCAATGTTGCCCAATAAAGAGGCAATGAAAAAACTCGTTCAGATATCCCTTATCCTGGGATGTAAAATAAATCATGATAAAAAACTAATATGGCAAAGAAAGCATTATAATTGGCCAGACATGCCAAAAGGTTATCAAAATACAATTTCAGGAGCATACTCTATTCCTTGTGCTGAAAATGGAAAGTTTAAGGGAATAAAAATAAGGGAATGTCATCTGGAGGAAGATCCTGCAAAATGGGATCCTGAAACAGGAAAAATTGATTACAACCGATCAGGATTGCCATTAATAGAAATAGTAACAGAGCCGGATTTTGTAAAAGCAGAGCAAGTAGCAGAATGGCTAAGAAATCTGATATTATCCTTATCTTATATAAAATCCCTTAAAAAAGAAGGAATCAAAGTTGATACAAATGTTTCTACTTACGGAGATCGAGCAGAAATAAAGAATATCAATTCAGTTGAAAATATTGTTAGAGCAATTAATTATGAGATAAAAAGGCAAATTGAAAATTATGGGCAGAATACAGAACAAAAAAGAGAAACATTATCCTTTGATGAAAAATCAGGCAAGACAATAAAAATGCGGGATAAAGAGTCCGCAGAAGATTATAGATTTATTCCTGATCCGGATTTACCTATTATAAAGCTAAATGAAAAAGAGATAGAACAAATTAAAAGAGAATTACCAGAAACGCCTGATGAAAAATTAGAAAAGCTACTAAAAAAATATAAACTAGAAAAGTATGATGCTGAAATACTGGCTAAAAATTTAGATCTTGTTGATTTTTTTGAGAAACTTGCAGAATATGTCGATGCCAAAAAATATATCTCGTGGATTACCATAGAGTTATTAAGAATTTTAAATTATAATGGAAAGAAGCTAGATGATTCAGAAATAGATATAAAACCTTGTCATTTAGCCGAATTAATCCAAGCAATAGACAAAAAAGAAATTATAGAACTCAAAGCAAAACAAATTATGAATGGGTTTATACCAAAATCTTATTCAATAAAAAGTATAAAAAAAGATATAAAAAAATTGGGAGAAAAAGAAACAGAGGAAATATGCAAAAAAACAATAAAGATTAATGAAAAGTCAGTTTTAGATTATAAATCAGGTAAAAAAGAAGCATTTAATTTTCTTCTTGGAGAAGTTATGAAACTCTCAAATAGAAGAGCGGATTTTACCTCAACAAAGAAAATTTTAACAAAGTTAATAAGTTAGCCCATTTCTCCTGGTTTTGGCTTGATTAATTTATTATGAATTGAGGGGAAGAAACTTAATAAATTAAATTTCTTCAATGATCTTCCAACAAATTTTATTTTTCCGTGAATTCGCTTTTTTAATTCATCTCTCAATTCTTCCTTTAAATCTCCTTGGGCAACTGATTCTCTTACTTCTTTAATCTTTGGAATCATAAATATCACCACAAGCAATCTAGCAAAAAATGATAGCAGGAATACAAATAAAATAGGAGACAGACTAAAAAATCTAAAGTTTAACGAAGAGACATAGCCTCCTAAAATTGCTCCAATAAAAACGCCTATTCCAGATAAGACATTAAGATATGCCACACAAATTGCCATTCTTTCCCTTGTTACAGCATCATAAATATAATTGCTAGAAGCAAGATTAAATCCTGCCCAAATTACTCCGGATATTCCCTCAAAGAAAACAAAGAAGATAACAACCGCAAAAATGGAAGTTTTTCCAATTAGAAATGATGAAAAAATCCAGTATAATGGGATTATAGGAATAAAATATCCGGTTATCTTCATAACTTTATAATTTCCATATTTATCTGCGAATCTACCCCACAAAGTCATAATTAATAGTGTAGCTACAGAAGCAGCCATAGTTATTATTGTATAAATTATATATCCAAATTCAATTGACTTCAATTTTAAATCATTTAAAAGATATATTGCGAAAAATGGCGATGATATTGAAACACTTAAATTAAGCAATGAAATAAATATCACAAATTTGCCATAATTATTATACGGCATCTTTTTAATAAATTGCCAAAATGAAAAATAATATCCTTCTTTTAATTC
>Ga0172375_10008362_pt1 | contig 13927 bp, 14 predicted proteins | sample LakKiv1m_FD_114537 | JGI IMG/M metagenome (GOLD analysis project Ga0172375, IMG submission 114537) | Freshwater microbial communities from Kabuno Bay, South-Kivu, Congo - kab_092012_11.1m | ecosystem: Environmental > Aquatic > Freshwater > Lake | place: Democratic Republic of the Congo...
CGTTATAATACTCTTGGTGTAATTGTGTACTTGACATACTCATATTATACCAAAAAACCACCCTGGTCTCCAGAGTGGTTTTTCTTTACGCTATTTGTGAGGCTTTATTTCATTACAGCCCCTCTTTTTCTAGTTTCCGATTCAGCCGACGAAGGGTTCCAGAAGCAGTCTGGCCAGGTCAGCGGCATAATCCCATTCCGTTCCGAAATCCATCATGCCGTTCGTCTTGGCGAAGATGACGTCCTTGTCGGCGTAGATCAAGGCCTCGGCTTCCGTAAGGGTCTTGCCGTTGGTGGTCGTCGGCAACAATTCCAGAGCGTCGTCAAGGTTGCCATATTCATAGAACCGGGCGTTTTCCGGCAGGTTTCCGGACATTTCCGTCCAGCCTCTCGCGGAGATGTGACTGCCGAAAGTGTTCTCGATATAGGCGATCGCCGCATCGGCGGCCCAAGGTCTGCCGAGATCGACGCTTCCGGAGGGAACCCCCTCTTCATAGATCAGTTCATTGTGATAGAACACATATCCATAATCCAGCAACATATCCGCCGAAGTGGTGTAGCCCTTGTTGGTGGAAAGACAACCGGTAGAACGAGCCAGGGACTTGATGGTCGAAGCTTCGAAAAAGGCGGGACCTCCATTGCCGAAGATGAAGTCGACCACTCCCTCTATATAGACATCGTAATAGTATTGCCGGCCATATTTGGCATACAATGTGTCCTGAAACCCCTTGAAGGCCACGTTGGTGAAGATGACTTTGTCAGCCTCATTCACAAGGCTTACAGCCTGGGTGTCGGCGAAGGTGGCGCTGTTGTAGTCGAAGCCATTGGCGAATGTGATGTCCTTGGCCATGAAATTCACCGCCGAAGACTTGATGGCGACACTTGCCGAACCCTGGGTACCCCAGGTGGATCCCGCCGGATTCTTGAGACCCGCTGCGGCGTCATAGGTAATGATCGTCGTGTCCCTGTCTTCGCCGATCATGATCAGATTCGCAACCGCTATTGTCAACTTCTCTTGATAGGTACCGGCGTGGACATAAAGGATCTTGACTACTTCAGCTGGCGCCTCCACATTATCGATAAAGGCCAGGGCGGACTTCAAACTCGTGAAACGATGACTTCCGGAAACATATTCACCCGAGGAATATTCTCCTTCCTGATCGACGGTGATATAGGCGTGGTTGTCGGTTGTTACCAGTTGGTCCGGAGTGACATGGATGTCGATCACCGCTTCCGGAAAGTCACCAAAGGTGACATACATTTGGCAGACACCGACCCTCAAATTGTCGAAGCCGGAGGTATCGATGTTGTATTGACCGGGATCCAGGGCGAGTTCGTTGCCATCGCTCAGGACAGCCTTGACATAAAGACCAGTGAGATCCAAATTGGCATTCAATAGGTAGGTATCCTGGAAAAACAGGGTATCGACCCGGACCGAGTCCACGCTGACGACGTCGACAGCGAAGGATTTTGACACATCGTCATAAGTGATGACGATCGGGTAGGTTCCGGCCAAGGTATTGTCGAATGCGGCCGAATCGACAGTGTATGAGGAAGGATCGAGCAACTCGCTGGTAGCATCCGAATAGTTGAGATAGACGCGGAGTTCGGACAGGTCGAGCGCTTCACCGATCAGATAGTATTTTTTGACATTCGCGGAAATGACCGAGAAGCCGATCGGTACCACCGGGCCTTCGGTCACCATGTTTCTCGCGATCGAAATGTCGAGATACTTGAAGAAATCGGTTGCGAAAACACTTGAATCGAACCAAGATTGAGTGATCTCAGCCGTCAAGAGACCCTCACCGGTGGTGGGTGTCACTCCACTGCCGCTGCCAAGCAGCACGGTTGTATCGGTGTTATAGAAGACATTGTCGGCGTTGATTGTGGCACCGTTGGGATAACCGACGATGTTGCCAACCGTCGTCTGCCCGGTGGCGCTGCCGGTATAGTCGCTGATATAGACACCGGAGACATCGACGATACCGCCGCTGTTGCCCACGCCGAGGATCGGACCGACATTCTTGATCGAAGTGGTCTCGCCCTAGATGACGACGTTTGATACCTGCAAATGGATATTGGTCGCGTTGAAACGGCCCATAATCGATCCCGAGGCCTGTTCGGAGGCGCTGACGGAACTGGAGAAATAGACATTGTCGACGAAGATATCAACAGCTTGACGACTGGATCCGATCAGTCCCCCGATATAGGATTTCGCCGCGATGCCGTTGTTCTCATCGTTGATGACGGTGATGTTTTCCAGATAGATCGTATTGGCAGTGGATGCATAATAGACATCTCCGAACACGAGCGCGGCATAGGAACCGGTGTTTTGCACCGAGACGTTGATGAAGGTGAGGTTCTCGAATCTAGCGCCGCCGCGGGCGAAAGCGGACAGGAAGGCGCATGATTCGTTGGTGCCGCCCCCGTTATGGACACTGTCGGCGAAAGTGACGTTTCTGACGATTGCGCCGTCAAGCAGTTCCTTGAAGAGGAAGCCCATTTTCTGGGCCGTGGAATTGACGACGACATTCCGGATGGTATGCCCCTCTCCGTCGAAGGTTCCGGCAAAAACCAGATTGCTGCCGGTGAGGACGATTCCGTACATGTCGATGTCGGCAGAGAGATAATAGTAGCAGTCGGTCGCTCCCGAATTGATGAATTGGACGAGGTCGTCCGCATCGGCGATCTCGATCGCCGCGGTGGTATCGGTGGTCACCAATGTGGTGTCGACACTCGACATGGTCGTTGTTTCCGTAGTCCGGGTTGTGGTTTCCGGAATGGTTACCGTCGTTGGTGGATTGGTGGTCTGGGTTTCAGTCGAAGTAGTTACGAAAAGTGTGGTCAAGGCGGTCTCCGACGTCGTGTCGGTCGTGGTCGCGGAAGCCTTTGTCATGGATGTGTCCGTTGTAAGCGGTGTCGATGCCGTCGTGAATGTGGTTGTAGTGCTCAGATCCGTACAGCTTGCCAACAGCAACACCACAAGCTGAACAAAGAGGAAAAAGGCTAGTTTCCGTTTCATTTTGATCTCCTTAAATCACTGGTTCTTGCACCTGTAATTATAGAATATCCCAGCTTCCCTGACAAGCGGATTCAATAATTCGGAGCCAGAAATGGCACTTTTCAGTCATTAAGGCGTCCAGCATCCAATAATGGATGGTACTCGTTTTTATGTATATACGATCTTCCATATATACGACCGCAAAAAAGACGATGGCAGGAGAAACCATCGTCTGTTTGCTGATAGTGATTAGCATCTACGAGCCGATCGCGGCGTCGTATAGGGGCATAAGGTCCTGAAGACTCATCTCGGCCAGATACTGGAGATCGGCCTCCGAATAGAATTCGGGATAATACATGAAGACCTTCAACACCACCTGAAGCTTGGCTTCGGTGATTCCGAGCGAGAGGGCCAGGTTCTGGAATTCTTCGAGATCCATGGCGCCGATCGTCATGAAGGAGTATTTGTAGGTGGATCCGAAATTGATCGCATCGTTGGCATCCGGAGCAGTGATTCCCGAGACGGAAGTGGTGGCCGCCGTCGAGGCGGGAAGTGTCGCCATCGTCGTCGTGGTGACGGCCGACTCCTGTTGTTCATACTGGTCATATTCGTAGACGAAGCCGGAGAACATCGTCTGTGAGGAGGAAGTATGCGTCTTCAAGACATATGCGTCCTGGTTGTGTTCCTGACAGATGAAGATGATATCGGCGGCGAGCTTCGTTTCCCTGTCGAAGTCCTTGGCGGAGATTCCGAAAAGCATGATCTGGTCGGCGTCGGCGGCGTAGCCAAGCTCGTCGGTGGTTATGGAGATCGATTCGATTACGTCAGCCAAGGAGCCGGATTTCCTGTCCAAGGCGTCAAGCACCGTCTCCCCCTCATCGTTAAGCGCCTGAATGGATTTGACGCGGCCATAGAGGTTGATGTCGAGTTGGAGCGAAGGATTGATATCCAGGGAGATTTGTGCTTTGGTAACGAATTGGAAAGCGAGTGTGAAAGTGAGGAGAAAGACAGCCGCGAACGCGGAGAAACCGACAACCAGCTTCTTCCAGTCGGAGAAACCAGTGGGTTCCTCCTGGGGCAGATTCGCTTTCTTCTTTGCGAAAGCCTCGACATTTGCGGGGATGCTGAAAGACACGTTGTCACGTAGCAGTCTCACGATTTTCCGTTTGTCCATCATTATCCCTCCTTATACTTCTTTTGCATTTTCTTGAGTGCCTTCTGGTAGGTCCAGGTGATAGTGCCCAGGGGCTTGCCGAGAATCATGGCGATTTCGCGATGGGTAAGGTTCTCGACATTGTAGAGCAACACGACGTTTTTCTCCGTCTCATCCAGACAGGAGAGCACCTCTTTGATCAGGGCTTCCTTTTCGAGTTTGATTTCCGCATGGTTCAGGAACGAATAGTTCGAGTAGTCGTTCTCGATTTCGTCCGTATAGGTGACTCGCTTCCGCTTCTTGTACTCGTTGATCGCCAGATTTTTGGCGATCGTGAGCAGATAGGCGAGAAAATTCCTCTCTTCGTAGGCATGGATGCTGTCGAGCAGTTTGAGATATGTGTCTTGCATGATGTCCTCAGCGAGAGCGCGATCATTCAGAATCGGCAAGACGATGAAAAAGACCTGTCGGTATGTCTGTTGGTAAAGTTCGTCAAAAGCGCTAGCGTCGCCATGTTTCAGGCGGCGGACCAGTTTGTTCAGATCGGTCTTCATAGTCCCACTCCGTTCATGAGACTATTTTACCATTTTTTTTGTGGAAGGTGACAGTTCTTTACCATTTTCACCAATATAAACAAACTACGGCGCCGATTTGTTGTAAAAAAAAGCGAAATCCGCTGGATTTCGCCATCTGTCAATTTTGTTTCCTGATCTTGCCGTCCTGCTTGTGGATGACAAGGCTGGTATCCTGGGTGAGGGCTTTGATCGTGGCATAGGCGATCGCCTCGCGTTGGGTTTCCAAGACCCTCAGGATCCTGTCGGAACCTTCCCGCCTGACAAACCATTTCTGGTCTTCCTTGCGGTAAAGGACATGATATTTGCCCAGTTCTTTCTTGCCTGTTTGCTCAGCTTTTGGTTTGGTTTCCTGTTTTACAGGCCGTGGATTCATCTCGTCAGGTGCTTTCTGGTTCGGGGCTTTGGAGGCTTCGGATGGTTCCATTTTCACCTCGGGCCTCGGAGCTGCTTCCAGAACCGGAGTTGGTTCTGGTTTGGGCTCGGGAGGCGAAACGATGGTGTTTGCCGCCTGCGGATCGACCGTTTTTTCGGCATCGGGTTTTTCACCGGGCCGCTCCGCTACGACAGTCTGCCGGGAATCCTTGGAGTCGGCTTCCTTTTTCTTGTTGTTTTTGGATTCGTAGCTCGAGATGATCTCCTGGTCGATCAGGTCCTGAAGGGAGATCACGTTGTTGTCGGAGGCCGGAGGAGTCTCTTCCTGATGGTCGCGGTTATACTTTTTCATCTGCATTTTTCCGGCCAGAGTGTAGATGATGTAGGTAAGGGTCATAACAACGATCACCCCGGCAACGATGACAAGATAAAGCCAGTTTTCCTTGATGAAATCCAAGATCATGGGTTACACTCCTCTCGTTTCAAAAGAGTTTCAGCTGGGTCTCGCCTGCGGGTTTGATGGATTTGACGATATCTTTCATGCCGAAAATGAGTTTGAGCTTCTTGGCTTCGATGACAAAAGCTTTCTTCAGTTTGCCGGAATTGGGCGAAGCAAGACTCTTGCGGTTCCCGAAAGTATCCATGTAAATGTTTTTGAGACCGGGAAACTCGTTGTCGATCAATTGGTAGAATTTGTTCCTCTGCTTGTCCATGAGCACGATTCCGAAAGTGGGATAGACGAACCGGGCTCCCGCTTCCTTGACCTTGTTGAGGATATCGACGACATTGGACTCGGTGTCATTGATGAAAGGTATGACCGGCTTCATGATGACGCCGACAGGAATCTGCTCCTGCGCCAGTTTGTGGATCAACTTAAGTTTATGGGCCATGTCCGGTTCGAAACGTTCGATCTTTTTCTGGATCAGATCGATTGAAAATCCGATCGGTACCATGACGGCAACTGGTGCTGTCTCACCGATCTTTTTCAAAAGATCGATGTCATTCAGGATCTGGTCGGATGAAGTTTCGATGAAAACACCCATGTGTTTATCGATGATCGCCACCAGAATCTCCCGCATGAAGTCGGTCGGCATCAACTGCTTGCTGTAGGGATCGGGATTCTGGTAGAATCCGATCAACGAACCTTCGGCCTTGTATTGGAGTTCCTGACGGAACAGGAAGGCCACGTCGGTCTTGACGGTCACGGCCTCATCATGGTGGTAGGTCTGATCGATATCGGCGAGGGAGGCGTAGTATTCGCGTCCGGGATGCGAACCGTGGAAAAGCGACGCGAAAAAATCAATCCCGAAATACTTTAGGGGATTCTTGCAGGGAGTCAGGATCCACTTGTATTTGATTTCCGACATCTGGACCTCCTAAAAGCGCCAAATGGCCGCCATCAATATGAGGGCGCCGACGATATGGAAATAGTGATAATATCCGAAGCGTTTGGGACAGGACTCGAGGTTGGCGTCGAGCTTTTTCCGGAACGACTTGATCGCGCCCTGGTCTTGACCGACAAGATGCAACAGATTGGGAAGGATGCGGATTTCTGTCAGATCCTTCTGGGAGATGTTGGCGGATGCCATGGTTTCCGATACGGTTTTGTGAAGCATCTCCCGGTCCGCCTTGGCAAAGGAGAAAAGCACGATGAAGGCCTCTCTTCTACGTTTGAGAACTAGCTTGGCCGCGAAAAGCAGCAAAGCAAAAACGGCGATTACGATGCCATAGGCGAGGTAATTGTATGTGCCGACAAAAATAAGGTTGACTATGGTGAACAAGATGACGATGACTAGATTCTCGCCCCTGGCTGTCGGATGGTACCGGAAAATCGGATTGAAGGCGATGTAAAGAATGGCAACGGATGCGGCGCCTTTCAGATATAGGTCGAAAAACCTGTCCATATGATTTCTCCTTGTCGGCAGTTATTTTTCCGAAACGTCTAGATACGGTTCGACGATCGAAAGCAGTTTTTCGATCGACATGGGTTCATTGATTCTGATGAGAGGTCTATCGATCCCCTTGAGCCAGGCTTCATGCTGCTTTTGACCTCTGACATCGGCTGAAGCCTTCTCGTAATTGCTGACCCAGTTCAAGAAGTCAAGATGCTGAAGATAGAGATCGCCCCCAGGGAGCACCCTGGATCCGAAGCGGTTCACTTCCCTGATTTGGATTCTCTGCAGCCGGATTGCCAGCGGAAGATGCATATAGATGAAAAGGTCGATCCGGTCCTTGAAAATGTCGCCCCAGCCGACGAAAGCGCCTGAAATCACACATTTTTCGTGTTTGTCAAGTTCTTTCCGGACGTATTCCTGCTCTTCCTTTTCCGTATTTTTCACCGTAAACGGAGGATCGGTATCTTCCCAGATCGCATCATCGGTATCGATGAAATGATAGCCGTATTCCTGGCTGATGGCTTTGGCAAGGGTCGTACTTCCGGAACCCGAAGAGCCGAAGATGTGGATGATTGATATCTGCTTCAAAAGCATCACCTTGCCGTTCCTGAACGCAGTCTGAATGTCTGTTATTTATATATTAACAAAAAAATCCGGTTTTGACAATGCTTTATGCATTCTCCGGAAAGGTAAAAAGAAAAAGTCCATTTCTAGACTTTTCGTTCTTACTTTGAAGTTTTCTCAAGCGCTTTTTTCGCCTGATCGCAAATCGATTTGAAGCCACTCGGATCGTTGACGGCGATATCGGCGAGCATCTTGCGGTTGACTTCGATACTGGCGAGATTCAGACCGTTGACCAAACGCGAGTACGACAGATCGTTCAATCTGGCGGCGGCGTTGATTCTGGTGATCCAAAGTTTACGGAAATCGCGTTTCCTTCTTCTCCTGTCCCTAAACGCATAGGCAAGAGAATTCATCACTTGTTCTTTTGCAGTCCTGTAAAGCAGATGCTTCGCGCCGTAATAACCTTTGGCCAACTTGAGTACACGTTTGCGTCTTCTTCTTGTGGCATAGCCACCTTTAGCTCTTGGCATGATTCTTTTCCTCCATCCTACAAGTACGGAACCTGATGTCTGATCCGCTTGAGATCGGATGTTCCTACTGTTTCTTTTCTTCTGGCTTGACGGTTTTGCTTAGGCGACTTATGGCTCATCAGATGGCCGTGGAATGTGCTGGCTCTCTGTAGCTTGCCGGTTCCCGTCCGTTTCAGACGTTTTTTTGTTCCCGCATGGGATCGCATTTTTGGCATATTGCTTCTCTCCTCTGTTATTTTTTCTTGGGTGTCAAAACCATGGTTAGGTAACGCCCTTCATGGGCGATGTCTTTTTCGATTACTCCGACTTCTTCGCAACCGGCCATGAAGCGTCGCAAGACTTCGCGTCCCTGTCCGATCAGTATGTCTCCGGCACGATAGGGCAACCAGACCGATACTTTGAGTTTGTCTCCCTTTTCCAGGAATTTCAGACCGTTTCTGAGCTTGGTTTCGAAATCGTGGGTGTCGATCACAGCGGTAAGCCTGATTTCCTTAAGCTCCATAACCCGCTGGTTTTTCTTGGCTTCACGGGCCTTGCGCTGTTGCTCGTAACGAAACTTCCTGTAGTCCATCAGTTTGCATACCGGTGGCTTGGCATTGGGGGCGACGAGGACAAGGTCAAGACCTTCTCTTTGGGCGATTGACAGTGCCTCCCGAGTCGATTTCACACCAAACTGGGTTCCATCGGCACCGATGAGCAGAACTTCTTTGAAACGGATTTCCTCATTGATCGGGGTTTCGTCTTTCTTCACCGGTCGCTGATTGATGTTGTAGATGATATGTAACACCTCCTGGGAAATAAAAAAGTGGATGCCAGTAGGCACCCACGTCAATCACTAAGACAATCAGTCTTTCGGTAGCTAGCAACCTATTGATCAGTCAATCAGGTGAGAAGTGGGTCTTCTACTTTCTACTTTTTGAAACCTTAATTAGTATATACTATATGCACGCTGTTGTCAAGGAAAAAGATTACTCTTCCTTATCGTTTTTTTCCTTCTTTTCGTTCAGGTAATTGATCTTGTTCACCTGGTAGGCCCTGGCGATGGCGAGCGAGCCCTTGGGCACGTTTTTGTTGAGGGTCGACCCGGCCGCGATCATCGAATTGTCTTCGATCCTGATCGGGGCGATCAGGTTGACGTTGCAGCCGATGAAGACATCATCGCCGATATGGGTCTGATATTTGTTCTTGCCGTCGTAGTTGACGGTGATGGCGCCGCAGCCGAAATTGACGTTGCTGCCGATCGTGGCGTCACCGATATAGGCGAGGTGCGATGCTTTCGTATTGGTGCCGGTCGTCGACTTCTTGACTTCGACGAAGTTGCCGATACGGTTCTTCGGACCGATGTAGGCACCATCGCGGAGATGGGCGAAAGGACCGACGGTGGAGTCTTCGTTGATCACGGAATTGTAGACCAGGGAATGCCGGCAGACGACTCTTTCGCCGACGATGCTTTCATGGATCTCGGTATTGGGGCCGATCTGGGCGCCCTTCTTGATCACGGAGTTGCCGGTGATATAGGTGTTGGGATGGATGATGACGTTTTCTTCGATCTTGACGTTATGACCGATCGTGATCGTTTCGGGGTTGATCATCGCCACGCCTTTCAACATCAGATCCTGGTTGATCTTCAGTCTGAGCTTGGCTTCGGCGATGCTGAGCGCATAAAGGTCGTTGACCCCCATGGCCTTAGAGGAATCCTTGAGATAGTAGGTTCCGATGACATGGTTGGCGTCCTTGAGGATCTTCACGATGTCGGTCAGATAGTATTCGTTCTTGAGATTGTTGTTGTCGATCTTGCGCAGGGCTTCGAAAAGGATTCTGTTTCTGACCACGTAGATGCCGGTGTTGATCTCGTTGATCGTCCGTTGCGAGAATGAGGCCTCATGATGTTCGACGATGGCCTCAAGATATCCGGATTCGTTTCTGACGATACGTCCATACCCTTCGGGATCTTCGATCCTGGTCGTGACGATCGTAAGATCGTGTCTGCGGTCCGCATGCTCGACGATCGCTTTTTCGATGATGCCGTCATCGATCAGGGGCATATCTCCGGGAAGGATTACGGTATCGCCGTCCAAATCGTCGATGAAAGGCTCGGTGACCATGACGGCATGTCCGGTTCCGAGTTGTTCTTCCTGGAGGGCGTAGGTCACCGTATCGCCGAGGATGTCCTGGATGACCTGTCTTTTATGACCGACAACGACGATGATCTCATCAACGGCGTTGCTGTTGCGGATATTCTCGACGATATAGGCGATCATCGGTTTTCTGAGCAGAGGATAGGCGCATTTGGGCAGTTCCGTCTTCATTCTTGTTCCCTTGCCGGCCGCAAGGATTACCGCATATTTTTTCATAAATCCACCTCTTGGGTGATGCTATTCCTGTTTACTAGCCCGGTCGATGACTTCAGCGACCTGGCGGATACAATCGTCGACAGTTTCCATGTCCGGAGCGGATACGGAAATCCGGATCAGGGGTTCGGTGCCGCTGGCACGGACGAGAATCTTGCCCTGAGGCCCCAATTGATCCCGGAGTTCCCGGACCTTGGCGACTACTTCCGGATGATTGACCAACGCTTTGTCATAGTTTCTGAGATTATGCAGCTTGTCGGGAAAAAGTTGAATGTTTGAAACCAGCTCCGAAGGCGCTTTTCCGGACGCGCTGATGACCATGGTGATCATAGCGGCGTTCAGAACCCCGTCGCCCGTATCAAGCAATAACCGGTTGATGATATGTCCGGAATTTTCACCGCCGAGAACAAGGTCGTTGGCATCCATTTCCTCGAAGACATACTTGTCGCCGATGTCGGCCTGAAGAACCTGGATCGACATATCATTTAGTGCTTTGATAATACCAAGATTGCTCATCTTTGTCAAGACGATGGCATCATGTTTCAAGAGTCCGTTTTGTTTCAGATAGCAGGCGATGATATAGATCATGAAATCACCGTCGTAGATCCGGCCTTCGCCATCGGCCATGATCACCCTGTCCCCGTCGCCGTCGATAGCGAACCCCAAGTCGAGTCCTTCTTTTCGGACGAGATTGACGATGGCAAGCGGTGAAGTGGAACCGACGAGACTGTTGATGTTCCTGCCGTCAGGATTGTCGCCGATCGTGAAGATATGATCGGATATTGCCGAGAATATCGGCTTTGCCGTGGCGTTTGTGGCGCCATTGGCCAGATCGAGACCGATCCGCAGGCTTGTTTTGTTACCGAAGCTGGAGAATAGTTCATGATAATAGGCAAATGCGTCGATGGGATCGAGATCGGATCCCACCTGTTGCGGAACGACTGGTTTGGCTTTCTCATCGATCATCAGCTCGATCTCCTCTTCGTCCGCCAAGGAAAGCTTGTTACCGCGATGAAAGACCTTGATCCCGTTGTCATGATAGGGATTGTGGCTGGCCGTGACCATGACACCGATGGAATCCAGTTTTTGACAAATATAAGCGAGCGCCGGCGTCGGCAGCACACCAAGGTCCATGACGTCGATACCCGATGATTTGGCGCCATTCTTGATGGCATCGACCAACATCGGTCCGGATTCACGGGTATCCCGGGCGATGACCAGGGTGTCGTTTCCGAGGATCACCAAAGCCTTGCCGACTTTGAATGCCAAATCAAATGAAAGAAATTCGTAGGCTTTGCCCCGAATTCCATCAGTTCCAAAATATATGCCCATCGATAACCCTCCTATTCAACCGTGACCGATTTGGCCAGGTTTCTCGGTTTGTCGATGTCTCTGCCTAGATTTAGCGCCGAGTAGAAAGCGATCAGTTGCGTGGGTATCACCGTCAACAAAGGCGTCAACATTTCATTGACATCCATAAGCACGATATCATCGGTCATCTCGGACACCTCGTTGAGGGCAATGACGATCACTTCGGCGCCGCGGGCGAGGACTTCGCGAATGTTGGCGCGCGTATTGTTCTGGATGTGCTTCTGGGAGATGATAGCGATCACCGGCACACCATCCTCGATCAGGGCGATGGTTCCGTGCTTCAGTTCTCCGGCCGCAAAACCTTCAGTCTGGATGTATGATATTTCTTTTAGTTTGAGGGCGGCTTCGAGACAGGTATAGTAGTCCAGGCCCCGGCCGATATAGAAACAGTTGCGCCTTGTCAATTTGTCGGTGACAAGTCTCTGGATGTATTCGCGATTGTCGATGACGGCATCCATGGCGATCGCCACCCGTGACAGTTCAAGGTGAAGATCGAAAGGTTTGCGCTCCGCGACCATGTAGGCGAGGATCAGCAAGAGCGATACCTGGCCGACGTAGGCCTTGGTCGAGGCGACGGCGATTTCGGGACCGGCAAAGATCTCCAGGAACTTGTCGGCTTCCCTTGCCAACGTGGAAGTCGGTACGTTGGTGATCGTAAGCGTTTTGTGTCCGGCCTCCTTGGCTTTCACCAGGCAGGCCCTGAGGTCGGCCGTCTCACCGGATTGCGAGATGAAGACAAACAGCGGATTCTTGACGATCAGAGGTTGATTGTGGGCGAATTCGCTGGCGATGAAGACTTCGGTGGGAAGCAAACTGATATGCTCGAAATAGTATTTGCCCACGTACCCGGCGTGCATGCTGGTACCGGCGGCGATGATATAGATTCGTTCGGCCTGATGGAACAAATCGATGATGCCTTCAGGTATGTTCATGGTGCCTTCGCCCAGGTATTTGGACATGATCTTTCTGACCACGGAAGGCTGCTCGCAGATCTCTTTCAGCATGTAGTGCGAATAACCGGCCTTGCCGATTTCATCGAGGACGATGTCCATCTCATGCTTTTTCGGGACGACCGGCATGCCGATGATGTCAACCATGGCGAAACTATAGGTGCCACTGACCTTTTCGACGATGGTGAAAGTCTTGTCTTCGATCGGGATATAGAAGTCCGAATAGCCGACGAGAGCCATCACGTCCGAGGCGAGGGTTATTCCATCATCCGCGGTGCCGATCAACAATGGCGATTTGTTCTTGGCGGCGTACATCACGTCGGGATTGTTCTTGTCGACGATCAACAGGGCATAGGAGCCTTCGATGAGCGAAAGCGTCTTGCGGATCGCTTCTTCGACCGACAACTCGGTGACGAAATGGTCGATCAGATTGACGATGACTTCGGTATCCGTTTCGCTGTTGAAAATGACGCCGGAAAGATACTTGGCGGTCAGTTCCTTGTAATTCTCGATCACGCCGTTATGGACGATGACGAAGCGGTTGGTATAGGAAAAGTGGGGATGGGAGTTCTCCCGGTTCGGTTTTCCGTGGGTGGCCCATCGGGTATGGCCGATGCCGAGGTGGTTTTCAAAATCGTATTCGAAATCCTGGATCAGATGCTGAACGCGGCCTTTGTCCTTGTAGGTGACATAGCGATTGTTGTGGATGTCGTGAAAAAAGATTCCACAAGAATCATAGCCGCGATATTCAAGTTTTTCCAATCCCGACAGTATGACATCAGTAGCTTTGTTGTTGCCAAGATATCCGACGATTCCGCACATGTCCGTTCCCCTATTCGTTTTTGATAGTATGAATTATATCACTTAATGATAATAAATTCAAAGGGTTTTTCCTGATAATTGAACCGCTTTTCCTCAATCGGGAAATATCGCCCGACTTTTGCAGTATGGGTTACCGGGTGGCGCCTATTCACTACATTAATACAACATAACACTACAAGGTAACAAATCGATTTTTTCGCATAAGATGGCGAAGAAACCGATTTTTTTCATATACGAACTGCAAAACCTCTTTTTATGAAAACAATCACATATTTATGTTGTATTATGTTGTACTATGTTGTATAATATGATTGGTGGTGATCAAAGTGTTTATCAAGAAAATC
>Ga0172375_10008363_pt1 | contig 13926 bp, 11 predicted proteins | sample LakKiv1m_FD_114537 | JGI IMG/M metagenome (GOLD analysis project Ga0172375, IMG submission 114537) | Freshwater microbial communities from Kabuno Bay, South-Kivu, Congo - kab_092012_11.1m | ecosystem: Environmental > Aquatic > Freshwater > Lake | place: Democratic Republic of the Congo...
AGCGCCAGTTGGTGGATGATGCCATCGTGAAGGAGGTGCTCGACACCGAGTTCGTCTGACACGCCACACCGCCCGCGGCCAGCAGGGATGAGCAAGCCCGGACCGCGGGCGGTCAAATCACGTGAGCAAAGAGGGGCGTGAAGCGCGAGCAGCTACAGCCCGGCTACATGTGGGCGGTGATCACCCCGACGATTCGCTACTTTGAGTGGCACACCACCCGCAGCGGCCAGGTGATCCGCGACCTCCTCGGCGAGGACTTTCCCGGGATCTGTGGGTGTGATGGCTACGGGGGGTATAACCGGCTGGACTGTTGGAAACAGCGCTGCTGGGTGCATGTGCTGCGCCATGGGCACCAGTTGACGACGAAATATCCGGAGGCGATGGACGCGCACGCCTGGGTCAGCGCGCTGCGGGCGCTCTATGCTGCCGCCTGCGCCCTGGTCGCGGCGCCGGCGTATGCCGCGTTGCCGCTGGCCGAGCGGGAAGCCCACCGGCTGGCGTGCGAGCGCCGGCTGCTGGCCCATGCCGAGCCGGTGTGTTGCGCCGAGCTCAAGGAATGGCGGAATCTGGCGCGCTTCGTGCGCGACCATGTGAATGAACTCTTCGTCTTCGTGCAGCACCCCGAGGTGCCGTCGCACAACAACGCTACCGAGCGGGCCGTGCGCGGCCCGGTGACCGCCCGGAAAATCTGCGGCGGCACGCGCTCGCTCCAGGGATCGAAAGGCAAAATGGTGCTCTTGAGTTTGCTGCAAACTAGCCTGGTGCGCGGGCTCGATGTGGTGACGGCCATCGAAGGCCTGCTCCCAGGCCAGCCGCTTTTTGCCTCGAAATAAACCCGTAGGAAAATGACTCCAAAGAACGTGAACAGTTACCTGTGGGCGATGGGCTTGACTTGACGCATCTGGCTGGAGGCATCGATCCGGTGCGGCGACCCGCTGGGAAGAAACAGAACCTGCCCTGTGCCTAACGGCATGTAAGTCTCTTTCTCCAGCGCGATGCGGCCAAAATCCTGCACGACCAGGGTCACTTCATGCTCGTCATGCTGGGGCAGCGGCAAAGGGGTCTGCGCCAGGACCGGCGTCCCCTGCCAAATAGCCAGGTCAAGCGCGTGCCAAAACCGCGAAGACGCGTTGACCGATGCAAAAGTCGATATCGCAGGCTTCCGGCATGGTACCCGATCAATCTTCAACCCGCGGTATGGCGACCATGTCCTCGTCATCGGGTTGGGTAGCGCTGGCTCCTCCCGATTGTTCGTGGTCTTTCACGATGGGCTGGGGTTCCATTTCCAATATCGCGGACAATTCCGCTCGCAAGCGTTCTAAAACCAGCCCATCGCCATGGCGATAAATGGCGGACAATAACGCTGGGGCGACTTCTGCCAAGCATTCCTTATCAAGCGCACAGCCCTTGCGCTGTAAGTGCGCCAGTTCATTGCGTGTGCGTTCCTGGCTCCAACGCTGGTAGCGCATAATCTCGTCGGGTTGCAGTCCAGCGGCGGTCAGCGCCTCATTCCAGGAGGCAAAACGTCCTGCGTGCAGTGCCGCGGCTGCCAGCGCCGGGTCGAGTGTCATCGAGACATGGCTCCAGCATAAATCTTCACCTTGAGCATGCCATGCACAAATGCGCGCAATGACTGCGTCCCGTGTCCACTTGCGATAACGGCGGATCGAAGCGTAGTCGAAGCCCGCGGCATCGACGGCTGCGCCCCATGACCCGAACACACGCTCGGCCGCACGCACCAACGCTGGCATGTGACGAGCCATACATCCATAACTCAGTTCTTGCCCGGATTGCGCCTCCGCTTGAATGGCGATGATGACCGTGTCGTGTGTCCAGATGCGTTGAAATCCTAATCCTGGCATTCGCGATGCTCCTCGTTTCCTACCTCGGTATTTTAGCCAAATTCGTAAAACTGAAAATGCTCATAATGTGCTGGATATATGATATGTAATGGCTATTAAATTATTATTGATTATCACAGGTATATACTTTCCTACATTGTCACAACTAATGAATCTGATTCCTGTGTCATATTGCGACCGATTGCCCGTTGGAACAGGCAATCGGTCACCACTCTCTCATTAGCGCGACGCTGCCGATTTCGTTGTCGGCAGCGTCGCGCTGGCGTCTGACCTAGAAAGAGACTTCCGATGATATCGTCGCTTTTGCCTTCGACAGGGTAGCCGTCACAGCGAAAGCGAAGCAATGGTCATCCTGTCCGTCGACAGGTATTACGGTTTCACCGTCAGGAACATGCCGCCTTTTTTCGCGAGTGGATCGCCGTCAAAATCGGTGACTGTGGCCGATTTGATCCAGATGGCACCGCGACCAGGAGCGCCTGCGCCTCCCCCGCTGCAGATAATCTTCAGATACTTCGGTTGCTTGGCATTCCCCCCCAGGCTGGTCGCGGCGGCCGAGCCCGTGGTTGCGGGGAGAATAGTGGTATAGGCAGGATAATCGATGGACGCTTCCACTGACCCGTTGCCGGCCCCGAAGAGCGTAATCGAGCCGGCACGATACCGAAATGCCCTGCTGGTGCATTCAGCGCCGGTTCCTGATCCATCCCAGTATTCGGTGGAAAGGTATCCTCCCGGCACGTTTTCCGTCGCGATCTGCTCGCCGTTGATCGAGTAGGTATTCAGATTTTTGGACGGATCGGCGAGATTCGGCGTCATCTCCATTTTATACTCGCAGATCACGGCTTGCGCGCCATCGAGCACCTGCAGTTTGACGTAGCCTTTTAACGGGCGGCGCCCACTCACAGTAGAGCTGGCACCGTAATCCTTGGAGGCGCCGAAGCCGCGGTGCACGACCGCGGGAAACTGCAGGATCCAGTAGCCGCTTGGTCCGATGGCTTCCGCCGGCAGCGGGAGTTGGGCCCAAGAATCGGATGTCCGGTTAAAACCGAGCAGATGAATCATTTGTCGGGTTATATGCGCTCCGCCAAATCCGTATCCCCCGCCACTATTGGTCGGATCGGCAAACATATTCGACGTCCAGTCCTGGAACACGCCCGCGGTATCGACGAGAATGGTCTGGGGATTGTAAAACCCACCCACAGGGATGCGGAAGGCGTTATAGTCATTCCCAATATCCCAGCGGTACCCGGCCATCAGGTCGATGCCTTTGGAGGTATCGATGATTTTGAAGTCGGGAATTTTGGAGAGTAGTTCGACATGCCCGTCCGCAAACGCGGCCACCGCTTTGGCGGTGTGGCGGCGGTCAATATCGATCGACAGCATAAGCGTCGAGACTTTGGAATCCGCGAAGACCAGCGTTTCGGCCGGCTTGATGATCGTATCCGTCGCCTGCCCAGACAGATACCCGTTATACCCATACCCGTCTTTGCCTTTCCCGTAGGTCGGGCAAAACCATGTTGCCGGGGGAAGCGTGAATAACCCTTTCACCATGCCGGCTTCGGGGAAGGCATTTTCGTTGTCCTGGGTATAGATCTGACAGGCGACCATGAGCTGGCGCTGGTTATTCATACACTGCGATTGCCGCGCTTTCTCACGTGCTTTGGCAAACACCGGGAAGAGAATGGCCGCCAGAATCGCGATGATCGCGATCACGACCAGTAATTCAATCAGGGTAAACCCCCTGCTCGGACTCGTCTTTTTCATGAGTAGCTCCTTTTACCTTTCGGCAAAGCTCATATCAGATTACGCTGCGCCTGTTATGACAACCAGGCTTAGTAGAACGCCAGGATTACCGTAATGGTTGATAGTTGCGCCACACGATCACAGCGTACCGGCTGTATACATAAACGATTGCAATTGGCCACTCCCGCCGATCACTTGGATGTGCGGCGGCAACGGGGGGTCCTGATGGGAAAACCCATATGACACCCAATTCCCCTGGTAATCGACCGGCGTGTCCGTCGGTTGCCCCGCTGCATTGAGGGGAGTGATGGTGATGCGGCATGCATTGGCAAAAAAGCGCTGATAGCCGAAAGCCGATGTCTTCGACCAGGCGTTCGATGCATTCGGCCATGTCACTGGCATCGTGTTCTCAACAGCGATATCGGCGTATATCTGGTATCGCCTCGTTGATGACGAGATCGAGCTATTACGATAACTCCCGGCTAATTGGGCAGAGGTCACCCAGGTATTCACCGGGTCGTTATAACCCGCTAACCCGGAAATGATCCGCTTCACCCCAAAGGCCGCCAGATTGTGTGAGGTGTCGAGGGTGAACGGCGTGCCGAAGCGATCGAAATCCTCGATGCCGACACCATCTAAATCCTCCTGACCGGTCGGCACCAGCGCTTTTAAATATCCAAAATGATTGATATCACTGCCGCCGTCATGGAGCCGCAGCCTGGCGCCGGCATCGATAGTGACGTCCATGGTGATCGTGTAACGCAGCCAGCCCTTGGCGTGCAGCTTTGTCCCCGTCAGGCTCAAGTCCGTGAACTGATAACGGCCGCCGCTCCAGGTTCCTGATCCCGTGATGCCTGGCGCCATTGCGGCGTCGGCTTCCGCGTCATTCAGCACGGTGGAGAAATCAACGTAGAGTTTCCCCATGGAGCGCGCGATGGCATAGGGTGACGGCCGGTTGCCGGTGTCTGACATCGCGACACGGGCAACGTGCCCATCAAGATAACTGACGACCACGCCGGCGCCAGCCGTCAAGGCCGCCGGGCCATGACGCACGCCGGCATTCGTGCCTGACAACCCGATCGTGGGGATAGTAAAGCTGTTGGGAAATGGATTCGACACGTCACTGGCGGTGGCGCCCGTGGCGCCCGTGATATCCGTGGTCAGTTCGACAACAGTCGGATCATCAATTTCTCCCAGCGGAAGATTGGATTTCTCTCCGGCTGTGCCTCGAGAAAACAGGAAGGCATTGACGCCGTAATCTGGATTGCTCGGTCGTCCCTTCAGCGTGCTTGATGGGCAATCAAACACTTTAGCGTCTGTGGAAAGACCGGTCGCCTGAACCCACTCGGACGGCAGCGGCAATGATTCATCATTGTCCTGTGTAAATCCAATGAGTGCGATTGCCAGTTGCCGCTGATTATTCAGGCATTGGTTTTCGAAAGCCTTGGATCGCGCCTTCGCGAAAACCGGAAAGAGAATGGCTGCTAGTATTGCGATAATCGCAATCACAACGAGAAGTTCGATGAGCGTGAACCCGCGCGGGGTTCGGTACGGATCTGTGTGATGATTCATCACGATACCTCCTCAACTATATAGTGTAGCTTGCCCTGCCATCTCTCGGTATAGAAGAGAGCAATATCCCTATGCGGGAATATCCTATACACCTACGCAGGACATAATAATGTTAGCTCTCTTTGGTACGTTGAACAAGCTTCTTTCGGGTAATAATTGTTGGAGTCAACCGGTTTACAAGTAAACTAGAATAATAACGACACCATTGATAATGTCGGTCTGCAAAACTTGCTATACTCTTCATGTAGCAATTCAGTGCGTAGGCCGCGTGTTGGTGGAACTGACCCGGTATAAGGCGTGCATGATTCACAAGGGTAGCATCTAGTCCCACGAAGACAAGCGTCTCGACCAACTGCGCTTTGCGCTAATAGCCTCCTTGGAAGGCTCATGAACCAGTAACAGCAGGCCGCTTTGAGCGGCTCATATCAACAAGCCTCCGGCTCTGCCGAAAGATGCTGACCGAGTTGTCTGGTTAGGTGTTTTAAATTGTCCTACGCTTTCGTGTCATTAAGGAAACTGACTTATGCCTAGCTTGCGACACATCGCCCGTCTGGCCGGGGTGTCGGCCACCACTGTCTCCCTGGCGCTCCGCGATCATCCGCGTATCTCGGACGCGACACGTGCGCGGATTAAGGAGATCGCCAACGCGGTCCAGTACCATCCCGTCCATTCTTCCAACCTAACGACGCATGACACCACCATCGGCTACCTGATCCACAACTGGTTCGGCATCGTGGCGACGGATATGCTGCGGGGGGCGATGGAGGAGGCGACGCGCCGGGGCATAAGCGTCATGGTCCGACAGGTTAACCAGCATGCGGGCTGGATTGAGGAAGCCCTTTACGCCTTTGCGAGAACTGGAGTTTCTGGCATTATCCTCGGTCATTCCTATACCAAACCACTCGCCCGTCACATACTGTATCATCTGCAGAGTCGAGGCATTTACACCGTGCAAATCATGAATCGACTCTTTAACAACAAGATAGATTCAATCTGCCGTCATGAAGATCTGTATGCGCACACAGTCGCGCAAGGCATCATGCAATACGGGCATCAGTCGGTCTATGGCCTACACCTGAATGCTGTTGATGTCTGGACGGATGTGTTTGCACACCATGGGATCGAGTTGTCCTATTATTTTCAGCCGGATGGCGCTATCGGGATCAACCATGCTTTTGCCCACTACCTGCAGCTCGAACCCCGTCCAACAGTCTTTATCACCGGGACTGATGAAGACGCATACCGCATCTACAGCCTGGCTCGCGAGCATGGCCTTCGCGTGCCCGGTCAGCTATCCGTGGTTGGTATGGGGAATATCTTCGGAGACTACTTGTACCCGGAGATCACAACGCTCGACATTAAAGCTCGTGAAATGGGACGAATCGCCTCCAACAGACTCATCGATCGGATGGAAGCCGGGATCCCACCAGGCGAGATTTCCGACCATGCGGAGATCGCACTCGAGCCAACACTCATCAACCGGGGCAGCCTGGGAGATTTCAGCCCGTGAGGGCGTCGGTCATTTCTGTCGCTGGCGATCGGATCGCACACAGTCGAAGGTATCTTTTCCTCGCGGTTGGACAGGCTGGCAACGCAACGGTGCGAGATGCAGTCTTATCGTATCGTTAGTCAAGTATACAAATTGTGATCTAGGATCGGCAGTATATATATTGTTATCAGCACTCGATCTCGCGTATTGCCGATTCGCAGATCATGTGACAAATTCACGGTTGGAGAATGAAACTATGCGTATCGACCGCGTCGTGTGGTTAGCCACGATGACGCTCTTGTTGGGGGTGAGCTTTGCCGGATGTGGAGGCGGCAGTAGCGTTAGTAGCCAGTATGGCACGGACAGTTTTCTCCCGTTAACCGTGGGAAATCATTGGGTCTATGAGGTGACACACTACAATACGTCGGCTCCGAATTCACCGGGCCGCAGTGTTGATGATGTATCATTCGATGTGAAGGCACCGCAAACATTCTCGAATGGCCAGGCGTTTCCCATGCAGATTACGTCGGCGTCTGATCCATCAACGGGGTATCGCTGGAACCTGAAATGGGACGGCAACAATCTGCTCAAGCTCGGAGAGACCTATACGGGGGTGGCCTACACTTATCAGCCGCCGATCGTGCTGTTCAAAAACGGTGCCAGCGACGATACGGTGTGGATATCGACCACCACTTCCACCGACAGTGTGAACGCGACCACCGAGATAGTCAGCACGACCTTTGAGATGCTGAATTACGAGCGCGTGGCGACGACCGCGGGAACGTTCGATGCGTTGAAGGTGAAATCCTATGCCACGACCGGTGGTTTCTACGCTGACCAGTTCACCTGGTATGCCCAGGGTGTCGGTATCGTGAAGATGGAGAATTACGTCAACTCTCCCATCAATGGCGCGAAGACGCTATTAGATAGTTACACGTTACTCGCGTATACCTTGGCCAATTAAGACGGTGTTCGTCTGGAAACAGGCGACACCGAGAAGAGACGCTCTATATGGAAAAATCAACCCGCTGCTTATTTTGTAACAGTCCGTTGACGGAGCAGGTGACTGATAATAATCCTCAACACTACTTTCAGTGCACCTGCCCGACCTGCGGCGAATACCGTGTGTCCAACAGCACTCTGGAGTTCCTCCTCGCCATTTGGAAAGTATATCCAAAAGAGCGAATCCTGCTGACCCGCGCCCTCTGTGGGCAGACAGATCAGCCACTCGATCTGACGATTGACAAATACTTCCGCCTCGTGGTAAGGCAGATGCATCTTTCTGCCAACAAGCGGTCGTCATCGAAGCTGGGGCATGGTGAAAAGGGTGGCGAGATGGAAACGTAACCGCCCCGCTATGCCTTGAGAGGGGTCCGCAAGGCACTCCTCGTTGATAGCAGGCAAGCCGATGGCAGAAACGGGGACTGGGGGACAATGGCGAACCGCATACCGAAAACATGAAGTATCGATGTATGATTCAGAAGCTTCCGGTGACCAGTGATCGGCGCGGACTGGCCCAGATGCCCGGAGTGGCATCAATCATTTCGCAGGAAGGGGTGCAGGTGCTCGATGCCGGATGCGTCCGGCAGATTCCGGTGCCGGCATGGACAGCGACGTGGATTCGGGGAGAGCCGCTGCTGGAGGATGCGAGGTTACATGTTTTCGCAAGGAGGTGACGCTGGAGGGAGCGCCGGATCATGCTGTAGTATGGATAAGCGAGGATTTACATTACCGGCTTTACATCAACAGTAGACTGGTCGCGCGTGGACTAGCGGATCCCGGAAAGGATTATCCGGGCGGGAAGTCGGAGACGACCAGTGGGCTATACTTTGCCGATGGCATGGAGTTGGCGCTGTTTCTACACGCTGGGATCAATGACTTTACGGTGGAGGTGTTTAGTCGGCGGATTACCGTGTGATATAGATCCAGCGGACATACCGGGTTGTTTTTCAGGCGGAAATCGTCTGCCTGGATACGACAGTGACAATACAGTCGGATGAAGCATGGCGTGGGCATTGTATACAATACCCAGTGATCTTCTGGTCTACACATGGAAGCAAAACTCGGACCCGCGAGAATTCGCCGGTTTATCAGTGCATCGATGTATTTAGCGAAGCCGCCAGGTTGCACTGCTCCTGCATCGGTGTTATAAAAAGACATCATGAGTTATGCCAAGGGATTGTTAATGCATAGAACATTGCTGAAATACTGGAGAGTTGTTGCCCGGGTGATCCCGGTGCTGATGCTGCTGGTCAGCGCCGGATGCCGGATTGAAACGGCCCGAAACTCCGGGGTCGAATACCGGCATATCACCGATCCCGCGCCCTGGTCGGCTCATGTCGTCTCGTTCGACCTGGCACAGCGCGACCTGGCTGTGCTGGCCTCTGTCGGCACCGGAGTGGACGGCTCGGAGACCCTACCGGAGATGGTCACGGAACTCCCGCACGGCTTCGGTGAACCCGTAGCCGCGGTGAACGGCGACTATTTTGAGTATCTGACCGAACCGCGGTATCGCGGCACGCTCCAGGGGCTGTGCATCGTCAATGGGGAAATCGTCAGCGGACCGGCGGGGTTCGCTTTCTGGGTCGACGGCGCGAAGCACTCGCATATCGGCAAGGTGCAAGGTGCGTTCACGGCCACCTGGCCAGATGGCACCGCCATGCCATTCGGACTGAACTGCTCCACCTCCGATTATCAAAGCGAGGTGCGCGCGGCCGATGTCGTGCTATACACCCCGGCGTTCGGCACGTCGACCCAGACTGAAGGTGGGTTGGAATACCTGCTGGAGCCGGTGAACACCAACGCGTGGCTCCCCTTGCGTCCGAATGTCCACCTCCAGGCGCGCATACGCGAAGTACGCACAACAGGAAACACACCGTTGGCCACCGGCCTCATGGTGCTGTCGATTGCGCGCAAGGCGGATAACCACATTTCGCCGTTGAAAGTCGGTGAGATCGTCAAGCTCTCGACGCAACTAACACCCGATCTGTCCAATGCGCAAACCGCCGTCAGCGGCGACCCGCTGCTGATGACCGGCGGGCAAATCGTGCCCGGTCTTGATAAAATCGCCCGGCATCCGCGCACGGCCGTCGGCTTTGCCGGATCGCGCTGCTGCTTCGCGAATAGCCTCTCCCCCGCCGCATCTCGACTTAGCAGCACAGTTCTGTTTCGCGATGGCTATATTGCTAAATACGAGCGTAATACGCTCGCTGCTTGACACCGTACGTTTCTCCTTTCTGCAGTACGTAATCGACAAATCGCGCGAAACACGGCGGTTTTGGCGTGTTATTTGGGTACAGCGTAATGTCCGTGGTTTGCTGACGGAACCGGCGCATCACCGGCTGATGCGTGTGACATCTGCGCGGAAATCATGACCGTCTGACGACAGACCGCGCGGGGACGGGGGAGGTGCCGATGGCCTATCGTTTGCAGCATTGCGGCGCGTCCGTCCTCTATCGACCGGACGCCAACCTGCGCCTGGAGCCGGGGCAGACGGTCAGCGTGTCGGCGCTCACAGCCGCTGGCTGAGTCCCCGCCGCCGGCATCACCCCTGCTTTCCCTGGTCTCCTGGCAATTGAGGGCCACGAGGCAGACCTCGTTTCACGCACGATGTCCTCCACAGGAACGGGAACCGGATGCCCGGTGCTACGCCCAAACGGAAATACCCTGATGAGGGCCCGTCTTCCCGACAATTTGGCAGGGATTCATTCCCGACACGGAGAAAGAACCGAGAGTCCTTCCGAAGCGGCGGAAGCGACTCTGAGATTACCATCCGCCATAGGGGAGCATCTTGCACACCAGGAAAACACCCGCGTTGACACATCATAGCGCCGCACCGACCGCAGCCCAGACGCTGGATGCCCTGCTCGGTGCGCTCCGCACGCTCATCCATGATGCGCGGCAACAGGCCGTGCGCGCGGTTGATATCATCCAGGTGCGGACCTACTGGGAGATCGGACGGCACATCGTGGAGTACGAACAAGGTGGCGCAGACCGCGCGCACTATGGCGCAAAGCTCCTGCCACGCTTGGCTGAACGGTTGACGGCGGAATTCGGCAAGGGGTTTGATGACCGCAACCTGCGGCACATGCGCGCGTTTTATCAGGCGTTTCCGATGTGGGACGCAGTGCGTTCCGAATTGAGCTGGACGCACTACCGCATTTTGCTGCGGGTCGATGACCCGCAGGCCCGGACGTGGTATCTCCACGAAACGGCGTCACAGCAGTGGAGCACCCGGGCGCTTGAACGGCAAATCGGTACGCTCTATTACGAACGGTTGCTGTCGAGTCAGGATCATCAGAGCGTGAAGGAGGAAGCTGAGGCCAAGTTAGCCCCGTTCCGCCACACGACGCGGGAGTTTGTGCGCGATCCGGTGGTGCTGGAGTTTCTCGGTCTCCCGGAGAGCGGTCGGGTGTTGGAGGCCGATTTAGAGTCAGGACTCATCACCAAATTGCAAGCCTTCCTGTTGGAGTTGGGCAAAGGCTTTGCCTTCGTGGCTCGGCAACAGCGCATCAGCACCGAGAGCGCCGACTTCTACCTCGATCTGGTGTTTTATAACTATCTGCTCAAATGTTTTGTGCTCTTCGATCTGAAGACGGGCAAACTGACGCATCAAGATATCGGACAAATGGATATGTATGTCCGCATGTACGATGAGTTGCGCCGCGGTCCGGACGATAATCCCACCGTCGGCATCATCCTCTGTGCCCAAAAAGACGCCTCGGTGGTACGGTATTCGGTGCTCCACGGAAACGAGCACCTCTTTGCCAGCAAATATAAACTGGTGTTGCCCAGTGAAGCGGAATTGCGCGCCGAGTTGGAACGGGAGCAACGGCTGTTACTCGAACATCATCCGGCCGTACGCGATACGGAATAACGTATCCGCTAGTGCTCAGCATGCCACGGACGAACTCGCGCATTCGATGGTCGGCGGCAGGGGCGTGTCCCTTGGGCCACTGCACCGGCGTCTGCTCATCGTTCCCGGTTCACCCGCGATCCGCCACCCAGGTCTCCACGCTCTGCTGCAGGTGGGCGTGGGTGATAACCACCACGTCTGCCGGCACGCCGGCCTGCACGGCCTCCTGCACACAGCGGCGGGCAGCGGCCTGGCAGAGGAACGCGAGATCGGCGCCGGAGGCGCCGTCGGTCTGGGCGACCATGGCGGCGATCACCGCCTCCCGGTCGACGGTCTCGGCCAAGCGCAGGGACGCCAGATGATGGCGGAGGATGGCGGCGCGGCCCGGCGCATCGGGCGGACGCATCCAGACCACGCGGTCGAAGCGGCCGGGGCGGCGCAGCGCGGGGTCAATGGCCTGCGGGCGATTGGTGGTGGCGAGCACGGCGATGCCGCGGCGGGCGTCCAGGCCGTCGAGGAGGACGAGGAGTTGCGCGACCAGGCTCTGCTGGTGCTGGGCGTCGGCGCGGCTGCGGGCGGGGGCGATGCTGTCCAGTTCGTCGATGAGAATCAAACTCGGCGCCGCCTGTTGCGCCCGGGCAAAGACCTCGCGCAGGGCCTGCTCGCTGCCGCCCACCCACTGCGAGAGGATTTCCGGGCCGGCAATGACTTCCAAGTGCACGCCACATTCCGCCGCCACCGCGCGGGCGAGCAGCGTTTTGCCGGTGCCGGGCGGGCCGGCGAGGAGCACGCCGCCGGGCTGCGGAGGCGCGCCGAGGGCGGTGAAGTAGGCGGCATGCTGCAGGGGGAGTTCGATCACTTCGCGCACGGCGGCGATGGCGGCATCCTGCCCGCAGACGTCCGTATAGCGCCCGGGCGGGATCGTCCGCTGGGGCGCAGGCGCCTGATGGCGTCCCAGCGTGACGCCGAGGTCGCGCGCCTGGTCCGGCGCACTCGCCGCCATCGGCACGCCGCGTGCCGTCAGCCGGGGCGGGAGCGGCGTTGCTACCGGCCAGACCCAGGCCGGCTGCCCGTTGTCACGGTGGTATACTAATTGCCACTGCGCGTCATCCGGGGTGATGACTGCCGGCAGCGCGGCGATAGCCGTCTCCACCGCCCGCCGGTCGAAGTGCGGACAGCACGCCACCAGTCGGTTCCGGCGGCGGTCGACCTGTACGAGCAGTTGGACTTTATCCACAATCACCTGGCGGCCATCGAAGTGTCCCACCGTATACCACTCCGGCTCATGCGTGGCCGCGACCTGGAGCGCGCGCTGTGACGGCAATACGACCAGTTGCGCGCACCCCAGCGCGCAGGCCCGCCGGCAGCCGGCCGCGCCGCCGGATTGACGCCGCTGCCAGCAGCGGCGGATCTCCTCCAATCGATTGAGGACATCATCCACCGCCACCGGGTCCAGCACCTCGCCGTCTAGGCTGATCTCGCACGTTTTCCAGCGGCGCACCAGCGCCAGCAGGTTGGCAATCCGGCGATAGGACGGCACCAGGTCGCCCACGGTCAACTCGAACCACACCTCCTTCCCCCGCGCATCGGTGGTCACCGTCAGCGTGCCGAGTGCCGCCAGCGCGTCCAGCCGCCGGCGCACGATGGGGAAGGTGGGTGAGGTGCTGCGCGCGCAGGCGATGGTGAGGGTGTGCGCCGACTGGCGGCCCGCCGGGGTGACGGCCTCGATCTGGGGCGGCGGCGCCGCCCCCTGCGTCGCCACGCACCGCCAGCCCCGACCGGTGGAAGTGGCCAGCCACGCCTCCACCTGCTGCTGAGCCGCGTCCACCGTGCCGGCCACCTGCAGTCCCGTGCGTAAAGGATCCTGCCGGTCGGGGCTGTAGTCGGTGGTGGCGATGAGGTAAGACGGATAGCCGGCGGCCACGGCCGCTAGCTGGGGCGCGAGCAGCACGACTTTCCGCACCGCCACCCCACCCCCGCGCACCGCTTTCGTATACACGGCCCGGCGCACGACCTCCGCCGGCAGCAGCTCATCGGGGGACGGCGGCAGCGCGGGAATCGGCACGAGGTCGGTCACCTGGCTCCAGCGCACCGTCCGCGGTGTCACCGCCTTGTCCGGGCGCACGCGCAGGAACACCGCATCGCGCAGGCTGACGCTCGGCCGCTTCCCCGTGGGCGTCCACCCCGCCGCAGGTGAATACTCCAGCCGCCAGCGCAGGATCGGTTGCCCGTCCGCATCCGCCGTCAGGAGTTCGTGACACTGGACCTCCACCACCAGCTGCGGTGCCACCCACTGGTAGGGATGCCCGGCCCGATTGGTGAGCGCCAGGGCCGCCGGCTGCGGCAACGCGGCCAGGGAGGCCGCCAACTGCCGTCGTTCGTCCGCGCTGAAGCCAACGTCGACGCGC